>JACDJB010000926.1_pt1 | contig 25704 bp, 25 predicted proteins | sample 7454121 | NCBI WGS metagenome assembly JACDJB01 (sample SAMN14253290, study PRJNA609438) | sludge metagenome | isolation source: sludge after 25d culture with pyrite | collected 2018-12-20
ATACAAAACAATTTCTTGGTGTCAGCAATTCTATTCGCAGAATATGCAGTGTTGAAATGGAAGGCTGGGCTGAGTCAAAGATGAATGATACTCAAGTGAAAGCAATCAAATTTACTAATTCTTTCACTGATTTAATAGAACGTGATCAATTAAAGAATGTTGAAGACGGGACATATCCCTTTTTAAAGGGGAAACTGGCTTCCGCGTCAGGGTGGACGAAACTATTTGAACCGATAATCGTTTTTTTATCGGTTTCGACTGCCATCTATTTGTTTTTTGCTGTGCGGAGCTAATTATATAAAACCTGAATATTGAAGAATGAATTTTCATTTCGGGAAGTAAAACGAATGCAGTACCTAAATCAGGAGTATGGATTTTGCGAAAAATAATCATCTTATCAGTTCTGGCAGCACTTCTATTCAGTTGCGCGCCCAAAAAAAATCGTATGGACTGGACAGCGACTGAATATTTTAAATACGCAATGAAAAAATATCAGGATAAAGACTATTATGACGCGGTTAATGAATTTACCGTTGTGGTTTTAAGATTCGCGGGCAGCGTGGTTGCGGACAGCGCGCAATTCTATCTTGCGGATTCACACTATAAAATGGGCGAATATCTTGTTGCCGCCGTGGAATTTGGAAAACTTGTCAGTGACATGAGTAAAAGCCCGCTTTTGGCGGATGCGCAGTATAAGATAGGTGAGTGCTATTATGAAATGTCACCCAGGGCATCCCTCGACCAGAAATATTCTTTTAAAGCCATCCGTGAGTATCAAATATTCATAGAAGATTTTCCCACGCACGAGCTGAAGGAAGATGCTGAAAAAAAGATCGCGGCATTGCGTTCAAAATTAGCAAAAAAAGATCTCCATAACGCGTTAATATACAGAAAAATGCACCGTTATTCCGCGGCATTAATCTATTATGATCTAATTCTGGGAAAATATTATGATACGGAATGGGCTGATGACGCGCTAAACGGCAAGATAGAAACCTATCTCGAATTAAAGGATAAACAATCAGCAAAAAAAGAGATAGAAAAGTTCAAAATCCAATTTCCGTCAAGCACTCTGACGCCTGCGGGGGCTGGTCTTGTTGACAGTGTGGTGAGAGCCGAAGAGAATGAGTGATAAGAAAGTTGCCAAAGGGCTTGGTCTCTTTGGCGGGACTTTTGATCCCGTTCATCTCGGACATCTTGTGGTTGCTGAGTGGCTGACCGATTCGCTCGGTCTTCAAAAAACCGTTTTTATCCCAAATTACAGGCATCCATTCGGTAAGCGTGAGGATATAACTCCCGGTGAAGTAAGATTGGAAATGCTTCGCCTTGCTCTAAAAAGGTATCCGCAATTTGAGATCAGTTCCATTGAGTTGGACAGAAAAGGGATCTCATATACCGTAGATACGGTTCAATATTTCAAAGAAAAATACCCGGACGAGGACCTGTATTATTTCATAGGCGCGGATAATCTAAAGGAATTCCTCTCATGGAAGGAACCGCATCAGATACTTCGCATGGCTTACCTGGTTGTATTCAACCGGTCATCTTCTCCCTTTATAGAACCCTTCCAGCATAAAAATCTTCTATATGTTGACAGCCCGACCATCGATATTTCATCGACGCACATCAGACATCGCATCAGGAAGAACTGTTCCTTCCGCAGTCTTGTACCGGATACCGTTTATGATTTTATTATTAATAACAGTCTTTATCTAAGTCAGTAAATTTAATATACTTATGTTCCGGATTTCTTTATAGATAAGGGTTGCGAATAATTGTAAAATACATTAGATTCCTTTAATATTCCTGATTTTTGGAAGATTTCAGAGATGGGACAGCGCGGAGAAATCATAACGGGAAGGGACACATTTTGTTTTTAGGAAAAGTAGTCGGTTCGGTTTGGGCGACAAAGAAAACGGATAATTTAAAAAACTTACGTTTCCTGATTGTAAATCCGTTAAATCTGAAAAAAGCGCCGCTAACAGATGTGGTTGTTGTAGCAGATTTATTGGGGGCCGGGGTTGGGGAAGTGGTCATCTGCGCTTACGGCCACGCAGCGAGACAGGCAATCTACCCGGATGATCCTTCTTCTGTGAGCATTGAAGCGGCTGTGGTGGCCATCGTTGACCGGGTCGATGTGGATTCAGCGCTGATAGATCCAAAGCTGAAATCTCTCGATGATTCAAAAGGTAAATAATAAATTTAAATATACTCACATAAACGGTCTGGAAATTGATTATGGCAAATATAACTGAAAGCGATATCCGTAAACTTGCTGAAGAAGCACTTAAACAGCTGGGTAAAGCCGCAAATCCCGAAGTTATTGAAACTGTCGTTAAAAACGCGGTTAGCAAGATCGATAAAGAAAGTAATGTAACCCAGGATTTGAAAACTCTGCAGAAAGAAAGTGCCAAAAGATCCAAAAACCGGATTATCATTACCGCATTCGGTAAAGACCGGCCCGGAATTCTTGCGGGATTGACCGGCATTTTAGCACAGCATACTTGTAATATTATTGATTTATCACAAAAAATTCTGCAGGAATTTTTTACCGTAATGCTGCTGGTGGATATCTCTGAGTGTGATGTTGATTTTGAATTTATAAAATCAGAGATGATCCGAACAGGAGAAGAGTTTGATTTGAAAGTAATTGTCCAGCACGAAGAAATTTTTAATGCAATGCATAGGGTGTAGATTATGCCGATAGCAATGGAAGAAATATTAGAAACCATTCGAATGACAGAGGTTGAGCATTTTGATATTCGCACGGTGACGATGGGTATTAATTTAAAAGATTGTACCAGCGATAATCTCAGTCAGTTGAAAAGTAATATCTATGAAAAAATAATGCGGGTCGCGGCGGAGCATGTAAAAACCGCCCAGAAAATTGAGTCTGAGTATGGAATTTCCATCGCCAACAAAAGAATATCTGTAACTCCTGTCGCAATTGTTGGTGACGGATATTTTATGGAGGACTTTGTAGAAATCGCGGAAATACTTGATAAGGCCGCTGATGAACTGGGGGTTGATTATCTTGGCGGATTCTCCGCATTAGTCCAGAAAGGGTTCTCGAAAGGCGATCTGAATCTGATTCATGCCATTCCCGAAGCGCTGTCCCGGACAAAACATGTCTGTTCATCGGTGAATGTGGCGACAACAAAAGCCGGAATCAACATGGATGCCGTGAGCCTGATGGGAAAGATTATAAAACAAACGGCTGAAAAGACCGCTGACAGACAGGGCATAGGCTGCGCAAAGCTTGTTGTATTTGCAAATGCGCCGGAAGATAATCCGTTTATAGCCGGTGCTTTTCACGGAGTGAGCGAGCCGGATATAGTAGTAAATGTCGGCATAAGCGGTCCGGGGGTTATTTTAAGGGCGGTCAAAGAAGCGCCGGATCTGGATTTTGCTTCACTCGGTGAGCGGATTCGCAGAATGGCATTCAAGATTACACGAGCCGGTGAGTTTGTGGGTAGAAAAGTAGCGTCAATGCAGAATATTCCATTTGGTATCGTTGATATCTCTCTCGCGCCGACACCCATGCCGGGTGACAGTGTCGCGGATATCTTAAAAGCAATGGGGCTCGAAGATGTGGGCGCCACGGGAACAACTGCTGCTCTCGCGCTGCTGAATGATTCAGTTAAACGCGGCGGATTGATGGCATCTTCCTATGTGGGCGGAATGAGCGGAGCTTTTATCCCGGTTTCTGAAGACGAAGGCATGATCAAAGCCGCGCAGATGGGACATATTACTATCGAAAAACTGGAAGCAATGACAAGTGTCTGTAGTGTAGGTATAGATATGGTTGCTATTCCCGGAGATACTTCCGCGGCGACGATTGCCGGAATTATAGCGGATGAATGCGCCATCGGTACGGTAAATAATAAAACGACGGCTGTCAGGGTAATCCCTGTTCCGGGTATGGATGTGGGGCAGGCCGCCGATTATGGAGGGCTTCTCGGAATCGCGCCGATTATGCCGGTCTCCAAACTCGATAATTCCAAGTTTATCGGCCGTGGCGGACGTATTCCAGCGCCTTCAAAGGGTATCAATAATTAAGAATAAACACCGCTATGAAGTTTTATAAACAAAAAATACATGTCGCCATGACGCAAATAAATACAGTGCTTGGCGATATTGATAAAAATCTCGAAAAGCATTATTCAGACATAAATAAGGCAATTGAAGAAAAAAATGATATCATCGTATTCCCGGAATTGTCTTTAACAGGATATTCCCTGAAGGACGCCGTGTACGATGTGGCGGTTCCGGCAAATGACACGAAATTTAACGAACTGAAAAAACTCAGCAAGCATATATCGATCATGGCCGGAATGGTTGAATTAAATGACCGGTATGAAATCTACAATACCGCGCTGTTTTTTGAAAACGGAGAACTGCTGACACGGCACCGAAAGGTGTATCTTCCGACATACGGAGTTTTTGAGGAAGAAAGGTATTTTAGTTCGGGAAACCGCTTCAGGGCGTTTGATTCAAAATTTGGCCGTTTTGGTCTGTTGATTTGCGAGGATATCTGGCACCCGACTTCGGGAGTGATCCTCGCGCAAGACGGCGCGTCGGTTTTACTGGTAAGTTCAGCCGCGCTTACAAGGGGAATAGATGAAAACCCCAAACCTGAGAATGTGCGGACATGGGAGACGCTTCTGCAGGCGCTTGCGATAACGAGCACTTCTTATGTTGCTTTCGCCAACAGGGTCGGGGTGGAAGACGGTCTGGTGTTCTGGGGCGGTTCAGCGCTTATCGCGCCGGATGGTAATATGATCAATCGCGCGCCATTCTTTAAAGAAGAAATGATAACCACTGAAATTGATATGCTTAAACTAAAACACGCGCGCTTAAATACCACGCTTCTGAGTGATGAGAAATTGCCGGTATTGATTGATGAATTTTCCAGGATTTACGAAAAAAATAAAGAATATTAAAAATTATGAAAAAGATTCATGTATTAGCAGGTCCAAATAAGGAAATTGAAAATCTGTTGATCAATTTAAAAGAATTTAGTTTCGATTGTTCGCAGGTTACGAGCTTGTTCGAGCTCAAAAAGAAATGCGCCCAGTCAAAACCGGATGGGGTTATCCTTGCGGATAATCTAAAGGAAAAGGTTTTGAAACATCTTGTGCCTGCCGTGCTCGCTCTTCAGGAACTGATCGGATCGCCCGTAATAGGAATTACAACGGAGAAAGATTACATGCAATCGACGGAAGATTTTTTTAAGCAGGGAGCATCCGATGTGCTTCATCTGCCCGCCGATGCCCATGAAACCTCGCTACGAATCAATCTGAGAATACATGAAGCCGGTCTCCGAAATACGCTTACGACAATCGATTTTTTCTTTTCTGAAGCTCAGGAAAAAGAACAGGGCCGCCGCAGCGGGATTTTTCATTTTTACAACGCGAACCGGATTCGAGTCGGAGAAGTTGTCATTGCCTCCGGGAAAGTTATTGGAGCAACCTATGGAAGCATTATTAAAGAGGATGCTTTTCTTCAGCTGGCATGCAGTTCATCTCTTTCATTCCGCTTTGAAGACCGCGATGATATCGGAAAAGGGAAATTTATCGCGAATATCACGAATCTCCTGCTGGATGCTTCAAAGCTGAAAGACGAAATAAAAAAACAGGAAAGTTGCCGGGATGAGCAGTTAAAAGCGCTTATCGTAGACCCCAACCGGATCGCGCGGCTTATGACGAACCGATTCTTAAAGAATACGGGAATTGATTCCAAAGTGACTTCACCTGAAGAGTTTACAATCCGCTTTCTCGCTAAATCGGCGCCTGATTTTTTAATCCTGGATTATGATTCGGCCGAAAAGATTCTGGATATGATCTGGCCTGACGAGAGAACAAATTCGGATATTCCTGTAATAATTTATTGCGATGATGTGATAAAAAACCTAAATTTTAATTTTATTGGTAAACACGAGATCAATGGTTGTGTTTATAAAAAGCGCCTTCATGTTGAAATAAAGGAACTTCTGGACAAATTATTCAATCTTTCTGCTGAAAATAAATAGGAGGAGCAATGGATCTGAAAGAAATACGTCAGCTGATAAAAGTGGTGGAAAACTCGAATATCGGGGAACTGGAAATTGAAGAAGACGGTAAAAAGGTCCGGATTACTAAAAGCGTTTCTTCAAATGCCGGTATGATTTATAAGCCCGATGTGCAGATGTTCCCTTCCGCGGCTCCTCAGAATACACAGGTTCAGCAGTACCAAAGCCCTTCCGGATCGGCTTCTTCAAACGAAATTGCCGCGCAGCCTGTTGATGCGGTAAAAACCAATACTTATGAGGTGCGTTCACCGATGGTGGGCACTTTTTACGGCGCGCCTTCACCGGATGCGGAACCTTATGTCAGTGTTGGTCAACAGATATCAGTTGGCCAGGTTTTATGTATTGTTGAAGCAATGAAGTTAATGAATGAGATTGAATCGGAAGTTTCCGGTAAACTAGTGAAAATTTTAATCGAAAATGCCCAACCTGTTGAGTACAATCAGGTCTTATTCATCATAGAAAAATCATGATTAATCGATTCTGATCATTTATTTGAATCGGATTCAGCGATTACTTTATTAAATGAAATTAAAGACTAAATTATTTTCCAGCTATTTTTTATTAATCGTCCTCTTCAGTTTTTCTCTACTGTGGTTGATTATTGAAATCAGAGAATTGACCACATCCCTCCGCGGACATGTGCAGCAGGATGTTCACAGTATCATTCAGGTATCCCAGCAACTGCAAAGTCTTGAAGATTTATACGCGGATTATGTCCTTCTGTTTATCCCGGGAAAATCATCTGATTACCGAATCGGAAATTTAGAAAATTCACGCAAAGAGTTCGAGACGAACTGGTTCAAACTACGCGTAAGGATGCTTACACCATACGAAAAAGCATGGTATGATCAGATGCTGAGCGGGATATACACATTCCTCTACAATATTGTTGGTGACCAGAAGAAAACAGATTATTCCGGTCAAATCAGTGACCTCGGTGAGAGTGTGGATAAAAAATGGGCGCGTGTGAATGACGCTATTTTGAAGTCAATCAGTTATGTCAAAAAAGACAGAATGAGTGATGCCGGATATTTAAGGGATACACGTGTCATAAAGGATGTTCAGAATCTTCGCGCATCGCTTGCGGAATTAAACAAAGTGATTGGCGAGCGGGGTATCAGTAAATCCACTCAAATGTCACTGATAGCTCAAAAAACCCAATGGGTGATCATCGCCGCCGAAATTATAATCTTTTTGACCACAATTTTTGTAGCGATTATTTTTGCCCGCCGTTTAACAAAGCCGATTGATACACTCAAAAATGCCATCGAGCAGATGGCGATCACTGATTTTAATCTTGAAATTAATGATAAACCGGATGATGAAATTGGCGAACTGGGAGTGGCATTTGAACAGCTCGCAGGAAGGCTTAAGGAATCACAAGGTTATAAAGCGGCGATGTTATCACAATTTACACACGAGATGAAAAGTCCTATCGGATCGATAAAACAAGCCACACAATTGCTGGAATCGTCTTTAGGTGATAAGGTCACTACGGAGGAAAGAAGATTTCTTGCCCTTATCAGAGCAAATAACGAGAATTTGCAGAAATTGATCACAAATATCCTTAACAGCGCCACCTATGAAAGAAGTAAAATAAAACTGAATTATTCACTGGTAAAAATCGTCAAATTAATGACCGAGGAACTCATTATTCTCTCGCCGATTATCAATGAAAAATCATTGTTCATTAAAATTAACTATTCTTCGAAATCTATCAGTCTGGACGCGGATGAGGAAAAATTAAAAGATGTGTTCCATAATTTGATTGGTAACGCGATTAAATTTTCACATCAGGGGAAAACTATCCACGCTACCATAAAGGAATCCGTTTCATCTATTCAGATTATTATCAAGGATGAAGGAATCGGGATACCAAAGGAGGAAATTCCCTACATCTTTGAAAAACTCTACCGCGCGTCAAATTCAAAGAAAATATCGGTAAAAGGTACCGGACTGGGATTGTTTATAACATCTCAGATAGTGAGAGCACACGGCGGCAAGATCACCGTTTCCAGTGAACTGAATAAGGGTACGGAATTTATAATTGAACTGCCCCGGACCAGGCGTATCGCCGAAGAGGGGGGCTGGTTATAGTGAATAAACATATTAAAATATTTCTTGTTGATGATCAGGGTGATGAAAGATTCTTGTGGGAGAAAACCATCAAACAGTTCGGATACAAAGTAGAAATTGGAATAAGCGGACAGGATGCCCTGGACAGGATTGATCAGGTACAACCGCAGCTTCTTTTATTGGATCTGAGTATGCCTGAGCCTGATGGTCATGAGGTCTGCAAGCGTCTGCGGCAGATTCCCAAATATATGAATTTGCCGATTATCATGCTGACAGCGTCCCACGACCTGAATGATAAACTGAACAGCTTTGAACAGGGCGTTGATGAATATCTGGAAAAAGGTATGGATGCTAAGGAAATCGAGAAACGCATCGAAGCCGTCCTGCGCCGGTATCAGCAAAATCTTGATGCTAATCCGCTGACATATCTGCCGGGTAATAACGCCATTCAGACCGTGATCCAGAAACGGATCGAAAGCGGAAAATTGTTCGCGGTAGCCTATGCGGATCTTGATAATTTTAAAGCCTATAATGATAAGTACGGTTTTGTGGCCGGTGATAAAATACTTCTTTTTACGGGACGTTTACTGGCGAAAGCGACCAACAGATTCGGCAATCAGGATGATTTTGTCGGGCATGTGGGCGGAGATGATTTTGTTATTGTATCGACGCCGGATAAAGTTGAATCGGTTTGTCTGTTTATCACGGATATTATGGAGCGTGAAATCCATGAGTACTACGGGGAAGATGATAAAAAGTCAGGATTCATCATCTCAAAAAACCGGCAGGGAAGAATACAAAAGTTCCCGTTTGTGAGTATATCGATTGCCATTGTAACAAATGAAAATAGAACAATTGATTCAATCGCCGAGGTTTCAACCATTGCCACGGAGTTAAAAAAGCTGGCTAAAAAGAAGACGGGCAACACTTATGTTTTTGATAAAAGGAATAATTAAGCACATTTGGATTTTTAGCATTTGTGGATTAATTTTCGTAAACTGTTCACCTGTTTCCAGGGAATCATCCGGGCGGGATCAGCAGCTGCAGGCGATGCTTATTGAAAAAGCAGATAAGTTGATCGCCGGTAAAAAGTATTCAGAAGCGGAATCATTATTGCAAAAATATCTGCATAAATATCCGGATGAGCCTTACAGTGACGACGCGGCTTTCAGAATAGCGCGACTTAGGGTTAATTCTGAATCCGAAAACCCGTTTTTTAATTATCAAAACGCGCGGGAACGGTTTGATGATTTTAAAAAAAAATTCCCGAACAGCAGTTATATTTCTGCTTGTAATGATTGGTTAAAGATTCTAAATTTATATAATGCCGGTACAAAAAATATTCGTTACGATGATCGAATTATAAGTTCCGGAAATTCAGATTTGGAAAAACAAATTGCACAATTAAAAACCGAGAATGAACAATTGCGCAAAATCCTGAGTGAATTGGAGCAGGCGCTGGAACGTTGAGAAAGGGAGGCCCGTTGTTCAAGAAGATTCTTATAGCGAATCGTGGTGAAATTGCATTGCGGATAATTCGCGCCTGTAAGGAACTGGGCGTTCATACCGTTGCCGTGCATTCCGAAGCAGATGAAGATTCCCTGCATGTTCGGTTTGCTGACGAAGCCATTTGTATCGGACCCGCCCAAAGCGGACAAAGTTATCTGAACCCGGTAAGAATCATTTCAGCGGCTGAGATAACAGGCGCTGAGGCAATACACCCGGGTTACGGTTTTCTTGCCGAAAACGCGGAATTCGCTGATATGTGCAATTCCAGTAATATAAAATTTATCGGCCCGAGCGCGGATGTTATCCGTAAAATGGGGAATAAATCTGAAGCTAAATCACTGATGATAAAAGCAGGTGTTCCAGTTGTGCCCGGAAGCGAAGGTGTTTTGAAAAGCATTGAATCCGGCAGGAAACTGGTTGCGGATATCGGATTCCCGGTGATTCTGAAAGCAGTTGCCGGTGGCGGCGGACGCGGAATGCGGATCGTCAGAAATATGAATGAATTCGAGATGAATTATCAGATGGCTCAGGCGGAGGCTCAGGGGGCATTCAGCAATCCCGAGCTTTATCTTGAAAAGTATATTCAAAATCCCAGACATATTGAAATTCAGATTATGGCGGATCAGTATGGGAATGTTGTTCATCTTGGTGAACGCGAATGCAGTATTCAGCGCCGTCATCAAAAACTGATTGAAGAAGCTCCGTCCGTGGTAGTCACGGATGAGCTGAGAAAACGGATGGGCGATGTGGCGGTAAACGGTGCCAAAAAAGTCCGCTATGAAGGCGCCGGTACCATCGAATTTCTTCTTGACAGCGATTCAAATTTTTATTTTATGGAAATGAATACTCGTATCCAGGTTGAACACCCGGTTACAGAAATGGTGTATGACAAAGATCTTCTAAAAGATCAGATACTCGTTGCCGCAGGTGAAAAACTGGGATATTCTCAAAAAAGTATTAAAATTTCAGGACATGCCATAGAATGCCGTATTAACGCGGAAGATTTTGAAAAAAATTTCATGCCGAGTCCCGGCGAAATTAAAAGCTTTCATATTCCGGGAGGACCGGGTGTAAGGGTTGATTCTCATGCCTATCAAAGATATATAATTCCCCCATATTATGATTCGCTGGTAGCCAAGCTTATCGTTCATGGAAGGGATCGCGCGGAAGCTATAAGCAGAATGGGAAGGGCTCTGGACGAATTTATCATAGAAGGCGTGAAGACCACTATACCATTCCACCAAAAATTAATTAAAAGACCGGAATTTATTGAAGGAAAATTTGATACAGGATTTTTAGAACGAATTAACTTATTAGAATAGCTTGGAGGTTTATATGAGTATCCCGGGTGAATTAAAGTACACAAAAGACCATGAATGGACGAAAACCGAAGGCGACATTGTTGTCGTTGGAATTACAGATTACGCGCAGGGTGAATTAGGCGATGTTGTATTCGTTGAATTGCCCGAAGTTGGCGATAAAGTAAGTATCGGTGACAGTTTTGGAACGATTGAAGCGGTAAAAGCCGTTGCAGATTTGTTCAGTCCGGTTTCAGGAGAGATCGTTGAAATAAACGGCGCGTTGGAAGATGAGCCGGAGACGGTGAATAAAGATCCATACGGGGAAGGCTGGATGGTCAAAATTAAAATTTCAGATGCTTCTGAACTAAAAGATCTGATGGATGCGGATGCTTATGCGAAGCATATTGGCTGATATTTTTATAACAAGCCTGCGGATAAAACTTCCGCGGGCTTTTTTTTTATCCAATTTCCTGATATCGTCAATTCCTTGAATGCCAGCCTCTAAATCTTTGATAAAATCCTTTGTTAATTGATGCTTAATATATTAAATTAAGGATTAAACCAGAATGTAATTATAATTTCAAAATTGATTCATAATCTGGGGGGAAATTTGGAGATTTTGATCCAATTTTTATACAAATACCGTTTTAAACTAAATAAAGGTAACACGCATGGCATATCTTTCTAATTCTGAAGCTGATATCAGGGAGATGCTTGAAGTGATCGGTCTTAAGAATGTCGAGGAATTATTATCGAATATTCCGCAAGATCTGCGCTTCAAAGGTACTTTTAATATTCCGGAAGCCGAATCCGAACTCGGTATCAGCAGAATTGTACAGCAGTTAGCGGAAAAGAACAAGACTTATGTTTCTTTTCTTGGCGGTGGCGCGTATGATCACTACATACCGTCAATCATCGACGCGCTCACATCAAGATCCGAATTTTATACATCTTATACGCCATATCAGCCTGAAGTCAGCCAGGGAAATCTTCAGGCAATGTACGAGTTTCAATCAATGATCTGCGAACTCACTGAAATGGATATCACAAACGCATCTATGTATGAAGCCGGCTCCGCCCTCGCGGAAGCTGTCCTGGTTGCCGCCGGCCATACAGGTAAAAATAAAATACTCATACCTGCCACTCTCAATAGCAGGTACAAACAGATTATTGAAACCTATATCAATAACACTGAAATCGAATTGACAGAAATACCGGAAAAGGATCTGACCATCGACCATTCCGCTTTGAAATCTCTAATTGACGATCAGACTGCTGCCGTCATTGTTCAGCATCCAAATTATTTTGGATTTTTTGAAGATGTTGCCGCGGTAAAAACCGCCGCAACCGGGAAGGATTGTCTGATTATTCAGGTTTATGACCCTATTTCTCTGGGATTATTGAAGACGCCCGGGGCGTTTGGGGTCGATATCGCCGTTGCAGAGGGACAGTCCCTGGGGAATGGGCAGAACTATGGCGGACCGTTTCTGGGTTTGTTCTCGGTAAATGAAAGCCTGGTTCGAAAAATTCCGGGAAGATTGTCGGGTGTTACAAAGGATGAAGACGGGAAAAGGGGTTTTGTGCTTACATTGCAAACACGGGAGCAGCACATCCGCAGAGAAAAAGCCACATCGAATATCTGTACCAATTCGGGATTAATGGCGCTTGCGGCAGGTATTTATATGTCAACTCTCGGTAAAAAAGGAATAAAAGATGTAGCCGGCTTGTGTTTACAAAAAGCGCATTATCTTGCGGAACAGTTAACGGCCATCCCCGGAATATCCATGGCTTCTAAGTCCCCCTTCTTCAAAGAATTTGCACTCAGTTTGCCGGTCAAGGCTGAAGATGTAATTAAAGCCGCGTTGAAGGAAGGGATTTTTGCCGGAATTGATTTGAAAAAGAAGGGTCACACGAATAAAATATTAATTGCGGTTACGGAGCAGAGAACCAGAGAGGAACTGGATAAATACATTCAATTTTATAAAAATTATTTGATGTAAGGAATCGTTTTTATGCCCAGAGTTCTTGTCGCTGATGATAACGAGGATATGCTTGATACGCTTGAGCGGATTTTCAAATTTTACCAATTTGATGTCGAAAAGGCTTCCAATGGTGTTGAAGCGATAGAAATCGCGCAAAACAGCAGGCCGGATCTGATTCTGCTGGATGGAATGATGCCGGTGATGGATGGATTCGAGGCCTGTAAAGTGCTGAAAAGCAGTATGAATACAAAAGATATACCAATTGTATTCCTTACCGCGAATTATACCGATGTCAAAGATCGAATTACCGGTTTTGAACTGGGCGCGGATGATTACCTTCTGAAGCCGTTCAACTCCAAGGAACTGGTGGCGCGGGTAAATGCGATACTGAACCGCAATAAAATGTTGTATGTGCTGAGGAGCGAAAACGAACAACTGACTTACAATAATAAAATCATGCAGAAAGAGCTTGAGTCATTCCTGAGCCGATCAAAACAGATAGATAAAAACACATTGATTGATCCCTTAACGGGGCTTTATACTTTTTCATTTTTTGAAAGGCGTTTAAAAGAGGAATATTTAAGAGCACTCCGTTATAAAACGGCCATTTCTCTGGTAATCGTAAGCATCAACAATGTGAAAAGAATGAATGAAATGCTTGGTTATCAGGTAAGCAATTATATTAGAATAAAAATGGCAAATCTGATTTTAAATAAAACCAGAGCGGTCGATATACTGTCACAGAATTCAGAGGATCATTTTTACATCATACTTCCTCAAACGGATGACCAGGGAGGTTTTCTGGAAGCCGAACGGCTTCGGGAGACGCTTGCCGGCGCCTGTTATTTTGATGATGAGTTTATCGCTACCGTGTCGAATTCTAAAAAGAAGATTGTTGAACAAAGTAATATAACAGTGAATCTCGGGGTCGCCTCATTTCCGATGGGCAATATAGAAGTAGCGGATGAGAACGATCTGCTAAATAAGGCAAAAGAAGCATTAGGCGCATCTAGGGAGATCGGTTTAAATAAGACGATGTCTTATTGGGATCTGATTCAGTCTTAGGTGTCTTCAGGGAGATAAAGTATGTATACTGATTTAATTTTTGAAATGAGTAAAGAAGGCCGGGTTGGGCATGTTTTACCGAAACCGGATGTTCCGGAAATGAAAACGGATGATCTTATACCAAAAAACTATTTGCGCGAAAAACCCGCCGGATTGCCTGAAGTCGCGGAGAATGAGATTGTAAGGCATTACATCGGACTTTCGAATCTAAATCATCATGTTGATAAAGGTTTTTATCCACTCGGTTCATGTACGATGAAATATAATCCTAAAATTAATGAAAAATTAGCGGGTCTCCCGGGGTTTAGAAATATACATCCCGATCAGCCAAATGAAACGGTACAAGGAGGCTTGAAGCTGCTTTTTGAATTACAGGAATATTTGATGGATTTGACCGGGTTCAGCGGGATTACATTGCAGCCCGCGGCCGGAGCGCAAGGTGAATTGGTTGGCCTCCTTCTGATGAAGAAATATCATCAAATGAAAAACAGAAACCGGAAGACCATTCTTGTACCGGATTCCGCTCACGGGACAAATCCGGCGAGCGCGCGAATCGCGGGATTCAAAATAAAAACAATACGCTCGACCGCGCAGGGGGTAGTAGATCTTGCGGATCTTAAATCCAATCTCAATGATGATGTGGCAGGTATCATGCTGACAAATCCGAGCACCCTCGGTATTTTTGAACATCAAATTCGTGAAATCAGGGAGATGCTCGATTCCATTGACGCCCTCATGTATATGGACGGGGCCAATATGAACGCGCTATTCGGAATTGTAAGGCCGGCCGATCTTGGTTTTGATGTTATGCACTTAAATCTGCATAAGAGTTTTTCAACCCCTCACGGCGGCGGAGGCCCGGGGACCGGTCCCGTGGCCGTTAACGAGAAATTGATGGCTTTCCTTCCTGTCCCGGTTGTTGAAAAAAAGGACGATACCTATTTTCTTAACGAGGAACTACCGGATTCAATCGGAAGCGTGCACAGTTATTTTGGTAATTTCGCGCTTCTGGTCCGCGCTTATGTTTATATCCGGATGGTTGGCAGGCATGGTTTCAGAAAAGTATCAGATCATGCCATCGTGAATGCCAATTATCTGCGAAAAAGACTTTCCGGGAATTTTGAACTCGGGTACTCCGCGCCAACCATGCATGAATTTGTGATTTCCGCGGAAAACCAGAAGAAAAGAGGGGCAAAGGCTCTTGATATAGCCAAGAGGCTTCTGGATTATGGAATACATCCGCCGACGGTATATTTCCCTCTGATCGTTAAGGAAGCATTAATGATCGAACCGACTGAAACAGAGAGCAAGGAGATGCTTGATTATTTTGTTGAGGTTATGCTGACCATTGATAAGGAAATTGATGAAACGCCGGATTTACTTTTAAATGCACCGCATATTACCCCGGTTAAGAGACTTGATGAAGCCGGCGCCGTGCGGAATTTAGATGTTAATTATTTTAAAAAGAGCTGAAATCCCCATCATGGAGTAGCCCATGGCGTTTAAAATATTGATTGTTGATGATAATCCAAATGTGTTGAAATTATTAAACATCAGCCTTTCCAAAGCAGGATATGAAATAATTGAAGCCGAGAATGGTGAAATGGCTTTCGAAGCCGCGAACAAGCATAAGCCGGATCTGATTATATCCGATATCATGATGCCTCAAATGGATGGTATTGAGTTATGCTGGATGATACGGGAAAACTCGGAAATTCCATTGGTGCCGTTTATATTTTTGACATCATTTGACGACGCGGAAACGGAAATTCGCGGATTCAGAGCCGGAGCGGATGAATTTCTTAATAAGCCGATCGACCGCAAAGACCTGCTTAAACGTGTTGAAGAGTTATTAAGCAGGACTCAAAAATTAAAAAGTATTGAAAATATCAGTGATGAGCGCAAGGGGTTTTCGGGAGATTTGCGTGATCTTTCGATAGTTGAACTTGTTCAAATGCTCAATCTGAATAAAAAATCCGGTGTCTTGAAAATTGAAGGTGATATTAAGGGACAAATTTATCTCAAAGACGGGCATTTATTTGCTGCCGAGACAGAAAATAAAAGCGGTGAAGACGCATTTTATGATCTTGTTTCACTAATGTCGGGCACCTTCAGTTTTGAAATACGAGATGTCAATCTAAAACAGAATATAAGTAACTCAACGATGAATGTGATTATGGAAGCTTGCCGGATCATGGATGAGCGCAGGCAGGATAGTACAGAATAATTGGTATGACGGAAAAACGGGAAAGTTAGGAAAATGTATAAGATATTGATTTGTGATCCTCTTGATGATACGGCAATGGCGTGTCTCGCCGAAGCAAAAGATATAAATTTTGATACAATCTACGGACAGTCAGAAGATGAACTGATAAAAAATATTTCAAAATACAACGCGGTTATTGTGCGCAGCGCGACCACTATTACCGCAAAGGTGATCGATGCGGGAGACAACCTGCGCGCGATCGGCCGGGCGGGGTCGGGCCTGGATAATATTGATACGGTCCACGCTTCGCAAAAGGGAGTAAAAGTATTTAACACACCGGGTACAAATGCTGCCGCGGTGGCCGAACTTGCCATCGGTTTTCTTTTTTCTCTCGCCAGAAAGATTACTGAAGCCGACGCAAGTATGAAAAACGGGCGGTGGGCGAAGAAAGAATTCACGGGTTTTGAAATAGACGGGAAAAAACTGGGAATAATCGGAGGGGGTACCATAGGTAAAATGGTTGCCGTTAAAGCTTTCCGCCTCGGTATGAAAATTCTCGTGTACAACCGTTCTGACGTTAGTATTCCGGAAATCGAATTTGAGCAGGTTCCACTGGATAAGCTTCTAAAACGTTCGGATTTTATCTCTGTACATCTGCCCAAAAATCCTGAAACATCCCATTTGATAGGTGAAAAGGAGTTTGAACAAGTTAAGCCGGGCTCCTACCTGATAAATACATCCCGGGGCGGAATTGTATCTGAATCCGCCTTGTTAAAAGCGCTGGATTCGGGTATACTGGCCGGAGCGGCCCTGGATGTCTTTGAAAATGAACCGGGATATGACAAAAATCTGGCCGCTCATAAGAAGGTGATTGCCTCACCGCATATCGGCGCGTCAACGACTGAGGCTCAGGAAAGAGTCGGTTTACAGATCGTGGACAAGATTTTAGAGCATCTGCGTTCAAATTACATCTTTATATCAGGGCAGTAGTGAGATGAATCGTACTTTTTCAAAAGAGTTAATCATTATCGGCGGAGGTCCCGCGGGCTTAAAAGCGGCCGAGGAAGCCGGACGTCATAAAATTGATTACATAGCATTTGAAAAAGGAAATGTCGGACAAGCCTGGCGGGAAATTCGGCCGGAGATGTATCTTTTATCTCCATGTCATCCCCAGCGCGATTGGACAAGCTTTTCAAGCAAATTCCCGATCTGGAAGATGGGTGTGCAACGCCCCTACTGTCGCGCTTCTGAGTTTATTAATTACATGGATGCTTACACGGATCACTTTAAACTGAATATTGAGCTGAATACATCCGTAACGAATATAAATTTTAATCACGACAGCCTTCAATATGAAGTCTGTGTTGAAGACAAAACTTACACCGCGCCGGTTATAACGGTGGCGACCGGAATATTCGGAAATCCGTTTATCCCGGAAATACCCGGGGTGAAGAATAATCCCATTGTCATGCACTCACATCACTACCGTTCTGCCGAAGAGTTTAAGAATAAACGTGTGCTGATTGTGGGAACGGGAAACAGCGCAGCGGAAATAGCCATTGATTTATGCGGACATTCTTTGGTATATCTGATTTCGCGAGAAGATCTAAAATTTTTTTCCGATACAAAAAAACTGTATCATATTAGAGGAATCTCAGAAAGTTATCTGAAAGAACTCATCAGTATGGAAATTATCCGGTATCGCGCCTATCAGAATATTCAGAGAATCGAAGGAAACAGGGTTTATTTCAGGGATTGGGAACTCGAAGTGGATAAAATAATATTTGCCACCGGTTACCTGCCTAATATAAAGGTCGCGAAAAACTTTCACTTGCGATTTAACCGCAAGAATTATCCGGAAGTCGCTTATTCTGGTGAGAGCATTCAGCAGCCGAATTTGTTTTTTGCCGGTCCGTTGGCTTACCAAACATCAGCCAGTATTGTAGTGCACGGTTTTGTAAAATTAATTCCGTACACGGTCGATCAGATTGCAGAAAGGCTGAAAACCATACCAACCCGCCGCTAATCCCTTGACATTTAATATTTGGCTGGATAAATTAAAAATTGAATATAAAAATTATTGAGAATTTAGGAGAAAAGATAGATGTTTGAAAAAGAATTTTTGGTCAAGGTTGGCCTGGCCGAGATGCTTAAAGGCGGCGTGATCATGGATGTGACGACACCCGAACAGGCTAAAATAGCGGAAGATGCCGGCGCTGTGGCGGTAATGGCATTGGAACGCATTCCGGCCGATATCCGCGCGCAGGGCGGAGTTGCCAGAATGTCGAATCCAAAAATGATAAAAGAAATCCAGAAACTTGTATCTATCCCGGTCATGGCAAAATGCCGAATCGGACATTTTGCGGAGGCCCAGGTTTTGCAGTCATTGGGAGTTGATTTTGTGGATGAGAGTGAAGTTCTGACTCCCGCCGATGACGCCAATCATATCTGGAAGCATGATTACAAAGTGCCGTTTGTCTGTGGATGCCGTAATCTGGGAGAAGCGCTTCGCCGAATCTCAGAAGGCGCGGCAATGATTCGTACAAAGGGCGAAGCCGGTTCGGGAAATATCGTTGAAGCGGTCCGTCATATGAGAAAGGTTCAGGGTGAAATTAAAAGAATCACTCAGCTTGATGATTCTGAGCTGGTGGCCTTTGCCAAGAATTTAGGCGCCTCGGTCGAAATGGTCCGTTATATAAAAGAAAACGGCAAATTGCCGGTTCCTAATTTTGCGGCGGGCGGTGTGGCGACTCCTGCCGATGCTTCATTGATGATGCAACTGGGCGCGGAAACCGTGTTTGTCGGCTCCGGTATTTTTAAATCGAATGATCCTGAAGCGCGGGCAAAAGCGATTGTTCTGGCTACCACACATTATAATGATCCTGATGTGGTCGCAAAAGCGAGCGAAGGGCTCGGCGACGCGATGCCCGGACTGGAAATTGGTTCGATTCCGGAAAACGAGTTGCTGCAGAACAGAGGCTGGTAGTTGAAAAGAATCGGAATTTTTGCCTTACAGGGTGACTTTCATAAACATTCGCTGGCCGTTCAGTCTCTTGGTTTTGAAGCCATACATGTCAAGGATGCAAAAACCTTAGCAAAATGCGATAAACTCATTATTCCCGGCGGTGAATCAACGACTTTTATGAATCTGATAAACCGGCTTGAACTTCATGACGTGTTGGTTGAATATGGTAAGTCGCGTCCCGTTTTGGGTACATGCGCGGGATTGATCATCCTTGCAAAACATGTTGATTCATTACCCTTTGAAACACTCGGATTGATTGACATTCATGTGGCCAGAAACGCCTATGGGCGTCAGATAAATTCTTTTGTCGATACGGTCAGGCTGACACTGGGAGAGGAGACGATTGATTTCGAAGGCGTTTTTATACGGGCGCCAAAAATCACCGCTCCGGGGAATGGGGTCAGGAAATTGGGTTTTCATAAGGATGATCTTGTGATGGCCGCAAGTGATAATATTCTTGTCGCGACCTTCCATCCCGAACTCACGGATGATTTAAGAGTCCACCAATATTTTATCGAAAATTTTGGATAAATTCAGTTTAAAAAAAAGAGGCTTACCCGAAGATAAGCCTCTTTTTTTTTGATAAAAATCAATATCCATCATTCATTGTATCCATCACCCCATATCCTGACCTTTATTTTATCGCCCATTTGTTCAAATATAATATAAACAATCGGAATAATAATCAGAGTCAGCAGAGTACTGGTGGTCAGACCGCCGATGACAGCTCTGGCCAGCGGCGCCCAGCTTTCAGAACCGGAACCGATTTCAAGGGCAAGAGGCACCATACCGAGAATCGTTGTTAACGCGGTCATTAACACGGGCCGCATACGGACCTTGCCGCCCTCTTCCACCGCGTCATAAAGATCCTGTCCGCCGCGTCTTCGCTGATTTATATAATCTACCATTACAATACCGTTATTAACCACAATTCCGGTGAGCATCACAAGTCCGACAAGGGCCATCACGCTTATGGTGGTTCCCGTGATAAAAAGTGCCAGAAAAACGCCTATGATTGACAGCGGAACGGTAAACATGATGATAAAAGGATCAATCAGCGATTCAAACTGAGACGCCATTATCATATATACCAGAAGGATCGCCGCAAAAAAAGCGATCGTCAGATAATAGAATGATTCCGCCTGGTCTTCCGCCGATCCGCCGATTACAACCTGGTATTCAATCGGCATAGGCGTATCCCTGATAATTTCTTTAATTTTACTGACCGCCCCTGATAAATCGATTCCGGAAAGCTCACATCCCACGGATATAAAACGCTCCTGGTTTTCCCTGAAAATAGTGGTTGGGGATGTGCTTTGCTCGATTCTGGCAACCTGCTGCAGCGGGATCATTTTACCGTTTATGGTTGGGAGCAGAAGATTGGAGAGGGCTTCCCTCTTTTCACGGAACGGTTTGTCAAGCTGAACAAAAACATTGTATTCGTCTCCGCCTTCCCTGTATTGCGCGGCCACTTTTCCCTGTATGGCGGTGGAAATCATATCAGCTACCTGAAACGCGCTCAATCTTAGATCATTCATCCGGTTGCGGTCGGGAATGATTCTCAGCTCCTGACCCCCTTCCTGCATGTTGATATCAATGTCAACCAGCCCGGGAATCTGTTCCATCCGGCTTTTTATCTGCTCCGCGATGGCTTTTGATTTCAATAAATCATATCCAAATATTTTTACTTCAACCGCCCGCTGGGTTGAGAAAGAACCGGGTTGAATAAACTGATAAGTGATGCCGGGAATCTTGTCAAATGATTCGCGCAGCTCACTCTCTATTTCCTTCTGACTTCTGTCGCGGTCTTCCTTTGGTGAAAGACGGATTCTTAGATTAATTCCATGACTCCCGGAGGCGCCGAAAAGAGAAAATATCCCTTCGGTGCTTCCAAATAACGCAAAGATATCGGAAGTTTCAGGAACTTTTTCTTTGACTATATTTTCTATTTCAAGAACACTGAGACGGGTCTTGTCCAGTGGAGTGCCCCTTTCTCTGTTAATGGTAACAGAAATAAAGCCCTGATCATCCTGCGGAAGAAACTCACCGCCGAGAAACGGAATCAGCCCCAGGGAACCAAAAAACAAAACCGCTGTCATCAACAGCACTATTTTTTTATGGTACAGGGACCAGTGAAGAATTGTGCCGTAATTATCGGTAAGTCTCTCAAGGAAAGTGGTAATCCATGCCTTTAGTTTTTTAAGCCTGATTCGGGGCATTTCAGCGTCAGTTAGCAGGATTTTTGAGGATAGCATGGGAACGAGAGTTAACGCGATAATAAGTGATGCAAACAGACTGAAAGTGATCGTTACCACCATATCGTTAAACAGCTCACCCGCGATACCGGGAACAAAGAGCACCGGAAGAAAGACTCCGATTGTCGTCAGGGTTGACGCGGTGATTGCCATCCCGACTTCGGAAGCTCCGTTAGAGGCGGCATCTGTCAATTTACTGCCGGCTTCCCGGTACCGGTAAATATTTTCCAGCACCACGATGGAGTTATCGACAAGCATACCGATTGCCAGGGCAAGTCCGGCCATTGAAATGATGTTTACCGTCAGATTCGACAACATCATAACCGCGAAAGTCGAAATAACAGAGATGGGAATGGCTAATCCCATGATCAGGCTTCCTCTGATATTTCGCAGAAAAAAATAAATCACTAAAAATGCCAGGATGAAGGCAATCACTGCTGTTTTGCCGAGATTGCTCACCGCAAGAAGAATATATTCCGACTGGTCATACACCACCTTAAATTCCGTTCCTTCAGGTAAAATGGCTTTTATCGCGGGAAGAACTTCTGCTACGTTCCGGCAGGCCTGAACCGTATTGGCGTCCGACTGCTTAAAAAGACGCATATAAACGCTTTGATTATAGTTTGCTCTGACATCACCGATGAGTTCTTTATAACCGTTTTCAACGTTCGCGATATCTTCAACTTTTAGCGGATAGTTGTTTTCATACTTAATGATGGTCTTTTTAATCTGATCGATTGAATTATATTCGCTTAAAATACGCAGATTAAAGTTTATCGTTGATGTCTCTATCTTTCCGGCGGGAAATAATCCGCTTTGCGCCCGGATCGCGTTGACTACATCCAGCGGTGAGAGATTATGCGCCGCGAGCAGAACGGGATTCAGATTTATATTCACCTGACGTTCGAGACCTCCCTGGGTTTCAACACTCGCGACACCCTCCACACGTTCAAGCAAAGGTTCGATTCTTTCCTCACCGAGTTGCCGGAGTTCGGCCGGTCCCAGATATGGTGAATTCAAGAGCATGAACATAATGGGTGCCATCCCGGGATCAAACGCGAAGGTAATCGGATCATCTGATTCGTCGGGCAAAAATCCGCGAACCAGATCGATTCTTTTCCTGACATCCGCCTCCGCCTGATCAATATCTGTACCCCAGTCAAATTCAAGAATCACCAGGCTGATCCCCTGGGAACTCTGGGAAGTCACTTTTTTTACATTTTTTGTGGCGGAGACGGCTTCCTCAAGGGTGCGGCTGATGAGATTTTCAATATCTTCGGGACCAACTCCGGAATACTGTGTAATAATACCAATCACAGGAAAGTCGATTTCAGGAAACAGATCCACTTTTAACTGGGAATAAGAGAAAATTGCAAATCCAATGATGATCAGATACATCATCGTAAGCGTCACACGCTTTTTTATTGAAATTTCTACCAGTTTCATTAGCGCCTCTCAGGATTAAAATTTGTGCATCAGTTGAAAATGTACAGGCATCTTGTTCTCACTGAGTAATAATATTTACCTCTTGACCCTCTTTTACAATTTGCTGGCCGACGACAATCACACGATCGTCTTTTTTCAGACCGTCGGTGATTTCAATCCTGCTGTTTTCCTGAAGACCGGTTTTGACTTCAACTAATCCCGCTGTGTCACTTTCGGCAACAAAAACATAAAACCGCTGATGTGTATAGGTCTGTCCTGTGTTCGGATCGACTTTTACTTCTGTTCTCCGGATGAGGGCGTTATCAGGGATTACAAAAGTATTTTTGCGCATCTCAATTTCAATGCTGAATTGTCCGTACATGCCCGATTTAAGTTCACGATGGATATTGTCAAAAATGGCCTCCGTTTCCGCGGTTCGGCTGATCGCGTCGATTGCCGGATTTATACGGGTGATGCTTCCCGAATATATGTTGCCCGGGAGGGGAGGAAATTCCGCGTAAACGGTTTGTCCCAGTTTTAGTTTATTCATAAAAATATCGGAGATATTGAGTTTTGCCCGCATTAAATCAGTATTTATAATTTTAGCCACCGGCTGACCGGCCGGCACCATCTGACCGATTTCGAACAAAAGGCTGCCGACCACCCCGTCGAATGGAGCCTTTATATAGGTGTTTTCAAACTGTTCCTTTGCCTGTTCGTAGGCGGCCCGGAGCTGAGCAAGGGTGGCTTCTGATTCCTGCAAAGCGGATCCGGTTTTTTCCCATTGCTGCTCGCTGACGGCCCTTTCGCTGTATAGCCTTTGATAACGTTCATAATCCTGTTTTACCTGATCGTATCTTGCCTGCATGGATTGATAAGAGGCTTCCGCCTGTTTCATCGATTGTTTCCAGATTTTGTTTTCCAGAACGGCGATAATTTCATCTTTTTTTATCTTGCTGCCCACGGGTTTGATAATTTTGTCCAGCTTTTCCGAGACCTGGCTGTAAACAAACGCGTCATTCATGGCTTCCAGGTTTCCCGTAGTTTCAATAGTTGTGGAAATAGAGTCCGGACGGATTTGGTAAACCTGAACCGGTACGGCGGTCTTTTTCGATTCTTCATTATCCTGCCCGCATCCCGTCAAAAGTATCAGAATAATCCAAATGAGAGAAACCGAGACTTTTTTCATGATCCTTCTCCTATTGATTCCAAATGGTGTTCAGTTTTCCGGTTGATTTAAGCAATCGCAGCTGAGATACATTATATTGATAGATTCCGTTGCGGTATTCTTCTTCGCTGGTGATAAAAGAAAGCTGAGCGGTAAGAACTTCCACCTGGGTGATGATGCCCTCGCGGTAGTTAAGATCGGCAAGCCGCAGCGCCTCTCTTGTTTCCTCCGAAGCTTCTTTGAGACTAATCAGATTGGTACGGGCCTCTCTGAATCGATTGTAATTATTCTCAACATCCAGATAGATAGATTTTTTTAACAAATCCAGTTGTATATCGGATTGCTTGTCCCTGATTTTGGATTGCTGCAAATCGATTAATCGTTTTCCCCCTTCAAAAAGAGGCAGCTGAACGGACAATGTGGCGCTTTTAACTCTGATATAATCATCAGAAGATACATCACTTGAGTTTGACTGAGCCTGATGCTGCACAGACGCGTTCATTGCAACTGTAGGCAGAAATCTTGACGCGGCCATTATTTTCTGGTCACTGACGGCTTTATTTTGGAATTCCATCCCGGCAACATCAGGTCGATCCATGAGCGCGTTTTCCTGAAGTTCCGCCAGGGGGGCCAGATTGTTCTCATCAAGGAACTCCATTCGTTTTAACTGATCCAGTACAATGAGCGAATCATCCTTATCGATGTTGAGAAGAAATTTAAGATTTTGCTCAGACATCTTTCTTGAGTTGATTGCTGTAGTCAGAGGGGGCAGGGTAGATGAATACCGCGCCTTGGCCCTCAGATAATCCAGTTTCGATGCCGCGCCGGCTTCATAAAATTTCTCAACCTGATCGAAATTCGCTTTCGCCGCTTCGACGGATTGACGGTTCACATCGATCAGACTGGAAGCGAGCATGAGATTGAAGTAAGCCTCAAGGGACTGAAGCACAATATCATCTTCCTTGTCCCGAAGTTGTTCCCTGACGGATTTTTTGAGATTTTTTTGTATCCGCCAGTTCGCAAAACGCGATCCTCCCGTGAATATCGGAAGCTGAAGCTGAAAGGCGTGAGTAAAATTGTAATCCGCTCCTACGCGAACTTCCTGCCGGACGGTCTGGCCCATTTCCTGGATTTCAAAAACGAAGACCGGCAATTCGATATTCTTTGTTACCTGGTACTGATAATCCAACGATGGAAGAAAGTCTGAGATCGCCTTCCATTCATTAAATTTTTGATGCTGATATTCTTTCCTTTGTATGGCCAGGTCCAGATTTTCGCTTCTGCTGATCCCGACAACATCATTCCATGTAAGCACGATTGTGTTTTGTGCTGAAGTTGGATTGACGAGTAATATGATTAAAAAAATGAACAAAAAATTTTGTAAAGGCTTCAGCATAGTCACCCCCGATGATTCGGATTAAAAAACAGATGATTTTTCAAAAAGACATCAATTTATCATGTTTTGTCAATGAGTTGTTATTTTACTCTATGATTTGGAAACCTGGTTCTTCATTTCAGGTATTCAGAATCGAATATGTCAATATCCCGATTCCCACAGCAGGGTTTTGTGTTTTCTGAAAATTCCGGCATTTTGTATATTTCTCCGGTTTGATTAGATTATG
>JACDJB010000929.1_pt1 | contig 25672 bp, 22 predicted proteins | sample 7454121 | NCBI WGS metagenome assembly JACDJB01 (sample SAMN14253290, study PRJNA609438) | sludge metagenome | isolation source: sludge after 25d culture with pyrite | collected 2018-12-20
CGCGCCTGCCGCAGCATGTCTGCAGCGGCCCACAGTTCGAACGCTGGTACAAGAAGGCCACGGACACCGAGCGTGACGCCCTCAAACTCACGCGCGAGGATCTGATGCAGCACGAGGCGGCCGCCATCACCACCGCGGATTTCCCGCCGCAGATCGAGGCCAACGGCCTGCGCCTGGCACTGGACTATCATTTCGAGCCCGGTCACGTCGACGACGGTGTGACGGTGCAGGTGCCGGCCGCCGCCCTCAATCAGCTCGATGTGCGCCAGTTCGAGTGGCTGGTGCCGGGATTGTTGGAAGAAAAGCTCGTCGCGCTGATCAAATCACTGCCCAAGTCGCTGCGCCGGCAGTGCGTGCCCGCGCCGGATTTCGCACGCGCGGCGCGTCCGGGGCTGGCGGTGGGACGGGGTGGTCTGATCGACCAGTTTGCCGCCGAGCTCGAGCGCATGACCGGCGTCGAAGTGCCACCCGATGCCTGGCAGCCCGACACATTGCCGCCGCATCTATCCATGAACTTCCACATCGTCGCTGCCAACGGCAGGCTGCTGGCGCGCGGTCGCGATCTGCTCGCCCTGAAGGGCGAGGTCGGCGCGCAGGCCGTCGCGACCTTCGAGCGTCTGCCGACCGCGCAGTACGAACGGGAGGACCTGACCGATTGGGATGTCGGTGAGCTGCCGGAGTTCATCGAGATCAAACAGCAGAGCCTGACGCTGCGCGGCTATCCCGCACTGATCGCGGACGGGGACCGGGTCCATCTGCGCCTGCTGGATGCGCCCGACAAGGCGCGCGCCGCGCACCGTGCCGGTGTGCTCGGGCTGTTCCGGCTGCGGGCCGCGAAAGCGGTGCGTTACCTGGAGAAGAACCTGCCGGGCATCCAACAGATGTGTCTGCATTATGCCGCTGCCGGCCCCTGCGAACGGCTCAAGGGCGAGCTCGTCCAGCGCAGCATCGAACTCGCACTGTATGCCGACGACCCGACCGTGCCGCGGGATCGTGCAGGCTTCGATGCCGCCGTCGTGCGTGCCGAGGCGGCTCTGGTGGCCGTCGGCAACCGTGTCTGCAAGGCCGTCGGCGCCGCACTCGCCGAATACCACGCCATCCAGAAACGTATCAAGGGCACGATCCCACCCGCCTGGCTCGCGGCCTGCAACGACATCCGCGATCAGCTCGATCATCTCATCTACACGGGCTTCGTGCTCGCTACGCCGCTCGCGCGTCTCGAGCACCTGCCGCGGTATCTCAAGGCCATCAGCAAACGCCTCGACCGCCTGCAGCAGAATCCCGGCAGGGACCGTCCACTGGCCCTGCAGGTCGAGCCCCACTGGCAACGCTGCAAGCAGCAACTGGAAGCCGCGCGCAAACGTGGTGAGCTGCCGGAAACCCTGCAGCACTACCGCTGGCTGATCGAGGAGTTCCGCGTCTCGCTGTTCGCCCAGGAACTCGGCACCGCGGAGAAGGTGTCGGCGCGGCGCTTGGAGGAGGTGGGAAGGTGATCGCCCGGGCCGGTACTGTCCTGATGTTGCTGCTGGGGATGGTCGGCTGTGCCACCCCGTCGCTGCAGTCCCACGGGGGGCATTCGCTGCCCCCGCGTCTGGAGGCCGGTCGCGTGCTTGCTGCGGACGGCGCAACGCTGCCGCTGCGCGTCTGGCGGCCACCAGGCCCACCCCACGCGGTGGTCCTGGCCCTGCATGGCTTCAACGACTACAGCCAGGCCTTCGCCGGGGTGGGGCCCTTTCTCGCCGCCCGGGGCATCGCCACCTATGCCTATGATCAACGCGGCTTCGGTGCCACCGCCCAGCGCGGTATCTGGCCCGGTACGGACGTGCTCGTGGACGATGCCAGGACGGTGGCGGCATTGCTGCGCGCGGCCCATCCCGGGCGGCCGCTGATCCTGCTGGGGGAGAGCATGGGCGGCGCGGTCGTGATGAGCCTGCTCGCCGCGACGCCCACCGTGGCCGACGGGGCGGTGCTGGTGGCACCGGCGGTGTGGGGTCGGGAGACCATGAACCTGTGGCAGCGTGCCGGCTTGTGGCTGCTGGCCCACGGCGCCCCGGGGATGCGTCTCTCCGGTCGTGGCCTGGGCATCACCGCCTCCGATAACACGGCGATGCTGCGCGCCTTGGGTGCGGATCCCCTGGTGATCAAGGAGACCCGGGCGGATACCCTGTGGGGGCTCACCAACCTGATGGATCGAGCGCTCGCCGCCGCACCCGGGCTCACGCTGCCCGCCCTGATCCTTTATGGTGAGCATGACGAAATCATCCCGCGGCGTCCCACCTGCCGCATGCTCGCCACGCTCCCGGCCTCGTCCCGGGTCGCCCTCTACCCCAACGGCTATCACATGCTCACCCGCGACCTCGGGGCCGACATAGTGTTGGAGGATATGGCGGCCTGGCTGGTCGACGCGGCGGCGCCCCTGCCGTCCGGGCTGGAGGTGAAAGGGCGTCCGATATTTTGCGAAGATGCGTAAATCCGGTGTATGTCCCCGCTGCCAGCGTCCCCGCCAAAGCGAGCGAGCGCTGTCATCACCATGATGCGCAGGCAGCAGTGGGACCCCCAGGGGTCTCGATCGGCCAAGAGCGCTCTACACGCTTCAGCAACTTCTCTGAGATATACCGGTCACAACTCCCATCCATTGCTGGAAACGGCATGAACTTCAGGTGCGGGGGCATCGTGCATGCACGGCTTGAACACGGCAACGAGTGATTTCTCCGTCGAGGAAGCTATCTGTTTGTAGCGTTCCTGTCGCATCGCCTCCATCACGCTGATCCTGCCTGCGGCGAGAAGTAGGCGTAGCCGTTGTGGCGCACGTACTGGCGGACAGCGGCGCCAGTGTCTATGCTCGGGTATGCAGGTTTGGCGCCAGGGTGGGCGGTCTTCACGCCCTTGCGGCCGCCGCAAGGGAATTCTCCGATGATGAACATCCTGGCGATCAACGCCGGCAGCTCCAGTATCAAGTTCCGGTTACTGGCGATGCCGGAGGAGACGCGCCTGGCAGATGGCTTGCTGGACGGCGTCGGTACCGCGCAGGCCAGCCTGCGCTATACCTGCGGCGACGATCCGCCGATCCGGCAGGCGCTGGGATCCGTCGATCACGCCAGCGGGGTGGACACGGTACTCACCCGGTTGGGTGCGGCGGTCGGCGGAGGGACGATCCACGCCGCCGGTCACCGGGTGGTACACGGTGGTGGCGAATTCCATCTGCCGCTGCCCATCGACGCGCATGCCATCGAGCAGTTGGAGGCGAGCCGCGCATTGGCGCCCCTGCACAACGCCGCCAGCCTGGCCGGCATTCGACTGATCCACACGCACTATCCCGGTGTGCCCCAGGTGGCGGTGTTCGATTCGGCCTTCCACCATGACCTGCCCGATCGCGCCCGCTGGTACGCCCTGCCGCTGGCACTGCAGCGGGAGCAGGGTATCCGCCGCTTCGGCTTTCACGGCCTGTCGCACCGCTCGGTTGCCGTCGCCGCTGCAGGCTGGCTGAAGCGGCCGCTGCAAGACCTGCGACTGATCTCCCTGCACCTGGGGAATGGCGCCAGTGCCTGCGCGATCCGCAACGGCGGCAGCGTCGACACCTCCATGGGGTTCACGCCCCTGGAAGGTCTGGTGATGGGCAGTCGTTGCGGTGATCTGGATCCGGCACTGCCGGGACATCTCGGCCAGCAGCTGGGCTGGGACGCGGCGCGCATCGATGAATTGCTGAATCGCGAGAGTGGTCTGCGCGGACTGTGCGGTGACAGCGACATGCGCCGGATCGAGCAGCGTATGGCGGCGGGTGATACCGCTGCGCGCCTGGCCTTCGACCTGTTCTGTTACCGTATCCGCAAGTACATCGGCGCCTATTGGGCGGTGCTCAACGGTCTGGACGCGCTGATCTTCACGGCCGGTATCGGCCAGCACTCCGCCACCGTACGAGCGGCGGTGTGCGCGGAACTGGACGCGCTGGGTATCGGTGTGGATGCGGAGCGCAACACCGCAGCGGGTGGCGGCATCGTGGACATCGGCCGCGACGGGATGGCCGTCCGGGTCCTGGTCGTACCGACCGACGAGGAGCTGGAAATCGCCCGGGCGGCCTATGGCTGTCTGCAGCGACCCGCCCGCGCGCCACACTGAGATGCCTCAATACATGATGACAGGAGAAAACTCATGAGCACGACATTGGACCAGATGGCCGATCCCGAGTTGCCGACCGACGACGAGCTGATGAAGCTGGATGCCTGGTGGCGTGCCGCGAATTATCTCGCCGTTGGCATGATCTATCTGCAGGACAATCCGCTCCTGCGCCAGCCGCTCGAAGTCGCGCACATCAAGAATCGTCTGCTCGGGCATTGGGGCGGAAGTCCGGGGCTGGCGTTCATGTACGCGCACCTGAACCGGCTGATCGTGCGCCACGACCTGAACGCCATCTTTGTCGCCGGTCCGGGGCACGCCGCGCCGGGGGTGCTCGGGCCCGTCTATCTCGAAGGCACCTACTCCGAGATCTATCCCATCATGGGTGAAGACGAGGAAGGCATGCGCGACTTCTTCAAGCAGTTCTCCTTCCCCGGCGGCATCGGCAGCCACTGCACACCGGAGCTTCCCGGTTCCATCAATGAGGGTGGCGAGCTGGGCTACAGTCTGTCGCACGGTTTCGGTGCCGCCTTCGACAATCCCGACCTCCTGGTGGCGGTGGCGGTGGGGGATGGCGAGGCGGAGACCGGGCCACTGGCCACCTCCTGGCACTCCAACAAGTTCCTCAATCCCATCTGCGACGGCGCCGTGCTGCCGATCCTTCACCTCAACGGCTACAAGATCAACAACCCGGCACTGCTCGCACGGATCGGTCATGAGGAGCTGGAGCAACTGCTGCGCGGTTATGGTTGGACGCCCCACTTCGTCGAAGGCGATGAACCGATGGCCATGCACCGGCAGATGGCGGCGACCCTGGAACAGTGCCTGACGGAGATCCGCACCATCCAGCAGTCGGCGCGCAGCAGCGGTGAGGCGCGGCGTGCGCGCTGGCCGATGATCGTGCTGCGCAGCCCCAAGGGCTGGACCGGTCCGAAGGAGGTCGACGGCCGCCGGGTGGAAGGCTTCTGGCGCGCCCATCAGGTGCCGCTCGCGGGAGTGCGCGAGAATCCGGCCCACCTGGCGCAGCTCGAGGCCTGGCTGAGGAGCTACCGCCCCGAGGAACTGTTCGATGAGACCGGCCGGTTGCAGCCGGAACTCCGAGCCCTGGCCCCGACCGGCAAGCGCCGCATGAGTGCCAACCCGCACGCCAACGGCGGGCTGCTGTGCCGGCCGCTGCGGCTACCGGATTTTCGTGACTACGCCGAGGCCGTGGCCGCGCCGGCACGCACGGTGGCCTATAACACGCGGCCGCTGGGGCGATTCCTGCGCGACGTGATGGCGCACAATATGGACAACTTCCGGGTATTCGGCCCGGACGAGAACACCTCCAACAAACTCGACGACATCTATGCCGTCAGCAAGAAGCTGTGGCTCGCCGACTATCTGCCCGAGGATGCGGACGGCGGTGAACTGGCGCCCGATGGGCGGGTGCTGGAGATGCTCTCCGAGCACACCCTGGAGGGCTGGTACGAGGGCTATGTGCTGACCGGACGGCACGGCTTCTTCTCGACCTACGAGGCCTTCGTGCACATCATCGATTCGATGTACAACCAGCATGCCAAGTGGCTGGCGATCTGCGAGGAGATCGCCTGGCGTGCGCCCATCCCGTCGATCAATCTGCTGATTACCTCGACCGTCTGGCGCCAGGATCACAACGGCTTCACCCATCAGGACCCCGGGTTCCTCGATGTGGTGGTCAACAAGAGCCCGAAGGTGACGCGCATCTACCTGCCCCCGGACGTCAACACGCTGCTGTCGGTGAGCGACCATTGCCTGCGCAGCTACAATGACGTCAACGTCATCGTCGCCGACAAGCAGCAGCATCTCCAATATCTGGATATGGACGCGGCCATCAAGCACTGCACCAAGGGCATCGGGATCTGGGGCTGGGCCAGCAACGACCAGGGGGTGGAGCCGGATGTGGTGATGGTCGGTTGTGGCGATATCCCCACGCAGGAGGCGCTGGCTGCGACCGCCTTGCTACGCGAGCATTTCCCGGACCTGAAGATCCGCTTCATCAATGTGGTGGATCTGTTCCGCATGCAGTGCGAGAGCGAGCACCCGCACGGGCTGTCAGACCGTGATTTTGACAGCCTGTTCACCGTCGACAAGCCCATTATTTTCAACTTCCACGGCTATCCCTGGCTGATCCACCGGCTGTCCTACCGCCGCACCAATCACCACAACCTGCATGTGCGTGGCTACAAGGAGAAGGGCAGCATCAATACCCCGTTGGAGTTGGCCATCGAAAACGAAATCGACCGCTTCAGTCTGGCGATCGATGTCATCGACCGTGTCCCCCGGCTCAAGGTGGCCGGTGCGCACGTCAAGGAGAAGCTGCGCAATATGCGCATCGACTGCCGGGAATATGCCCATCGCCACGGTGTGGACATGCCGGAGATGCGCAATTGGCGCTGGCCGTACTGAATCTGCGGACGCCGGTGCGTGCCAAACCGGGGCGCCCGCGCGGCAGTCTGCCGCCCGCCACGCCCTGATCGGCCCTGTGGCAGGGCCGGCAGGGCGTGGCGGGGGTATGTATCAGCCAGTGAAGTTGCGGAATACCAGCGTCGCGTTGGCGCCGCCGAAACCGAAGCTGTTGGACATGACCGTCTCCAGCCTGGCAGCGTCGATGCGTTCGCGCGCGATAGGCAGCCCGATCGCATCCGGATCGAGCTCCTCGATGTTGGCGCTGGCGGCGATGAAGCCGGCCTCCTGCATGAGCAGCGTGTAGATCACCTCGCACACGCCCGCGGCGCCCAGCGCATGGCCGGTGACGGACTTGGTGGAGGTGATGACGGGGACCTGTTCGCCGAATACCGCGCGCACGGCCTCGAGCTCTTTGGTGTCGCCGACCGGCGTGCTGGTGCCGTGGGCGTTGATGTAGTCGATCGGTGTGTCGACCGTGGCGAGTGCCTGCTGCATGCAGCGCACCGCGCCCTCGCCGGAAGGTGCGACCATGTCGTAGCCGTCGGAGGTGGCGCCGTAGCCGACCAGCTCGGCATAGATCTTCGCGCCGCGTGCCCGGGCGTGCTCGAGTTCCTCCAGCACCACCAGCCCACCGCCGCCGGAGATGACGAAGCCGTCGCGGTTGACGTCGTAGGGGCGCGAGGCCTGTGCAGGTGTCTCGTTGTATCGGGACGACAGCGCACCCATGGCGTCGAACAGACAACTCATGGACCAGTGCACCTCCTCACCACCACCGGCGAAGACGATATCCTGCTTACCCCACTGGATGAGCTCGGCACCATGGCCGATGCAGTGCGCACTGGTCGAGCAGGCCGAACTGATGGAATAGCCCACCCCCTTGATGCCGAAGGCGGTACCAAGGATGGCCGAGGTCGTCGACGACATGGTCTTGGTCACGCCGTACGGGCCGATTCTCTTCACACCCTTCGTACGCAGCGTGTCGGCGGCGATGACGACATTGGCGGTGGAGGCGCCGCCGGAACCCACGATCAGACCGCTGCGTGGGTTGGAGATCATCGCCGCGGTCAGACCGGAGTCGTCCAAGGCCTCTTGCATGGCGATGTAGTTGAAGGCCGCGGCGTCGCCCATGAAGCGCCTGAGCTTGCGGTCGATCAGCGCCTCCTGGTCCAGGTCGACGATCGGCCCGCAGACCTGGCTGCGAAAACCCATATCTCGATATTCTTCGCTGAAACGGATGCCGGAACGGCCATTTTTCAGACTCTCCAGCACCGCCTGCCGGTTGTTGCCGATGGAGGAGACGATGCCGATGCCGGTGACGACTACCCTGCGCATTGCTCTGGACCTCAGAAATTCTCGGTGGAAGTGAACAGGCCGACGCGCAGATCCTTGGCATGGTAGATCTCGCGTCCGTCCACGGACATGATGCCGTCGGCGATGCCCATGAAGAGTGTGCGCTTGATGACGCGCTTCATGTCGATCTGGTAGGTGAGCAGGCCATTCTTGGGCGTGACCTGCCCGGAGAATTTGATCTCGCCACCGCCCAGGGCGCGACCGCGGCCCGGGCCGCCGGCCCAGCCGAGGAAAAAGCCGATCAGCTGCCACATGGCGTCCAGTCCCAGGCAGCCGGGCATGACGGGATCGCCCTCGAAGTGGCAGCCGAAGAACCACAGGTCCGGCTCGATATCGAGTTCCGCACGGATCTCGCCCTTGCCATGCGCGCCGCCTTGCTCGCTGATGTGGGTGATGCGATCGAACATCAGCATCGGCGGCAGTGGCAACTGGGCGTTACCGGGCCCGAACATCTCGCCACGGGCACAGCTGAGGAGTTCCTCGAAGGAGAGCTGGCTGGGGCGCCGTGCGGTGGTGGTGTCGGTCATCTGCGGACTCTCGTACGGGGTCATTGGATTCTGGGGGCCAGACTTGCGCCGGGCCGGGCGATCGAAGGGCCGTATTCTAGCTCAGGCCGGCCGTAGAGTTAAAACCATGGTTTGGCGGTGGTGCCGCCCGGGGCCGTTATCCATGATTCCCACCCGCACCCGGAAACGGGGCGTCGCGGTGACGCTGCGGGATTGATTGTTGTCAACCGCACTGTTAACCACCAAGGACACGAAGGACACAAAGGGGAGATCCCATCGAATGTAAAACCACGAAATGTCGCAGGGGCAGGCGTCGAACTGGATTCCCGGATTCCGCTGCGCGTCATCCAGGTTACGCTATTTGGCGGTGTTACATGAAACAGACTTTCCTTCGTGTCCTTCGTGTCCTTGGTGGTTAACGAAAGACCTCAATCCCGGAAATTCTGATACTGCAGCGGCAGCCCGATGTCGGCTTTCTTCAGCAGGGCGATGGCCTCCTGCAGGTCGTCGCGCTTCTTGCCGGTGATGCGCACCTGATCACCCTGGATGCTGGCCTGGACCTTGAGTTTACTGTCCTTGACCTGCTTGACGAGCTTCCGGGCCGTGTCCTGGTCGATGCCCTGGCGGACCTGGATCTTCTGGCGGGCGCGGGAGCCACTCTCCTCGATCTTCTCGATCTTCAGCGCACCGATGTCGACCCCGCGTTTGGCGAGCTTCTTCTCCAGGATGTCACGCATCTGGTCGACCTGGAACGCACTCTGGGCATCCAGGGTGAGGGTATCGTCGACGATCTCCACTTTGGCATCGCTGCCCTTGAAGTCGAAGCGTGTACCGATCTCGCGGTTGGCCTGATCGGCGGCGTTGTTCACTTCGTGCAGATCGACTTCGGACACGACGTCGAAGGAAGGCATGGCGGCACTCCGCAATCCGGGTTGCGGGGCATCCTACCACAGCCCGAGAACCGGGGCCGGGGCCCGAGGGTCTTTACCTAAACCATTTTTGGCCACGGAATCCATGGAATAACACGGAAAGAATTCACGCTGCAAATCCAGGATCATGCCCAGCGGTTTGGTCTCTGTGGCCCGGAATGGCTTGGGAACCCGTCGGGTAGAGATACCCGGTGCCTGTATCAGGTAGCGGACGTCTCTGCCCGTGTATGCGCCTCGAAGGCGGCACGGATCTGCGCCAGCGCATCGGCCAGGCCGCGTTGTCCGGACACGTCCCACTGCTCCAGCAGCGGCAGCACCCGTAGCACCAGCGTCCCGAGGTGGGGGTGGAGTCGTGTGTGTTCACCGCGCTGCAGCAGCGTCAGGGCCTCGTCGAGCGTTGGTACCGGCGCCGGCACTTCGGTGCCGGTGGGTGCGGGGGCGTGAGGCGTTTCGGCCCCGGTGTGCGTAGCGACCGGTGCGGCCGGTGCGACCTGCGGTGCAGGCACCTTCACCGTGGCCGGTGGTGCGCTGTCGATGATCTCGCTGCCCTGTTGCAGCGCCCGCTCCAGTCGCCCCGTGAGTTCCACGAACAGGTCTTCGAGGCGGATGTCGTGCCGTACCGCCGGCGTCAGTATGCCGGCACTGAGCGTGACGGTGAATGGACCGTCCTTGCCATCGATGGGCATCTCGGTGAGGCGCGCGGCGAGGCGCTGCACCAGATGACGCGCACCCACCGCCCGGGTGGTGGGCATGACCACCCCGAAGCGCGCCATGCCCAGCCGTGCACCCATGTCCTCGCGGCGGATCTCGGCCTGGAGGGCCGCGGTGACCGTCTTGAGGATTGCGCCGCCGACGGCCTTGCCCTGGCGCACGAACAGGTCGTCGAAGCCGTCGACCTGGAACAGCAGCAGCGTAAATTCCGCCCGGTGGCGAAGGGCGTGCGCGAGCGCCCGCTGGCCGTTCTGCTGAAAGGCGTGGGCATTGCCCAGCCCCGTGAACGGGTCGGTCGCCGGTTTCTCGTTGAGTGTCGTGGTGGTGTGTTTGAGCTCGACGGTGGTCTTGTGCAGGCGGACGTGCGAACGGGTGTGCGCCAGCAACTGCACGGAGTCGAACGGCTTACTGATGAAATCGGTCGCACCGGCAGCGAAGACACGGCTCTTGGCGCCGTCGTCGTCCTCGGCGCCGGTGACGATGATCATGGGCAGGGTGCGCAACGGCTCACGCTCGTCCGCGCGCAGCCGTTGCAACAGGCCCATGCCGTCGAGGTAGGGCATGGACAGGTCGGAGATGACCAGGGCGATATCGTCTTGGGTCGTCAGCAGTTCCCAGGCCTGTTCACCGTCACCGGCCTCCAGGGTGTCGAATTCATCCTTGAGGATCTTGCGGGCGGCCACGCGGATCACGCGCGAATCGTCCACGACCAGGACACGGGGTTTGCTGGGGGACTCTTCGCTCGACACGGTGGTTCTCCCGGGGCTCGCTCGGGCGCAACGGCAGGTTGTGGGCTGGAGTGGCGGCGCGTCCCTGCGCCGCGCGGGCGGGCACCTTCATACCGGCCCCGTCCGTTATGACTTATTGATGCGCTTGTTGATATTCGGCCATGATGCTGCGTTCTTTAGGCGGGATTCGGGATTCGGGATTCGGGATTCGGGATTCGGGATTCGGGGGCCGGGATTCGGGATTCGGGGGTCGGCGGCGTGTACCCGGCTGGGTCGCAGACGGATGGGCTGCCCTCTCCCTATAATAGGGTGCCTGGGGATACGCGCCGCCGCATGTGGTGGACGACCTGGCGGAGAGACCGAACGTGAACCAAGCTCAGTGGCAATTCCTGCGGGCGCTGTTGGCCATCCCCACCGCGCCCTTCCGCGAACAGCAGGTACGCGCCTTCGCGGAGGCTGCGCTGGATACCTGGGGCGTGCCGCACTGCCGCGATCCGCATGGCAATCTGCTGGTCGGGGTCGCGAGCCCGGCCGCCTACCGACAACTGTTGGCGCTGCGCAGTGAGGTGCCGGTACGTCTGTTCATCGCGCATATGGATCACCCGGGCTTCCACGGCGTGCGCTGGCGGGACGCACAACGGCTCACGATCGCCTGGCACGGCGGTTCACCCGTGAAGCATCTCGCTGGTGCCCGGGTGTGGCTGTCGGCGGGGGCCGGGTATGTCGCTACGGGTGAACTGCGTAACATCGAACTGCATCCCAAGGGCTATGCCATCGGGCGTGCGGAGGTGCGGTTGCCCGCCGCGCATTTGCGGGCGGCCGTACCGCAGGCGCGGCGTCTGTTCGGCGGCTTCGCCTTCCGCGCACCCGTCTGGCGCAGCGGGTCGCGCATCTACACTCAGGCTGCCGACGACCTCGTCGGGGTGTTCGCCATCCTGCAGACGGCACGTGCGCTGTTCCGGCGCCGCGCGACCGAGCGGCCACCCTTCATCGGCCTACTGACGCGCGCCGAGGAGGTCGGCTTCGTCGGGGCGGTCGCGCACTTCGAGCTCGACTGGCTGCGCCGCCGGCGACCGCTGGTCGCTGTCAGCCTGGAGGCATCGCGCACCCTGCCGGGTGCCGAGATCGGTAAGGGGCCGGTGGTGCGCCTCGGCGACCGCCGTACGGTGTTCGACGCCGATGGCATGCAGGTATTGTCAGAGCTGGCCGGAAAGGTGCTGCCGGGGCGGCATCAGCGGCGCATCATGGATGGTGGTGCCTGTGAGGCGACCGCCGCGACGGCCTTCGGCATCCCGACCATCGGCCTGACGGTGCCGCTCGGCAACTACCATAATCAAGGCCTGGAGGGGGGAGCGGACTGCCCGCGACCGGGCGGACCGGCCCCCGAGTTCGTCCATCTGGATGATGTGCAGGGTCTGCTGACGCTGTGCCGCGCGCTGGTCGACCGGCCGTTACGCTGGGACGACCCCTGGGGTGTAGTACGCGCCCGGCTGCAGCGGAACCGGCGCGCCTATGCGCGCCATCTTACTCGCGATGAGGAATGACACATGCACCCAAAAACCGCATTGGCCACGGAAACACACGGACAGACGCCAACCAGGGCACACGTTGCGCACAACAGCGCCCCGTGCCCGCCAGGTGCTGCCCCGGGGCTTCACGACGAGGTTTCATTTCAGTGTCCTCCGTATGCTTCCGGGGCTGAAATGAGTTCTTCAGGATGAAGACTGGCGGCCTCAAGGGCCTGCTCGTGGGGCTGGCGGCCCTGTCCGCAACCGGCTGCGCCGGCTTCTGGCAGCCACGGCCAGTACCCTTCGCGGCACCGGACAGCGTGTTGCTGGTGCAGCGCCCGATCGACTTCCCCGCCGGCACGACCCGCGTCTACTTTCAGCACGGTGGACCGGTCACTGAGCGTCAGCTGACCGTGTGGGAGCATCATTGCGCGCTCGCGATCGATCACGCGCTCGATACGGCGGTGACCATCGAGCCCGGTCCGCAATCCATCACACATACGCAACGACGTCGCACCATCGGTGAGTGGGGCTACGGTGTCATGACCTACGAGAACAGTTTTTTCGTCACCCAGGATGCGCGCCCGCTGTATGCGCTTTATTGCGAGCTCTGGACGATGGGTGGCGGCCACGACAATCGCGCGCACATCACGCCGGCGGGGCTCGCCGAGGTGCTCGGTGACTGGCTGTCGCTGACTACCACGGCAGAAATAAACGCAGTTGAATAAAAAAGGCCCGCAGAGCGGGCCGTGGAGATCAACAGGGGGCTTGCAGGCTATCGGAAGCCACTCATTATTGGCTTGAGTGGTCTACTTCTCAGGCAGCCTTTTTCTTTGCGGTCTTCTTCTTTGCAGTCTTTTTCTTCGCAGTCTTCTTCTTCGCGGTCTTTTTAGCGACCTTCTTTTTGGCTACCTTTTTCTTGCCACCCTTCTTGGTGACACGCTTCTTGGCAGCCTTTTTCTTGGCTACCTTCTTCTTTCCGCCCTTCTTGGCGACGCGCTTCTTGGTAACCTTCTTCTTTGCTACCTTCTTTTTGGCGACCTTCTTCTTGGCTGCCTTCTTCTTCGCGACGCGCTTCTTGGCGACCTTCTTACCGACGACCTTACGCTTGGCGGCGACCTTTTTCCTGGTCGCAACCTTCTTCTTGGACGCGGTCTTCTTCTTCCCAGTCTTCTTCTTTACTGCCATGAGGTAACCCTCCTCGTTAATGGTTCGCGCAGACTAACGGCAACCGATTATAGAAACTTTAAAGAAAAACGGAAGATACGGCTGCAAAATAATGTCTCGCTCGACCTTTCGGAGGTAACTCAGGTGGGGCGGTAGAGGATGAAGCTGAAGTCATCCGGTTTGCTCGGCATGTCCGACGCGGTGTCGGTCATGCGTGCGAGCGAATCCCGCCGCAGTGCGTTCGCCCTTCTATTCATAGGTCCGCAGCGCATACGTTCGATGATCTCGTCCAGGTGCAGGTTGTCGAACAGACCGTCGCTGGCGAGCAGTACGGTGTCGTGCGGGGCGAGTGCGACCGCCGTCCCGATCTCGATGCGCATGTCGGGCGTCCCGATCATGTTGGAGATCAGATGGCGCTCCTCGTGGTGCATGGCCTCCTGTGCGTCCAGGAATCCGGCCTCCACGGCGTAGCCGACGGGGGAGTGCGATACCGTCTGCAGCTTGATGCGGCCGCGCTGGCCGCTGACCAGGATCATCGAGTCGCCGACGTGATAAGGCCGGACCAGGGCGCCCTGGATCTCCAGCAGCACGAGCGTCGTCGCGGCGCCGACAGCGAGGCCGGTGATGCTGTGATTGGCCTTCTCGATACCGTCCAGGATCGCCTCGCGCAGGCCGCCGTTGCCAGGTGGTGCGCTGGCGATGCTGTCGGCGAGGCAGCGCACTGCGATGCTGGACGCGTCGGCACCGGCGGGCTGTCCGCCCAGTCCGTCACAGACCACCAGCACGCCGGCGTTGTCGCCCCACGGGATCAGGCCGAGGGCATCCTCGTTGGGGGTCTCCTTGTCGGGGGCGCGCGCGGTGAAGTAGCAGATCTCGCCGCCGGCGAAGCGCAGGACGGCGGGCTCCGGCATGTCGGTGGTGGCGATGATCAGCGCACGGTCCTGTAGCGTGGTGGGCGGCTTCAATCCCATGTGATGTTTTCCAGATACTCCTTCAGCTGACCTGCGCTGCGGAACTTCTTGAGGATCAGGCCACGCTTCAGCCCACAGCAGATGGCCTTGATCTGCGGCGGCTGGCGGGCATAGTGCCGCTTGCCGCCGATGGCGTCGTAGACGATACGGACCAGATCCACGACGTCGTCATGGATGTTCTCCTTCTTCGGCTTGCCCCAGTGGAACAGGTCCAGGAGCTTCAGGTCGAAGCCGATGCCGTGGCGGCGGATGATGATGTTCTCGGCATGCAGGTCGCCGTGGTATTCGTGCAACTGGTGAATGCATTCGATGCCCGACGCCAGGGCGTGCAGCAGATGCAGAGCCTGGAAGGGGCTCAGGCGCTTGCCGGGCTGCTTGTGTAAAAATTCACTGAGCAGGTCGCCCTCGACGAAATCCGAGACCAGAAAACTGATCGGTGTGCCCCGGTAGAGAATGGTCTCCTGGGTGTGGTACTGGATGACGATCGGGCAGTGGCGCAGTTTGTGCAGCTTGCAGGCGTAGAAGGTCGCGGTGCGGTCGCGCGGATTGCGGTGCGGGAAAAAGAACTTGGCCGCGCGGTCGATGCCGGTGGCGCGCTCGCGGACCAGGTAGACCTCGCCCTCCCAGCCGCGCCCCAGGTGCGAGATGACCTCGTACTTGCGCGCCAGGATACGGCCCGGCTGGAAGTCGAAGCGGTCGATCTGCGGTGAGCGGGTGGATGGCGGCATGCGGCGGGGCGCGGAATGGTTGTTTTCTGACTGATTGCTTTATAGTGATGCCGGCAGGCAAAGGCAAGCGATGAGAGAATCCGGGGCATGACCAACTTCTTGGCAACGACACGCGACGCCATCATGGGATTCGTCTGGGATGGCGAGTTACGCAGCCTGCCATGGCCCCGCCGCCTGGTGGTGCGGGCGTTGCGCATGCTCTACGTGCTGGCGCGTGACGTCGCTGCTGGCGATCTCAACCTGCGCGCCATGAGCATGGTGTACACCACCCTGCTGTCGGTGGTGCCCCTGCTGGCATTCAGCTTTTCCGTACTCAAGGGTTTTGGCGTCTACAACCAGCTGGAGCCACTGCTGTACCGCTTCATGGAGCCGCTGGGGCCGAAGGGTACGGAGGTCGCCGGCCATGTCATCGAGTTCGTCGCCAATATGAAGGTCGGGGTGCTCGGCAGCGTCGGTCTGGCACTGCTGATCTACACCGTGCTGTCGCTGCTGCAGAAGATCGAGGCCTCATTCAACTATGTCTGGCGCATCGAGCGCCTGCGCAGCATCGGGCAGCGCTTCAGCAACTATCTCAGCGTCATTCTGGTCGGGCCGGTGCTGATCTTCACCGCCATCGGCATCACGGCCACGGTGATGAACAACGCGCTCGTGCTGCGGCTGCTGGAGATTGAACCGCTGGGCACGCTGATCCTGGAGTCCTCGCGGCTGGCGCCCTACCTGCTGGTGGTCGCCGCTTTCACGTTCATCTATGTGTTCATCCCCAATACCCGGGTCAGGCTGGGTGCGGCGCTGGTGGGGGGGCTGGTCGCCGGCATACTGTGGCAGAGTACCGGCTGGGCGTTCGCCGTCTTCATCGCCTCGTCGACCCGGTACGCCGCCATCTATTCCAGCTTCGCCATCCTGGTGCTGCTGCTGATCTGGTTGTACATCAACTGGCTGGTGCTGCTGCTCGGTGCGCAGATCGCCTTCTACGTACAGCACCCGCAGTACCTGGTACAGACGCGCGTGCGGCTGACGCTGAGCAATCGGCTGAAGGAACGACTGAGTCTGACACTGATGTATCTGATCGCCGACCACCACCGCCGTGACCGGCCAGCCTGGGGCGCCGAGGTGCTGGCCCGGCATCTGGGTATGCCCATCGCGCCACTGCAGCGCCTGATCGACAACCTGATGGAGCAGGGCTATCTGGTCGAGCTCAACAGTGAGCCCGTGACCTATATGCCGGCGCGCGACATCGCCACCATTCGCGTCGCCGATCTCATCGAGGACGTGCGGGCCGCGGACGAGAGTCGTTTTCTCAGCAAGGACCGGTTGATGCCGCTGCCGGCCGTGGATGCCGTCATCGAACGCGCCGATCATGCCCGCACCGACAGCTTCGGCGCGTTGACCTTGGGGGACCTGCTGGCGGAAGGTGCAGCGGACTGACGGGCGTCAGTCAGCGCCATGCAGCGCAATGGCGGAATACGGCGGCGCGTCCTGATGATAGAGCGCCGTGCCGCGGTGGAACAGCGCCAGCGGTTGGCTGGACTGAGTCATCATCCACTCGGGCAGGTGCTCGCTCACGGCGAGCGCATAGCGCTGCGGACTGACGCCGCACTCGGCGACGTGCGGTGCCCAGCGGATGCGTACCTGCCAGCCGGTGAAACCACCGAGCGACTCGGGGGCCACGGCGAGCACGGCCCGACTGTCCTGCTCGAGCGTGCCCGAAAACAACCAGGTGCCGCCGCACAACTCTGCCTCGGCGGCGCGCTTGGCCTTGGCCAGCGCGATATGCGCGGCCGCCTCGGCGACGGCCCCGGTCTGGGCACGCTCGCGCGGCACCCAGGCGAGGACCAGATCGTGACCGGGGCTCAGATGGGGCAGCTCGGCGTGGTGATCGCCCGTGCCGATGCCGGCGCAGCCGGCGCACAGGCCGATGATCGCAGCGAGCGGAAGGCGGGTGGCGGCAGCGGTGCGTGTCGTCATTGATCGGCTCGGCTGGGGGTGGGAGGTGGTTACAGGGTAAGATAACGCCATCGCTGTGACCGGAACAGCGTCAACATATCGCCATTCCGGCAGGTAGATGCCGCCGGATTCTGTGAACGAACGCACACTGGGTGGTGTTACGACCGTGCATACGCAGGCTGATACCCAGGCCAGGCAGTCGCGTTACTGGCGCTGGCTGCGCGATGCGCTGCTGCTGGCGGCCGTGCTGGTCGCGGTGCATCTCTATCAGACGCGGGATGCGGTCGTCGGCCGCGCCCCGCTGCTCCAGGGCGTGGACCTCGATGGCACGCCACGCGCACTCGCGGATTTCCACGGCCGACCGGTGCTGGTCTACTTCTGGGCGACCTGGTGCCCGGTGTGCCGGGCCGAGCAGGGCACCATCCGGTCCATCGCGGCGGACTACCCGGTATTGAGCGTGGCACTGGAGGATACCGCACCGGCCGCGCTGCGCGCCTATATGGAAGAGCATGAGCTGGATTTTGCCGTGCTGCGCGACACCGACGGCGAGCTTGCGCAGCGCTACGGCGTGCGCGGTGTGCCCGCGTTCTTCGTCATCGATGGCGCCGGGATGATCCGTTCCACTGCCGCCGGTTACACCACCGGTCCCGGGCTGAGGCTGCGGCTGTGGTGGGCCGGCCGAGCGGCTGTTCGCGGCGCACGGGTCGTCAGAGCGGCCGCGCCATGACGACCGGCGATGCCAGCGTCGACCGCTGTGTCGAAGAGTTTTGCGAGCAGGGCTGCGGTTCCGTCCGCGGCTATATCCGGGCCCTGCGGGAAGGGCAGCCGCTGCCGCAGTTCGAGGGTCTGGATGCAGCGCAGCGGCGGCTGCTGCAGCGCGAACTCGAGGCCATCATGGGCGTCTACGACGAACCACCGGGCGACACCTGAGGGACCTCTGCAAAAGTCCCTGAGTACGGGCAGGGTAGCAGCAGGGCCGCCCGCCACCAGGGCCCGCGCGCGCTGCGCCCCGATGTGAGACAATACCGCCCTCGCACGACCCGTCCCCCTCCTGCAGTACGCATGCCGTATCCGGCTTTTCAGGGACCTCACCCGGCAACAGGCCGCGGTCTGCCGTCGTGCACGTTCAACATTCATGACTTTGGAAACAGTACATTGATCATCACCGCCAATCTCACCATGCAGTTCGGGCCCAAGCCCCTGTTCGAGAACATCTCGGTCAAATTCGGCAATGGCAACCGCTACGGCCTCATCGGCGCCAACGGCTGCGGCAAGTCGACCTTGATGAAGATCCTCGGCGGCGACCTGCAGCCGACCTCGGGCAACGTCAGCGTCGATGCCGACGAGCGGGTCGGCAAGCTGCGCCAGGATCAGTTCGCCTTCGAGCATTTCACGGTCCTCGACACCGTCATCATGGGGCACACCGAGCTCTGGGAGGTGAAGCAGGAACGCGAACGCATCTACGCGCTGCCCGAGATGACCGAAGAGGACGGCATGCGCGTCGCCGATCTCGAGGTGCGCTTCGCCGAGCTGGACGGCTATACCGCCGAGGCGCGCGCCGGCGAGCTGCTGTTCGGCCTGGATATCCCGCTGGAGCAGCACACCGGACCGATGAGTGCGGTGGCACCCGGCTGGAAGCTGCGCGTGCTGCTGGCGCAGGCGCTGTTCGCCGACCCCGACATCCTGCTGCTCGACGAGCCGACCAACAACCTGGACATCAACACCATCCGCTGGCTGGAGGGCGTGCTCAACGCCCGCAACAGCACCATGGTGATCATCTCCCATGATCGTCACTTTCTGAACAGCGTGTGTACGCACATGGCCGATCTGGACTACGGCGAACTGCGCATCTATCCGGGCAATTACGACGAGTACATGAGCGCCTCGACCCAGGCACGCGAGCGCCTGTACGCCGACAATGCCAAGAAGAAGGCGCAGATCGCTGACCTGCAGGCCTTCGTCAGCCGCTTCTCCGCCAACGCCTCCAAGGCGAAGCAGGCGACCTCACGCGCCCGGCAGATCGAGAAGATCAAGCTCGACGAAATCAAACCGTCGAGCCGCGTGAATCCCTTCATCCGCTTCGACCAGGCCAAGAAACTCTATCGTCTGGCGCTGGAGCTCGACGGAGTGAGCAAGGGTTATGGTGGGACGCCGTTGTTCCGCAACCTCGATCTGATGGTCGAGGTCGGCGAGCGCGTCGCGGTGATCGGTCCGAATGGCATCGGCAAGAGCACGCTGCTGCGCACACTGGTCGGCGAACTGCCGCCCGACGACGGGACCGTGAAATGGTCGGAGAATGTCGACATCGGCTATTTCGCCCAGGACCATGCCGCCGACTTCGCGACCGACATGACGCTGTTCGACTGGATGAGTCAGTGGCAGAGACCCGGGGACGACGAACAGGTGATCCGCGGCACCCTGGGCCGCCTGCTGTTCTCGTCGGACGAGACCGGCAAGTCCGTGAAGGTCCTGTCCGGCGGCGAGCAGGGCCGCATGCTGTTCGGCAAGCTGATGCTCGCGCGCCCGAACATCCTGGTGATGGACGAACCGACCAACCACCTCGACATGGAATCCATCGAGTCGCTCAACAGCGCCCTGGAAAACTATCCCGGCACACTGATCTTCGTCAGCCACGACCGCGAGTTCGTCTCGTCCCTGGCGACGCGCATCATCGAACTGACGCCGACCGGCGTCGTCGATTTCAGTGGCAGCTACGACGATTATCTGCACAGCCAGGGCGTCGAGCTGATGGGCCGGACCGGGACCTAGGAGCCAAGAGCACCGCCGGCCTGGCGTGGTTTGTCGCCCGGCTCAGCCCCCGGCCGCGCGCATGGCGCGCTTGCGGTCGTGCTCGTGCAGGAATTTCTTGCGCAGCCGGATGTGGTTGGGCGTCACCTCCACCAGTTCATCGTCGTCGATGAACTCCAGCGCCTGTTCCAGCGACATGCGGATCGGCGGCGTGAGGATGATGTTCTCATCGCTGCCGGCGGCACGGATGTTGGTGAGCTGCTTGGCCTTGAGCGGGTTGACCACCAGGTCGTTGTCACGCGCATGGATGCCGATGACCATACCCTCATACACCTCTTCACCATGACCGATGAACAGACGGCCGCGCTCCTGCAGGTTGAACAGGGCGTAGGCCAGTGCCTTGCCGGGGCCGTTGGCGATCAGCACGCCGTTGTTGCGGGTCCCGTATTCACCCTTCTTCACCGAGCCATAGTGATCGAATACGCTGTAGAGCAGACCGGTACCCTGGGTGGCGGTGAGAAACTCGGTACGGAAACCGATCAGGCCGCGTGAGGGGATGCTGTAGTCGAGGCGCACACGGCCCTTGCCGTCGGGCAGCATGTCCTTGATTTCGCCGCCACGCTGGCCCAGCCGCTCCATCACGGTGCCCTGATGCTGCTCTTCGACATCGACGGTGAGCTGCTCGTAGGGTTCCTGCCGCTCGCCGTCCTGCTCGCGGAAGATGACCTCCGGGCGCGACACACCCAGCTCATAGCCCTCGCGGCGCATGTTCTCGATCAGGATCGACAGGTGCAGTTCGCCGCGGCCGGAGACGCGGAATCTGTCGGGGTCGTCGGTCTCGGCGACGCGCAGCGCGACGTTGTGCAGCAATTCACGCTCCAGGCGTTCCTTGATCTGGCGGGAGGTGACGTACTTGCCGTCCTTACCGGCGAACGGCGAGGTGTTGACCTGAAAGGTCATACTCACGGTAGGTTCGTCCACCGACAGCGGCGCGAGCGCCTCGACGGCATTGGGATCGCACAGGGTATCGGAGATATGGAGTTCGCTGATGCCGTTGAAGGCGATGATGTCACCGGCGTTCGCCTCCGCCACCTCGATCCGCTGCAGGCCGAGGAAGTCGAAGATCTGCATGATGCGCCCGTTCCGGCGTGCGCCGTCACGACCGACGATGGCGACCTGGGTGTTGGTCTTTACGCGCCCGCGCACAATCCGGCCGATGCCGATCAGTCCCACGTAGCTGTTGTAGTCGAGCTGCGAGATCTGCATCTGGAACGGGCCCTCGATGTCGACCTGCGGCGGATGCACCTTGTCGACGATGGTCTCGAACAGATAGGTCATGTCACCGCCGCGCACGTCCGCGGTCGGCCCGGCGTACCCGTTCAGGCCGGAGGCGTAGACGACTGGAAAATCCAGTTGCTCCTCGGTGGCGCCGAGACGGTCGAACAGGTCGAAGGTCTGATCCAGTACCCAGTGGGCGCGGGCACCGTCGCGATCGACCTTGTTGATGACGACGATGGGCTTGAGGCCGCGCGCCAGGGCCTTCTGTGTCACGAAACGGGTCTGCGGCATGGGGCCGTCGACGGCGTCGACCAGCAACAGGACGGAGTCGACCATCGACAGCACGCGCTCCACCTCACCGCCGAAGTCGGCGTGGCCGGGGGTGTCGACGATGTTGATGCGGTAATCCTTGCCGCCATGGTGCCAGCGCACGCCGGTGTTCTTGGCCAGGATGGTGATGCCGCGTTCCTTCTCCAGCGCGCCGGAGTCCATGGCGCGTTCCTCGAGCTGGGTGCGCGCGTCGAGGGTGTCCGACTGTTTGAGCAGCTGATCGACCAGGGTGGTCTTGCCGTGGTCGACGTGGGCGATGATGGCGATGTTGCGGAGGTGTTCAATCACGGCGGCACTACCTGAGCGAAAAAGAGGGCGGATTATACAGTAGCGGCGTTCCGCGCGACGGGATTTCTGCGGCGCCCACCCGGAGGACGGTATCCAGGGTGTATCAGAGGGGTTCCGAGGTGGTGTCCCACCATCCAAGTAATTATATGATAAATAACTAAATTAGGGAAATCCTGGGTTGCCAGGCTGACGCAACACAGAGGCGCAGGGGCGCAGAAAAAATGCATGAATTCAGAGCGGTCCTGCGTACTGTGGGGTGGCCGCTGGGGGTGCGCATGCGGTCCGGTACCCAGCCCGGACGGCGCGAGCGCCGCCAGCTGACCGTGACGGTGTGTCGGCGAGCAAGGTGCTGGAAGTGCGGCGGTGGTCTATTGCCCTGCTTCCCGAACGGGTTCCGACCGGTAACGTCGGGCAGCTCGTGACTTACCGCTGAGGCGTGTCCTGCCCGCGATCGTCCAGTGTCGGTACCTGCGGTGCATCGCCCAGATACGTGTCGTCCTGGTCGGTGGGCCCGGTCGGGAGGACCAGATCCACCGCTGGGGTGTCCGCGTGCGGGTCGCTCTCGGGGTCGACGAGGTCGTCCTCGGCTGGGCGCGGCACCGGCGGGGACGTGCCGCCGGCTGCGGTGTCCGTAAGCCGGCCGTGGTCGACGATCTCCAGCTGCAGGGCCGGCGGCTGGTCCTCACATAGCGTCTGCGCACCCTGCGCCATATGCCGATAGACAGCCCGGTAGCGGTCCGTCATGTCGCCGAAGAGCTCCGCAGTCTTCTGGAAATGCCGGTTCACCTCGCCGCGGTAGTTCTCGAGGGCCGTACGCGCGGTCGCCAGTTCCTCCTCGAGTTCGCGCAGGCGCTGGCCGCGTGGGAAGAGTACATAGGCGACCGCAAAGCCGATGCCCAAGCCGAAGGCGAAGGTGATGATGCCGATTCCCCAGTTCCAGGCCATGCCGAGTTCCACCGCTGTGTCGCGTCGTTGCGGGGCTAGTATATCGACCTCGCTGCCGATTGGGCAGGGTCGCTCTGCCGGGTATGATCCCGCGCGACGGGCGTGGTTGGTGCCTGGGTGTACAGGCGGGGTCGGTGCGTTATGATACGCGCCCGGCAGCGGGGGCGGCCGTGTCCCGGCGCCCGCTGCGAACTCGAGATCACCCATAAACCGCGAGGCACGGGGCGCGATTCCGGTCGCAGATCCTACACCTGCTCACCTCGACTCACGTACCCGCTCACTATGTTTCAGACTTGGTTCGACTACCTCGGCATCGAGCCCGATACCACCGGCTATGGCGAAAAAATCATTTCAGGAGTCAGTGGCTTTCTGGGGGTCTTCGCGATCTTCCTGGCCAGTGCCGCGGTGCTCGCCGACAGCAGCGTGCCGTATGTAGTCGCCTCCATGGGCGCCTCCGCGGTGCTGTTGTTCGCCGCCCCACACGGCAAGCTCTCCCAGCCCTGGAACCTGATCGGGGGGCATCTGATCTCTGCGGCCATCGGCGTTGCCTGCGCCCAGGCGATCCCGGACATTCATCTGGCCAGCGCGATCGCCGTCGGCAGTGCGATCATAGCGATGTATTTTCTCGGCTGCGTCCATCCGCCCGGCGGGGCGAGCGCGCTGGTGGCGGTGATCGGTGGCGCGGAGATCCAGTCATTGGGCTATGGATATCTGTTGCTGCCGGTGGGGCTCAACGTCCTGGTGATCCTGGTGGCGGCCATCGCCGTGAACTTCATCTTCTCCTGGCGGCGCTATCCGGCGCATCTACATCGCGTGCTGCAGCCGGTGCAGTCTTCGAAACCGCTGCCGCCGGTGTTGTCGACCAAGGATCTCGACCTGGCCCTGCGTCAGGTGGGTACCTATGTCGATGTCTCCGGCGACGATCTCTCCAGCATCTATCGCCTGGCCGAGCATCACGCCCAGAGCACGCATGTGCCGGTCGAGGCGCTGCGCGTCGGCCACTGCTACTCGAACGGCAAGTATGGCGCCGCGTGGTCGGTGCGGCAGATTACTGCAGAGAGCGCCGGGGAGGAGTCAGAGACACTGATCGATTACCGGGTCGTTGCCGGCAGCGGCCGGCGTCGCAACGGGACTTCCAGCCGGATCGACTTCGCTCGCTGGGCGAAGCACGAGGTGTGCCGCCACGGAACCAATTGGCAACGCGTGCAACCCTCGCCGCGGGACTGAGCGCCACGGCCGTCAGCAGACACGGTTGCGCACCTCACCCGCGCAGAAGGCGCGGATGTTGGCAGCGACGCCATCGACCAGCCGCTGGCGCGCCTCGCGGCTCGCCCAGGCGATGTGCGGGGTGACGATCAGGTTCGGCAGAGCGGGCGCCAGCAGCGGATTGCCATGGCGGGGCGGCTCCTCCGTCAGCACATCCAGGCCGGCGCCGCCCGGCCGCCCGGCACGCAGGGCGGCGAGCAGGGCGGCCTCGTCGACGAGACCGCCGCGGGCGGTGTTGATCAACAGCGCGCCCGGCTTCATCAACGCCAGTTCGTCGCTGCCGATGAGGTTGCGCGTCGCCGGCGTGAGTGGGCAATGCAGGCTGACCACGTCCGCCACGCGCAACAGTTCGCTCAGCGGCAGGCGCCCGGCGCGGTCATCGCCACCGGGACGTTGGGCGATCACGACCTCCATGCCGAAGGCGCGGCCGAGCGCCGCCGCCGCCCGGCCCAGTTCCCCGTACCCGACGATGCCCAGGATCCCGCCTGCCAGTTCCGTGGTGGGATAATCGAGCATGCAGAAGTCCGCCTGCTGCCGCCAGCGTTCCATGGCGGCCTGCCGATGCTCGGCTAGACGGCGTTTGAGTGCCAGGATCAGTGCGAAGGTGTGTTCGATCACCGAGGGTGTGCCATAGCCCGTGACGTTGGTGACCGCGATGCCGTGTGCCGCGGCGGCCGCGAGATCGACGTTGTTGGTGCCGGTGGCGGCGATGCAGATGAGGCGTAGCGACTCGGCCTGGGCCAGTGCCGCCGCATCGATAATCGCTTTGTTGGTGACCGCCACCTGTGCACCTTGCAGGTGGGCAGCGGCCTCTGCGGGCGCCGTGCGCGCGTGGCTGGTCCAATCGGGCAGGGTCGCGTACAGGTCCGACAGGTCAAGGTCGCTGGGGTGCAGCGTATCCAGATCGAGAATTACACCAGTGTGCATGACGGGACACCCGGCTGAGAGGGTGGCGACAGTGTAGCAGTTCGCCCCTGTTGCTCAGAACGGCGGAGCGTTCCAGCGCTGCTGGGTCAAGGGGATCGGCGCGCCGCGCAGAACAGACCCAGCAGCGTCTTCGCATCGCGGATCTCGCCACGATCGGCCATGGCGAGTGCCGCATCGAACGGTCGCCAGTGGACCTCGATGCATTCGTGCGCCTCGTGCCGCACCGGCACGGTGCGCAGATCCCGGGCGAGAAACAGATGGATGACCTCGTCGCAGAAGCCGGGCGTGGTGAATACCTGGGCGAGTGCCTGCCAGTCGCCGGCCTCGAGCCCGGCCTCTTCGGCGAGTTCGCGCTGCGCCGTCCGCAGGGCCGATTCGCCCGACTCGAGCTTGCCGGCCGGCAGTTCCCACAACCAGCCGCCCGCCGCGTGGCGGTACTGGCGCAGCAGACAGACCGCGCCGCGCGCGTCGAATGCACAGACGGCCGCACCGCCCGGGTGTCGTACGACCTCCAGTTCGATGTCGTTGCCGTCCGGCAGGGTGACGGACTCGATGCCGAGATCGACGACGGCACCGCGGTAGATGGATCGGCGTGTAGTCACGACGGGTCTCCAGGGAAAGGCTGTTACTAAGGCAGTCATTAACAAAGCCTCACGCCGCGTCGGCAGGACACCGTGAATACATGCCCCAGGGCACCCTCTCGACCGCTCCGCGGCCTCACCTTGTGCCCCAGGGCACCTTCTCGACCGCTCCGCGGTCTCACCTTGTGCCCCAGGGCACCCTCTCGACCGCTCCGCGGCCTCACCTC
>JACDJB010000930.1_pt1 | contig 25671 bp, 32 predicted proteins | sample 7454121 | NCBI WGS metagenome assembly JACDJB01 (sample SAMN14253290, study PRJNA609438) | sludge metagenome | isolation source: sludge after 25d culture with pyrite | collected 2018-12-20
CCCAGGTTCGGCGCGACGACCGCGCCTAATGGGACGTTCCTGTCGCCCGCCGCCAGATAGAGCACAAACTGCTGCCCCCGAACCGCGGCGACCGGCGAAGTCCAGTAAAACGAAACCGGGTCTTCCATCCCAAAAACGCTACCGGGCGGCGGCCCCAGCAGCGCAAGCGGGACGGCCGTCATCATCGGAATCGCCGTCGCTTCGGGAGCAGGCGTCATCTCTCCAGGCCCACCGGCCACGGCCCAGGGCGTCGCCGGGCCGGAAACAATCCCAAAACCGTCCCCGGGCACATCTCCCTCGGGCATGGGCAACGGCGGCGCGGTGAGGGCAATCGTCGGCGTGCCTTCGGGCGCAAATGTCAACGTTCCCCTATCTCGCACCCATACCCACCCTGTCGCCGCTGCCAGACCAATCGGCAGCAGCCAAAGAGCATAGAATAGCCGGGACGATTTCGGCCGCCCTTCTTCGGCATCCGTTTGCAAGGATGGTTGCGACTCTTCCGGTTGCACTTGTGAAGTTTAACACAATTGGCGGCGGCAAGCGAAACGCCGCCCGCCTGCCTAGTCGAAGATGACCTCTTCACGACCGGTCAGTTTGGCCTCGATGTGGTCGATGACGGTATCCAGATGGTGTGCATGATGAACAAAGTCAAGTTGTTGCGTGCGAACGGTCAGCACGGGGCACAGATCGAACCCGTCCAGCCACTCGATATAAAAGGAGTCGAGCAAGGCGAGGTAGTCCGCGGAGATGCCGGCTTCGATCGGCCGCGCGCGGCGGCGAATACGTTCCATCAGAACCGGAACCGGGGCCGTCAGATAGAGCAACAGGTCGGGGCGCGGCAGAGTGGGCACAACGAGATCATAGACGTGACGGTAGGCCTGGTAATCCCGCTCATTCAGGTTGCTCATATGGTGCAGAACGCGGGCAAAGATGTGCGCGTCCTCATAGATACTGCGGTCGGCGATGGCCGATTGGGGGTGTCGGGCCAGCGAGAGGTGCTGCTGGGCGCGATGGCCCAGGAAAAATACTTGTAAATGGAACGACCACAGGCGCATGTCGTCGTAGAAATCGGCCAGATAGGGGTTATCCGCCACAGACTCATAGCCGGTGATCCAGCCCAGACGGCTGCCCAGCCGCTCGGTCAGCGACGTCTTGCCCACTCCGATATTGCCCGCCACCAGGATGAAGCGCTTTGTCATGCGAGTGAAATTGTAACGACTCGCGGCGGGTTGGCAATGAGATTGCACGGGGCACTATCCAAATGCGAGTAAAGGGTATGGAGGTCGGGAGACAGATTTATTCCGCCGTTGCGAATGGGCACGGAGTACCCCAAAACCAACCGCCGATTGCCCCGACAGGCCGGGCAATCTATAATCCCTCTCATGGCCCTGGACCCTGTTATCACGCCGGAAGTCGGCGAGGATACCGAACAATTAGAAGCTATCGAGCCTCCGGTCCGGGTTTTCATCCACAATGACGACGTGACTCCCTACGATTTCGTAGTGATCGTTTTACAGCGCTTTTTCGATCTGACGCCCCTCGAAGCCGAGCACGTCACTTATATTGCGCACATATCGGGTGTGGCCTACGTCGCCACATTGCCGAAGAGCGAGGCTGAGAAACGGGTGGGCCAGGCGCATTTCGCCGCCGGTTTGGAGGGGTATCCCCTGACATTCACAATCGAGCCGGAGTAACACGCTCCGGGCAAGGAGACAATGAGTTTATGCATTTTAGTATCGATGGGGCCGGCGCCAACGGCCTGAGTTGGATCGCCCGCGACACGGCCAGCCTCTCACCATCTTATAGTCGCGAATACGCCCTGGTCGTCGACCGCGCCGAGGGTTCGGAAGTGTGGGACGTGGACGGCCGCCGCTACATCGACTTCATGGCCGGGGTCGCCGTACTCAATGTGGGCCACCGGCATCCCTACGTGCAGGCGGCCGTCGAGGAGCAGGTCGGCAAGTTCTGGCACATCTGCTTGTCTGACTTCTTCTACCCGCAAGCCGTCACATTGGCGGAAAAGCTGCAAGCCATCGCGCCGATGAGCGAAGCCACCCGGGTCTACTTCGGCAACTCCGGTACCGAGGCCGTCGAGGCGGCCATCAAGCTGGCGATGTATAATACCGGGCGCACGCGTTTCATCGGCTTCATGGGCGCGTTCCACGGCCGCACGCTCGGCTCGCTCTCCTTCACCGCCAGCAAGGCCGTCCAGCGCGCCAACTATCTGGCCGGCGTCAAGGTCCATCACGTCCCTTACCCCAACCCGTATCGCCCGGTACTCATTGGTGCGCCGGGGGAAAGCTACGGCGACACGGTGGTCGATTTTCTTGAGGAAGAAGTCTTCCGCACCATGCTGGCCCCCACCGATGTAGCCGGCATCCTCGTCGAACCTATCCAGGGCGAGGGAGGCTACGTTGTGCCCGCGCCCGGTTTCTTCCCGCGGCTGCGCGAACTGTGCGACAAGTACGGCATCCTGCTCATGGTGGATGAGATACAAAGCGGCGCGGGGCGGACGGGCAAGTGGTGGGCCGTGGAGCACGAAGGCGTGGAACCCGACATCGTTTGCTTTGCCAAAGGCATCGGCAGCGGCATGCCCATCGGCGGCATCATCGCCCGCGATAGCCTGATGACATGGGGGCGAGGCTCCCACGGCAGCACCTTCGGCGGCAATCCGGTTGCGGCAACGGCCGCGCTGGCGACGCTGGAAGTGATCGAGCGCGAGGGCATCATGGCTCGGGCGACCGACACGGGCCGCTTCATCATGGATTGTCTGGCGGAGATGGAGGCGCGCCATCCGAGCATCGGCGAGGTGCGCGGTCGCGGCCTGATGGTCGGCATGGAGCTTGTCAAGGATCGGGAAACCAGGGAACGCGCCATCGAGTTGCGCGATCACGTCATCCAACGCGCGTTCGAGATGGGGCTGCTGCTGATTCCATGCGGCACAAACTCCATCCGCATGACGCCGCCGCTCAATATCGATCGCCCCCTCGTCGAGGAAGGTCTCATGATCTTCGAGCAGGCGCTAACCGAAGCCGAAAATACCCACCTGAAGAGAGGAGCGTGACATGGAGATTGCCAATCGCATCGCCACCTTGAAGTCGAAACTGCGCGACGGCGTATCGCCGGCCATGGCCACGCCCCTCATCCCCGGAACACACACGGTCAACCTCCCGAACGTTCCGCCTCTCGTCGACTTCCTGATCGCTAAAGGCGTAAAGGGGTTGTTTGTGGGCGGCACGACCGGCGAGGGCACGCAACTGGACACCGACCAGCGCGAGGCCCTGCACGAGGCAGCTGTTGCCGCCGCGGCCGGCCGCGCGCCGGTGCTGCTCCACGTGGGCGCGCAACGCACCGAGACGGCGGTGGCCCTGGCTCGCCACGCCGCGGGCCTGAATCCGGACGCAATCGTCGCCATGACCCCGACCTTCTACGGGATGAGCGACGCCGCGCTGGGGCGCTATTACCACGCGATTGCCGAGGCCGCGCCCGACGTTCCCCTGTTTCTCTACGACATCCCGCAGTTCGCCGTCAACGGTATCGGGCCGGCGCTACTGACCACACTGAGCCGCGAGATACCGTCACTGGCCGGACTGAAGAGCAGTCGCGTCGATATACAGATGGTGCGCCAGTTGATCGACGCCCTCCCCCACGACCGCATCCTGCTGGCCGGAAACGAGAGCGCGGCGCTAGGCTCGTTGGCATTGGGCGCAGACGGGCTGATCAGCGGCTTAAGCACGGCCATCCCTGAACCATTCGTTGTGATGACTCGCTCCTTTGCCGCCGGAGACCTGGAAGCAGCACGCGAATGGCAGCGCCGGATCAACCGGCTATTGGGCGTGCTGGCCGGGGTGCGCCTGGGCGGTATCAAGGCCATTCTGAATCAGCGCGGCATCGAAGTGGGGCCACCCGTGCCCATGCTCGATGCAGTCGATGAGCCTTTATGGTCGCGCGCGGCCGAGATTCTTGGCGTCATGCCCTGAGAATATCATGCGACTGCTTCTCTTCGACATCGACGGGACGCTGATCAACAGCAGCCGCATCGGTCGCGCCGCGCTGAGTCGCGCACTCGTCGATGTCTTCGGTACCGCCGGCGCGCTGGAGAGCTATGAGTTCGCCGGGAAGACCGACCGACGTATCGTCCACGACCTGATGGCGGCCGAGGGCTTCACGCACGATCAAATCATGGCGCGGGTGTCGGAACTGGATGAACGAATGGCCATGGCCGGGAGGGCGCTGTTCACGCCCGATGTCATTCGGCCGTGCCCCGGCGTTCCCGCGCTGCTCGATGCGCTCAGTCTGCGCCGCGATGTCGTGCCGGCATTGTTGACCGGCAACATCCGTCACACGGCGCCGCTTAAGCTGGCCGCAGCGGGTATCGATCCCGGTCGATTCCGTGACGGCGCCTATGGATCGGACAGCCTGGAGCGCGATGAGCTATTCGCCATCGCGCTGGAACGCGTTTGTAAATCCACGGGCCTGCGTTTTGCAGAGGAAGACATTGTCGTGGTGGGCGACACGCCGGCCGATATTCGTTGCGCGCGAAGCGGCGGCGGTCGGGCAGTTGCCGTCGCCACCGGCCCCTATTCCGAAGAGCGATTGGCATTGCATGGGCCGGATCACCTCTTCACCGACCTGGCGCAGACGGAGGATGTCATGTGGGCGCTGCTCGGTTCGGCCGAACCGGCTGAGCAGATCTGGAGGGAAAGGGCATGAAGTCGCGAAAGAAGCTGGTCATCGATGACATCACCTTCGATTCGAGCGGGCCGACGGCGGTAACGGTCGATCGTCTCTATACGTGGGTCGTATGGCAATTCCCGAAACTTCGTGAGGGAACTTTTACCGGAGCCGTCCATCCCCCTGAGCCGGGGCATGGGTGGTACCCCGCGCTCATCGACCCGGAAACAGGCCAGGTACTCGTGTTCGGGCACGTGCCGGAGCGCTTCGCCAGCCCGGAAGCGGCCGCGCGACATCTGGACCGACACGCCTCGTGATCAAAAGACCGGCCTTTCGGCCGGTCCCTGTTTCGCGTCAGATCACCGCACCATCGGGCAAAATCGCATTTTTGGGCACAATCACAATACCGTCGCGGGCCACCCAGGATTCGGTCTCTTCCTCCGGCCTATCAGGAATGTAGCGGATCGTCACATTCCGACCTATGCGGGCGTTCTTGTCGATGATCGCGCCCTTGATCACCGCGTTCTCGCCGACGCCGATATCGGGACGGCCCAGGCGGCGGTTCTCTGCCCGCTCCGCGTCGGTCTCGTAGTAATCCGCGCCCATCAGTATCGACGACTGAATATTCGCCTCCGCGCCGATGATACTGCGCAGCCCAACTACCGATTCCCTTACTGTCGCATCATAGATGCGACAACCATCGGCCAGCAACACCTCATCCAGTCGCGTATTCTGTAATTCCGAGCCGGGCAGAAAACGCGCATGAGTGAAAATCGGCGCATGGGCATCATAAAAGTCAAAGGGCGCATTGGCCCTGGCCATTCGTAAATTCACCTCGAAGAAACGACGGATCGTCCCGATATCTTCCCAGAACCCGTCGAAGGTGTAGCCGCACACTCGCCGCTTTTCAATGGATCGTGGCAGAATGTCGCGGCCGAAATCCACGTAGTCTTCCTCGAGAACTTCCTGAAGCACATTTGTGTTAAACACGTAGATGCCCATCGATGCCAGGAAGGGCTTCTCGGGGTTCGCGCCACTCTCAAATTGCTTAAGAACGTCCGGGTCCTTTGGCTTTTCGGTGAAGTTCGTAATTCGGCTGTCGCTGCCCATCTTCAGAATACCCAATCCGGAGACCACCTCCCGGCTGACCGGCTGGACGGCGACGCTGATGTCGGCCTCCAGATCGATATGACGCTGGACGAATTTGCGATAGTCCATGCGGTAGAGATGGTCGCCGGCGAGGATGAGCACGTAGCGCGTGCCGGCCTCCTTGATCTCAACCCACTGCTTGCGCACGGCGTCGGCGGTACCCTGATACCAGTCGCGACTGCGCGGCGTCTGCTCGGCGGCCAGGATCTGTATCCAGCCGGGCGAGAATTGATCGCGCGTGTAGGTGCTCCAGATGTGGCGGTGCAGCGAGGCGGAGTTGAACTGCGTGAGGATGGCGATCTTCTCGATATCGGCGTGAAAACAATTACTCATGGGAATATCGATGAGACGGTATTTCCCCGCCAATGGAACGGCCGGTTTCGAGCGCTCCTTTGTGAGGGGATAGAGCCGCGCTCCCTGTCCGCCACCCAGAATGAGACCTAGAACACTCTTCATGTAGGGCATATGATCTCCGTTTTCTCATCCATATTGAATTGCACCACACCGGTCGACAACACACGCCGGGGCCTGTCAATAACTATAACGCCACCCTCCTGATTTCGCACACAAGTGGCCCGCGCCGGGTCGTCATGCTATGATTCTGCCGCGCTCCCAATGTGGACCCGGACGCAAGCGGCGCGAAGTCGCGCGAATGCGCATTGCCGGGTCTGCCTGTCGGGAGCGACTTTTGCATCCTGTTACTATTGAGGAGTATTCATGAGTCGGGTGATTCATGTTGACAATCCGGGCAAACGGCGTAACCAGGCGAGGCGCTCAATCGCCGAGATTCTGCGGCTGCTGGGACGCAAGACCCAGGTGGACGATGAAGCCCGTGATATGGCCGCCATGCTGGTCTTTTTTCTGCGCGAGATCAAGGAAACGGTCGACGAATCGGCCGCCGCCTGGGAAAAGCGCGGTTACTGGATGAAAGTAGAGCGATTCGTGCGCGACTGGGAATGGATTCCCGAATTGGCCGCCAATATCGACGACGTCATTCGCCACAGCGCGTGGGATCTGCTGCCCGAGTTATTGGCCGATCTCTCGCCCCATTTCGACGACATCCACATCAAGACAATGACCCGCAAGCCGTCGGACTGGCAGGGGGCCTATCGCAAGCTGATGGCCGAGCCGCCGGTCGTTGCTTATTAGCGGGTCTCGCCGGAGCGCCGGATGAATCGGCTGTGGCCTGCCCTTCTTCTGCTGGCGGTCGCCCTCGGCGCGATGGGGTGCAACGCTGCGGCGGCCGTTCCGACCCCCGCGTCGACCGCCGGACCGATAGCGGACGCCGGTACTCCAACGCCGACTCCGGGGGTATCATCCTCGCCGACGAGCCGGCCTGCCCCAGCGGCTGACGTCACCTCGACAGCGGTAGCCGTTGCCACCAACCCACCCCCCTCGGCAACGAGCATCCCCGCTACGCCAATCATCCCGCCATCGCCTACTGTGTCGCCCTGCGCCGAGCCGGGACGCATCGAGCACGGCGTGCTGGACAGCGCGGTGGCCGGCGAGCCGATGCGCTACCGCATCTATCTGCCACCCTGTTACGGCGTGGACGACCGCCTCTATCCGACGCTCTACATGTTCGGCGGCAACGTCCACGACGACGCCATCTGGGACACGCTGGGGCTGGACGAGGCGGCCGAGCAATTGATCGCCGGCGGCCACATCCCGCCGCTGCTCATCGTGATGCCCGATAATGGCTGGCTGGCCAACACAACCACCAGCGGGCCAAACTCCTACGAAGGCTTCGTTCTCAACGAACTCATCCCCCACATCGAGGCGACCTATCGCGGCCAGCCGGCGCGCGAGGGGCGGGCCGTCGGTGGACTGTCGCGCGGTGGTTATTGGTCGCTGATGATGGCCTTCCGCCGGCCTGACCTGTTCCGCAGTGTCGGCGCCCACAGCCCGGCCCTCATCGACAGCCACGCCGGCCCGGCCGAGGACCCGACAATCACCGGCGCGACAAACAATTTGGGCGACCTGCGAATATGGATCGACATCGGGGAGCGCGATCCATATCTGATTCAGGCTCGGCCACTGCACGAGGCGTTGTCAGCCGCCGGCATAGCCCACGAGTGGCGGCTGGAGCCGGGAACACACGACGAAGCTTACTGGCGGGCGCATCTGGAGCAATACTTGTTGTGGTATGATGGGGGAGCGATCCGATGAGCCACTACCTCCACCGACGCCCGGCCCTAAACCGATCTCGGCCCCGGAATCGTTAGGGAGCCATTCCGCCACCACTGAACATAGGAGCATTTAGGTATTGCCGAGTCGTATCAATAGAGAGAAGACAGCCGCCGTTAACCCCACCAGCAGCGCCAGCTTCATCAGCGGCGAGGCCACCAGCACCGCTATTAGTCCAAACAGGATAGCCACCGCATAATAGCCCAACACGATGCGCCGCGTCGGCAACCCCCGATCGGACAGGCGAAAATGCAGATGCCCCCGATCGCCACGCATCGGGTGCCGGCCCCGGCGGATGCGCGAGACGATCTGCCAGGCCACGTCGATGATCGGCACAGCCATGACCAGCAGCGCCGTCGACAGCTTGGCCGGCGAGAGGATCGACAGCGTCGCCATCTGATAACCCAGGAAATAAGCTCCGGCCGAGCCGAGGAAGATGCGCGCCGGGGAGAAATTAAACGGCAGAAAGCCCAGCAGCGCCCCGGCCAGCGCCAGCGGAAACAGCGGCACCGTCTCCTGACCCAACCGGTAGCTATGGAAGGCGAAGAACGCCGCGGCGATCAGGCACACCCCGGCCGCCAAACCATCCAGCCCGTCGAGAAAGTTAATGGCGTTGATCATCCCGACAACCCAGAAGACAGTGAACAGGAGCGCCAAGGGCCGCCAAATCCAAACAAGATCGCCCTCGATCTGAAAAAGAGGCAACGCCTCCCACAGCGTGGGAGTCGGCAGCGGGTTGGTGAAGACCTCGATGAAGATGGTATGGAGGATGGCAACGAACGCGCCAAAGAGCTGGATCAGGAATTGAACGCCGGGGGGCAAATCGTAGCGGTCATCGAGCAAGCCGCCGGCCGCCACTACGAAACTGCCCAACACGACACCCCGCAGACGGAGCGCGTCGTCGGGATTGGCCGGTGGCATGAGCCAATAGGTCAGAACAACCCCCACCAGCCAGGCGATAAAGACGGCCAATCCGCCCAGCTTGGGGATTTGGCCCTCGTGCTTGCGACGGCCGCCCGGCAAAGCCACGATTCCCAGCGCAAACGACAGGCGACGCACCAACGGCGTGGCGATTAGAGCGGCGGCGGCCGAAGCCAGCACGATAACCAGATACGTCATGCCGTCCCGAACTGGCGGTCGCCCGCATCACCCAGGCCGGGAACGATATAACCGATATCGTTCAGATGGGAATCAATGTGGGCCACGTGAATAGCCACATCAGGGTGCGCGCCTTGCAGTCGGGCGATCCCCTCCGGTGCGGCCAGAATGCCGACGAACTTGATCCGCTGCGCCCCCCACTTCTTCAACAAATCCACCGTGGCAACGGCCGATCCGCCGGTCGCCAGCATCGGATCGAGCACCAGACAGACCTGAACGGTGGGCATGGTCGGCAATTTGTTGTAGTAAGACACCGGCTTGAGCGTCCGTTCGTCGCGGTAAAGCCCGATGTGCCACACCTCTGCGCCGGGCATCATCTCCCAAATACCCTCAACCATGCCCAGCCCGGCGCGCAACACAGGGATCAGCCCCACTTTGTCGACCAGATCACGTCCTTCGGCCGTGCCCATCGGTGTCTCAACAGTGAGCGGTATCGTATTCAGGTCGGTCGTGGCTTCATAGCACAATAACATCGAGATTTCGCGGATAAGCTCGCGGAATTTCTTCGGCTTCGTGTTCTTGTCGCGCATTAAAGTGAGCTTGTGCTTGACTAACGGGTGCTGTGACTCAAAAACCATCCCTGTCTCTCCTGTTTTAAGTTGCATCATTGTAGCCGACATGGGCGGCAAGGCGAAGAAGTGGCGGGCGCAGGCAGGTAACGCAAGGACGCAAAACCGATTTACTGACCACTACCCACGACCCACTCAATCGACCCACTCAATTACCGCAAACCCACCCCATGACGTATAATCCCCCAACTTGCCATGACCACCGAAACCCACCCGCCCGACCGGCCCATCGCCCCGCAACAGAAAGTCGAGGACATCGGCCTCGACACCATGCTGCGGCCGCAACGCCTCGCCCAGTTCACCGGCCAGGAGCGCCTCAAGGACAACCTGCGCATCCTCATCGACGCCGCCCGCGGCCGCGGTGAGCCGCTCGACCACGTCCTGTTCCACGGCCCGCCCGGCCTCGGCAAGACCACCCTGGCCCAGGTCGTCGCCAACGAGATGGGAGCCAACATTCGCCACACGGCCGGCCCGGCCATCGAACACTCCGGCGACCTGGCGGCCATCCTCTCCAATATGCGCAGCGGCGACATCCTGTTTATCGACGAAGTCCACCGCCTCAGTCGCCCTGTCGAGGAAATCCTCTACCCGGCCATGGAAGATTTCGTCCTCGACCTTATCGTCGGCAAGGGGCCGGGAGCCAAGAACGTGCGCCTCAAGCTGCCGCGCTTCACCGTCGTCGGCGCGACCACCCGGCTGGCGCTCATGACCGCCCCCCTGCGCGCCCGCTTCGGCGCGGTCTATCGCATGGACTTCTACGACCGCGCCGCCATGGAGGAGATCGTCGGCCGCGGCGCGCGCATCCTCGAAGTACCCATCGAGCCGGAAGGGATGAGCGAGATCGCCCGCCGTGCGCGAGGCACGCCGCGCGTCGCCCTGCGTCTGTTGCGGCGCGTGCGTGACTATGCGCAGGTGCGCTCCGACGGCGCGATCACCCGCGACACGGCCGTGGCCGCGCTCGATCTGATGGAGATCGACGCCCTCGGCCTGGATGACCTCGACCGGCGCGTGTTGCGGGCCATTGTCGAGAAGTTCGGCGGCGGCCCTGTCGGGCTGGAAACCATCGCCGCATCCATCAGTGAGGAATCCGACACCATCATGGATGTCGTCGAACCCTACCTGCTCCAGCTCGGCTTCCTGGAGCGCACCTCCCGCGGGCGCGTCGCCACGGCCAACGCCTACGCCCATCTGGACCTGCCCGTCCCCGAAAACGGCCCACGTGGGCCGCAGCGCTCCCTGTTCGACTCGTCCGGAGGCTAATCAATGGTTGAATTCGGCCGACTCTTGCTCATCATCGGGCTGGCAATCGCCTTCTGCGGCCTGATCATCCTTGTCGCCACGCACTACCTGCCCTGGCTGGGCAACCTGCCCGGCGATTTCCTCATCGAGGGCGAACGATACAAGATCTATTTCCCGCTGGCGACGATGGTCCTGATCAGTATCCTCGGCACCATCCTGCTGAACATCGTCCTGCGCATCTTTCGCCGCTGATTGCCCCTTGAGCCGCCTGATCCTGTTCAACAAACCCTTTCACGTCCTGTGCCGGTTCACCGACCGGGAAGGACGGCCGACGCTGGCCGACTACATCCCCATCAAGGACATCTATGCCGCCGGGCGGCTGGATTACGACAGTGAAGGATTACTGCTATTGACCGACGACGGCCACCTGCAACAGGCCATCGCCGACCCCAAACACAAGCAGCCCAAGGTCTACTGGGCGCAAGTGGAAGGGACGCCCGACACGCGGGCCATCTCCCGGCTGCGCGGCGGTGTCAAACTCAGCGACGGCCTCACCCGCCCCGCTCGCGCCCGCCTCATGGCCGAACCCGACGTCTGGCCCCGCACCCCGCCCATCCGCTATCGCAAGGCCATCCCCACGTCGTGGCTGGAACTGACCCTGACTGAGGGGCGCAACCGGCAAGTGCGCCGCATGACCGCCGCCGTCGGCCACCCCACGTTGCGCCTCATTCGCTGGGCCATCGGGCCGTGGACGCTGGACGGGCTGTCCCCGGGTGAATGGCGGGAAGTGGAGCCATGACTAGTCCTGTAGTCATCGACATCCTCGGCGTCCCCGTCCATGCCGTGACCATGGCCGATACCCTGGCGCTTATCGAGCAATACATGGCCGAGCCGCGCCTGCACCAGATCGCCACCGTCAACCCGGAGTTCGTCATGGCCGCCCAGGACGACCCCGCCTTCCGCCAGGTCTTGCGCTCGGCCGACCTGTGCCTGCCCGACGGCGTGGGGCTGCTCTTCGCCGCCCGCCGCCAGGGGCGGCCGCTGCCGGAGCGCGTGCCCGGCTCGGAACTGGTCTACCATCTGGCCGAACTGGCCGCCAGACACGGCTGGCCGCTGTTCCTGTTGGGCGCGGCCCCCGGCGTGGGCGCCGAGGCCGGCGTAGCCGAAGAAGCGGCGCGTTTGCTTTGTGAGCACTATCCGGGGCTGGTCGTCGTCGGGACATTCGCCGGGTCGCCTGCCATGGAGGAAAACGACGACATCATCCGCCGCATCAACGAAAGCGGCGCGGCGCTGCTCTTCGTGGCCTATGGCGCGCCGAAGCAGGACAAATGGATCGACCGCAACCGGGACAATCTGCCGGCCGTGCGCGTCGCCGTCGGCGTGGGCGGCTCGCTCGATTTCGTCACCGGCCGCGCCGTTCGCGCGCCCCGCTGGATGCAACGGCTGGGGCTGGAATGGCTCCACCGGCTGATCAAGGAGCCGTGGCGCTGGCGGCGGATGCTGGCCCTGCCGCGGTTTGCGTGGCGGGTGGTGATCACACATACCTAGAAACCGAGTTTCTTCCGAGAAACTCGGTTTCTAACACACAAAGACAAAGATAACATGCGCATCCTAATCACCGGCTCCAGCGGCCAAATCGGCACCAATCTGGCGCTCTATTTATTGGAGCGCGGCCACGAGGTCTTCGGCGTCGACGTGCGGCCGAACTCGTGGACCGACGCCTTCTCCACCCTGCTGCAAGACCTAGCTGCCCCGTTCGCCGACTTCAGCGGCGGCCTGGGCCACGTCCCCTACCCGTCCGATCTCGACGTCGTCGTCCACTTCGCCGCCCATGCCAAGGTCCACGAACTGGTTGAACAGCCGGCGCGCGCGCTGGAAAACATCGTCATGACCTTCAACGTGCTGGAGTATTGCCGCCATAACCGGCTGCCCATCATCTTCAGCAGCTCGCGCGAGGTCTACGGCGACATCCGGCGCTACATCACCGAGGAATCCTACGCCGACTTCGCCTTCACCGAAAGCCCCTACTCGGCCGGCAAGATCTCCGGCGAGGCGCTCATCTACTCCTACGCCCAATGCTACGGCCTGCGCTACCTCGTCTTCCGCTTCAGCAACGTCTACGGCCGCTATGACGTCGACATCGAGCGCATGGAGCGCGTTATCCCCCTCTTCATCCGCAAGATCGCCCGCCGCGAGCCGATCACCGTCTTCGGTGAGAAGAAAGTCCTCGACTTTACCTACGTCGACGACTGCGTGGCCGGGGTCTACAGCGGCATCGAGTTGCTGGCCGGCGGCGGCGAAGCCAACCAGACCATCAATCTCGCCTACGGGCAGGGTAACAGCCTCGTGTCGCTGGCCGGCTACATCGGCGAAGAGCTGGACGTCGTCCCCGACGTAACCGTCGAGCCGTCGCGCGTGGGCGAAGTCACCCACTACGTCGCCAACATCGGCAAGGCGCGGGCGCTGCTGGGTTACACGCCCCAAGTGCCGCTGCGCGAGGGCATTCATCGAGCCGTCGCGTGGGCTATGGATTACTGGGCCGCCCACGAGGCGAACAGGATCTGAGTGATTTTTTGAGGCAGGTCATCACTATGAATGGAATTGAAAATGAAAACATCCCGGATGCGATGCAGCGCCAGGCATTACGCACGTGGCACAATACCACTGTGTCGCTCCGAGAACAGAGAATTCACGCCCTGCTCGGCTTGGCCGGCGAGACGGGCGAATTGGTCGATCTGCTCAAGAAACACTTCTATAAGCCGGATCGCGAAGCCACGCGAGAGATGGTAATGGACGAACTGGCCGATGTGTTGTACTACGTCGCCATTCTGTCCCATTTGTGGGGGTTCACCTTCGAGGACATGACCGCGCATCTGGCAGTCAAGCTGGCCGATAACCATGGCTGGGACGGCAGCGGCGAGAAGGTTGCCGCGCAAACAGATAGTTCGAGCCACAAAGCATGAGCAGAAATATCAACTACGAAGCGATTGACCTGGCCCAAACCCTCGCCGCCGACATCGCCACCCGCGCCACAGCTGCCGACCGTAGCGGCCGCCTGCCGGCCGCCGACGTCGCCCTGCTGCGCGAATCGGGCTACCTGGCCATCGCCGTCCCCCGCGAATTCGGCGGCCGGGGCGAATCCCTGCTCACCTGCGCCGCCGCCCAACTGGAACTGGCCAAGGGCAGCGCCTCGACCGCCCTCGTCGCCGCCATGCAGCATCAGGTTGTCGGCCACCAGCGAGAGACGTGCACCTGGCGCGCCGAGGCCCGCGAACGAATCATGCGCGAGGCGGCCGCCGGCGGCCTGCTCAACTATCTGGGCAGCGAACCGCGACTGGGCAGCCCCTCGCGTGGCGGCCTGCCGGACACGTCGGCCGTTCCCACGCCCGACGGCGCGCAACTGCTCGTCAACGGCCGCAAGACCTGGGCTACCGGCGGCCGTCATCTGACCCACCTCCTCGTGCGTGTGGCGGTAGGCCAGCAAGGCGGAGTCGTTCTCGTGCGTCAAGGGGACGAGGACACGCCGGGCGTTGAATGGATCGAGACCTGGCGCGACGCCCTCAGCTTGCGCGCCACCGACAGCCACGACGTCGTCTTTCGGAATGTGGCCGTGCCCGGCGAGAATCTCATCGAGACCGGCGACGCCCGCGCGGTACCCAACGTCTGGTTTCCCATGCTACTCTCGGCAGTCTACCTGGGCACGGCGCTGGCCGCCCGCGACGCGCTGGTGGCCTATGCGCTGGAGCGCGTACCCACCGCCCTCGGCAAACCCATCGCCAGCCTGCCGAAAATCCAGCGACAGGTGGGGGAGATCGATGTGGCCCTCATGACGGCGCGGGCGCTGCTGTTCGAGGTGGCCGGAGAATGGACCGAGCGCGACGAGGATCGCCCGGCATTCATGGCCCGCATCGCCGCGGCCAAGATGGCCGTCTCGGCCGCAGCCAACGAAGCGACGGAGAAAGCGCTACAGGCCGCCGGTGGGGCCGCCCTAACCGGCGCGCTGCCGCTGGAGCGCTGCTTCCGCGACGTCCGCGCCGCCGGCATGCAGCCGCCGGCGGGCGACACGGCCTATGAGATAGTGGGGAGAGCGGCGTTGGGGATGTAGGGACCTACAACGCCTTAAACTGCTCAAACGCATCCCGACACTCATTGCAATACCAGATCATCCGGCACAGCGTCGGGCCGAAGGCGTTGCGCAGGGTAGTGTTGGTTGAGCCGCAGCGGGGACATTCAGCCAGGTCAAAGAAGGCCACGGCGACGGGGTCACCCGCGTGGCGCGGCGGCGGGGCCAGTCCAAACCGGCGCAGCTTCTCCCGCCCCTCGTCGCTGATCGCTTCCGTGCTCCACACCGGGGCCAGCGCCACCCGCACCGTCACGTGCGCCACCCCCAGCCCGCGCACGGCCGCCTCGATGTCCTGCCTCATCACATCCAGCGCCGGGCAGCCGGAAAACGTCGGCGTCATCGTCACGCTCACCCCTTCCGGCGTCACCTCGACTTCGCGGATGATACCCATATCGACGACGGAGATGACCGGTATCTCCGGATCCATGACATAGGTCAGCGCTTCGCGCACCGATTCGGCCGTGATCGCCGTCCCGCTCACCACGCCGCCTCCGGATCCGTGCGCGCCACCGCCTGCATCTCGCTCAGCAGCGCCATCAGATGCTCCGTGTGCTCGGCGCGGGGAACGTCTCGCCGCGGCAACGCCTCGTCGGGAACGGCCAGCCCGCACTCGACCAGAAACGGCCGCACCTGCGCCTCCCATTCCCTTTGCAGCAGCGCCGCGTCGGGGACGATGCCCGCCGCGACCAGCGCCGCGTCGCCGGGCAAGGGGACAAACAGCTGCCGGGCATAGGGCCACAGCACGTCCAACGCCGCCTGGGTGCGGGCGTGGCTCTGCTCGGTGCCGAGGCCCAGCCGTCGCAGCCACAGCGCGGTATGGCGCAGGTGGTATAGCTCCTCGGTGGCGATCTTGGCCGCCGCTTCGGCCAGCGGTTTGTGGGCGCTCGCCTTCAGATGACCCAGCGTGACGCCCTCGGCCGCGTCGAACAGGTATTGGCGCATCATCGAGAAGCCCCAATCCCCCCTGGGCAGTTCGACCAGTTGGACATTGCGGTATTGACCGGCGTTGCGAAAGAAGACCAGCCGGTCGGCATCCTCACCGGTCAGGTCACAGCGCAGGCCGTACCAGATCGAAGCATGGCCCAGCTCGTCAAGGGCGATGTTGGTAAAGGCAATGTCCTCCTCCAGAATCGGCCCGTGGCCGGTCCATTCGGAGTTACGATGGGCCAGAATCAACTCATCATCGCCCATCGCCAGCAGCCGCTCGCTAAGCGCGTCGCGCACTTGCGGTTCCATCATTCGTCCCCCTCCTCTCCGCGGCGAATCTTCTGCATCGTGAACACGGTGTGGTACTGGTTGGGCATGCGAAACAGCTTGCTCGTGGCCGCTGCGAAGCCGGGCAGGTCATCGGGATCGCTGGCAATGATGGCGCTCACGGGGCACGCCCACCAGACGATGCCCGGCGTCTCATGGAAGGTCTCGGCCGCCACGCGGATCGCCTCCTCCGGCGAACGCGCGGCCACCTCCCCCACGTAATCGACATAGGTCATCGCCTGCCGCTGCGACTGCTTGCTGAACACGGCATACTTGATACTGTCTCCTGTCTCCCCTGCTCCCCTGCTCCCTTTCTCCCCTGCCGGTCCCTCCGCCGTCCGCCGCGCGATGGCCGTGTCGGCCACGACCCACAGGGCAATACACGACGGCCGCCGGGCGAACACGTCGCGGGCGTTCATCAATGCCATCTCGGCATCGGGCGCATGCACCGAGCCGACATTATGGAACGGCCCGCCGGGGCGATCCTGTTTGAATACTTCGTAGCGCGGCCATTGGTCGGTCATAGTGATCAATGAACAGCAGGTCTATGGTCTGTGGTCCGTCGTCAAGCGGCGGTCTGCGGTCGGCCGTCGGCGGCCGTCTTCCCCGCATACGCCGCCGCCGCCTCCCGCACCCAGCGGCCGTCCTCGTGAGCCTGGCGGCGGGCAGCGAGGCGGGCGGCGTTCATCGGCCCGTCACCCTTGATCACCCGCCAGAACTCGTCCCAGTCGATCTCGCGGCCGGTCCAATGGCCGGTCGCCTCGTCGAAATGCATCTCCGGGTCGGGCACACTCAGCCCCAGCGCCTGTAGGCCAGGCACCATCTCGTCGATGAACTCCTGTCGCAACTGGTCGTTGGACTTGAGCTTGATCCCCCAGCGCATCAGTTGCGGCGTGTTGGCCGACTCGCTGTCGTGGGGGCCGAACATCATCAGCGCCGGCCACCACCAGCGATCAATGGCCTCCTGGGCCATTTGGCGCTGCGTAGCCGTGCCCTGGGCATAGCGGATGATCATCTCCTGCCCCTGCTTCTTGTGGAACCCCTCCTCGGCACAGATGCGCACCATCGCCCGCGAGTAGGGGCCGTAGGAGCAATGGGCCAGCATCGTCTGGTTCATGATCGCCGCGCCGTCGACCAGCCAGCCGATAGCCCCCACGTCGGCCCAGCCAAGCGTCGGGTAGTTAAAGACGCTGGCGTACTTGGCCCGGCCCTCGTGCAGGGCGTCGATCATCTCGTCGCGGCTGACGCCCAGCGTCTCGGCCGCGTGGTAGAGGTATTGACCATGCCCGGCCTCGTCCTGCACCTTGGCCAGCAGCACCATCTTGCGCCGCAGGTTGGGCGCACGGGTGATCCACGCTCCCTCCGGCAGCATGCCGACGATCTCGCTATTGGCGTGCTGCGAGATCATGCGGATGAGCTGCTTGCGGTAGGCCTCGGGCATCCAGTCGCCCGGCTCGATCTTCTCGCCGCGGGCGATGCGGGCCTCGAATTCGGCCAGCTTACTGTCGTCGGTTCGTTCGTCCATAGGCCGGGCGCTCCTTTTGGGTGAAATTTGCGGGCAGGAAAATAGTATAGACCAAAACGGGTCACTACCCAATTTGTTCGTCGGGCCTGTATGCGGTAATAAATCCGGTAACGCGCGTCATTTGTTCCTTATCCCAACTGACAAGCGACACGTTCAACTGATGAGCGACGGCCGCGTAAAGCGCGTCACTGCCGCGTAGTCGATAACTGGAGGCAACCTCGGCCGCGAAGTCGCCTATTTCAACGTTAATCGCCACCAATTGTAATGTCGGCACTTGTTGGATGCGCTGAACGACAGCATATCCATATCCCATGCGGCCCGTTCGCCGTGTCACGGCTCCGGCTACTTCGGCCAATACATGCGAAGGCGCAAAGAGAGGCAAGCCCGCGCCGACAAAGCTTTTCAGCCATGCGCGACTGATCTCATGGAATTCATCGTCAGGCAGGAAACGACTGACCCACACGCTGGCGTCGGTAACAGTCATAGTTCTCGCCTATCCTCCCGAACGGCGTCAACCGCGCTGGGGCTGCCGGTCCAATGCGCACCGATTTCTTCGGCGAGGCGATCCATGTCGGCCCAAAGCGCTTCAAGTTCCTCAGGAGAACTCTTAATCGGCCGCGCCGGAATCAGCCGGGCCACGACTTCGCCGCGATGAGTGATCTCGACGACCTCACCCTGTTCGCGCACGCGACGGACGATCTCGCTGGTATTGGTTTTCAGTTCACGAATGCCTACTGATGACATGATTATTCCTGTTCCTACATGTGTAGTCTCATACAAAGTATAACACATGAACCCAACAGAAACCGGGTTTTTCCGATAAAGTAGAAACCGGGTTTTTCGGAGCGAACTCCTGTTCGCCTAAACCCGGTTTCCAGCGATTTTACTCGCTCGACGGATAGCGCGGCGGCCGTTTCTGCCGCAGCCCCTCTACTCCGGCCATCATATCCTCATGAAAAAAGCCCAGCATCTCCAGCGCCAATGAATGGTCGAAGATCGGCCCGGCTTGCAGCAGCCACTGGTTGAGCGCCCGCTTGGTATAGCGCAGGGCATGGCGCGGGCCGGTGGCCAATTTCACGGCCACGGCCATCGCCCGGTCGAGCAACTCGTCATCGGGCACGCACAGACTGACCAGCCCGATGCGCTCCGCCTCGCGGCCGCCGACGAATTCGGCCATCATCAGATAGTACTTGGCCTTGGCCATGCCCACCAGCAGCGGCCAGACGATGGCCGCGTGGTCGCCCGCGGCCACGCCCATGCGCACGTGGCCGTCGGCCAGCCGCGCGCCCTCGGCGGCGATGCTGATGTCGGCCAGCAGCGCCACGACCAGCCCCGCGCCTACAGCCGGGCCATTGATGGCCGAGACGATCGGCTTGTTGCAGCGTAGTATGTTATAGACCAGGTCGCGGGCCTCATCGAGAATGCGGCCGATCTCTTCCGGGTTGCGGTAAGCGTTCTCCACCAGCGCCAGATCGCCCCCGGCCGAGAAGGCCCGCCCCGCCCCGGTGACGACGGCCACATGGGTATCGGGGTCGCGGTCGATGGTGTTCCAGACCTCGACCAGTTCGGTGTGGAGGCGAGCATCGGCCGCGTTGAGCACCTCCGGCCGGTTGAGCGTCATCCACAGAATATGCGGCTCGCGCCGCTCGAAGAGAATATGCCGGTAATCGGAGTAGTTCATGAGTAGAGCCTCAATACAAGAACGCCGGGAATGCAAGCTCATAAACCTGCCCTGACGTCTTTACGCCGAATTCTTGCTGCGGTCAATTGCTTGTCGTCGGCGGTCTTTTCTATTGCCGCCGCGACATTCTAGCTTAGACTCAGGGACGCGCCAAAGCGCAGGAGTGAATTCATGCAGCCGGAAGACGTTGGAATGGTCGCGCTGCGCATCCTATCGGCGGCCGTCGGATTCTATCTGGTTGTCAGCATGGCGCTGGCGGCCATCAAGACCTTTATCCTGCCAAGGCCGGCGCAGGTAGGCGTGATCCGGGCCGTATTCGTCGGCATTCGCTTCCTGTTCGACCTTCGTGCTCGCCGGTCCGAGAGTTACGCCGAGCGAGACCGACAGATGGCTCTCTATGCGCCCGTCGCTCTGTTCCTGGTCCCGATCGTGCTGCTGGCGATCATCCTCATCGGCTACATGCTCCTCTTTTGGTCGCTGGGTGGGTTCACCTTCGGTGATGCGTTCCGGCTCAGTGGCTCGTCCTTGTTGACGCTCGGCAATTACACCAGTGATCGCACCGCAGTCAAGGTGCTGGAGTTTTCCGCCGCGCTGCTGGGCCTCATCCTCGTGGCGCTCCTGATCGCCTATTTGCCAACCATGTATGCTGCCTTCACTCGCCGCGAAACGCAGGTCGAACTGCTCGAAGTCCGCGCCGGCTCGCCCCCTTCGCCCTGGGAGATGATCAGCCGCAGCTACCGAACCGGCGAGCTAAGCCAGATGCGCGAGGTGTGGAATGACTGGCAGCGCTGGTTCGCCGAGATCGAGGAGAGCCACACGTCGCTTCCTGCTCTAACGTTCTTTCGCTCGCCTCGTCCCGATCTGTCCTGGATCACGGCCGCGGGCGTCGTTCTGGACGCCGCTTCGTTCATGCTCTCCGCGATAGACATACCGCCGGAACCACACGCCGCCTTCTGCATCCGCAGCGGCTATCTGGCGCTACGACAAATCGCCGCGTCTTTCGACATTCCGTTCGATCCGGACCCAATGCCGGGGGATCCAATCGCCGTCACCCGCGAGGAGTTCGAGCGTGCAATTCAGGACCTGGCGGAACAGGGCGTACCTGTGCGGGCCGACGTGGAGCAAGCCTGGCGCGACTTTGCCGGCTGGCGGGTAAATTATGACGCCGTGCTGATCCCCCTGGCCGGCCTGACGATGGCCCCCTACGCCCCGTGGTCGTCGGACCGATCATTGGCCCGCACGAGTAAGCGCCCAAAAAGCAGATGAGAATCACCGGAATGCGCTGTTGAATGGCGCAGCGGCGCGGGTTAGAATAGAGGCACCATGGAAGAACAAGACCTCATGCGCGAACAAGCCCAGGTGTTGGCCGACCGTGCCTATCGTCATCAGATGAACGGCGAACTGGGCGATGCTATTGCCCTCTATCGCCGTTCCATTGCCATGTTCCCCACGGCCGAAGCGCATACCTTTCTCGGTTGGGCCTACAGCATGATGGATCGCTACACGGAAGCCATTGCCGAATGCGAAAAGGCCATCGCTGTCGATCCCTTGTTCGGGAACCCATACAACGACATCGGAGCATATCTAATCGAATTGAGCCGCCCGGAAGAGGCCATTCCCTGGCTCCAGAAGGCCATCGGCGCGCCCCGCTATGAGACTCCCCAATATGCCTGCATGAATCTGGGCCGGGCCTATCAACAATTGAGCGATCCCTATAGGGCGCTGGAGATGTTCGATCAGGCCTTGGCGATCGCGCCACTCTACCTGCCCGCGCATTGGGCCAGGACCGCCCTGCTTGGGCGACTGAACTAGCCCGACGTGGCCCGCTCCATCGGACACGTCACCGTCGCCGCCGTCGGCCGCCTGCGCGAGGTTCATTGGCAGGCAGCCCAGGCCGATTACGTCAAACGGCTCAGCCACTACACTGATTTTCGACTGGCTGAAGTGAAAGACTCTGTGGGCAAATCACTGCCCGATAGCGTGGCCATGGCGCGCGAAGCGGAGCAATTGCTGGCGGCCGCCCCGCGCGGCGCGCGACTGATCCTGATGGATGCAGGGGGGCGACAAATGAGCAGCCCGGAGTTGGCCGGGTATCTTCAGACACAACTGGAGACTCATGGCAAACTGGCCTTTCTGATCGGCGGGCCGGCCGGCTTTGATCCGGCGATTATCGGGGCGGCCGACGACCGGCTTGCTCTGTCGCGGCTGACCTTTCCCCATGAGATGGCCCGCGTCGTTCTACTGGAGCAACTCTACCGCGCCTTCACCATCCTCCACGGCGAGCCATATCACAAGTAGATTCCATGCAGCAGAAGCAGCGCCACATGACGAACTCGCTGAATTACTGAACGCTGCCCTATCGACTCGCCCCTCCAATAACCACCACGTACTCCCCACGCGGCTCCGATTCGTCGAGGTGGGCGATCAATTCGGAGAGCATCCCTCGTCGCACCGCCTCGAACAGCTTGGTCAGCTCATTGGCCAGCGCCGCCGGGCGATCACCGAGGACTGCCAGCGCGTCGACCAGGAACTCCCGCAAGCGATGCGGCGTCTCATAAAAAATCAGCGTGTGAGGCGATTCGCGATCTACCTCCAGAAAGGCGCGCCGCTTGCCGCTCTTGCGCGGCGGGAAACCACGAAACGTGAACCCATGCGAGGGCAATCCGGACAGCACCAGGGCCATGATGAGCGCCGCCGGGCCGGGAATCATGGTGACCGGCAGATCAAGCTCGACGGCGCGACGAACGAGCGTATAGCCGGGATCGGCCACGCCGGGCGTCCCCGCGTTCGAGACGACCGCGACCGACTGCCCGGCCTGAACCAGCGCAATGATGCGCGGCCCGGCTTTCCCTTCATTGTGCTCGTGAAAGGCGATCTGCGGCTTCTTGATGTCGAAGTGCTTAAGCAACAGGCCGGTCTTGCGAGTGTCTTCGCTGGCGACGTAATCGACGGACCGCAAGACCTCCAGCGCCCGCAAGGTGATGTCACCCAGGTTGCCGATCGGGGTAGCTACCAGATAAAGCATCGGGCCGCACTCCGGCGCGTCACTCGGCCGCGATCCATTCAATCGACGCGCCCAGTTGCCGCATCGTTTCGACGAATCCGGGGAAGCTGTCGGCCATGCAGGACGCATCATTGACGATCGTCATCCCCGTGGCAGCCAGCCCGGCGATGGCCAACGCCATGCCCAGGCGGTGATCGTCGTGGCTGTCCACTCCCGCGCCCTCCAGGCGCGACGGGCCGTGGACGGTGAATCCGTCGCTGTGCTCGTCGATGTCCGCGCCGAGTCGCCGCAATTCGCCGGCCAGCACGGCAATGCGATCGACTTCCTTCACGCGCAACTCGGCTGCGTCCCGCACCGTCGCCGATCCGGAGGCCTGAGTGGCGGCCACGGCCCACACGGGGAACTCGTCGATGGCGCGCACAACCATCGGCCCGCCTACATCGGTGGCTTGCAGCTCGCGGGAATTAACCGACAAATCGGCAATCAGCTCACCGCCGGTGACCTGCTGATTCAGAATGGTGATCTCTGCCCCCATGGCTCGCAAGATCTCCAGCAATCCGGTGCGCGTGCCATTGACACCCACTTGCCGGATCGTGATCTGGGAGTGGGGAATGATGGCCGCTGCGACCAGCGGGAAAGCGGCCGAAGAAAAATCGCCCGGAACCGTCATATCAAGCGGCAGCAAGCGGCGACCGCCGGGCGGCGCGTCGCCCAACGTCACCCACCCTTCCTGTGCGGTGATGATCGTACCCATGGCGACGAGCAGCCGCTCCGTGTGGTCGCGCGCGGGGCCGGGCTGGAAAACCCGCACGGCGTCATCGGTATACAGCCCGGCCAGCAAGATGGCGCTTTTCACCTGGGCGCTGGCGACGCGCATCGTGTATTCGATGCCATGCAACGGCGCGGGGCGAATGGAAAGCGGCGCGTGCCCGTCCTCCGATTTGATATCGGCGCCCATCAGGCGCAACGGCTCGGTGACACGACCCATCGGCCGCTTGCGCAACTGAGGGCTGCCGTCCAGCACCGACGGAAACGATTGCCCGGACATGATGCCGGACAGCAGGCGGATCGCGGTGCCGGCATGGCGGCAATCCAGCGGCGCACTCGCCTTGCGCAGCCCGCGCAACCCCCGACCCTCCACGCGCAGGTCCCAGGCGTGGGGCGCGCGCCGGTCGATCTCAACCGGGACGCCGAGCGCGCGAACGACTCCCAGCGTAGCTAACGTATCGCCCGCGGGCAGCCAGTTACGGATGACACTTGGCCCCTCGGCCAATGCCGCCAGTATCACCGCCCGATGACTGATCGACTTGTCGCCCGGAACCGTGATCGAGCCGCGCAACGGAGTGGACTGGGAATGAACCAATACCTTGCTTGGCGAAACAGTCATTGCGGTTAGATCGCTTTCCGGTGAGCCTGAACCATCTGGGGAGCGTTCTCGGTGATGCCGGCCGGCCCCTTGATACGAATACGCTCATGGCGCGAGCGCTGCTGGCTGCCGTCCGAATTGTGGCGTGGATCGAGGCGCGATACCGGTGGCCGCCCCGCCGCTCGGGCCTGATCCAGGGCATGATGAATGAACAGCACGTTGTGGCGACGAATGAAATCGGCGGCGTCGCCTTCGCCATCGGCCGCTCGCGCGGCGGCCAGCTTATCGTGCAAATCGACAATCTCATCCGTCGGGATATAAGCGGGCGTGGAGAAGAACTCATACCGATCCTCGACGGGAATCGGCCGGCCGAGGATGATGGAACCCAACGGAGCATTCCCGTGGCCGCCCGGCTCATACACGTCCAGCATTTCGCCCGAAATCAATTCTCTCAGGCGAAGTGTCTGTTTTTCGTAGCCGGTCAGTTCGTAGCCGCTCATGGGCAAGCCGCCGGCCCAGCGATCCAGCAACGCGCGTTGATTGGGCGACAGGTCGGCTTCCCGTTCATCGCGAAACAGATCGACGATCCGCGCCCCGGCGGGAAGGGTGTAATCGAAGAGAAACCAGTCGTAGAAGCGCTCGGCTTCGGACGGACTCATCAACGCCAGGTTGTCGGCCGTGTATAGCTCGTTCCAGTAGTGGGAAGCCGCTTCGCCCGCATCCGCGGCAAATCGATCACTCTCCGCAAATTCAAACAGCACCAGCCGCAAATCGCGGGCCGCGTCGGCCCGGGCGCGCTGCTCGCGTTCGGCGGCCAAATCGGCCGTCATGTGACATTGTTTGTATTTCTTGCCGCTCCCGCAATAGCAGGGATCGTTTCGGCCCGGTTTATTCATAATTCCAACCTTGATGTCGCTCCACCCTCACTGGGGTGTATTGCGAGCGAATTATAGCAGAATCATCCGGCGGGGGATAAAGGGGTGTCGGCCTGGTCACCCGCGTGACGGGTGGCAATGGCCTGTCGAAAGGCGGCGATGACATCATCCAGACTCGCGCCCGGCCCAAACACGGCGGTCACGCCCATCTCCCTCAGCTTCGGCACGTCTTCGTCGGGCACAATCCCGCCCAGAAACACCGGCACGTCGCTCATCCCGTTCGCGGCCATCAGTTCCATGATCCGCGCCATGAGTGGCATGTGCGCCCCGGACAGGATGCTGAGGCCGATGGCATCTACGTCCTCTTGCAGCGCGGCTTCGACGACCATTTCAGGCGTCTGGCGCAATCCGGTGTAGATGACTTCCATTCCGGCATCTCGCAACGCGCGAGCTGTGACCTTCGCGCCACGATCGTGGCCGTCCAGTCCGGGCTTGCCAATCAAGACTCTCGGCCGTCGCTCACTCATGTGCAATTCCTCTCCTCACCACGCCGCCGGCGGGTATGTCGGGGCGAAGTTGTGCTTTGCCGGAAGAGAATCACCGGCCAGGCTGTCTGCCGCCGGGCGAATGCCGGGATGACGAAACAGACAGGCGATCTCCTCCACGCACAACCGCCCCTTTGCGGTCAGATAGATACGGCTCTCGTCGATTGTTACCAGGCCCAGTGCCGCCAATTTCCCGAAAACCGCCGTAAAATACTCCAGCGGGCACATATTATAGGCCGTTCGAAAGAGACTACAATCGATAAACGGATCGTTTTTCAGCGCGAACATCACATCGCGATGGAACGATTCGATCGCGTTCAGC
>JACDJB010000931.1_pt1 | contig 25654 bp, 24 predicted proteins | sample 7454121 | NCBI WGS metagenome assembly JACDJB01 (sample SAMN14253290, study PRJNA609438) | sludge metagenome | isolation source: sludge after 25d culture with pyrite | collected 2018-12-20
CTATTTCGCCATCGGAATCCCCCCTGAAGTTAACCGCCATGAAGCTCACTCCTCTGACTCTCCTGCTGCTGACGGCGCTGGTTCCCTTCGTCGTCCGGGCCGAACCTTCCCTGCGCGACATCATCGACGCCAGCGTCGCGCGCGATCCGGATCAAAGCCTCGCCGGTGCTATCCGGGCCGAAGGTCGGGCCCTGCAGCGCCAGTCCAGCAGCCTGTTCGCGGCTGATCCGGCCCTGACTCTGCGCCATGAAACCGATGCCATCGATACCAATGCCGGCTACCGGTACTGGGAAGGCGGCCTTGCGATGCCGGTATGGCTGCCGGGCCAACGTGCCAATCGCCGTCTGGTGGCCACCGCCACGGAGGAAGAGGCGGCCGCCCAGGAATGGATGCTGCGCTGGCGGGTAGCTGGCACAGTGCGGGAATGGCTCTGGTCACTGCGTATCGCCGAGGCGGAATGGCAACTGGCACAGCAGGCGGTCGCCAGCGCCCGTAGTCTGCAGACGGACGTGGAACATCGCCTGCAGGCCGGCGAACTGGCCCGCACCGACCTGATCCTGGCCCAGAAGGAAACCCTGGCGCGGGAGCTGGAGCTAACCGCCGCCAACTCCCATCATCAGTCGCTGTTGCAGCGCTATCAGATGCTCACCGGCCAGACGGAATTACCGCGTCTCGAGGAGGAGTCGCGCGCGGCGGACAGGGACATCGGCAGCGGTCATCCCGTACTGGCCGCGGCCGAAGTCGCCATCGCCCGGGCCCGTGCCGAGCGCAACCAGATCAGGGATGAAAAACGCGCCAATCCAGTGGTCAGCATTGGCGCCATCAGCGAACGGGCGCAGCAGGGGTTCAGCACCGACCAGTCCCTGGCCCTGGAGATCAACCTGCCCCTGGGCATGGCCAGCCAGGCGGCGCCGCGTACTGCGGCGGCGGAACGTGCCCTGACCGAATCCACTAACACCCTGCTCCGTCTCCAGCGGGAACTGGAGCAGGCGCTGATCCAGGCGAACAGCGAGCGGGCACGCGCCGACCAGTCGCTGCGGCTTGCACAGGAACAACAGCGACTGGCTGCGGAAGGATTGCGCCTCAATCAGCGGGCCTTCGAACTGGGGGAAGGCGACCTTTTCACCTTGTTGCAGGCTCGTGCCCAGGCGCTGGCTGCAGCGCGCGAAGTGGAACTGCAGCGCCTCGCGCATGGCCGCGCCATCGCCCGGTACAACCAAGCCCTGGGAGTGATACCTGAATGAAAATCACTATCATCCTGCTGTCATTACTGTTGTCCTTGGGCAGCGCGCGGCTCGCCGCCGAACCGTTGGTGAATATCACCGCGGAACAACGCCAGGCCATTGGCATCGAGACCGCCGCGCTGCAGCCCATCGAATACAACCGCAGCGCTCTGCTGCCGGCCCGGGTCACGGTACCCAATGCCCAGCTGCAGGTGGTGACCGCCCCCCAGAGTGGGCTCGTGGAGACCTTGCTGGTAAGCGCGGGCGAGGCAGTCCAGGCCGGCCAGACCCTGCTGCGCATCCAGAGCCCGGCCTTGCTGGAACTGGAAAGCGATTACCTGGAAAACCGTACCCGGCTGACGCTGGCCCGCCGCAATTACGAGCGCGACCGCCAGTTGTACCAGGAGGGCATTATCGCCGAGCGCAGAATGCTGGAATCCCAGGCCAGCTATCAGGAACTGGCCACCACGGTGGCGCGCCTGAAGCGGCTGTTGGAGCTGGCCGGCTTGGAGGGTGAAGCCCTGCGGGTCCTGGAACAGCTGCGCCAGTTGACAGGTACCCTGCTGGTCCGCGCACCCTTCGACGGTGTGGTGCTGGAACAGATGGTCACCCCCGGCACCCGGGTGGCGGCGGCCGATGCCCTGTATCGCGTGGCCAGTCTCAAACCACTGTGGCTGGAGATTCATATGCCGCTGGAACAGCTCGGCACCACCGCCGTGGGCCAACAGGTGCTGGTGCAGAACGACCCACCCCTGCGGGGTGAGGTTATCAACATCGGCCACATGGTGCATGGCGCCGACCAGGGGGTGTTGATCCGTGCCGAGGTGGGTACCGGCAGCGAGCTGCTGCGGCCCGGTCAGTTCGTGCAGGTCCAGATCGCCATGCCGGCCGCAGCTGATCGCTACCGCATTCCCCGCGAGGCGCTGATCCGCAGTGCCGGCAAACACTATGTCTTCGTATCCCGGCCGGATGGCTTTGTGCCGGTCGCCGTCACCGTGATCATGGAGGAGCCGGAGCACCTGGTAATCCAGACCGTGCTGGCCACCGACAGCCAGATCGCCGTGCGGGGTGTAGCCACCCTCAAGGCCGCTTGGTCCGGGGGCACTGAATAATGCTGCAGCGCCTGATCGAGTTCGCGCTCACCCAGCGCATGCTGATGCTGCTGCTGATCGTGCTGATCGGTGGCGCCGGCTGGGTGGCGTTTCAGAATACGCCCATCGATGCCTTTCCGGATGTCTCCACCACCCAGGTGAAGATCATCATCAAGGCGCCGGGCATGACGCCCGAGGAGGTGGAAACCCGCATCACCGCCCTCATCGAGGTGGAGATGCTCGGCATCCCGCAGCAATCCATGCTGCGTTCGGTGGCCAAGTATGCACTGACCGATATCACCGTGGACTTTACCGAAGGCACCGACATCTACTGGGCCCGCCAGCAGGTGGCTGAGCGACTGGGCGCGATCTGGGGCGACCTGCCCGCGGATGTCTCCGGCGGCATCGCTCCCATGACCACCCCCCTGGGGGAGATGTTCATGTTCACCATCGAGGGCGGCACGCTCGATAACATGCAGCGCCGCGACCTGCTCGACTGGGTGATCCGCCCGGCCTTGCGCTCTGTGGCCGGGGTGGCCGACGTCAATGCCCTGGGCGGCCAGGTGCGCAGTTTCGAGGTGGTCCCCGACAACGCCCGCCTGCAGGCCCTGGGCATCCCTCTCAGTGAACTGCGCACGGCGCTGGAACAGAACAACCGCAACGACGGCGCCGGTCGCCTCAACGATGGGGAGGAGGTGCTGCTGGTGCGCACCGAGGGCAGCATCCAAACCTTCGATGATATCCGTGCCATTGTCGTGCGTGCCGATCGCCGCGAACCGGTGCGGGTGGCCGATGTGGCCAGCGTGCGCACCGGCGCCGTGACCCGGTATGGCGCCGTCACCCACAACGGCAAGGGTGAGGCGGTGGAAGGCCTGGTGCTCGGCCTGCGGGGTGCCAATGCCCGCGATGTGGTGCAGGGGGTACGGACCAAACTCGAGGAGCTGCAGCCGGCACTGCCCGAAGGGGTCCATATCAACGTGTTCTACGATCGTGGCCAACTGGTCAACAAGGCCGTCGGCACGGTCACTAAGGCCCTGCTGGAGGCCACGGTGCTGGTGTTGATCCTGCTCGTACTGTTCCTCGGAGATCTGCGCGCCGCGCTCACCGTGGCCTTCATCCTGCCGCTCGCGGCACTCGCCACCTTCGTGCTCATGTACCGCTTCGGTATGTCCGCCAACCTCATGTCCCTGGGTGGCCTGGCCATTGCCATCGGCATGCTGGTGGATGCCGCCGTGGTGGTGGTGGAGAATGTAGTTACCCATCTGGCCCGCGGCGGTGCCACCTCGCGCCTGCCGCGTCTGCATCTGATCTACCGCGCAGCCAGCGAGGTGGCGGTACCGGTCACCTCCGGCATCCTGATCATCATCATCGTGTTCCTGCCGCTGCTCACCCTGCAGGGACTGGAGGGCAAGCTGTTCATTCCCGTGGCACTGACCATCGTGTTCGCCCTCAGCGCCTCCTTGCTGCTGTCGCTGACCGTGATCCCGGTGTTGGCATCCTACCTGATCGGCAAGGTGTCCCATGAAGAACCGCGCCTGGTGCAGTGGCTGCAGCGTGGCTATCGGCCGGCGCTGCATTGGGTACTGGACCATGGGCGCACGGTCACCATCGCTGCCGCTGCCCTGCTGGTGATCGCCGGCTCGCTCTATACCCAGATCGGCAAGTCCTTCATGCCCACCATGGACGAGGGCGACTTGATCGTGCAGCTGGAAAAGCTGCCTTCCATCAACCTGGAACAGTCCCTTGATATCGACCTGCGGGTACAGCGCGCCCTGCTGCAGCAGGTCCCGGAAGTTAGTGGCGTGGTGGCACGCACCGGCTCCGATGAACTGGGCCTGGATCCCATGGGGCTCAACCAGACCGACAGTTTCCTGGTCCTGAAACCCCGTGATCAGTGGCGCATGGATAGCAAGGAGGAGTTGACTGCGGCGCTGCGCGTGGTGCTGGATCAGTTCCCCGGTGTCGATTACGCCTTCACCCAGCCCATTGAGATGCGGGTCTCGGAGATGCTGACCGGGGTGCGCGGCGACCTCGCCATCAAGATCTTCGGTGGCGATCAGGACAAGCTGAACCGCAGCGCCGACGCCATCGTCGCCGCCCTGGGCAAGGTGGACGGGGCCGAGGATGTGTTCACCCCACGCAATGAAGGAGCCCAATATTATCGGTTGGTGGCCGATCGTATGGCAGTGGGCCGCCTCGGTATCTCCATGGACGAGCTGCAACGTGCCCTGCGTACCCAGGTGGAAGGGATGGAAGTGGGTACGGTATACCAGGAGGCACGACGGATACCCCTGATGCTGCGGGGACCGGAAGGCCTGCAGACATCCCCGGCACGATTCGCCAATCTGCGCTTTGCCCTGACCAACGGCGAGACCACCGGCCTGCAAGACCTGGTAACCCTGGAGCGCACCGAGGGACCGGTGGCGGTGCAGCGGGAACATGGTAACCGCATGGCAGTGGTGATCGCCAACGTCCAGGGGCGCGACCTGGTGAGTTTCGTGGAAGAGGCCAAGCGCGTGGTGGCCGGACAGGTGCAACTGCCGGTCGGTTATTACCTGGAATGGGGTGGGCAATTCGAGAACCAGCAGCGTGCCGCGAAGCGCCTGTCCATCGTGGTGCCGGTGGCCCTGGGGCTGATCTTCCTGACCCTGTTCGCCACCTTCCGCTCGGTGCGGCAGTCGGTGCTGGTGCTGAGCAACATCCCCTTCGCGCTGATCGGCGGCATCGTGGCCCTCTGGCTCACCGGTGAGTACCTGTCCGTCCCGGCCTCGGTGGGGTTCATCGCTCTGCTCGGCATCGCGGTGCTGAACGGGGTGGTGATGCTGACCTACTTCAACCAGCTGCGGGCCCTGGGCCGGCCCATTGCGGAAGTGGTGACCGACGGTGCCCAGCGACGGCTGCGGCCGGTGTTGATGACTGCGAGCATCGCGGCCTTTGGCCTGATGCCGCTGTTGTTCGCCCAGGGACCGGGCTCGGAAATCCAGCGCCCACTGGCCATCGTGGTCATTGGCGGCCTGGTATCCTCCACCCTGCTGACCCTGTTCCTGTTACCTCTGCTCTATCGCCGCTATGGTGTCGCGAAGCCCGGAGTCTGATATGCAATCCTGCCTGCTGGCGCTGGCCGTATCCCCCTCGATGGAGCACGCCATGGTCGATTGGCTGCTGGAGAATGAGACCGTGGGCGGTTTCACCAGTCTGTCCATCCACGGGCATGGCACCTCCCTTCACTCCCTCAGCACCGCCGAACAGGTGGCCGGTCGCAAGGGTCAGATCCTGTTTCAGCTGTATCTGCCCGTGGCGGCCGCGCGCGAGGTGGTGGCAGCCCTGCGCCGGGAGTTTCAGGGCAGCGGCATGCATTACTGGATCACACCCCTGCTGGAGGCCGGTCACCTGGACTGAATACGTCACGGGGCAATACTGACAAAACGGATTAGATTGGCATGGTTTCGCATTGGGCGGGGCGTCACACGGAGCGCGGTGTCCGATGTCGGCCGCGCGCCCGACGAGGAGGATTCACGCGAGGCGGAGCTGTATCTTGGCCTGCAGGCCACCGCACGGACCAACATCGCGCTGTCGTTGCAAAGGATCCTGCACAGCGATTTCCGCGCCGGCCATGACGGTATCGGTCCGCATCAGACCGTGCTCGGGCTGCGCGTCAACTACCAGCTGTGAGCGGCGACGCCGCAACGTCAGGCGGCGCCGTCCGGCCCGCCATGCAGCGGTGCGTAGTGGCTGAAGCGCATGTCGAGCCGGACGTCAGTGCCGCACAGCAGGGCCAGTTCGGCATCGTAGCCCAGCAGCTCCGCCAACGGGACATGGGCGCACAGACGGGCGCGTCCGTCTGCCGCGATCCCGTCGCGTGCCTCGCAGTCGCGCAGCACGGCGCGGCGCCGTAGCAGGTTGGCGCGCAGCAGCGCCATATGTGGACGCGGCACATCGATGATCACCCACATGATGGGTTCGGCCGGCTCGGGATCGTCGCGATAGCGGATGCGCGGCTCGCCCACGTCGAGCGTCTCCGGGTAGTGATGTAGCAGCATTGCCACGGCATCGGCGAGTTGCTGTTCGCTTTCGGCGAGCAGCCGCAGACCACGTGGCGAAGTCTCCGGTACGGCCGCCGGCCGCGGGCCGAGCAGCTTCGCCGCCTCGGTGGCGAAGCTGGCCTGGATGTCGAGTCCGCGCTTGCGGACGAGCTGTTCGAGCACATGAGTGGGCATGTGTGATTCTCCTCGGTCAAAGCACATTGAATGAAGCCGATGTAGCAGTGGCCGGCTTCCATGCATTGTCGGTCGTCCCCGTGTCCGCACCAGGCTCCTAGAGTTCGAAATCGCCCGCCGCCTCGGGTTGATAGAGCAGCGACTCCACCCGCCAGCGGCGTGTCCCGGTCGGCAGTTCCACCTCGATGATCTCGCCGACGCGGGCGCCGAACAGGGCCGTGCCCAGTGGCGCGAGCACCGAGATGCGCCCGGCCGAGGCATCGGCGCCGTTCGGAAAGACCAGCGTGCATTCCATGGTCCGGTTGCTATCCGTGTCGAGCAGCAGTGCTACGCTGTGCATGGTGACCAGTTCGTCGGGCACTTCACGCGGCTGCAGCTCTTCGCCGGCCTGAAGCTTGTCGATCAGACGCTCCAGATGCGCGGCATCGCGGCTGCCCGGGGCGATGGTCTCGAGCAGGTGTGTCAGGCGCTGGACGTCGTGGCGCGAAAGATGGGCGGATTGCGGATTCATGAAGGATTCTCCTGTGTGTCTGTGCATTGACTGCGGCCGATCCCGGGTGTTGCGGCGGTGTACCGGGTGCGCCCGCTTCACGAGGCGCATGAATATCTGGTAAGCGTGTCGCCTGTCGGGCGAAACGGGAGGGCCGGGGATGGTCGGGGATATACCGGGGCGCAGGCGGGCTGCGCCCCGGATCAGGGCCGCGTGGCGGAACGCGCCCCCGTGATGATCAGTCGTGGAGGGATCAGGGTAGGTACGCCGCCAATAGACAGGTTGTAATGTGACATGACGAGCCCCTGAATACAGATGCGCTGGTGCGCGCACGGTTGGCGCGCGTCCCGGGTACAGAATAGCAGGTCCGTCCCGGAAGGCCAGCTGAACCGACATGCACGCTGGGGTTTATGATGGCACCTCGTGGGCAACTGCGGTCTAATGTTAAATCGTACGCGATATGGCACCGGTCCGGGATAGCGCGGATCGGGCGTTTGATTCAGTAGAGGAAACCGTCTATGAGTAATGATGCAGATGATGGCGTCAAGCGTCAGGATTTCGCCAATGCATTGAAGGAAATGGGTACCTTCGTCGACGTGACCCTGGACGATTTGCTGGAATTGAATACCCGCGCGGAAAAGTACGCGCGGCTGCGTACCGTGGGCAGCGGCGAGGTGGAGCGGGTGATGAGCCGGCACGTCGTCACGGTCAAACGGGACTGCTCGCTGGCTGAGGCCGCGCATATGCTGGTGACGCACAGGATCAGCGGCCTGCCGGTGGTCGATGACGACAACCGGCTGGTCGGTGTGGTCACCGAGGCCGATCTGTTGCGGGCCATGGGCCTGCCGGCGCACCACCCGACCCATTCGCTGTGGCAGACCCTGGAGGCCATGTTCACCCATCCCGTGCAGATCCCGGAGCCCACCGGCACGGTGGCGGATCTCATGGTCGAACAGGTCATCTGCGTAGGGCCGCACGAGACCCTGCACGGCGTTCTGGAGATTATGAAGAAGAACCGCATCAAGCGCGTGATCGTCTGCGACGAGCAGCGGCATGTGGTCGGTATGGTGACGCGCTCGGATCTGATCAGAGTATTTTTCGACAAGCTGCGCCGCCCGGGTGCGAAGTGATATCCGCAGCACCGGGGCCACGCGCCGGCTGGAATCGGTACGGAGGGAGGCGAGGGTGCACATCGCCATCAAACGCGTCTACGAAAAGGCATCCAAAGCGGACGGCCAGCGGATCCTGATCGACCACATCTGGCCGCGCGGCGTCAGTAAGGCGAACGCCGCGCTCGATGCCTGGCTGAAGGCGCTGGCCCCCAGCGGTGCACTGCGCACGTGGTTCAACCACGACCCAGCGCGTTGGACAGAGTTCCAACACCGCTACGGCCGTGAGCTCGACGCCAACCCCGACGCGCTCGCCGAACTCCGGGACTACATCAAAGCCGGCCCCGTGACCCTCCTCTATGCGGCCCGCGACGAGCAGCACAACAACGCATTGGCCCTGAAACAGTACCTCGAACACCGGTGGCGATCCTGAGCGGGGCCGGCGGCGCCTGTAAAACTTGACCTACATCATGTTTTTCGCCATCGATCTGCCGCGTGTGCAGGGCATTTCGTCGGTCACAAGGGCTCTTTTTCGGGGGTTTTCTATCCACTCGGTGGTAGAGGGATATCTCCGGCCCGACCGGGATATCGGACGGCGTATGATTGCGAAACACAGGTCCAGCATCCTGATCTGTCGACGTAATCTCGGTCTGCCGGGCGCGACCATCGCCGCGGTGCGGTCGCCAGCCGGTCGCTGCATTGATGCGGTGTGGCTATCCCACCCTCCCCATCGGCTTATGCCCAATGGGATATACAAGTCCAGCGCGCGAAGACTAAGGTATGCCAAAGCGGTATACTAGATGCCGCATATATCCATAGCCACATCTGTTGTCGTCTTCACGTTCGACCGGAGGATCTACCAATGGCAAAAAAGTATGACACCCCTAATCTTGATCAACTCGAAACCGGTCCCTGGCCGAGCTTCGTCACCGGCCTGAAGCGGCTGGGGGAAAAGAAAGAGCTGATCGCCGATATAGTGGGAATGCTCGAATACTCCTACCAGACCAAGAAGGGTTACTGGAAGGGTGGCACCATTTCGGTCCGCGGCTACGGCGGCGGCATCATCCCGCGTTTCTCGGAGGTGGCGGACAAGTTCCCCGCGGCCGCTGAGTTCCACACCCTGCGCATCATGCCGCCCCCCGCCATGCACTACGATACCGACATCCTCCGCAAGCTGTGTGACGTGTGGGACGAGCACGGTTCCGGCCTGCTGGCACTGCACGGGCAGAGCGGTGACATGATGTTCCAGGGCGCCCGCTCGGATCAGGTGCAGCCTGCCTTCGATGCCATCAACGAACTCGGCTTCGATCTCGGCGGCGCGGGCCCCTCGGTGCGTACCTCCATGTCCTGCGTGGGTGCTGCGCGCTGTGAGCATTCCTGCTTCAGCGAAGCCGTGGCACATCGTCAGGTGATGAATAATTTCACCGATGACCTGCACCGCCCGGCGCTGCCCTACAAGTTCAAGTTCAAGTTCTCGGGTTGCTCGAACGACTGCATGAACTCCATTCAGCGCTCCGATATGGCGATGATCGGCACCTGGCGTGACGACATCCAGATCAAGCAGGATGAGGTGAAGAACTTCGTTAAGGCCAAGGGACGCCAGTATGTCATCGACAACGTGGTGACGCGCTGCCCGACCCAGTGCATCAGCCTGAAAGACGACGACACCATGGCCATCGACAACCGCAACTGCGTGCGCTGCATGCACTGCATCAACGTCATGACCAAGGCGCTGTCGCCCGGTAAGGACCGCGGTGTCACCATCCTCGTGGGTGGCAAGCGCACCCTGAAGATCGGTGATCTGTTCGGTACCGTCCTCGTCCCCTTCATGAAGCTGGAGACCCAGGACGACTACGACAAGCTGAATGAACTCGCCAGCAACATCATCGACTTCTGGGCCGAGAACGGCCTGGAGCACGAGCGTTGTGGCGAGATGATCGACCGCATCGGCCTGTCGAATTTCCTGGACGGCATCGGTGTGGATATTGAGCCTGCCATGGTCGCCCATCCGCGCACCAGCTCCTACATCCGTCTGGATAAGTGGGAGGAAGAGGCTGAAAAATGGCAAGCCCGTCAGGCCGAACGTCATACTGCCTGAAGTGGTCCCCGCTGAAGTTCGATGATGATTGCGCCGGCCACTCTGTGGCCGGCAAAGGAGTGAAATGATGTCACAGCCAGAACATCGTCAGGCCGTCGAGAGCGGTGTGCCGGACGCCTTTCTCTACATGCATCCGTTGATGGTCAAGAATTACGGGAACTGGGACTGGCACGATCGCCCGCGCCCCGGTGTCCTGCACCACGTCGCCAAGAGCGGCGACGAGATCTGGACGGTGCGTGCCGGTACCCAACGGCAGATGGATACCGGTACCATCCGCAAACTCTGCAGCATTGCCGATGAATACGCCGAAGGTCACGTGCGTTTCACCATCCGCTCGAACATCGAGTTCATGGTCGGCAGTGAGGCCAAGGTGGCGCCGTTGATCGAAAAGCTCGGCAAGGAGGGCTTTCCGGTCGGCGGCACCGGCAACTCCATGTCCATGATCGCGCACACGCAGGGTTTCCTCCACTGCGATATCCCGGCCACCGATGCCTCCGGCGTGGCCAAGTCGATGATGGATGCACTCTACGAGGAGTTCATCAACGAGCAGATGCCCAACCGCGTGCGCATGTCCACGTCCTGCTGCCAGATCAACTGTGGCGGTCAGGCGGACATCTCCATCAATATCCAGCACACCAAGCCGCCGATGATCAACCACGATCTGGTGTCGAACGTGTGCGAGCGGCCGTCGGTGGTGGCGCGCTGCCCGGTGGCGGCCATCCGCCCGGCCATGGTCAATGGCAAGCCCTCACTGGAGGTCGATGAGAAGAAGTGCATCTGCTGCGGTGCCTGCTTCCCACCCTGTCCGCCGATGGCGATCAACGATCCGGTAAACTCCAAGATCGCCATCTGGATCGGTGGCAAGAACTCCAATGCGCGTTCCAAGCCAACCTTCCAGAAGCTGGTGGCGGCCGGTCTGCCGAACAATCCACCGCGCTGGCCGGAGGTGTCGGAGCTGGTGAAGAAAATCCTCACCATCTACAAGGAAGACGCCAAGGAGTGGGAGCGGGTCGGTGAATGGGTGGAGCGCATCGGCTGGCCGCGCTTCTTCGAACTCACCGGGTTGCCGTTCACACGTTTCCACGTGGACAACTGGACGGGTGCACGCCACTCGCTGAACCAGTCGACCCATATCCGCTTCTGAGCCACGAGGTCGGCCCCTTCGGCTGAGAATGCCGGGGGGCTGTCTACCGAGCAATGGCAGGGCATGACCCGGCCGCAGGGAGGGCGGCCGGTCATGTTTTCCGAACTCCGGCAAGCTTCGCGAACTGAGCCTTTCCGGACCAGCAACCGAACGGGAGGTACCAATGACGAGGGTTGTGGACTATCTCGCTGACGTGGAAATGGGCGATGAGGGCTATCTGGCCCATCCGGCGGATTGGAACGAAGATATCGCCCGGCAGTTGGCTGCGAGTGAAGGCGTTGAACTGACCGAAGAGCACTGGAAGGTTATCCGTTTCATGCGGGAGTATTTCGCAGATAACGGCATCGCTGCGGATGCACGTTTTGTCGTCAAGTTTCTTGCTGAAGAGGTCGGTTACGGGGCGAAGGCGCACGCACGACTGTTTCAGCTGTTCCCCTACGGCTATGTCAAACAGGCCTGCAAGATCGCCGGGATGAAACGTCCACGGGCGTGGAGCACGGGTTGATCGGCAAGACCCGGTATGCCGACCGGGGCTGGGTGGCTTCCAAGTAGTTCCGCAGCTGAATTGTCATGTCTCGGTCCAGACGCCAGGACTGATGATTTTCCCCTTATAGTTCATTACCCTATCACGTTGGCGCGGACAGGATGGATACGCGTGGCGGGCGGCAATGATCGCTGCCCGATGCGTCACGCCCGCGCACATGCCGACCCCCAGGGTGCCTTGCATACCCCAGGATGGTACTTCGCATCCTGAATAGAAGGATTTCCCGTGACGCGGGGCTGTGGGGTCCTTTGTTACTCAGACGCTCCCTGAATCAACCGCTGTACGCCTGTCCAAAACGGCATACCGAACTCAATCCCGACCTTTTCGTGTTTCAGATGGCAGCAGCCTGTTATGGGCCGTGCCGACCTGAATGCTCCTCCCGCCCCGCTCAGAGGCGGTCGATGGCCGGCCGCGCCGCGCCACTGGCCGCAGCCGCGTTGGTTGCGGTGGCATATCGCCGGCCCAGGCGTCTAGACTGAGGCATGGCAATGGCCGGTGGCTGTCCGGTATAAGCCGCCGGTGAGGCGCACAGGAGTGAAGGCCATGCGACCGGAACAGCGCATGCTGGAGGACATCGAGCGCGAGGTGGACTACACCCGCAGCCTCCTTGGCAAAGATGCCCTCGACGCGCGCGTCATGGCGGCCCTGAAAGACGTGCCGCGCCACGCATTCGTGCCCGAGGAACAGCGCGACGCGGCCTACGACAACGGGCCGCTGCCCATCGGTCACGGCCAGACCATCTCCCAGCCCTATATCGTGGCGCTGATGACCGATCTGCTCGCACCCGAGCCCGACGACGTGATTCTGGAGATCGGTACGGGTTCCGGCTATCAGGCAGCGGTGCTGTCGCGGCTGGTGTGGCAGGTGTATTCCCTGGAAATCATCGAGTCGCTCGCCACGAGCGCCCGCGAGCGGCTCGCCCGGCTGGGCTACGCCAACGTCGAGGTGCGTGCCGGTGATGGGTATCATGGCTGGCCCGGGCATGCCCCCTTCGATGGCATCGTCGTCACCGCCGCCGCGCCGGCCATTCCCGAGCCGCTGATCGAGCAGCTCAAACCGGGTGCACGCCTGGTGATCCCCATCGGTCGACCTGATGGCGATCAGAAACTCATGCTGGTGGAGAAGACCATCGATGGTCGTGTCGAGAAGCGCAGCGTCCTCGGTGTAGCCTTCGTGCCACTGACGCGTCCAGGCGTCAGACCCGGCGAAAGCTGATGTGGGCCGATCCGTCGCTTTCACGGCATGACATCGCCCTGCTCGGGAGCGGCGCGGCATGGGGCTGGTCCGGGGGCATCCGCAGCGGCGCCGGGATGCGGACGGGTTCAGCCGAGCCGCTTGCCGGCCAGTGTCGGCACCTTGTCCATGCGCGTCTCCAGTTTGAGATAACTGACCAGTCGCACCGCGCCATCGGCATGCACTGTCGCATGGACTTTCTCGATGGCGGCGAGGATGTCGGTCAGTTCCCCCTCGATGTTGGTGCCGGAGGCATGGGTCTCCAGCAGGAAGCCGAAGTCCTTCAGGATCTCCACGACGCGCATGATCTCACGCCGGACGGAGACGCCGCTGCCGATGGGCACAAGCTGAAATTCAGCGGTCGCATGCATGCGGTATTCTCCTTGCCTATGGAAATAGCATTGGTGCTGGGCCGAGTCTAGCAGGGACGTCGTCGGGCTACAGAGGGGGAAACCGTCCAGAAGCCTGTCGGACTTGGGCGATCGTAGCGAGCCGGGTGGGAGAGCGAGGTCATTTTTTCGCTCCTTCGAGGAGAATAGCCGTAGCTATTTGATGAGCAGGATCGGGAAAATGGACGGCTATCCCACCGGCGCAGTAGATTAGTCCCAAGTCCGACAGGCTCCTGGACTGTATGTTGACGGCTCGACCGTCTGCACGCGGGCAGGCGGCTATGGGCATCTACAGGAAACCGCATGAGCGAACCGGCAACTGACCACAAATCACCCTGGCGCGTGCAGATCAACACCGCCGGTGTTTGTCCTGTCAGGTATGCTCGCACTGGCCTTCGTCACCTTCGCCGTGATCTATCCAAAGGCCGCAGGCAGCCTGTTCGCGGCCGTGCAAGCCTGGATCACTCACTCGGCGGGCTGGTTCTATGTCCTGACCGTGGCGGGTTTTCTGGTGTTCGTGGTGACATTGGCGATTTCGGGCTACGGGCGCATCAAGCTCGGACCCGATCACAGTGAGCCGGATTACAGCTATACATCCTGGTTCGCCATGCTGTTCTCGGCGGGCATGGGCATCGGCCTGATGTTCTTTGGTGTGGCTGAGCCGGTCATGCACTACGTGAGCCCGCCTGTGGGTGAGGGCGGCACGGTCGCGGCCGCGCGCGATGCCATGCGCATCACCCTCTTTCATTGGGGCATCCACGCCTGGGCCATCTATGCGGTGGTGGCGTTGTCGCTGGCCTACTTCGCCTTTCGCCACGACCTGCCGTTGACCATCCGCTCGGCGCTGTATCCGCTGATCGGCGAGCGCATCTACGGGCCGATCGGTCACGCGGTGGATATTTTTGCCGTGCTCGGGACGCTGTTCGGCGTGGCCACGTCGCTCGGCTTCGGCGTCATCCAGGTGAATGCGGGTCTGAACTACCTGTTCGATGTGCCCAGCACCGTCTTGACTCAGATCATCCTGATTGCCGTGATCACTGCCATCGCCACGCTGTCCGTGGGTCTCGGGCTGGATGCCGGCATCCGGCGCATCTCCGAGTTCAACATCGTGCTCGCCGTGATCCTGCTGTTGTTTGTGCTGGTTGCCGGGCCAACCGTGTTTCTGTTGCAGACACTGGTGCAGAACACCGGTATGTATCTGTCCAATCTGTTCGATATGACCTTCAACCTGCAAGCCTACGAACCGACGACCTGGATCGGTGGCTGGACGCTGTTCTATTGGGGTTGGTGGATCGCCTGGTCGCCCTTCGTCGGCATGTTCATCGCGCGGGTCTCGCGTGGGCGTACCATTCGGGAATTCGTTATCGGTGTCCTGCTGGTGCCGGTCGGATTCACCTTTATGTGGATGACATTCTTCGGCGATACCGCCATCCATATGATCCTGATGCAGGGTATCAGCGAGCTGCCGGCTGCGGTGGCAGCGGATACCTCGGTGGCACTGTTCAAATTTTTCGAACACCTGCCACTGACCGGCATCACCTCGCTGCTGGCGACGGTGCTGGTGGTGACCTTCTTCGTGACCTCATCCGACTCCGGCTCGCTGGTGGTCGACATGCTGACCTCTGGCGGTGAGGAGGAGTCGCCGCTGTGGCAACGGGTCTTCTGGGCCGTGGTCGAGGGTATCATCGCGGCGGCCCTGTTGCTTGCCGGCGGCCTGCAGGCACTGCAGACGGCGACCATCGCCAGTGCCCTGCCATTCGCGGTGGTGATGATCCTGATGTGCTGGGGCCTGGCCCGTGCACTGCGCCTCGAGGCCATCAAGCACCTCAGCCTGCGGCGTGCGCGAGTCACACCGGGGGCACCCCAGATGGCACGCAGTTGGCAGAGTCGGCTGCGTAACGTGATCCACCAGTCCAGCCGCACCGAAGTGGATCGTTTCATTCAGGAAGTCGTCAGACCGGCCCTGCATGAGGTCAGCGAGGAATTGAAAAAACAGGACATGGAGGCCGGTATCGGCGGCGACGAGGAGGGCAGGATCTGGATCGAGGTCCGCCATGGAGCAGAGATCGATTTTTTCTACTCGGTACATCCGCGGCCCTACGAGCCGCCATCCTTCGTATTACGTGACACCCGGCCACGGCGAATGGAGGCATTGCGGTACTACCGTGCCGAAGTCCATCTGCGTGAAGGTGGGCAAAACTATGACATCATGGGCTGGAGCGGCGCCGACGTGATCAATGACGTCCTCGATCAGTACGAACGGCATCTGCACTTCCTGCACGCTGTTCGCTGAACGCCATCGACCGAGCGACAGAACCGGGAGGACGCATGCCGATCCGCATTCTCTGCATCCGTCAGCTCGGCGTCCTGGCGATCGCCATCCTGACGCTGGATACCGCAGTTGCCTTCGATCTCGGCAACGGCTTCCGCCTGGGCGGTGCGCTGCGCTACAACTACGTATACCAGGATTGGGATCCCAGGTACGACGGTGCGGGTCTGATCAATTTCGATACCTTCCGCATCGATACCGGTTACGACCGCGGTGATTGGCTGGCTTCGGCACAGTACCGGTTTTATCGTTACCGTGGCGGTGCCGAGACGAATTTCCTGCAGCATGCCTGGGTCGGGCGTCGCTTCGGTGATCGTACTCAGCTGCAGCTCGGTGTGAATTCCATCCCTTTCGGTATCCTGCCGTATGCCTCGCACAGCTTCTTTTTCTCCATAGCCTATTACGTCGGCCTGGAGGACAGCTACAACCTCGGCGGCAAGTTGATGTATACCATCGGGCCGTGGGATCTGCAGCTCGGCTACTACGTCCGCGACGGTGGCCATGGGAGCGGCAACAGCGAGAGTAGTGCACGCTACACCTTCAACCTCGTCGAGGACGGTGCAATCCGCAATCACGAGCGCGATACCCTGGTCGGGCGCGCGGCGTATACCTTTGAGCAGGGCGCTGCACGCCGTGGCGAGGTCGGCCTGTCGCTGCTGGCCGGACGCCTGCCGAACGCGACTACCGGACGCGACGGTCATCGCCGTGCCGCTGCGGTGCATCACCAGGGCAGCTATGGGCCCTGGGGTGTGATGCTGCAGGCTGCGCGCTACGTGAACAGCGTCGAGAATCCACCCGGGCAGGATCGTCGCATCGTCATCATGGGTGCCTACGATTTTCCCTACGAGGTAGCGGCGCGCGCGAATGTCTATACGGTCAATCTGAGTTACACACTCGGCACGTGGGGACCACTGCACGATGTCACGCTCTATGCTGACTATGGATGGCTGTCCAAGGACGTGGCGGGATTCCGCGACAGTGCACAACGCGTGTTCGGCATGTCGTTTACGCCGATCGACAAGGTGTTCGTCTATGTCGATTACCTGCGCGGTCGCCAGCATCCCTACATCGGGCCGAACTTCACCACCGGTCTGGCGGCCGGTGGCAGCGACGACACCTGGCATGAGCGGGTGAACATCAATGTCGGGCTGTACTTCTGAGGCCGTCGTGCAGGGTGCAGAGGTTTCTTCAGACACCGGTGTCCGGATGCGTGGCCTGCTCCTCCGCCTCGGCCAGCATCACCAGCGCCTCGGGCGAGGTGCGTACCATCGCTGCGAACTGGGTGTGGTCCGCAGCGGCGACGGGCGGTGCCTGGCGTATGCGCAAGGAGACGAACGCGGCCAGCAGCAGGAGTATCGTGGCGTAATAGACCAGCAGGCTGAGCGGCCCGAAGCGGCCCATCAGCAGTCCGACGCCAGCGGGTCCCGTCGCCGCCCCGACACCGTGCAGCAACAGCAGACCGCTGCTGCCCTCCAGTATGGTGTCCGGCTGGAGGTGATCGTTCAGATGTGCCACGCTGAGCGGATAGACGCTGAAGGCGAGTCCGCCGAACGGCACCATGCAGACCAGCAACCATGTAACCGAGTCGGGCGCGACCACGGCAGCGGCGAGGGCGGATACGGTGCCCGCCGCACCCACACAGGCCAGCACCCAGCGGCGGTCCAGGTGGTCCGACAGTCGCCCGATCGGCCACTGCAGTGCCGCACCGCCGAGGATGGTCGCCGCCATGAAGCCCGCGACCCCCGCGTTGTCCAGACCGAGGTGGTGGGCGAACAGCGGGCCCATGCCCCAGAAGGCCCCGATCACGAGTCCCGATGCCAGCGCCCCGGCGACCGCAACCGGCGAGGTGGTGTAGAGAAAACGCAGGCCGAGCCGCGGTGCCGTAACCGGCTGCGGTGGTGCCAGGCTGGTGAAGGCAACCGGCAGCAGCGCCAACGACATCAGGATGGAGGCGATGCCGAACAGGGTGAAGCCGGCGGGATCGGCGCGGGTGATGAGCGCCTGGCCGAGCGCCAGTGCGAGCAGCGTCACGACCATATAGGCCGCGAACACCTGGCCGCGTCTGGCGCTCGGTGCCTGTGCGTTCAGCCAGCTCTCGATGACGATATACAGCCCGACCAGGCACGCCCCGGTGATCATGCGCAGAATCAACCAGACGCCCGGATGGATGATGAGCACATGCACGATGACCGTGGCAGCCGCGACGGCGGCGAACATGGCGAAGGCCCGGATATGCCCGACACGGCGAATCAGCGTCGGACAGAAGAAGGTGCCGGCGAAAAAGCCCACAAAATAGGCTGACATCACCAGGCCGATGACCGGGTCCGCGAAGCCCTCCAGGCCGGCGCGCAGTGCGAGCAGTGTACCGAACAGGCCGCTGCCCACCAGCAGGATGCCGATGCCGGTCAGCAGGGAGACGAGCGGGAACAGGGTGGGCAGCATGATTCGAAGCCGCGTGGGATCGCAAAGGGGCGAGTGTAACAAATTTGGCCGGCGGTGCACGGCGAGCAGATCGTGCGGTGAGCGCCTATGCTAGTCACAAGGGGTGTGGCGATGGCATTGAAAACTGTATGGACTCTGCTGCTGTTGATTGCCTTGTCGGTACCGGGCGGTGGGCCGGCGCGTGCGGCAGCGGGATCGGACGGGCAGATCCTTGCACTCGATATCAACGGTGCCATCGGTCCGGCCACCGAGGACTATATCGAACGCGCCTTCGCCACGGCGGACCGCGAACCCACGGCGCTGATCCTGATCCGCATGGACACGCCCGGCGGGCTCGACAGCGCCATGCGCAACATCATCAAGCACATCACCCGTTCGCCCGTGCCGGTGGCCACCTATGTCGCGCCCAGCGGTGCGCGCGCTGCCAGCGCCGGCACCTATATCCTGTACGCGAGCCACATCGCCGCCATGGCGCCGGGCACCAACCTCGGTGCCGCGACACCGGTTCAGATCGGCGGCTCGCCCTTCCTGCCGGAAAGCGGCGACAAGGACCACGTACCGTCGCAGGACGGCCCCGATGCCGAGCGGTCCGCCGGGTCCGCAACGGCGCCCCCGGGCGATGCGATGACGCACAAGCTGATCAACGATGCGGTCGCCTACATCCGCGGGCTCGCGGGACTGCATGGGCGCAACGCCGACTGGGCGGAGCAGGCGGTGCGTGAGGCCGCCAGCCTCCCGGCCAAGGAGGCCCTGAAGCTGAACGTCATCGACATCCTCGCGACCGATAGCGCCGATCTGTTCCGCCAGCTCGACGGCCGCGAGGTGCGCGTGCTCGGCGCGGTGCGTACCCTGCACACGCAAGGCCTGCCGCTGCGCGCGCTCGTACCCGACTGGCGCAACCGGCTGCTGGCGGTGATCACCAACCCGAACGTTGCCTATATCCTGATGCTGATCGGGATCTATGGGTTGATCTTCGAGTTCATCAACCCCGGTGCCGTCGTCCCCGGCACGGTCGGTGCGATTGCGCTGCTGATGGCGCTGTATGCCTTCCAGCTGCTGCCTATCAACTATGCCGGTATGGCTCTGATCCTGCTCGGTGTCGCACTGATGGTGGCCGAGGCCTTCCAGCCCAGCTTCGGTATCCTCGGCATCGGCGGCGTGCTCGCCTTCGTGCTCGGTTCGATCATCCTCATGGACACGCAGGCGCCGGGCTTTGGCATCGACATCGCCGTGATTCTCGGTTTTGCTGCGGTGAACGCGCTGGTGTTCATCTTCGTGATCGGCATGGCGCTGCGTGCCCGGCGCCGGCCGGTGGTGAGCGGCCGTGACCAGCTGTTCGGTATGGAAGGTGTCGCACTCACCGATTTCAACGGCGAGGGCAGCGTGCGCATCCACAGTGAGATCTGGCAGGCGCGCACCACACGGCCCGTGCGCCGCGGGCAGCGCGTCCGTGTAACGGACGTGCAGGGCCTGACCCTGTCCGTCGAACCGGCCGTGATGGCCACACAGGAGAATCCACCATGACCGCCTATGTACTCTATGCCCTGATCGCCCTCGCCGTGCTCTTTCTGGCCAGCGCGATCAACATCCTGCGCGAATACGAGCGGGGCGTCGTGTTCCTGCTCGGGCGCTTCTGGCGGGTCAAGGGGCCGGGCTTCATCCTCATCATCCCGGTCATCCAGCAGATGGTGCGGGTCGATCTGCGTACCATCGTCATGGACGTGCCCACGCAGGACGTCATCTCCCGCGACAACGTCTCGGTGAAGGTCAACGCGGTGGTGTATTTCCGCGTCATCGAGCCGGACAAGGCCATCATCCAGGTGGAGGACTTTCTCGAGGCCACCAGCCAGCTCGCCCAGACCACGCTGCGCTCGGTGCTCGGCCAGCACGAGCTCGACGAGATGCTCGCCGGACGCGACCGTCTGAACGCCGATATCCAGAAAATCCTCGACGCACAGACCGATGCCTGGGGCATCAAGGTCGGCAATGTCGAGATCAAGCACGTTGATTTGAATGAAACCATGGTCCGCGCCATCGCCCAGCAGGCCGAGGCCGAGCGTGCGCGTCGCGCCAAGGTGATCCACGCCGAGGGCGAGCTGCAGGCCGCGGAGAAACTGCGCGATGCCGCCCGCATCCTCGCCGAACAGTCCCAGGCCCTGCAGCTGCGCTATCTGCAGACGCTCACCGACATCGCCGGTGAGCGTTCCAATGTCATCGTGTTCCCACTGCCGCTGGATGTGCTCGGCAAGCTGCTGAGCGAGCGATCGCCGCCGCCCCCGCCTCAGTGAGGTCGTCGCTCCGCGGGCGGTTCCCCGCCCCAGGGTTCACGCAGGGCGCGCCAGAGCAGGGGCAGCAACACGACGGCCAGCAGCAGCGGTCCGATGTAGATCAGGCCATCACTGTAGTCCGCACCCTGGAGAAAGCGCTCACGGATCACCAGTGCGGCATGCAGGACGACCAGGACCAGCCCGACCGTGGTAGTCAACGCACCGCGCAGCAGCGGTACCGCCAGGGCGTAGATGAAGTAGGGGGTCAGGCCGGCCAGTACCACACCGAAGCGGAGCTGGTAGCCCGTGCCGTAGTACGGTACGACTGCGGCGGCGAAGGTGAGCACGGCACCCAGTACGATGACGGCATAGGCCAGGGTGCGTGACGAGGTTTGCGTTTCCATAGGTATCCCTCCTCGGATGGAAACCGGCGGAAGCGCACACCACCAAGACCTCCGCCGTATGGAAGATCCGCCACAACGACCGCGAAAGCCGACGGGCCGCAATTATGTTCGTGGGTTTCGTGGCGCTTCACTGCTGTTCCATAAACCCAAAAACCGTATTTGCCACGGAAGCACACGGAAGACACTGAAATGAAACCGTGTCGCAGAAGCTCTGCCGCAGCGCTTGGCAGGTGACGTGAGATGCCGTGTGAAGCATATGATCTCGTCCGTGTTTTTCCGTGTACTTCCGTGGCAATACGGTTTTCAGATTTATCTGTGCCTGTCGCTCAGGCCGTCGCCTCCACACCAAGGCGCTCGGCCTGCGATTTCATCAGGTCGACGATCGCATAGATACCGACGTGGCGGTTCGGCGACAGGTGTTCGCCGAGCTGCAGCTGTTCGAAGATCTCGTCCATGTCGATGGCCTGGATGGCCTCGATGTCGCGTCCGGAGTACAGATCGATCAGCAACGCCAGCACGCCCTTGATGATCGGTGTATCGCAGTCACCACGATAACGGATGTACTGTGGGTGCTCGGGGTCGCGGTAGGCACAGACGTGCACCGTACTCATGCAGGGCTTGACGTGGTTTTCCTCCGATTTGAGCGCTGCCGGCATGGGCGGCAGCTGCTCGCCCAGTTCGATCAGATAGGCATAACGCTGGTCCCAATCGCCGAGCAGTTCGAAGGTCTCGACGATATCGGCGAGATCGGTCATGTGTGCGCCTCCCGGCATCGCCTCAGACGCTGAAGGATTCGCCGCAGCCGCAGGTGTCCTTGACGTTCGGGTTGCGGAACTCGAAACCTTCGTTGAGGGCATTGTTGCGTACATAGTCGATCTCCATGTCCTCGAGCTGCTGCAGGCTGCCCGTGTCGACCACGACGGTCACGCCATGGCTCTCGAACACGCGGTCATCGGCCCCGATCTCGTCGGCGTAGTCGACCACGTAGGCGAAGCCGCTGCAACCGCTCTTGCGGGTGCCGAGCCGCAGCCCCAGTCCATGGCCGCGCTTGCCGAGCATGGTGCGTACGCGCTGCGCCGCCGCTTCTGTCAGTTGGATCCCCATCTAAACGTCGTCCTCTCTGTGTTGCTTGTCATTGAGACAATACGGTCAGAACATCCCCAATTCAAGGCGTGCCTCGTCGCTCATGCGCTCGGGGCCCCAGGCCGGCTCCCAGACCAGCTCCACGTCGACTTTTTCGACGCCCGGCACGCGTTTCACCGCACGCTCCACCGCGCCCGGCATACTGCCGGCGACCGGACAGGCCGGTGCGGTCAGGGTCATCTCGATGTGGATATCCTTGCTGTTGACGATCTTGATAACGTAGATCAACCCCAGTTCGAAGATGTTCACCGGGATTTCCGGGTCATAGACCGTGCGCAAGGCGCTGATAATCTGTTCCTGCAGGGTGTCGCCGGTGATCGCTTCACCCTTGGGGTTGTCCATCTTGCTTTCCAGATCGGCGGTGCGTACTGCGCGTTCAAACATGGGTTTCACCTCCGGTTGCGTGCTTCTTCGCCTCGTTCGACAGGAGCTGCTGCATACGCCGCTCCACCCGCGTGCGGAAACCTTCCACGGAGCAGCCTGCCAGGACCTCGGTCGCAAATCCCAGGCACAGCATGCGGCGTGCATCCTCGGCGCCGATGCCGCGTGAGCGCAGATAGAACACCTGCGCCGGTTCCAGCTGGCCGATGGTGGTGCCGTGGCTGCACTTCACGTCATCGGCGTAGATCTCCAGCTGGGGTTTGGTGTCGACCTCGGCGTCGCGCGACAGCAGCAGGTTGTCGTTGGCCAGATGCGCGTCGGTCTTCTGCGCGTCCACCGCGACGCGGATAAGGCCGTCGAACACGGCGCGGCCACGGCCCAGCAGAATGCCCTTGAAGCGCTCACGGCTGCTGCAGTGCGGTACCGCATGTTCGATTTCCAGGTGAAAATCGGTGAGCTGACCGTCGCCGGCCACGTACAGACCGTCCAGCTCGAAGCGTGCGTGTTCCTGGCGCAGGGTATTGTGATATTCGACCCGCGACCACAGCCCGCCGAGGCTGATGCCGATACCCTGATAGAGGCTGTGGCTGCCCTGACGCACGAATACCTGGCCGATGTGCCGCGCTGCGGGGCTCTCATCCTGCAATCGCTCGTGTTCCAGTTGCGCGTGCTCGCCCAGCAGTACCTCGGTGAGACCGTTGTTGAAGTAGGCGGCGTCGCCCAGGCACGCGTAGTGTTCGATGACGATCGCCTCGGCGCCGTCCCCGAGGACGATCAGGTTGCGTGGTTGCAGCAGCGGCGGCTGGTCCTGACCGATGGCCAGGTGCAGCACCTCGATCGGCCTGGAGAGTTTCACGTCGGCGGGGATCTGCACGAACAGACCATCGTCGATCAGTGCGGTGTTCAGTGCCGCGAAGCTCGATGCCGCCGGCGACGCGGCCTGGCCGAGGTACTGCGCCAGCCGATCGGGTTCGTCCTCCAGCGCCGCGCGCAGGCTGCCGACCCGCAGGTTGGAGGCCAGCGCGCGTGTGTCGGAGAGTTCAGGTACCCAGCGGCCGTTGGCGAATACCACCAGGGCGGCGGCATCCTCGACCAGTCGGAACTCCTCGATGTCCAGATCCGTCAGTGCCTCAAAGGGCGCCTCCGGGATCTCCCACTGCTGTTCGAGCACGCGGTCCAGACTGGTGTAGCGCCAGGCCTCGTCCTTGCGCGTGGGAAAGCCCTGGGCGATGAAGTGTTTGGTCGCCAGCGCGCGTTGTGCTGCCAGCCAGTCTGTCCGGCGGGCCGGCAACCGGGGTGCGGCGTTGTCGAGCAGCTCACGGTAGCGTTCGACGGGTTCGGGAATCGCATTCATGCAGCGGCCCCCTCGGTGATCCAGCCGTACCCCTTGCTCTCCAGTTCCAGGGCCAGCGTCTTGTCTCCGGAGCGCACGACGCGCCCGCCGGCCAGTACATGCACATGATCCGGCTCGATGTAGTCGAGCAGGCGCTGGTAATGGGTGACCAGGATCAGGGCACGGTCGGGCGAACGCAGTGCGTTCACGCCGTCCGCGACGATGCGCAGGGCGTCGATGTCCAGACCGGAGTCGGTCTCGTCGAGGATGGCAAGCTTGGGCTCCAGCAGCGCCAGCTGCAGGATCTCGTTGCGCTTCTTCTCGCCACCGGAGAAGCCGACGTTGACCGGTCGTTTCAGCAGGTCGGGATCGAGTTTCACCAGCGCGGCCTTCTCGCGCACCAGCTTCATGAACTGGGCGGCGTCCAGCTTGGGTTCACCGCGGGCGCTGCGCACGGCGTTGAGTGATTCGCGCAGGAATACCATGTTGGCGACGCCCGGCAATTCCACCGGGTACTGCAGGGCGAGAAACACACCCTTGCGCGCCCGTTCTTCCACCTCGAACGCCAGCAGATCTTCGCCCTCGAAAAGCACTTCGCCGCCGGTGACGTGATAACCCTCGCGGCCCGCCAGCACATGCGCCAGACTGCTCTTGCCCGAGCCGTTCGGACCCATGATGGCGTGCACCTCGCCAGGCCGTACGGTGAGATTCAGACCCCTGAGGATCGGCTCGTCGTCAATCGTCACCTGCAGATCCGTCACTTTCAACATGTCGTTGCCTCCGTTTTGTTCAGGCGGGGGATTTCCCCGGCCAGCCCTCGTCCGCCAGGAGAGGGGTAAATGTTCAGTCAGTCCTGGTCCCGATGAGGACTCATGCCACCACGACCTGAGTCCTCGTCATTGCCCGCGTCGATAGCGTCAGCCCACCGCACCTTCAAGGCTCACGCTCAGAAGTTTGGTCGCCTCGGCGGCGAACTCCATGGGCAGTTCCTTGAATACCTCCTTGCAGAAGCCGTTGACGATCATGGATACGGCATCTTCCTCCGACAGTCCACGGCTGCGGCAGTAAAACAGCTGGTCATCGCCGATCTTCGAGGTGGTCGCCTCGTGCTCGACCTTCGCCGTCGGGTTGCGGACCTCGATGTAGGGGAAGGTGTGGGCCGCGCAGCGGTCGCCCAGCAATAGCGAATCGCACTGGGTGTGGTTGCGGGCGCCCTCGGCCTTCTGGCTCATGCGCACCAGGCCGCGGTAGGCGTTGCTGCTGCGGCCGGCGGAGATGCCCTTGGAGACGATCGTCGAGCTGGTGTTGCGACCGATATGGATCATCTTGGTACCGGTGTCCGCCTGCTGCCGACCCTTGGTCACGGCGACCGAATAGAATTCCCCCACGGAATCGTCACCGCGCAGGATACAGCTCGGGTATTTCCAGGTGATGGCCGAGCCGGTCTCGACCTGTGTCCAGGAGATGTGCGAGCGTGCACCGCGGCAGTCGCCGCGCTTGGTGACGAAGTTGTAGATCCCGCCACGGCCTTCCTCATCGCCCGGATACCAGTTCTGTACCGTGGAGTACTTGATGCGCGCGTCGTCCAGCGCGATCAACTCGACGACGGCGGCGTGCAGCTGGTTCTCGTCGCGCGTGGGCGCGGTGCAACCCTCGAGGTAGCTGACATGGCTGGCCTCATCGGCGATGATGAGGGTGCGCTCGAACTGGCCGGTATTCGCGGCATTGATGCGGAAATAGGTCGACAGCTCCATCGGGCAACGCACACCCTTGGGGATATAGACGAAGGTACCGTCGGTGAACACCGCGGAGTTGAG
>JACDJB010000933.1_pt1 | contig 25570 bp, 25 predicted proteins | sample 7454121 | NCBI WGS metagenome assembly JACDJB01 (sample SAMN14253290, study PRJNA609438) | sludge metagenome | isolation source: sludge after 25d culture with pyrite | collected 2018-12-20
CCGCCCGGGTTCTTCGGCCCTCTGGACGCAGCAAACTTCTCTCATGTCTGGCGGCATCCCGATCCGCGCATGGACGAGTTGCAAGCTCGCGTAACCATCATCGCCGAGAAGGCGACGACCAGCGCCCCTCGACAGGCGTTCGCCGCCATCGAAGAACTGGCCCACCGGATAGCCGGTCGGCCGCTGCCCGGGCGATCGCCCACCGGTCGGCTTGCGGCCCGCATCCGCCCCACCCCGCCGCGTCTGACCGAAGACTGGTTCTGTTGAGCGGAGCCGACGGCCGATCAGGTTGATCGGCTCGCGGTTGAATAGTTGCCCCCGGCCCCGGCCGCGGGCCGCCATATGCTTATGAAACAACTAACCGTGCGCTCACTCGTGTTCCTGTTACTGCTGCCGGTGGTTGCCGTCCTGTCCACCGCGGCCCTCGCCTCGCCTGCGCTTCAGCCCCCCGGCGCGTGGGTGAGCAAGACGGACGCCGAATTAATAGCGGCCACCGACGACGGCGCGGCAGCCGATTTTCTGGTCGTCATGACGGAACAACCCGACCTGCGCGGCGCAGCACGGCCGGCGGGCAAGGCAGACCGCGGGCGATACGTCTATGAGACGATGACGGCCGTGGCCACCCGCACCCAGGCTCCCGTGCGTGCCCTGCTCGACCGGCAGGGTATCGCCTATCGCGCCTATTGGGTTGCCAACATGATCGCTGTGCGCGGCGACCGGGCGCTGTTGCAAACGCTGGGGAGCCGCGATGACGTGCGACATATCTATGCGAATCGCTGGCAGCGCGTCGGCCCGCCCACGCCTGTCCCGACATCCGGCGAAACGCGCCGGCCCACCCTCGTTGAGTGGAACATCGAGATCGTCAACGCGCCGGACGTCTGGGCCGCGGGCTTTACCGGTCAGGGCGTGGTGATCGGCGGACAAGATACCGGCTACGACTGGCAGCACCCGGCATTGGTCAGCCAGTATCGCGGCTGGAACGGCAGCGCGGCCGACCATAATTACAACTGGCACGATGCCATCCACGAAGACAACCCGTTGGGCAACGTCGGCGGCCCCGGCAACCCCTGTGGCTACAACTCGCCCCTTCCCTGCGACGACAACGGCCACGGCACGCACACGATGGGTACCATGGTCGGCGAAACGCCGCAGTTGAACATCGGTATGGCCCCCGACGCTCAATGGATTGGTTGCCGCAACATGGAGGAGGGCTGGGGCACACCCACCACCTACGCCGAATGCTACGAGTGGTTTATCGCCCCCTATCCCTTCGGCGGCGATCCCTTCACCGACGGCGATCCGGCGCGCGCGCCCCATGTCATCAACAACTCGTGGGGTTGCCCGCCGGCGGAGGGCTGCGTCGCCGCCGATGTCTTGCAACAAATCGTCGAGAGCGTGCGCGCCGCGGGCATCGTCACCGTCCATTCAGCCGGAAACAGCGGTTCGAATTGCGGGAGTATCGATCAACCGGGCGGTATCTATGATGCCTCTTTCACCGTCGGCGCGACGGATAACCAGAACACCATCGCCGTCTTCAGTTCGCGCGGCCCAGTGATTATCGACGGCAGCAACAGGCTGAAACCCGACATCGTAGCGCCGGGAGTCGATATCCATTCGAGCATACCCAATAACAAGTATGCTTTTCTGAGTGGGACAAGTATGGCCGCCCCCCATGTAGCCGGGCTGGTGGCGCTGCTCATTTCGGCCGAGCCATCGCTGGCCGGGCGCGTCAACACGCTCGAGAACCTCGTCACCCAATCCGCCATGCCCCGAACAACCAGCCAGGGCTGCGGCCACGATGGGCCAAACAGCGTGCCGAACAACGTCTATGGCTGGGGGCGCATCGACGCGCTCGCGGCCTACGAGTTGCTGGACACGGATATTGCCGGGTTCCACGTATTCGTCCCGGTGCTGGTGCCGAGGTAACAGGTAACGGGCAGCAAAGAAGCAGTAGCTGAACAGACCGGCGGCTCGTCGCCCATGGCCGGCCGCCCCCGATCTGTTTTTCGCCACGGGCCAAACCCGGTACAATCTGTGCATCCGTCACACGAGGGTTATTGATGCACTGCCTGATCCTGGCCGGGGGAACCGTCGGCCCCGAAGACCCGCTTTATCCCTACACACAGGGGCGACCGAAAGCGCTGCTCGACATGGGCGGCCGAACCATGCTGGAGCGAGTCGTCGCCGCGCTCCAGGCTTCGTCATTCGTGGAAGATATTCTTCTCGTCGGTATCCCGGCGGAAACGCTGGCCGCCGCTGGTCTGACCTTTGAACGGCCGATCAGCGCCCTCCCGGATACAGGCGGCATGGTCACCAATATGCTGGCCGGGGCGGCCTGGTTTCGCGAGCACCGGCCGGGAGCAGAGGTCATTCTGGGCTGCTCGGCCGACATCCCAACCCTGACGCCACAGGTCGTCGATGAATTCATCGAGACCTGCCGCCCCTGGGAAAAGGCCGTCTACTACAACTTCGTCACCCGCGAGAAGCTGGAGCAGCGCTTCCCCAATTCGCACCGAACCTACTCAAAGCTGAATAACCTTGAGGTAGCCGGAGGCGACATGGTCATCGCCCGCATCGACGTGGCCGAGAAGAACCGTGCGCTAATCGAGTCCCTGACCGGCGCGCGCAAGCAGCCGTGGCGCGTCGCGAGTGTCGTAGGCCCACGGATGCTGATCAAGTTTCTCTTTCGCCGCGTTACGTTCGCCGACATTGAATCAACCGCCGGGCGCATCCTCGGCGCGCCAATCAAGATCATCCTCGACGGCCCGCCCGAGCTGGCGATGGACGCCGACAAACCATTTCAAGTGGATTTATTGCGGGCGGAGTTCGCCGGCAAGCCGTGACAAAAAGCACATGACGAACAAATACATCGCCATCGAAGGCGTAATCGGCGTCGGCAAGACAACCCTTGCCCGCCTGTTGCAACCCCGTTTCGACGCCAGCACGCTGTTGGAAGTGGTCGAAGACAACCCTTTTCTGTCGAAGTTCTATCAGGATCGGGAGCGGTTCGCCTTCCAGACGCAGATATTCTTTCTGCTTAGTCGCTATCACCAGCAGTACCAGGCCATCCCGGCGGCGCTGCGACGCGGCAACCTCATTTCCGACTACACCTTCGCCAAGGACGAGTTGTTCGCCTGGCTCAACCTGCGCGACGACGAGCTGGCAATGTACGGCCGTGTCCACGCTGCGTTGGGCGAAAAGATCCCTCGCCCCGACCTCATCGTCTATCTTCGCGCCGACCACGACGTACTCATGCGCCGCATTGCCTTGCGCGACCGACCGTTCGAGCGCGACATGGATCCCGACTACATCCGCGAGGTGTTGGCCGCCTACGATGCCTGGCTGTCGCGCCTGTCCGACGTGCCCGTGCTGACGGTAGAAACCAACGATCTCGATTATCTCTCGCGCCCGGCCGATCTGGAGCGCATCACCCGACTGATCGTCGACGCGCTGGAACGCGCCACCCCCACCGCCACGACCCCGGCCGACCCACAGCTGCAGACGCTGCAACAGGGGCGTGTGGCCGCCTTCCAGCAGTTCCATCGCGATCTGGATGCCGTCAAGGGGTTCGATGGCGATCTCTTCTTCAACTACCTGCTTTTGGTAGAAGAGATGGGCGAACTGGCGACGGAACTGGTGAAAATATGGGCCGAAAGCAAGCGGCGACTGGTGAACGGCCGCGGCCCGGCCGCAACGCTGGAGGAGGCAATCGAGGGGAACCGGGCCGCACTACGCGGCGAACTGGCCGACCTGCTGGCCTACATTCTCAAGCTCGCCAACTATACCGGCATCGATCTGGAGCAGGCTTATCTGGAGAAGATGCGGCTGAACCTCGGTCGCAACTGGCCCACCGAACGAGATGCGGCGGAGATGGCCGGGGCCAATGAAAGTTAGTGACTTCGACTACAACTTGCCCGAGGCGCTAATCGCGCAGACGCCGATCGAACCGCGCGACGCGAGCCGCCTGCTTGTTCTTGACGGGGAGACCGGCGACATCGCCCACCGCCGCTTCCGCGATCTGCCGGATTACCTCCATCCGGGCGATATCCTCGTCGCCAACGACACGCGGGTCATTCCCGCCCGCCTCTTCGCCCGCAAGCCCACCGGCGGCCGGCTGGAAATCCTGCTGCTGGAGCCGCTGGACAGCACGACATGGCGCGCCCTGGTGGGCGGTCGAAAAGCCGACGTGGGGATCGAGCTTACTATTCTCGACCATGCCGGAGCGCCGTCGGCCGTCTCGGCCACGATCACGGCCGTGGGCCGGGAAGCGCTGCGCGAGATGCGCTTCAGCGCGCCGGTCGACGCCTGGGCCGACGACCTCGGCTATACCCCCTTGCCACCCTATATCCACGAAACGCTCGACGACCCGGAACGGTATCAGACAATCTACGCCCGGCCGATCGGTTCATCGGCCGCGCCCACGGCCGGATTGCACTTCACGCCCGATCTGCTGCTGGCGCTGCGCGACCGCGGCGTCCTCTTCGAGACCGTGACGCTCCATGTCGGCCTCGACACCTTCAAGCCGGTCACCGTGGAGCAAGTGACCGACCACGTGATCCACAGTGAATGGGCGCGTCTGACCGCGGACGCGGCGCGGCGTATCAACGAGGCGCATCTGGCAGGCGGGCGCATCGTCGCCGTGGGCACAACAACAGCGCGAGTGCTGGAGACGGCCGCCCTGCGCTCGGCAGGCATCAACGGCAGCCTGCGCGACATCAGCGCTCGTGACGCCGCCGGCGAAACCGCCAACCTGTGCCCCTGGAAGCCCGTCGCCGCCTTTGAAGGCTCGACCGATCTGTTCATCCATCCCGGCTATCGCTTCCGCGCCGTGAAGGCCCTCATCACCAACTTCCACTTGCCGCGCTCCAGTCTGCTTATGCTTGTCTCGGCCTTTGCCGGGCGCGAGACGGTCCTCGCCGCCTATCGCGCCGCCGTAGCCGAGGAATATCGCTTCTATTCGTTTGGCGATGCCATGCTGATCGTTGGGAAAGAGGGATCGAGAGATTAGAAACCGGGGCCGGAACCTTCGTCGGTTTCCGACCTCGTCGCGGCCGCCTGGTGCTAATCTGATATTTACACGACCGGGGTATACTCGGATCAATTGCGGGGCGACAGGGTCGAGACGATCCGGTTTGTCGGCCGCCGCTTCCGACGTTACAATCTTGGATTGGCGCGGAGCAGCGAAACCGCGATCAAGGATGAAGCCAATGCCATTATACACGTATCGTTGTATTGAAAATGACCATGAATTTCAGGTTCGCCAACGCATGGTCGACGATCCCGTCACAGAGTGCCCGGTTTGCGGCGGGCCGGTGCGGCGCGTCGTCAGCTCGGTGGGCGTTGTCTTTAAGGGCAGCGGATTTTATGTGACCGACAACCGCTCCAGCAATGTTAACGGCAAGGGCGGCAAATCAAAAAGCAAGGAAAGCAAAGAAACCGGCGCCGCCGACTCCACCTCGTCGACCGGCACAGAAACGTCAGGCTCCTCCTCCACCACAGCCACCGGCAGCTAAATCTGGAACCCTCGCGTGGCCGGGATCACTTTCTGACTGAAATCCAGCACATATCCTTGCAGGCGATCCGTCAGGCTGTGCCACTCCGCCGTGCGCAGAGTGCGCAGCAAGCCATCGGTTGATTCGCTGGTTCCCTCGGCCATCTTCTGCTCGCAAGTCCCGTAGGCCGTATACCATACCTGAATCTCGTTGATGCCAAGCTTGTTCATGGCCGGGATCAGTTCATGGACCAGAAACTCGAAATATTCGGATTCCATCTCCGGCCGGACATTCCACCGCATAATCAATTTTGCTGGCATATCCCCTTCTCCACGTCGCCGCGCCTCCTGCCCTATTCCTTTGACGCAAGAATGATGACCGTTGTTTCTTCGGGCAACCCGTCCGCGCTTGTGGCTTTGAAACCGGCCTCTTCCTTGGCATCCGTTGCGCCCATCTCCTTGAGAAACTTGTCGAGAGGGTCCAGATTCGTCTTCAGGCCCGGAATCTGATAGTGCATCGGGATAACGATGTTCGGCTCAATCATCGACACCAGTTCCGCGGCGCGAGCGGCGTTGAGGCTTGAACCGCCACCGACCGGCACCAGCAGGACGTTGACCAACTCCAGGTCTTCAATCTGCTTTTGCGACGGCACTTCGCCGATGTCCCCCAGATGGGCCACCGTCAATCCGTTATAGTCGAAGACGTAGATGACGTTGTTGAATTTACCGTTCTTGCTCGGGGTGGGAATCCCGGTGATGAACACGCTGCCAATCTCATACTCGCCGGGGCCATTTAGAATATGCTCCATCCCCGAAACGGCCGCGAGATGATTATGTCCCGATGCGTCGTGGCTGGTGGTGACGACATCGGCCTTCAATTTCAGTTCCCCCAGCCCCAGGTCGGTCGAATAGGGGTCGGTAACAATCGTGGCGTGTTTGCGTTCCGTGATGCGAAAGCAACTCATGCCATACCAGGTAATTTCCATTGAGGTAATGCTCCTGTAATCGAGCTTCTCCGGCGGCACCGCATCTTTCGTGTTTCTGCCGAACCTCCGGGAAGCATCATCTGATTGGCCACCGGCCAAGGCCGACGCCAACAAATGGTGTATTATATCTGCGTGGGCGGTTGGTTCAAAGCTGTTGCCCGGGGATGATTCGCCCCACTCCTTCCGCTCGTGTCATAAATACTTGCAAATAAACTGCCCATACCTGGAGACGACTGATGACCGACAGCAGCGTGCTCGTATCCCCAACCATGGCCCTGGCCGACGCGGCCGAAGCCGCCGGTTTCGCGGCCGACATCGATCTCGACCGCGTCGCCCCCGGCGCGCCATTTCGCGCCACCTGGACCTTTCGTAACAGCGGCCCGACGACCTGGGACGCCCGCTACCGGCTCGTCTACTCCGAAACACCTCACCCCGAAACGGCCAACCTCCCCCGCTCGCAAATGGGCGCGGAGGCGTCCTACGCCATCACCGCCATCGGCGCGCCGGCTCTGGTGCGGCCCGGCGAATCCGTCTCGCTGACGGTGGCGTTCGACGCGCCCCTCACGCCCGGCGCCCACGCCGTCAACTGGCGGCTGGCCGGGCCGGACGACAAACCATTCGGCCCGATCCGCTGGCTGCGCGCCGTCGTCGTGGTCGCCGCCGGCAGCCTGGCCTATGACCTGCTCGGCTTCCGCAATACGGCCGGCGACTTCAACAACCTTCAGCCCGGCCGACAATTTAGCGGCATATGGACGCTGCGCAACAGCGGCGGGCGAGCGTGGACGGGCGACTTTCGCCTTGTTTACGTCGACGCCTCGACGTCGGATACGGCCGCCCTGCCGCGCGACTCCATGACCGCCAAGCCCGTCTACGCATTGCGACAGGTATCGGGTCGAGAGCGCGTCGAACCGGGGGAGACGGTCGAAATTCGGCTCGACCTGGTCGCGCCACAAAACACCGGCGGCTATGCCTTTCACTGGCAGTTGCAGAGCGACGTGGGCGAGGCGTTCGGCGGCGTGCGTTGGTTGCGGATCGGCGTTGTCCCCGCGGGCGAAACACCGGGTGGCGGGACCGCACCCCCGGAGACTCAAGGCGTCCGATTCGGCATGAACATCAACCCCGAAGCCCACCCGCCGGACCCGGAGCGAATACGGGGGTTGGGTTGGGTGCGCTGGGTGTTCTGGGCATCACGTCTCAAACTCAGCCCGGAGGAAGCCTACCAGCAACGCTATCGCGGCCTGATCCAGACCTACGCCGCCGCCGGCATCCGCTCGCTCATCGTCCTGCATCAGGATACAGAGTGGGGCAACGCGCCGTGGCAGAATGGCGGCTGGGCACAGTACGCCGAGACGTTCGCCAGAGCATGCGGCCGTGTCGCCGCCGCCTGTGCCGAGTTCGGCGACAAGGTGGCCTACCAGATCTTCAACGAGCAGGACAGCGGGCCGGACAATCATTCGGCCATCAGCATTCCCGCGGCCGACTATGCCATTGTCCTCAACCGGGCGCAGGAGGCCATTCGCCGCGCCCACCCCGGCGCGGTCGTCGTGTTCGGCGGCCTCAACACCGGCCCCGACAAAGCCATTCGCTACACGCGAGAGGTGCAGGCGACGCTCGACGGACGGCTACCGGTCGATGCTCTGGCCGTCCACCCCTATGGCCGCTACGTCAACAAGATCATCTTCAACTACGGTTCGATCGGCCGGTTGGCCGATTCGCTTAACCGTTTTCGCGCCGCCTTCCCCCGCAAGCCGCTTTGGATCACCGAGATAGGCGTCGCCAACGACACCCCTATCGGCCCGGAGCACTACGCCGACATCGGCATCTATATGCACGAGGTCGTTGATGAGGTGGCCGATTCCTTCGCCGACTACGTGCCGGTGCTCATCTGGTTCGGATGGACGGACCTGATGCGTAACGCGGGCATCCTGACGGCCGACAATCGGCCGAAGCCCCACGTCTTCGACGCCTTCGAGCACATGCGCCATCGCGGCAAGGGCGATCTGGAAGGGCTGGAGGCCCTGGCCGCTGAAGGACTGGAAGCGCTCAATCGTTCGACGGCTGCATTCGTCTCCTTCGCCACAACGCTGGCAAACCACAACGCCGTGCCGGCCGGAACGCCCTTCACCAACACCTGGCGTTTTCGCAACAATGGCGCGACGACATGGGGCGACGGCTTTCGGCTGGTTTACGTGCCTGATGGAGCGAACAGCGACCCGATGATGGCTTCCACGGGGTTCGACTTGCGCTCGGTCGCCGCGCCGACACCCGTGCCGCCGGGAGCAGAAACGGACGTGGTGCTGACGATGACCGCCCCGGCGCAATTCGGCCGCGCCTATCGCAGTCGCTGGCAACTGCGCGACCCCAACGGCGTGGCCTTCGGCCACCTTTTTGCCGAAATCACCGTCGTGGCCCCACCCACCGCCGGGACCGGTGCGCGACCCGCGGCGATGACGTTTGTGCGCGACCACACCGTGCCCGACGGGACGCGCTTCGTGGCCGGGACGGACTTCATGAAGCAATGGGCCGTGCGCAATACCGGCGTGCGCCATTGGGGCAGCGGCTTCCGGCTGGTCTTCGTTCAGGGCGACGCCCAAATGGCGCGCGGCGTGCCGGCCCATATCGTGCCGGAGGCGCGGCCGGGCGACGAGATCATCCTGTCCGTACCGATGGTCGCCCCGCCGGCTCGCGACGGCCGGGCGACGAACTACTCCAGCCTGTGGCGCTTGCAAGACGACCACGGCGCTTTCTTCGGCGACCCAATCTGGGCCAAGATCGTCTCGACGCCGGGCGTCCCGGCGGTGGACGGGCAGCCGCCCGCCAATCTGGGTACGGCGCTCGGCCGCCTGATCAACGACCCCACGGCGTGGTATTCACAACTGGACTCGCGCTGGGCCGCGCACGTCATCGGCCACGGCCCGCAACGCATCGAGGCCTGGGGCTGCCTGCTGACCTGCATGGCGATGACTCTGACGGCCTATGGCGCACGCTACAACCCACGCGAACTGAACGACCGCCTGCTGAATGAGGGCGAGAACGGCTTCATCGGTTCCAACGTCCAGTTTGTGGCTCCAACTATCGTTCTGCCGGGACTACACCGGGGGATCAATTTGCGTTCGTTCGAGGACTCGGAAATCGATTTCAGTGAATGGACGGGCGAGGCCCCCCTCCACCGCATTGACCGCAATCTGGCCGCGGGCGTGATTGTGCTGGCCCAGGTCGATACCAGACCAAACGACGGCTTGTTCAATTCCAACGTCGAACAGCACTGGGTGATCATCGTCAAGCGCACCCCGGCAGGTGACGACTACCTGATCCTGGATCCGGTTGTGCCGGCCGGGCAAGTGGGCGACCAGCCGCGCTCACTGATGGTGAAGTACGGCAATCGAGTCGCCGGGCGGACAAACGAGGAAAACCTCCGCCACGCCATCAAGTCGTCGCTGGTGTACTTTATGGGGTAGCAAAGGAGGGGCGGCTTGGGATGAGGATCGCGCCGTCTATGGGCGCTTTGACATGGTACCCCGCCCATGCTATACTTTGCCGACGTTCCCTCGCAGGTTCACCCGGAGGGATGGCAGAGTGGACGATTGCAGCGGTCTTGAAAACCGCAGTGGGCGCAAGCTCACCGGGGGTTCGAATCCCTCTCCCTCCGCCTGGTAGTTGACAATTGAGGACAAAGGCTTCGCCCATGATTGGGGAGGTGCCAGAGAGGTCGATTGGGGCCGCCTGCTAAGCGGTTACCGGGGTAAAACTCGGTCATGGGTTCGAATCCCATCCTCCCCGCTCCATCCGTTATGGATGATGAGTAAGCCATTTTGTCGCTTGTCAGCAGCCGGTATTTCTGCTACTCTCTATACATAGTCGGTCTACGCGCCCTTAGCTCAGTGGATTAGAGCGCATGGCTACGAACCATGAGGCCGGGGGTTCGAATCCCTCAGGGCGTACTTCAAGCAGAGCGGCGCTAACCGGCGCCGCTTTTTGTTTGCGTCGAAACAACAAGTCATATGATCACACCGGCCGGCAAGGAGTGCCGTTTCTATTATCAGGACTACTTCCGCGGGCGTTCGGAGCAGGAATGTCGCCTGATCAAGGCCAATTCGCGCTCGCCTCAGTGGCAGCCCAAAGATTGTTCCGCCTGCCCTATACCTGATATTCTGGCGGCCAACGGCAACCCCAACCTGGTCCTTGAAGCGACCATCAAACCCGGCATCCTCGGTCTCAATCGTCACGTCTCTGTCTATGCCTTCTGCAGCCGCCATCTAATCGACGTGGATAAGCCCGAGGCCGGCTGCCCCAAATGCGCGGCCGAACGCCCGGGCCTGCGCGAACTGTTCAAGGACCTTGAATAGGCCCCAACTTAACTAACCCGATCCCCATGATTCAAGCCCTCCTGCTCGATCTCGACGATACGTTGCTCGGCAACAACGTCGACACGTTCATGACCCGCTATTTCGGCCTGCTCAGGGACTACGCGCGACCCGTGTTCGACGCCGATACGTTTCTGCCCAATCTCATCCAGGCCACGCAATCCATGATTCGCAACACCGATCCGGAGCATACCAACGCTGCGGTGTTCTGGCAGGCGTTCGAACAGCTCACCGGCGGCCGGCGCGCGGAACTGGAGCCGTTCTTCAGCCGTTTCTATGAGACGGAGTTCGAGCAGCTGCGCTCGTCCACGGTGGTTCGCCCCGCGGCCGCGGCGCTGGTGCGGGCCGCCCTGGACGAGGATCTCGCCGTCGTCATCGCCACCAATCCTCTCTTCCCCGGCGTGGCCATCGAAAAACGTCTGGAATGGGCGGGCATTCCAATTGCCGACTACCCCTATACGCTGGTGACGTCTTACGAGAACATGCACGCCGCCAAGCCCCAACCGGCCTACTATCGCGAGATTCTGTCCTTTATCGATTGTCCTCCGGAACGGGCGTTGATGGTTGGCGATGATTGGCGAAATGACATCGCTCCGGCGGCGGCGGTCGGGCTGCACACGTGGTGGATTGCGCCGGGCAAGACAGCGAATGGCGATTCGCCACCCGACCTTGCCCTCGTTCGTGGCCATGGCACGCTGGACACGCTTGCGGAACGCGTCAGTGCGGGCTGGCTGCAACAACTGGGGCGCCCTGCCTGAGCGCCGCAGGCGCGTCCTCGCCATGAACCCTCCCCCCATCCCTGAGTTACTGGCTGAACTGGCGGCTTTTCAGGCACGATTATCCCGCCTGGATTCGCCGGCCGCGGAACTTCGCTGGAACGTGCGCCCATCCGGCACGGAATGGTCGCTCACGGAAGTCGTCTGCCATCTGCGCGACGTGGAGATCGAAGTACACCAGGCGCGCATCCGCGCGCTCCTGGCCGAGGACGGCGCGTTCCTGCCCGGCGTCGACGCCGACGAATGGGCCGATCAGCGCAACTACTGCGTTCAGGACGGCCCACAGGCGCTGGTCGATTTTCTGAGCGCCCGCGATGAGACCATCGCCCTGCTGGAACCGCTCTCACCCGACATATGGGAACGTCGCGGCCAGCATACCTTTTTCGGCCCCACCTCGCTGCAGGAGATCGTCTTTCTGGCCGTTCGCCACGACCGCGCCCACACCGGGCAGCTCACCGTGCTTCTCGAGAACGAGTAATCACCAGACAAGGCCGGCCGGTCGATCAGCCGTGGTCGATTTGCCGGCGAAGCTCGTCGATGGCTCGCAGCGTTGTCTCGTCGTTGAAGTAGGCGTAGTGGCGCTTGCGATAGGCCAGTTCGCTGAACAGGCGAAACCGCCGCCCGCTGCGCAGGTAGGCATCCACGCTGCCGTTTAGCAACAGCCCCAATCGGTAGCGCCCGCGCCCGGCGGCCGAACTCGCCACATGATATTCGTCGGAAGTCAGTGTCCCGCGCTCCACTTCATCAACCAGGTAACGGCGAATCCAGCGCCGTTCCTGATAAAGCGCCAGAATAATAATCCCCACAGTCAGCCACACGCCTCCCCAACCAAAAGTCAACCCGGCCAGAAATGAAAACGGCGTGCCGCCCATCATCGACACGTTGTGGAGCGAGTGGAGTAATATCGCCGCCCCCAGGCCCAGCAAAGGCGCGCCGAGTTGCACCCACCGGCTACGGCTTGCCCGCGCCAGTGCGATGCCCAACCCCGTCAGGCCGGTGTAGAGCGCGTGATTCAGTCCAAAGACACCTCCCCGAATGAGCACCAGTGAATTCCAGCCGTCGGGGCCGTTCTCCCGGAAGTTCGCTACGTAATACAGGACATTCTCCACCATGGCGAAACCCATACCCACCATTGCGCCATAGATAATGCCATCGAGCGGACTATCAAGCTCCTGCCGCCGGACAATGAGAATGAGGAACAGGACGAGCGCCTTGACAATCTCCTCGACGACAGGGGCCACCGCCCCGCTGGAGACAAGATCGGCCGCACGTTCGGGGAAGAGGTAGTAGAAAGGCAGGCTGACAAGCGAATTGAACAGAAAGGCCAATAGCGCGGCGGGCACGGCCCCCCACAAGAAAGCGGCCGACAGCAGCCACCACGGCTCCTTCTCGTACCAGTCAGCCCAGTAGATCAACCCCACGTAGAGGGCGACCGGCACAACGGCGGCGACGATCGAGTAAAACAGAATGTTGTCGGCCGTCACGACCGCGCTTCCCATGTTATAATCATCCAATCGATTATACTCGTCATCCGGCAAGGAGAAACAGGCGTGAACGAGGATTTGGATCCCGCGGAAGTAACCAATACGTCAAGCGAAGCGGTCGAGAAGGCCACCGGCAAACCGTGGGCGGCATGGATGACGCTGCTGGACGACGCGGGTGGGCGGCAGATGACGCACAAACAGCTTGTGGCCCATCTGGCGGAACATTACAACATCTCACCGTGGTGGCAGCAGCAAGTCGCCGTCGCCTATGAGCAGAGCCGACGCCTGCGCGAGAAGCATGAAATGCCGGATGGCTATCAGATCAGTCGCAGCCGGACGATGGCTGTCGCGGCCGAGCGCATCTATGATGCCTGGCTGAACGAGGCAACGCGCCACTTCTGGCTACCCGACGCGGAATTCACCGTTCGCAAGGCCACGCCACACAAGATCTTGCGCCTCAACTGGAGTGACGGCACATGGGTTGAAGTCAGGTTCGACGCCAAAGGCCCAGCGAGGTGCACCGTCACCGTCCAGCAGGACAAGCTGCCCGACAGCGAGGCGGCCGAAGCGATGAAAGCCTATTGGACGGCGGCGCTCAGTCGATTGCAGGAAGCAGTCGAGGGAGAAACCGGCTGAATCCATGGACCATTCACTCGTCGTCGATACCTCGTCGCGCCTCGCGCGACGGCTCCTGATCGATCTTGCTCCGGCTCGTGCCTATCCGAAACGGGTGATGGCAACGTCGTGAGGCAGTAGGCTGACCGAATAGAGAGCCGTTCGATTATGGCCCGACGGTGATCAAATCGCGCATCGCCTCGAACTTGCCCTCGCCGATCCCCGGCACATCCATGATCGCCTCAATGGCGGCAAACGGCCCGTTGGCCTCGCGATAGGCGATGATATCGGCTGCCGTGCTCGGCCCAATCCCCGGCAACATCTCCAGATCGGTCTGCGTGGCGGTGTTGATATTAACCAGGCCGCCAATCGTGATGCCGCCCATGCGGCTGGGAGCCGTGGCCGCGGCCTGAGGTGGCAGGCTGATGACCGGCGGCGTGGCGAGCGCTTCGTCCGATGACGGTACGTGCACCTGCATGCCATCCGCCGCGGGTTGAGCGAGGTTTACGGCCGCCGTGTCGGCCCCGGCAGCAAAGCCACCGGCGGCTCGCACAGCGTCGTCAAGAATGCTGCCGGGCGGCAACTCGTAGACGGCCGGGTGGACGACAGCCCCGCTGACGTAGACCCGCAACGGTCCGCCGGTAGCGGTGGGGGCAACTGTTGGCGCGGGGGCGGCCGTCGCGGTGGGAGCGGGCGGCACGATCTCGATCGGCGCAGGTTCGGCCGCGCGGCGCGCGTTCGCCAACACGTATCCCAGGCCGGCCGCCAGCGCCAGGGCCACGCCGATGCCCACCAGTTGCGCCCATCCGATCTTCATCATCCTCTCCTCGACGAATCAATGGCTACAGATCGCTCCGACTCTGATCTGCGTAGTATCTGCGCTCGTAGCCATTCGCCCCAAATCCGATTTTACGGCGTCAATACAACAGGTCAATCAACGTCACCGCGTCCATTTGGCCAAAGTAGCGATCGAGATCGACGCCGGCCAGCGCAGCGACCAATTGTTCCCGGTCATAGCCCACGCCAATCAATCGCGCTTCCAGCTCGGTCACATTCTCCCGACCGCTGAAATCGCCGAAGAGCTGGATGGCGCGAATGTACCCTTCCTCCACGTCAATCCGCGCATCAACCTTGCCTGCGGCGAGGCGCTCGCTCTTGCGCACATTGAACTGCGGCGAGCGGCCGTAGTTCCAACTCCACAGGTTATAACGAGTGGCGGCGATCTCCTCGATCTTGCGCCAATCGACGGCCGTCAGGTCAAGTGTGGGCACAGGACCGTCACCGAAGATGCCGCGCAGCAATGCCGTCTTCAGATCATCGATGGCCATATCGTGCGGCAATAATTCGCGAATGTTGGCGACAACGCTGCGGACTGACTGAACCGCCTTCGATTCAATGCGCATCTGCCGGGGGTTGATAGCCCGCAGCATCTCACCCATGTCGGTGTCAAACAACAGCGTCCCATGGCTAAACATCCGGCTCGTCGTGGCATACTGTGCGTTGCCGGAGATTTTACGTCCGTCAGCGAAGATGTCGCTGCGGCCCCGCAGCTCGGCGGCCACGCCCAGCGATTGCAACACGGCGACGACCGGCCCGGTGAATTTGGCGAAGTTGTGCAGGTCTTCTCTACCGTCGGTCACGAAGCTGAAGTTGAGATTACCCGGGTCGTGGTAGACCGCGCCGCCGCCCGAAAGCCGCCGCACGACGTGGATGTTGTGCGCGTCAATGTAGTCGGGATCGATTTCCTCGATCGTGTTCTGGTTGCGGCCGATGATGACCGACGGTTCGTTGACGTAGAAGAGCAATAACGGCTCCGACCGGTCGACGTGGCGCAACAGGTACTCCTCAAACGCCAGATTCAGCCGCGGATCCGTTACCCCGTTGTTATCGACAAACAGCATACACTCTATCCTATCACGCCGGTGGAAAGACTGCGACAGATGACCGAATCCAAATGCACGCCGCACTCGCCGCCGGGCGCGGGGAACGTCCATCGCCGGACAAGCGAGCTCAACAGCGTAGCAGCCAAACCCGCGAGGGTCCGCAAGACCCGGTTGTCGGGATAATATGTACCTCTCATGGCTCAGTGACGATTTCAACTACAGAGATAGCGCCGTCCTCAACCGTCACCGACCGGCGATATTCAACGTCTCCAACCTGCGTATAGACGTCGTAGATTCCCGCCTCTATAGGGCCGAAGACAAAGTTCTCGCCCAGCGCCGGATCGGGCCGAATGAGGTGGGCGGGATCGTCGAGGTAAGTCCAGGTATTCCGAAAAGCAGGTTCACCACGGGGATCGATGAGCGTGACGGTGACGCCTTGCCATGCCCGGCCGTCCCCATCCACCAATCGCCCGGCAATCACCCCGCTCCCGGCAGGCGGTTCCAGCCACAACAACGGGTTTCGCGTGGCCCCGAACGTATCCTCGCCAACGCGTACCTCCAGATGGAGATGGGGTACCACGGCCGCGCCGGCCGTTCCCTGACGCGCGATCGGCTCACCGCGCGCCACGCGTTGGCCTTCGCTCACCTGCACGTCGCGGATGTGGCCGAACAGCAGGTAGACCGATCGGTCATCGTGCCGCTCGTCGGCCTGAATGACGATCACTTCCCCATACCAATCGCAGCGCCAGCCGAACATCTCATCCAGATCGTCGCGGGCGATGATTACGACGCCGTCGGCCGGCGCAACGGTCAGGTTGCCCGCCTCATCGGCCATGTCCAGGCCGTTGTGCAACAGGTAGCGGCCGCTGCCGTCGGAGCCATAAGGATAGCCTTCGTTCCGCTTGCCGTTCGGCAATGGGTCGGCCAGCGACAGGGGCGGCGGCGCGGCAGCCGGATCGGGCGTGGGCCAGGTGTCGCCGGTCAACGTGTAGGGCGCATAGTCGGGCTTGGCCGGCGGCGGGACCGGGCAGGGCAACCCCGTTCCGGCCGGGTCGGCGGTTGCGGTCGGCGCGACAGCCGGCGTGGGCGGCACGGTGGGCTGGGGCGTGACTGTGGGCGGCGGTGCTGTGGTCGCCGTCGGGGATGCGATCGGCACGTGGGTGGCTTCCGTTGCCGCAGTAATTGTGGATGTGTCGGCCGTTGAGGGCAACGGCGACGGGGCGCGACCATCATCCCGTCCTCCCACACAACCGGCGACGACCAGCGCCGGCAGCAAAGCCAGCCGACAGGTAAATCGGGTGAGTTGGTTCATCAGGGTTGATTCTCCGCTCAGGGAGGCCGGGCGTCAACCTACGGCCGTGCATCGCTCGTGCCTGTATTGCACCGCGACCCAACTTCCTCTATCATGCGCCACACACGAAACCGGGTGACCCAATGACAGAAAGCCTGACCCTTGCCCAACACCATCTGTACACGTTTCAGACCTGCCCGCGCCGTTTCTACCTGCGCTTTCTGGCCCGCGTGCCCTGGCCCGAGGCGCCCCTCGGTTCGGATTTAGAGACGGCCTACGAGCGCGGCCGTCGCTTCCACCGCCGGATCGAACGCTACTTTCTGGGTCTGCCTGTCGCCGACGAATACGATACGGACCCGGCCCTCACCACGTGGTGGGATACATTTCTGAAGCACGCCCCACGCCCGTCCGGTAATCGCCGCTTTGTGGAAACGACGCTCACTATCCCAATCGGGCCGGGCGGCCGCCACCGCCTCACCGGTCGATTCGATCTGCTGGTCGTCAACGATGGCGAACACCCCGCGGCGGCCTTGTTCGACTGGAAGACGGGCGAGCCGCGCACCATTGAGCGGCTGCAACGCGCCTGGCAGACCCGGGTCTATCTGATTTTGCCGGCCGAAGGGGGCGCGGCGCTGGCTCCCGACATGCCGTCCGCCTTTACGCCCAATCGGCTATCGATTACCTATTGGTACATCGAAGATCCGACTCGACCCCGCGAACTCACTTATGACGAAGCCACCCACCGACGCAACCGGGCAGAAGTGGAGCAGGTAGTGGCTGAGATCGATGCTCGTCTCGCCGGGGGTGAGTGGCCATTGACCGAGGATTGGTCCGAGTGTCGCCGGTGCGCCTATCAGGCATATTGCGGCCGTCAGGCCGCCGGTTCCGCGGAATCGGAAGACACGGATGAAGACGAATCCGAACCCGATGAGGCCTGGCTGGAACCGCAATGGGGATAACGGCGGGCTGATGCGGTCAGAGACGCTTGAGTTTTTGCTAAGCCCGGCCGGCCAAGCGGCGGCGGCGGCGCTATCGGACGATGACCTCGCCCCGTCTGCCCATCTGGCAACGGCCGAACGACTGCGCGCCACGCTGGGATCGGAAACGGCCGGCGCAGTGCTCGAGCTGGCCCAGTTGCGGCAGCGCGCTCGCGCCAAGTTCAGCCGCGCCGATGTCATGTTCTTCACCCGCGACGGGTTGGAACAGGCCACGGCCGAACCGGTGGCCAGCCACCGGGCGACCCGTTTCGCCGCCGCCGGCGCGAAAGTTGTGGCCGACCTGGGGTGCGGCATCGGCGGCGACGCGCTGGCGCTGGCGCGAGCCGGCGCGGTCGTTGCGGCCGTTGACCTGGCTTGGGAGCATGTAGTCCTGGCTCGCGCTAATGCGGCCGTCTACAGCGTGGCCGACCGGCTACTGCCTGTGTGGGCCGATCTGCTGCAATTGTCGCCTTTGGCGGTGGATGCGTTCTTCTTCGACCCGGCGCGACGCACGCCCACCGGGCCGCAACACGCCCCCGGGCGGCGTTTGTGGTCAGTCGAAGCATACCGGCCGCCGCTGAGCCTAATCGACGCCTGGCGATCGACCGTACCGCATGGAGCGGCAAAGATCAGCCCGGGCGTCGACTACGCCGAGTTGCCGCCCGTGGCCGAAGTGGAGTTCGTTTCGCTGCGTGGCGAGGTGAAAGAGGCGGTGCTATGGTATGGCGATCTGCGTGGGGCAGCCGGACGGCGGGCGACGCTTCTGCCGGGCGGCGAAACATTGACGAATCTGGAAGCGGGAGATTTAACGGTGATCGCTCCACGCGCCTGGCTCCATGAGCCGGACGGCGCAATCATTCGCGCTCATCTGGTCGGCCAACTGGCGGCACGGTTGAGCGCAACGCTCATCGATCCGGAGATCGCCTACCTCACAGGCGATACTCCCCTCGATTCGCCGTTGGCTCGCTCCTACCGTTTGCAAGACTATTTCCCGTTTTCGCTCAAACGACTGCGCGGCTATCTGCGCGAGCGCGGGGTAGGCTCAGTCACCATCAAGAAAAGAGGCTCGCCGCTGGACCCGGACGTCCTGCGGCAAGCCCTTCGATTGCACGGCGAGGCGCATCGGACCATCTTCCTGACCCACGTCATGGGGCGACCGACGGTCCTGATCGCCGACTAGCGGCGACTGCCTACGGCCAGCCGACTTCCAGTGCGTGACACACTCCGCGCGCCAGCCATCCGTCGTCGGTGTCCGGCGCGGGGTTCCAGATATTCAGGCGCTGGGGTGTGGCGCCCGGCCCATGGTAATAGAACACTTCGGCGTAGACAGCCTCGAAAGTGATATCGACGTCGTAGAACCAGTCGCTGTCTTTCCAGCCGTCGTCTGCCTCCCAACCCACCAGGAAACGGCCGCCCACCTCCTGAACCACGTAGAGTCCACGCTTGGCCTCGTGCCCGCTCACGTCGAAGTTGATGCGCAAACAGGCCGGCAGACGGGGATCTTTGGTCGCCGTGGGGCTGGGCGACGGTGTCGCGGTGGCAATGTTGGGTTCGGCCGTCGGCGTCACCGGGATCGGAGTAGATGTTGCCGTCGGGGTGATGACCGGCGTTGGCGTCAGCGTTCCGGTGATGGTGACTGTTGGCGTCAGTGTCATCGTCGGCGTCATGGTCGGCGTCGGCGTGAAGGTCGGCTCCAGCGTGGCCGTCGGCGTCAGCGTCATGGTTGGTGTCGGCGTGATCTTCTTGCCACATACATCGATAAACATGCCGATGCTGTCCTCACCCTCATAGCTAAGCAGACCGTCGCGGGGAATTACGAATCGCCCGTGCGTCGTCAATCCCTGTGCCATCGTGTAGATCACCGACCCGTCCAGGCTGAACGTGTTGATCCGCTCATCCTCGTCGTCGTCGATGGTGGCGAACTCAATGACGCAATCCTTTTCGACCGGCCCGACAATTCGGGTAACTGCATGATCGGGTTCGGGCGGCTCCACATTACCCAGCACCGACCAGACGCGCTCTCCCTCTTTGGCCGTGTATTCGGGGCCAGGCATCAGCATGAAACTAAAGGGGTGGCGTGTTTTGACGATAAAGTTATACCCTTCCCCCACGCTATAGCTGCCACCCTCCCCCAGGTACACCAATGAGGGCACGTCGCCGTCTGCCTGGACCCGCCATACCTGAATCAACGTCAGGAGAGCAAGCCCTACCCCCAGGCAAAGGGTGAATATTGTGACTACCCGTAATGCGTACTGCTTCATGGTACTACCTCTAAAAAAACCTGCAATTCCCACTACACATATCCAGTGTAGGAGGCCGGAGGTAGCCCAACTGGGTAAAATTATACAAATGAAGTGTAAAGCAGTTTACATACCCGTTAAAGAGAAATGAAATCAGAAAAACCTGTTAATACTTGTAACGCAAATTGTAATGTTTTATCCTGCAACAAAGGGCACCGACGGTCATCGGCAACGGCCGGACGACGTCGCAGTCAGACCGAAGATAAATAATCACTCTGAAATAGAGGTACAATCGGCCGACAGCTATCAGGCCTGACCGGAACGCACAACAGGAAGGAGTATTATGCGCTATATCATTACCGGCGGATCGGGCATCATCGGCACAGCCTTGTCCCGGAGCCTCGTCGACGATGGACATGAGGCGATCGTCCTCAGCCGTGCGCCGGCGGAGCATACGTTGCCCCACGGCGTGCGCGGGGTGGCGTGGGACGGCCGCACGGCCGCCGGGTGGGGACAACTGGTCGACGGGGCCTTTGCCATCATTAACCTGGCCGGGGAGAACATCGGCGGATCGAGAACTATCCCGCTGCCCGGCACATGGTCGGCGGAGCGCAAACAACGAATCAAGGAGAGTCGCCGATGGGCCGGCGAAGCCATCGTCGACGCCGTGTCCACTGTCGCCAACCCGCCGCAGGTCGTCTTCCAGATGTCCGGCATCGACTACTACCCGGCGACGGACAAGGTAATGAACGAAGAAAGCGGCCGCGGCGGGCAATTTCTGGCCGACGTCATCGCCGACTATTGGGAGCCGGCCACCGAGCCGGTCGAGCAAATGGGCGTTCGCCGCGTCATCGGTCGCACAGCCGCACTACTCAACAAAGAAACCGGCCCTTTGCCCGCCTCGTTGCTGCAATTCAAGTTGTTCGCCGGCGGCCGGTTGGGCAGCGGCAAGCAATGGCTCTCGTGGATCCACACGCTCGACGCCATTCGCGCCATCCGCTTCCTGACCGGGACAGACGCAGCAGCCGGCGTCTATAACATTGCCTCGCCCGACCCGGTTACAAATGCCGAGTTCACGCGTGTCCTGGGCCAGGTCATGGGACGGCCATCCATCCTGCCCGTACCCGAATTTGCCCTTAAGTTGATGTTGGGCGAGGTGTCTGCATTGGTACTCGAAGGGCGTCCCGTCAGCATCAAAAAGCTGCAAGAACTCGGTTTTACATTTCGTTTCCCGACCCTGGTCGCCGCCTTGCGCGATCTTCTGGGCAAGTCGTAATGGGAAGCGGCTTTGGGGCCGATCACATGCTCAATCCTTGACCGGCAATTCATCCATCGTTACCCTTGAAGGAAAGTCCCGACGGAGACAGAAAAGATGGAGCGCCAATCCGATATCGAATTACCTGTAAACGGCCGCATCACCCGCGGCTACCTGGCTGTCCCTCCGGGAGATGAGCCGTGGCCCGGTGTGGTGGTCATTCAGGAATGGTGGGGGCTAAACGACCACATTCGCGATATGACCGACCGGTTCGCCGCCGAGGGGTTCATCGCTCTCGCGCCTGACTTGTATTACGGCCAAACGGCAACCGAGCCGGACGACGCCCGCAAACTGGCGATGGCAATGGAGTATCCCGACGCGCTACAAGTTATCCAGGCGGCCATTGACTATCTGGCTGCCGATGGACGAGTATTGCCCGAACGAATCGGCCTGGTCGGCTTCTGCATGGGCGGCGGGCTGGCGTGGCACGGCGCGGCCAAACTGGAGCGCGTCGGCGCAGCTGTGTCTTGTTACGGCGGCGGACCCGAGTTGACCCTGGAGGAAGCGGCCAATATTCGCGCACCAATACTGGCGATTTATGGCGAGCTGGACAAGGGCGTCTCGCCGGAAGTGGCACGCCGCCGGGCCGAACTGATGAATGCCGCGGGAGCGCCGCACGAAACAATCATCTATCCGGGAGCGCAACATGCTTTCATGAACGACCGGCGGCCCGCCTATCATCCCGAGGCGGCCGAAGCCGCCTGGCAGCGCATCGTCGCCCACTTCCAGGAAGCCCTGCGCGATGCATAGCCCGGCCGGCTCTCTGTTGTCATTTTGCCCTTGGTTCCACTAACACAAAGCACCCGCGCCGCCCATTTGTGGCGGCGCGGGTGCTTGACTATTGCGCGAATAAATATCGCCGGCGGCGCAGACCTGGCGTCAATCCGTGGCGACCATCAACTCGTCGCCCGCCTTCTTCTTGCGTTTGCGCCCCGGCCGGCGGCGTTCCTGCTGCTGCAGGGCGCGCGTCTCCTCAACCAGACGGCTACGCTCTTCTTCCAGGCGGGCGAGAATCTCCGCGTTACGCTTTCTCTGATCCTCCGTCAACACTACCTTCTTTTTTGACATTCTCGGTAAGCTCCTTTCGCCGGATAATAAGGACTAACGGATTGGGTCATCGGATCGTTCCACTTCCCTCAGAGAAGAAAAAGGGTGATCCTGTCCGAGCATAAAGTCGCCCGGGCATGGCCACAGGATGATCCCTGTCGGCCGCCCGGGCAACGTGATTACAAGTTGAGAGGGATGGCGGATGATGAGGGGGGCGGGAAATGGCTCCTCGCTGTTCGGAGTGACCCATTGTGTCGCCGGACATCGTACAAGATGAAAATAGAAGAACCATCACGCGTCAGAACGTCCTCGATCAGGACGTTGGTTTGCTAACCCATCGCGCCGCGCAACTCGCATCCGTATGTTCCGACAAACAAGTCAAACCGGTGCGGGCGGCCGACGGGTACGGATATTCTAATGGGAGTTTAACACACTTTGCCGTCGGCTTCCAGTGCAATCTTCACACAACCTTTTCGCCTTGGGGGTAGATCACAACCGCGCAAGAAGCTAGAATCAGGAAACTATGGGGCAACCAATGTTTGTCTGGCTTGGTTCGGGTCGGGCGCGAAAACGACACGTGGGCGACAAGGGGCGCTTCCTTGACGAAGCCGCGCGGGCCGGGCTTCCCGTGCCTGCCGGGGCCATATTGCTGGACGAGTTCTATCGCTTCTGCCTGGACCACGATCTGGCGCAGCGCACGGATGGGCGGCTGGTCATTCCCGACATCGAACTATGGCATAACACCCTTTTCCACAGCGTTCGCCTGCCGTCGTTCAATCAAACGGTGGCGGTACGACCGATGCGCTTTAGCGCCGACGCCCCCGACGGCTCCGCCCCGGCTGCCCGGCTTTGGGTAGATCTCAGCGATCCCGAAGCCGCGGCCGGAGCGGTGAGCGCCGTCTGGGCGGCAAGCCATTGCCCGCAGACGGCGCGGGCAGACGTGCTGATCATGGAAATGGTGACGGCCGGGCACGCCGGGCACGTGCGCCTGAACGAAAGCGACGCGGACGAAGTATCCGTAACCTCGCCGGCTGCGGCGACCTTCTCCCTGCTCAGGTTGCCGCCTCGGCGCGCACCCGATGGGAGCCTGCCCCTCTTTACCCGGCGACTACAAATGCTGTTGCGCGGTTGCCGCCGGACGTTCGGATCGGCGGTAGGGGAGATTGAATGGGCCGACAATGGTGCAATCTGTTACCTGATCGGCGCGTCGGCCGCGTAGTGGCCAACAGGTCATGCGATGTCCGGCTTAGCGAATCGCTGTCAAGTTTGCCGCCGTCGCCGGTAGACGGCACAATTCGGCGTTGCTTAGTCCAATGGCGAGCCGGTGCGTAACTGAAAAACCTATGAAAACGATCACACATCGACTGCTTATCCCCTTATTCACTCTGGCATTGTTGCTGGCCGCGTGCGATTCCCCTCTCCAGGTGACGGCCACGCTCGTCCCCACGGCCGCAATCGTAAAAGACGCGGCCCAGTCTTTCCCGGCCCCCGGCGCGACAAGCGACGGAGCGACCACCGGGACGCAGCCGGCAATAGCCGCGCCAAACGAGCCTGATGTAGCGGCCACGGAGGTAGCCTATGCCGCCATCGTCGCCTCGCAACCCACAGCAATGCCGACCGAAGCGGAATTGCCGACCCCCGCGCCGCCCATCACCTATACCTACCGCATCGTCAACACATATCCCCACGACCCGGCCGCGTTTACGCAAGGGCTGGTATTTCTTGACGGCGCGTTATACGAAGGTACCGGGCGCTGGGGAGAGTCTACGCTGCGAGAGACGGTGCTGGAGACCGGAGAAGTGACGCGCTCCAAACCGCTTGAAGTGCAATACTTCGGCGAGGGCATCACCATACTGAACGATCGCATCTACCAGTTGACCTGGCAGGAACAGACGGGCTTCGTCTACGACCGGGCCACATTCGAGCTGCTCCAGACGTTCGCCTACCCAACAGAGGGGTGGGGCATTACCCACGACGGCCGGCGACTCATCGTCAGCGACGGCACATCGACCCTCTATTTCCGGGACCCGGACACCCTGCAGGAGACCGGCCACATCACTGTGCGCGATCATCGCGGCCCCGTCAATCGCCTGAACGAACTGGAGTACGTCAACGGCGAAATTTGGGCCAACATCTGGCTGTCCGATCTAATCGCCCGCATCTCGCCCGAAACAGGCAACGTATTGGGCTACATCGATCTAACCGGACTGCTGAATACCGAGAACCTGGCCCAACCGGCAGATGTATTGAACGGCATCGCTTTTGACCCGGCGACGGGGCGCATCTTCGTGACGGGCAAGCTGTGGCCTTCTATCTTCGAAATCGAGGTGACACCCACTTCCTGACACACTTGAGGTCGGGTTCTCCAAAAAACCAGGCTTCCGGTTCATTGCCCAACGCGGCTATTGATCTGCGACCTGAAAAGTGGTAGAATAAGAACTTCTGTTCTACCCCATCAGCGTCATGCGGTATCCATTCCAAGGAGAGATATGTCCGCATTCAAACTGGTATCCGATTTTGCGGCGACGGGCGATCAACCGGAGGCCATCGTCACGCTGGTCGAAGGGCTGCGGCGCGGCGACCCATATCAGACCCTGCTCGGCGCAACGGGCACGGGCAAGACATTCACGATCGCCAACATCATCCAGGAAACCCAGCGGCCGACCATCATCCTGGCCCACAACAAAACGCTGGCCGCGCAACTCTACAGCGAGTTTCGCGAGTTCTTTCCCCAAAACGCCGTTTCCTACTTCGTCAGCTACTACGACTACTACCAGCCGGAGGCGTACATCCCGCGCCACGACCTCTACATTGAAAAAGAGACGCAGATCAACGACGAGATCGATCGCCTGCGCCTCCAGGCCATGGCCACATTGAAGAGCCGTCGAGACGTCATCATCGTCGCCTCAGTTTCGTGCATCTACGGCATCGGCAACCCGGAGGCGTGGGGCAACGTCATTCTGGAGATCGAGCGCGGCGGTCAATATCGTCGCAACACAATCCTGCGCCATCTGGTCGACATCCAGTACGATCGCAACGACACCGACCTGCGACGCGGGACGTTCCGCGTGCGCGGCGATACGCTCCACATCTACCCTGCC
>JACDJB010000935.1_pt1 | contig 25537 bp, 18 predicted proteins | sample 7454121 | NCBI WGS metagenome assembly JACDJB01 (sample SAMN14253290, study PRJNA609438) | sludge metagenome | isolation source: sludge after 25d culture with pyrite | collected 2018-12-20
AAGGAGAGAGTGAAATGTTGCCTGGAATGGCTAGTTTGAGCGGTTGGCGAAGTCCGCAGGCTTCCGCAGGAACTCCCGACAACACGCGGGAACCGGCGCGATCAGGCAAGAAAAAGCCCCAACTGATAACAGTTGGGGCTTTGGTATTGGTGGAGGGAACGACGACCTACCGCAAATCAGTCTCAAAGCCCGTGACCCTCGTAACCCCTTGATAATAAACGCCGAAGTCATCTCGCACAACCATTTCCCACCAACCCGACCAGAGAAACGAATTTCTCCCCTGATTTCCCGGCACCGGACGAGGATTACGGGTTTGCAGTAAAACCGGATACCTGGCGTCGAGCAGCAACAACTTCGAATCCAGTTTTCGGACGCCGGTTCGGTTCCCAAAACGGGAATCGAATTGGCCCGGGCATCACCCCTTCGGCGGATATGGATCGTTCCCGTGGCTGTCCCTATTCTGGATCTTCCCGTCCTTGCCGTGGATGTAGAACTCGGTGCCTTGGTTCTGGCTGATCTTGCGCCCGGCATCAACGGCCTCCTGCTTCTTGTCGAAGTGGCCACTGCTACGGGTCGCACCGTCTTTCTTGACGTCCCAGCCGCCATCGGCGTTCGGGACTACATGATGTGATCCTGGTTTCTTTGACATGGTTACCTCCTGTCTACTTGTGAAAATTTCCCGACGAGATTTGCAGTATGTACATCAGCCACGAATCGGTCCTGATGAGAATGGCCCTGAGCTGTTCATCGGTCAGCGCAGTCTCCAACTCGTGAACCCGATTGAACAGCTCGATCAGCTTCACCAGCGCCCGAGTATCGTGCATCAGGAAGTCGGTCAGCGGCTCGTTGTTCAGCTCCCGGCAGACATAAAGTACCCTGGCTCGACGAGTTGGCTTGCCGTCATGTAGCAGGTCTTTCTGATTGGACACCCCCGGAATCCACGCGGCGACGAGATCATCGGGTGCCAATCGCCTGAGCAGATGGTTCCACAGCTCTCTGAGCGAGCTCAGAATGTGCCTTGCCCGGTCGGCATTGTTACCATAAAGGGCATCCCGAGCGCCGATGTACGGCCGAGCGAGCCCTGGGTCGACCTGCTGCAGAAGAGCGATGCAGCCCGATGTTTCCAGCTCAGCTTCGGCGACAAACTGAATTTCCGTTTCGGCCTCGTCCTCATCCCGTTCATCCCAGGGGCGAAGGGTTTCGAGCGCGAAGCTGGTGGTATAGATCTCACGGGTGGCCCCAGGTAAAACGAAGGCTGGCAGCCGCGTGATGTCCGAGATCCCCCGCAGTGACTCTGCCAAATTCCCATACGAGGCTGCCACATGTGCTATCGAACTCTCCAGTCCCGAGATGACCGGCATCTCGATCTGGAAACGACTCCTTATCGCCTCGAAATCGATGCCCGCCATGAGCCGTTCCGTGGCGGAAAGCCGCAGGGATGTGTCACACAGAGCCAGCTTGGCGGATGCCTGAAGCTGTGAAAGATGCGAGAAGTCGTGCTGGATAGGTTTGATCGTATCAAGCCATGACTGATGCGCAGCCGAAAGGCTCTCGGCAATACGGTTTGTCGCGGTGGCCTGCTTTATCAAATCCTGCCAGTGCTGATTGGCACTTACAATCTCCTGTATTCGGGCCATTGCTCCTGACATTTCGAAGGCACGACTTATCTCCAAATGCTGCCGACGGATAGGTTCCAGCGAGCGCTCCATCTGCTCGATCAAGCTCAGATAGGACGGCTTGGCCAGCCGGTTGATGGCCTCCATGTCTTGATGGAGCTTGGCGAGGGCGGTTTTTGCTGTTTTGAGATCGTCGGGCATGGTCCTATCCTTGTACTCCAACAGAAATACCAGCGCCGACCAGCGAGCCCAGCTTCTGTTTGAGGAATGCCGCACGCGCCTCGACAAACGCCTCGAACGCGACAAAGGTGAGATTAGTCCCTGTCGGTATCAGAAGATCCTCGGCTTTCGTTCCGTTTTGCCTGGCAAGCCATTGCTCGAGCGGCTCGTCTTGCTTGGATTTGTTCTTGGATGAATTCAGCAAATGAAGATTGGCGATGCCGTTCCAGTTCTCTGGATTTTCATAGAAATAGCGCCCTCCCGGATTATTGAAACCGACATGCGCATCCAATCTCTTCTTCCTGAAAGACGCTGCGGGATGCAGGTGATCGATATCCAGAGACTGAGTGAAATCCAGGTCCGGGAACAAGAGCGCCAGAATGGAAAAGCAGGAAGAATCGTCCTTTTGAGTTTTCAGCAATCGGTCGATGAAGTCGTCGTCAAAAGTGAGGTCTTTTGCCGTGCCTCGATAATCGGTCACAATTTCATCCAGAGGGAACCCGGCAGAACCCAAAACACCCAGTCGAATGATCTTCCGCAGATTGGTCAGCAGAGCGTCCCCTTGGCCGCCGAATACTCCCTTGAGCAAAGACATGTGCAGCCACTGGCGGATTCGCTTCCGCTCTTCCTCGTGACGAGCTCTGTTGTTGATGTCCGCATACAGCCCTTGCTTGCCGTTGGTCTTGTCCCGACCTTTGTGGAATAGATAATAGGCAATCGGAATGGCCGCGTTCTTGGCTCTCAGGGCGGCATCGTTGAGGCCGAATGACCGGATGAGGCGAAACACCTCCAAGATACAAGTTTTGATGTCGTCCCATTCTTGCTCGATTTTGGCGACCTGGTCTCCGGTGAAATTCTTGACCTTGAATCGCACATCCGCGTCAGAGAGCATCAAGGCTGTTTTCAGAACGAAATCACGATTGATGGAAAACTCCATATCTGATCCGAAACGGACCTGGTCCACGAGATCGTCTATTTGTTGCCTCGCATCCTTCTTCCAGTTGGCTACGGCGATGGACATCAGCAAATCCGAGAACGCGAGGGGGGTTCCACCGTGGTTGGTGCGGATGAAAATGTCGAGGACGTGATCGATGGATTGATTGGTTTCGTTGTAGAAGTGGATGGTGCTGTCCCGGCGAATGGCGAAATACAGTCGAGTGAGCACCTTACGTGCATACTTGTTGGATTCCTGCCCCATCCCCTGGAGAAAATCCATGACGATATCGAGAACGTCATCGTCGGTTTCGGCGGCATCGAAATCAAGGACTTCACCGACCTGAAACCAAATCTTGTCTGCCTTGCCCGTGTCCTCATTGAACTGCGCGTCCGTCAGGAACTTGAATTCGTGGCTCATCATCTCCTCATTCGATTCTTCATCGAGAGGAGCCGCGAGGTTGAGGTAGAGCTTGCGCGGCGGAAGGATGCTATCGTCCTTGGTTCGAGGCCACCATTTCCTGGGCAGTTTGTATGCGTAGGTGCCCTTGAGCCCGATGTAAAGTGAAGTCAGTCGCTGCTGGCCGTCGATGACGGCGAAGAAGTCACCATGCCCTTTGGTGTCGAAGTCCGGATTGTTTTCTTCGAAGCGCTCGCAATACCGTTCCAGGAATTGGTAGAAGCGGAAACTCTTCTTGACCTCCGGCTCCCGAACTTCCCAGAACATGAATGTATTGATCGGATAGCCTCGCATGATCGAGTCGAACAGGACGCATATCTGAGAGCTGCTCCAGGTGAATTTTCTCTGAATGGCAGGCAGCAAGTAGCGCCGGTTGACGATTTGATGAATCGCCTTCTCGATTGTTATCGCTTTCTCGTACTCACCTGCCATCTATTCCTCACTCTTTTTTCGAATTGGGCCTTCCAACTGCTCATCTGCGGGGATAAATGTGTGCTTCTCGCTCGACACCAGCCATTCGCGCACAAGTCTCGCAACCTCATCAAGGTCGGCCCTTTTGCCTTTTAGTGAACACTCCCAGACCACCGCCACCCTCCAGCCCGCATCCTGAAGGGCTTCGATGTGCCGTCGGTCTCTGGCGATGTTTTCGTCGAACTTCTTGCGCCAGAAATCCACGTTGGTTCCGGGCGTCGTAGTCGCCTTGCATCCGTGTCGGTGCCAGAAACAGCCATGGACGAACAAGACCGCCTTGAACCTGGGGAAGACGATATCCGGAGATCCCGGCAACCTCTTGTCGTGAAGCCGATATCGCAATCCGATTTTGTGCAGTGACCTTCGAAGCTTCATCTCCGGGCCGGTGTCCTTTTGACCGACCCTGGACATGATTCTCGAACGTGTCGTTTTGTCCACGGTATCCACTGCCGCTCATCCTCGGTGTCCGCCGCTCATATCCTGTCGACGATTCCTTCCAACTTGTCGAGCTGCTTGCTCTTTTTCAGAAACTCGGAATAAGCTTCCTGGGCTCCTCTGATGAGGGAGTCGTAGTGAACGATTCGGCTTCCAGGAGAAATTGCCGCCATTGACGACTTCAAACGCTCAGGGTTACTTCCCTCCTCATCAATGGGCTCACCGAGAACGAAAACCACTTCGACGTTCGGAGTCGCATCGCCTTGGGCGAGTAGAATTTTCTTGAGTTTGTCCACATAGGTCTGCCCTTGCTCCTGCAGTTCGAGGAGCTTCATCTTCCGTTTGACTCGCTTCAGCTCGACGATGATGTGTTTACCGGCCATCGTCCGATAGGCGATGTCGACACGCCCGAGTTTTTCTTTTTCGGTCATGTCCTGCGTGAGCACACCGTCGGTGGTGAGTCTTGTCTCCATCACCTCGCTGGCGGTCGCTCTTTCCCATGCCGGATCGAGTAGCCACAGATGATCGAACAGATACTTTTGTAGAACGCTTTCTTTGGCGTTGTCGTCGGCAATCCCCTGAAAGTCCTTGATGGCATCGAGGCGAGATTTAACGATGTCCCGGTAAAGAGAAGCTTCGAGAGAGTCCCTGTCGGCGAGAATGGCCAGGAGCTTGTCGATGTCATGGACATGCGCAGCCAACTCTTCGGCCGATCCGCGAAGTTTCATACGTTCGAAAGCCAGGATGCCGTGTCGATACATCAGCTTCCGGTCTTCCTCCTGGTCCACTGGCAATGCACTGAGTTTGGCTATTAGCGTTTCCGCGCTCTTCCGGAACCCTTCCGGCAGGGAGTCCAGCCATTCAGCCAGGGCAGGAGATGTTTCCTTGGCTTTCTCCACTTCGTGGAGCCGTCGCCATTCCGTCCAGCGCTTCTCTACCTGGGTGAGTTGTTTTTTAAGGAAAACGATCAACTGAACATATCTCGGATCGTCTTCCTGAACGCGTTGTCTGTCACTCGTTGCAATATCGGGTGCGTCATCCGCATCAAGGAAGTCTGCTTCGATTTGCCCTGTGAGATATTTCGTGTAGAGGCGACCGTCGTTCAGCTTGTCGAGAATATTCTCGTGAAAGAGTCGTCCTCTCGCGAATACCACTATGCTGTTCAGGTTCCCGGCATCGTCGCTGTCGAGCTGTTTCGGCAAACGAGCGGTACCAATCCATCCCGTAACCGACCAGTCCCCATCCCAGGCATCGAGCCGATCCGAGAGGGCCTCTCGCTCCAACAACTGTCCGGCAGACGAGAGATCGGGTTCCTCGTCCCCGAAACTCCACAGGAACTGAACCATGGGCAAGTCCCCCCGGTCTGCGGTGCTGAGCGGATGTCCGTCGATCAAAATCTTGAATCCGTGCGCTTCTCCTATGACAGAAAAACGGCGAGCGAGTCGTTTTCTCAAGGCTGTGGCCCCGCGCCCGAGACGCTGGCGCTTGATATCCTTCAACAGAATCACCGTCCCGTTGGTAACTTGGATTTCCTCCCGAGGTAGCGGTTCCGGGCTGTAAAATGGCTCTTTGTCCTGAACCGACTTGTGAATGCCGTCGATCGTCATTCTCAGTCCATGGGACTCACCGTTTTTTGCCGAGTGAACTTCGATCGTGTTGGCTATGGAGAACAGAGACAGCTTGCCAAGGCCCTTTCTGCCCATGACGGGGCGTCCCTTGGCGGTCGTGCGGCCGGTCTCCTGATCCTCGTCCCGGCGACGATAGCCGACCCGGAGGTACTTGGTGTTCATGTCCTCGATGGACATTCCGATACCGTCGTCCTTGATCTCGATGAACTTTCCATCAGGATCAATACCGATCTCGACGTTCTCCGCGTCGGCATCCCATGCGTTCGCCACCGCTTCGGTCAACACGGCGGCGATGTTACTGTAGAGATTGATCCCGAGATGATCCAGGACGTTCAAATCCACGGTCATCCTGTAATGGTCGTTGTCCGCCATGTCGTCCGTTCCGATTCCCTCGTTCATTGGTCGTTATCCTCGTTTACTTTTTCGATGACCTTCGTGGAAATCAGCGCTTCCAGATGCCGATGGAGTTCGAAGGGCAGCTCTCCGCCCTTTACGAGGACGCCGAGCTCCATGTTGCGCTCCATCGCAGCGGAAGTCAGATTCGCACTGGTGATGAAAGCCAGTTCGCCGTCGGCGACGGCACATTTGGCATGAACGGCTCCCGATAACTGTCCGGGCAGCGACTTCTTGTCAGACGACCAGACGTAAACGTCGATCGAGGGGAGAATACTTTTCATGGCCTTGACGGAATCGTATGTCACCCGCCCGCCATGCTTGTCGGACGACTCCAGCAACACGTCGATCTGAACCTGGCGGCCAATGGCACCACGGAGAGCCCGGATGATCGAATCGACCTCGTAGGCGACGAAGCTGACGAGAAACAACCGTCTCTTCGCGGCTTCGATGACTTCACAGAGCACCTGCTCGGTGTGTCTGACCGGAACCTGACCCGTCGAGGGGCCTGTCCATACCAATTCCACGGCCCCACGGTTCTCTCTCAGGACCGCCGCCGCAGACGCTCCCCGGAGAGCGGATGCCACGTCACTTGGAGAGGTGTCCTTGCTGTTACGCCACGCCCGATTCAGACGTCCCACCAATTCCTTGTCGGCGTTGGGGCCGAAACTCGAACGAGTCAAGGCGAACTGCTCGACGGAGCCCAGCGTCTCGATCTTCGACGCGACGGTGGAGATACGATCCGGATGCAACTCCAGGCCGAGCTCGGCGATCACTGACAGAAGGTCATCCATTCGAGACTCCATTCCCGGCGAAGAAAGCGGTGTCGGAGACCTCGAATGTTTTTACGAGCAGAGCCCTGTCCAGATAACGATTTCCACGTTCACAAGACGTTTCGGCGACGAAGGTGCAGGCATGGCAGGCGGCGGAATGCAACGAACGATCGACACCGGGATTGTGTTCCGAGCATAGGGGGTCGGAAGAACAGACGGTGGCACGATCCAGAGCCTGCTCGATCAAGCGTCCCAGATTCTCGGGTTTTCCGAGCTCGACGAGTCCACCGAGGGTCCCGTCGGAATCTGCGGCCGCCGTGTAGAGCAACACCCCGGCCATGGGTGATTCGCTGTCGCTCTTCGCATAGATGCGTTCCCGGATGCTCGCCGCGTTGTAGCCACATTCGAGAGCCAGCTCCCGAATGAGAAGGTGTGCGAACGTGTGCAGCATGGCGTATCTGATGCCAGGATATCCTTCGTCGGGGTCCAGCCCACGTGCGTTCCGCCAGCCCCGATGACCCGCCTCCAGCTTTTGGCTTCTGGCCTGAACGGCTTTTTGCTTTTCCCATTCGGCCACGGCATTCTCGTCGAACCTGATGAATATCCCTTCACCATGCACTTCACTGGCGGGTATCCAATCGGGCTTGTTCCGGCTGAGATCGGCCATCGGCGGTCGCTCGTCCGGATCGGTCGATTCCTCCGGAGCCTCTACCCGGGTGTAGCCGATCAGGGCGTTCACTTCGCGGAGACGTTCCAGCAGCAGCACGCTGGCCAGACGGTCTCGATAGCCCTCCGGTGTTTCGGTTTTGCTGCTCAGGAAATGCGGCCAGTCCGTCGGAGGATCGTCCGAAGTCAGGACGTCCCACTCGGGGTCCTTGATGTCGCCCTCGGATATGACCGTCGTGCCCGATCTACCTTCCTTTCGGTCTTCGACGGCCTTCCAGATATCCCTATGATCCCATTTGTCGATTCCGGGCAGGCTGCCGCTCTTGACCAGGGTCTTCACGATCACCTTGATCTCGTCGGCCGATTCCGCATCCGAGAAGTATTCCCATCCATCCAGAATCAATTGACCGAGCTGGTCGCGTTCGAGAGGGATCGCGAGCACGGACAGCGTGATCGGGAACCACCCGTTGGTCGCCCCCAGGAGAATGGTTCTGGGGTCCTCGCCGCATTCCTCGTACTGGTTGAGGTGGGGATGCCGTCCTCTACAGGAGGGAAGGTTTTCCTGTGCCTCCCGCCCGAAGGCATGGACCAGAGAGCGTGCGGCATCGCAGGTGTCGCATTTGACCCAGAGGTTTTCGGTCTGCAGGGAAGCGCCTCGCTCGAAGAAACGCAGCGTCCCTTTGCACTCGGAGGGGCCTCCATGCACGAACCAGTGCCACGGAAAGTCGTCGAGGTGACCGTTCCTGCAGGCGAGCAGAAAACGGGCGGGAACCGCATCGGCGTTCTTGCCTTTCTCACAGTTCGAATGGACGAAATGGGTTTGCTCAGGACGGTACGGGTTGGCCTTGATGTCGAACAGGCCCGAATCGTATTCGGCCAGCAAGCCGCATTTGACGCATCTCAACCAACGCGGAAAGGGGCGAACCGGCACGCCGATCTTGCCTTCGGCGGACATGGGGTCGACGCCGTCCTCCCTTAGAAAGGGGGGCATCCGCAACCGTTCCACTTGAGGGCCGAGCACCCGGCGAACGGCGGCGAGCAGGCGTGCCTCCTCGATCGGGGGGCATCGGTCCGGATTCCAGCGATCGAGACCCATGGTCAACACCGAAAGATTCGGCAGGTCGATCAGGGCTCCGGGACCATAGGTCCAGAGCAATTGACTGGGACGTACTTGCCCGACGAGATAGGAACTCATGCGTCACCTCCGTTCGCTTTCTTGACCTTCGGTTTCCAGGACGGAGGTTCGGTAGAGTGTTTCGAAGCATCCATGATCAGTTGAACTCCGGGTTCCACTTCGCGCATCGACATGGGGACCGTGAATTCGTCCCACGCCAACGCTCCGGGCTTTTTCAGGAGAGCGGCGAGGTCGCCTTGCCCACGCGCCGTCTCGTAACCCAGTCTGCGCCCGGCCTTCACCGCTTCCTTAACCCACCGGTCGATCCGATCGGCGGTCATGCTGTCTGCGGTGGCTCTCGCCGCCTTGTCTTTCACCTTCCAGGCACGCTCGGACAGCACCTTCCGTGCTCTCAGGGCTTCCGCCTTGCCGGAACTGTCGAGGGATTGCGCCCCGGGATTCGGGTTCATGGAATCGTTTTCGAGCCGGAGGAGACTCACCATCGCGCCGGTCAGGCCACGGTCCAGCGCTCTCGCCGCGAACGGCGTGACGGACTGGGCCTCGACATGCTTGTAGAACGTCGCGTGATAGTGCTCGAACGTTTCGTAGTGGGACAGATCGCGAGGCCGCGACCAGGTGAGCACGGTACAGACGAGCCCCGGAAAGGAACGGCCGACGCGGCTCGTGGCCTGAATGTATTCCGCCGTGTTCTTCGGTTGGCCGTTGACGACCATCAGTCCGATACGATTGACGTCGACGCCCACCGACAGCATGTTGGTGGCCAGGACGATGTCGATGGCCCGCGTCTCGCCCTTTTCCCAGGTGGGCTTGAACTTGACCTCCAGTTGGTCGAGCTTCTTGGGAATCTCCTTGTTAGAAACCCGCGAGGTCAACTCGTCGACAATGCGTACCGAACGCTGGCTCAGCCCCGGTCGTTTCACGTCGCTCATCTGGACGCGATAGGCACGGGTCTGCACGTCGTCTTCCGCCAGCCGCCGCATACCCCCCAACTCGCGCAGGGAGTTGAAATACCCGACCACGGTCATGTACGGGTCGGCCGCCGCGCCGAAGCGCTGGAACAGCGACTGGGCGGCGGTCAGCAGAGCGACGTAGACGCGGATCAGAACGGCGGGACGGGAGCTGCCCGGCGAACAGATCCCCATGTAGAGACGCCCGGGCTTGTCCTCCACCGAACGTTGCACCGAGAAGAAGTTGTCCTCGACATCGAGGCCATGGGGCGGGAAGACCGAAACCCTGCGAAGGAAGACGTTGTTCACCTGTTCTTCGGCCTTGCGCACTGTCGCCGTGGAGGCGACGATCTTGGGCCGGATCGCCTTGCCGTCGACCGCCCAGGTCGAAAGTTCGTCAACGGCGGTTTCGTACAGGCCGACCATGGTTCCCAGCGGTCCGCTGATCAGATGGAATTCGTCCTGGATGATCAGATCCGGGGGCCGGATGGGAGTGATCTCTTTGACCTTGACCGCTTCCAGTGACCCTTTCTTGGTGTGATTGCCGTTGCAGTCAGCCTCGGGCCAGAGCAGCCCGTGGCGTGGACATTCGCGGTTCGCCTTGCCGAAGAGCGCTCGCACCTGCCCGCGCCAGGCCATCATGGCGAACTTGTCCACGGTGGCGATCAGTATCGAGGGCGGGTGGCGATAGATTTCGTCGTCCACCACCAGGACTGGAAGACCCAGATTCTTCGACTTCGCCTGACTGAACTCGCACCGGCCGTACTTGTCGCCACAGTAGATGAAGGTTCGGCCGAGATCCCTGTCGACCCTTATCTCCCGCCCGGGAGCGATCTCGGAACCGCACCACGGACAACTGGTCAACTGGGCAGGGGTCGACCCCGTGCCGTACTTGCCGTCCCGTTCCTTTTCGATCGCCGCGTGGCTCTCGTCGGTGGTGTTCGGCGTGACCCGCTGGCCGACCCAGAGGCCGATGGTGAATGGTGCGTCGCCCCAGACCTCCGGTTCGGCCCGGCGTAGCACTTCCATGGCGCAGATCAGGGCAGTGGCCCGTTGAAACTGTTGCAGGGTCAGCAACCGCAAGGTGTAGCGCATGATCACGGCCAGGCCGCGTCCGCCATCGAGGCCGCCCATGTTGCCCTGGAGGCGACGGACGCCCATGGTGAAGGCCGCGACACCGAGATAGGCTTCGGTCTTGCCGCCGCCGGTGGGGAACCAGAGCAGGTCGGCGAAAGCCTCCAAGGGTTGGGTGCGGTCCCGGTGAGTCGGATCGGCGAGCGCCGGAATCGAAAGCAGCATGAATGCCAACTGGAAAGGCCGCCACGAGCGGTTCTTGCGGACGTTCAACGCGTCGAGAGTCACTTCGTCCCCACGGCGCTTGGCGAGCGCGTAGATGCTGTGAACGCGCTGCGAGGCCATGGCCCGGTTGGCGAACCTGAAAGCGGCCAGCGCCCGGTCGTCCGCCGCAAGGACGTCGACGCCTTCCCGCAGTCTTTCCAGTATCAGATTGCATCGATCCATCGCCTCGGTAGCCGGGATGTCGTATCCCACGACCTCGCTGCCGATGGCATTCCGGTTTTCGGCGATCCACTCCGCATAGTCGTCCGTCAGCACTTTCAGTCCGGCGACCAGTTCGTAGCGCTTTTCGGGTGTGGCGAGCTCGGCGAGCCGCTCCATGTCGAGCAGGCCGTCCTCGATCATCCGCCGCATGGCCGGGCGGTCTTCCGGTTCGAGGCCGGGCGTTTCGGTCACCTGGATCTCGTACTCGGGCAGCACGGCGGTCCTGACCTCCGTGGCCCGCTCACGATCTTCCTCCGATACGGTCGCGTGGACCGAAATGCCATGTCCGACGGCGAACTCGACCCGGTCCCGATAGATCATTTCGAGCGCTTCACGCTCCTCGTCGAATTCGTCGGCACGCAGGATCGGGCGACGCCGGAACACCGCACGCCCTTCCATGTCGCGCACGATCAGTTCGGGCTGGAAGATCCATGCTTGATCCTGGTTCTGAGGGGGCATGGTCTGGGTGTTGACCAGAAAGATCGTCACCAGCCTGTCACCGTTTTCCAGCGGGGCGCTGACCGAGCCCTGCACCACGACCGAAGGACATTCCGCGTCGATCCGGATCGGTTCGATGGTCCTCTTCTTCAGGGGGACCACGGCGGAACCGCCCGAGGGTATGCGCTTCCAGCATCGCGGGGATTTTCCCGTCTCTTCGTTCTCCAACTCGCTCTGCGTCCGTTCGTAGCGCCCCCAGTTGGCGAACAGCTGGACGTCTTCCAGTTCTCCGTCGACGCAGAAGGTGAATCCCACGGATGAAGGCACCAGAGACTGATTGGTGGACGTGTCGACTTCCTCGTCTCGCTCCTCGGAATCCGGGCGTCCCGATTCGCCGAAGGTGTCCGTCTCCGCCGCATCCGGAGCCGTGTCCATCGGAGCCAGCTTGCCCACCAGATAGCGATCGCGAACGCTCATGCCCACGATCTCCTCGTCCGGTCCGTCCGCCGGACCGAGCAGGTCGTCGATGACGGCCAACTGGAGAAGTTCCCGCACGTAGTCCTGTTCCTCGGCAGAACCGCCTTCCAGTACGGACAGGGCATCGAAGGCGATGCCGCAAGCCGTCTTCAACGCCGCCTCGAAAATTGGCCACTCCATTCGCACAATTGCGGCCTTGGATTCGGGTGCGGTCACTCCGAGGTCGGTCAGCGTCTTTCCGCCATTCACGGGAAGGACGCCATCGAAGAAGAATGTCGTCTCAAAGAGCTTGGCGCGAATGCGGTAGATGCGGGCGAACGAGACCGCAGCCAACGGATCGCCGCCGGCGATCAGCACGCCATCGCCTTCTTCGACACCCCGGAAGAGCGAAGAGCTGTGATCGACGGTCACCGAAAAGCGCCGGTTGTGTGATTCCTCGCCGAGACAGATAAGCCAACCGTTACACTTTATTGCTGTATAACTCATGTTGAAACCGTATCCTCATCATTTTGTGGCAATTCTTGTACTTCCAACTGCTTCGACACATCAGAAATGAACACTTCGACATTTTCAATCCATTTCAGCACGTGATTGGCTTGAATCGGATTAACCTTCCCAGCCTCTGCTTCCCCACCTCGGTCGCCACGATGGACAATTTTATGGCGTCTGGTCATAGCGGTTTCAAGATCACTTGTCTTTAGGTTTATCGTGTCCAGGCCAATAGATTTCAATGCCTTGGTCACATCATCCTTGTTGTTATAGGTCGACCGAGACAAAACCTCTTCTAAGCTTTGGATCAGGAAATCACCAACCGTAGATTCTTTGTTGTCTGCCAATTTATGCAAGGGGACTCTCAGGTCTGATTTTTTTATCTGATCAGATGACGCATGAGGCAGTTTCCAACCGACAAGAACACGAACAAAGTCTTCAAGAGTCGCGTGCAGTAAGACCACCGCCGCTCGAAGCAAATCAGTATCATGCTTGTCGTGTTTTTTCTCATTATTTACTAGCGACTTGTAGATCTTCACGAGGTTTTTGACCCGCTCAAGATTTTCCTTCGATCTATCCTTTAGATCATGAAGTTTCATCATGTGCCTAACTCGCCAATTGCTTGGCAGCGTAATTCCAGTGTTTCTCTGTTATGCTCGAGTCTATACCCGATGATCAGCACCCCATCGCCTTCCTCGACCCCCCGGAAGAGCGAAGATCCGTGATCGACGGTCACCGAAAAGCGTCGGTTGTGTGCTTCGTCACCGAGACGGATGAGCCAGGCGTTTCTGGCGGTGTTGTTCTCGTTTTCGTTCATCCTGTTACCACCCATTGCATGAAATTTCGTTTCGCCTCGTCAGACTGCTTTCGGTGAACATTCTTCATGGAATATTCACCGACACGAGTTTCCCGGCCGGTCGCCTTGTTCTTCTTGAATGCCGTGAAGTCGAAAAGTTTGGCCCCCTTTGGCTGCTCCTCTATGCGAAACTCGTAGTTGGCGTTGTGTCCCACAAATCCGCCGGAGGGGTCGCAGGTCCAGTATCCCGGATAACCTAGCCGCTCCAAGGCACGACGCATTTCTACGGCGGATTGGTAGCGACTTGCGGGGTCGACGTTGACGGCTTTGTTGACGACGCTTTTCAAGTTCCGTGGGATAAAGGGCAAATAATCCCCGGATTGGACGACCTTGCCCTGCTGAACCAATTGGTAATAATCGGTTTGCCCGAGGCTGTTGTATTTGTCGCGTACCATTCCGAGACCGTTGAGCAGCCGGAAAGCGGTGATCCCGACCTGGTATATGTCGGTTTGCACGCTCACATGCCCGCTTTGTAGAACCTCAGGTGCGGCATGGAGCTTGTAGAAGCCCCGATGTGGTGCGGAGCAGCCGACGGGTGAATGGCACGAAATGCCATAATCCGTGAGGACTCCCTGGTTGCTGGTCCCGATCAGGATGTTCTGAGGCTTGATGTCGCTGTGATATAGATTCAACTCGTGGAGGTACTCCAGACCGCGCAGGATATCGACCATGAAGCGAATCACGTCCGGGATGGGCATGAAGTTACCGGCATTGACTCCATTCATGATTGAACCGTTGACGTGATAGTCCATCGCGATGATGACGATGTCGACGCCGTTGTGCTGGACGACATCGGCGTAATGCATCTTCACCAGATTCTGATGATCCAGATGATTTCCTATGCGAGCTTCCTGTAGCCGTTCATTGATGGTGACGTTCGTGGCCAGAACCTTGACGGCGACATCCCTGGAAATGCTGTGATCGTGGGCCAACCAAACATCTCCGAAGCCGCCTCCACCCAGCCTCGCTTGCAGCTCGTACTTGTAGAGACGATCTCCCGTGTTGAGCGGAACGTGAGGAGGCATGATCAATCATTCCTCCCTGACCAGGCGGCAGAGACGGCATCTGCCATTTGCTCGTTCCAATAGCGGTTTGTCGCCCCGACGTTGGTCTCCGCAAACGTTTTGACCTCGTTGCGGCGAGTTCCGATCGTCCTGTACAGCTTCACATCCACGGGAAGCTGCCGCGTACCCGCTGTCATCAATACGACAGCGTCAAAATAGGCGGCTTCCCGGGAGGAAGCCTTCTCACCACCTCGGCCGTATTCGTTCGCTTTGATGACGATCCTTTCGATGCCCGGATATTGGCGCAATACCCGGTCCAGCTCCTGATGGAGCCAATGCAGTTTTTGTTCGATGTTTCGGCAATCGGCGGGAAAGTCGAGTTTGTTTTCCGAGTCGGCATTGACCAGAGATTCAGCGGCTCCGTTGCAATCGAGCACCGCATAGCGAACGGTCGTCGGGGAAGTGCGTATTCCGAGTATCATCATCGGTTACCTCCATTCTTCACGGTACGGTACCGCGCACCTCGCCGTTCGCCCTGGCGCTCCACCAGGCCTTCGGCAAGAAGCTGATTGATTGTCGATTGCCATTGATTGGCGGGAATGCCGCTGCCTGAAAGGATGTCGTCTTTAGCGAACCAATCGTCGTTTTCAAACAGCCAAGACAATACGGCATGATCGTATCTGGATACTTCTTTTGTGTGTGAAGAGTTGAAATCAAACAATGTGGTCTTATCAGAGGATTTGTTAATTTTTCGTGCTGGCTGAACACGTGTTCGAGAGGCCTCCTTTTCATGCCCTTTATTGACTTCTTCTTGATGCAGTTGAATATTTAGCTTAAGAAGTCTTCTAATAACAATTATGCGAGACTCTTCAGATATAGAAAAACGAATACCTTGCCTTAATTCATAAAAATCGTGATCGAATTTAACATCTGTCCATCCATATAGTTCAGCAACGGCAAGATCTACGGTAATATGAAGTTCACGCAAATTTTGTACTTCATGGTCGTTTTCAAGATGGTCGTGGAATAGATTGTAAACCCCTGTCAATCCAATTCTTCGCTTTAGCATGATGGTTTCCCTTGCTTCGTAGTATTCTTTGCCGACACGAAGCAGGCTACTCAATGTTTGTGGAAACGGAAAAGTTTCAAAGCAGTCGGATACATTGTACCTCGGCCGATCTTCGAGTTTTGATCCTTGCGAAAGAGCCCAAGCAGAATGTATGGATGACTGGAGCAGGGCAAAGTATGAATATTCCTCAAAGGCAAATATATTTAAGGCGTTGGAATAGATGTATGATGAGGGAAGAAAAGCCATGGCATGGTGCTTGCTGACGGCTGAAGCAGTCAGGACACGCTTCAAGTCACTTACGGAATCATATAATTCAACTGTGGGTCCGGTAAATTTCCACCATAGCTCTTTTCGTTGTTTTGCCATGTTGTTTCTAGGGACAATTTTATCCCTTTCCGGCTTCACTCTTTCTTCAAGATACTTAAGAGCTTCTGGGTATTGGCGACATTTTTCGAGACTCCAGTCTCTGAAATAAATAACAAGTCTTCCTGGCAATAAATCAGGAGAATCGTTCAGCTCTTGTCCATTGATAAAGGGGAATATTACATCCCTATATTTTTTTTCGTGATTAAGTAATTCTTTCGCCTCTTCGGCGGTAAGGAAAAATCCGTCACCAAGTGGCACTGATCCTTTGAAACACTTTTTCTTGTTTTCGATTAGTCTTTCAGGAGAAGGGAGGTCTTCATATGGTTCAAGCGCGGTAGAGATATTGGGAGCATCTCGTTCGTCAAGCGTGTAATCGCCCTGCCAAACACCGTTGAAGAAAAATACATTTGCCACTCTAACTGCGGCTGTCCCTGGCCACACAACATTTGTTTTGGCTGCGAAAATGGTTGAACCTGATTCAACTAGGTAATCAAGAGTTGTTGTTTTTGTGTCTGCCTCAGAAATTGTGTTGGTCACGACAAATCCCATGCAGCCATTATTTTTCAACAAAAGGTTTGACCGCAGTAGGAAATAAGAACACAAATCAGCGTTTTTTTTGGCATGAGGCCATTCCCACTTAAGGAAGTGGCTGTATTGCACAGAAATTCGTATCGAAATCCTTAATGCCCAGAGGAATGGGGGGTTTCCAAAAACACTGTCAAAACCGCCTTTGTAAAAAACTTCTGGGAACTCCAATGGCCAATGGAATGGTTTTCTAATTGGTTTTCCATCGGCCAAGTCGATTGACAGAGACGCTCTCGCTTGGCGAGAGATTTGTTTCCCTATCGATTCGTTGCCACCCAGATAATCTCCGGCCATGATGGCAAGGGAATCAAGTGCGTCATCAAATTTTCGATTGTAGCCTCCACTGCTAAAAGCCTCGCCGATCATAGCGTCGGCGATCAATTCGACGGATTCGAGTTTTCGTCGCGCCTTGCGATCCAGCCCGGCCATGGATTCGACATCCTTTATGTCCCGGATGGTCGTGGCGCGGAGCCGCTTTCGCAACTCAAAGGCCTCGTTGACAGCCGCCTCGACGTTCTGGCCGAAGATGCGAAGCTGATACTGCCGCCCTGATTCCGTATCCATTCGCAAACGGGTGAGCTGTTCCAACTGGTGGATGCCCAGCAGGCTGTCGCCGGAGCGGAGGTTGTGATCGAGAAAGCCGAACGGCCTACCCTTGGCGAGGGTCACCAACCAGATGGAAAGCTTGGCCAGCTCCACGGCCAGCGGGTTGACATCCACGCCATACAGGCAGCGCTCAGCCACCAGGCGACGGGCGATGGTCAGCCGTTCGTCGAGCTGGGACGGCAGGGGTTCCTCCGCACCGAGCTGGTCGAGCGCTTCGCCGTCGACGGTGATGGCTTTTCCGGCTGCCTCTTCGTGCAACCAAGCCTCCACCAGCTTCTCGCCGAGGTAGCGGCAAGCCTGAACGAGGAAGGCCCCCGAACCCATGGCGGGGTCGCAGACTTTGAGGTCGAGAATTTCCCGCGACGACTTGAGCGCCCATTCCTCGCGGGGCTTGCCATAGGCCGGACCGACGTAAACCACCGGTTCCAGCGTGGTGGTGACGATACTTTCGGTAAGAGATTTCGGGGTGTAGTGGGTACCTGTCTCTCGCCGGTCGGCCCCAAGGGTGACCATGAACGAATTGTCGCCATAGACGATCGGATCGTCCCAGGCATCGGTGCGGAGCAGGTTCGTGAAGGGACGGATGCGTTCGGCCAGCTCCGTGTCTCCGCCGCAGACACCCATCACCCGGCCGAAGACCGTGTCGTCGGCGGGCTTGGACAAACCGTTCTTGATGGCCGATTCACTACGCCCGGTGACTTCCAGAACCAATTTGACGAGCGCCGCTTCGCCGTCCAGACGAGCCGATTCCAGCTCCGCGAGAGCTACGTTCGGGTTCTTCGCCTTCTGTGACCCCTGCAGGCCCAGGGTCACATGGGGAACGCGAGCCACGGTATGTTCGAGGAGGCCTTCGTAGACATGCCCGATCTGTTCGACATCGAGCGCCCGGTAGGACAGCAGCAGCGCACCACCGGACTGCTCCAGGATCTGCAGCGAGTTCAAAAGTAGCAGCACGGTGCGGTTGTCGATGGGCAGCGGCGCGGCCGAGGTGTCCCGCCAACGAGTGCCTTTGGCTCGGCCTTCCAGGAACGGAAAACGATCGGGATCGAACAGCGAGCCGCCCAAGGCTGGCATCCGCAGGCTTTCATGCTCGATGCCGCCATAGACGGCACGGAAGACGGCGAGCAACCTGGCCCAGGCATCGTGACGGCGGTCGAGCACCTCCGGTCCGTGACGATCGGCCTCTTCTGCCAGTTGCCCGCGCAGGGTAGAGACGGCGTAGTGCCGGTCGTAGACCGAATCACCGAGAAGGAGCAGCCCGCGCTCCTCGGCGCAGAGGACGAACACCAGCCGCATCATCACGGTCAGCCCGGCCTCGTAGAGCTCGGCGGGTTTCACGTCGCGGAGCAGTTCCCGGTTGCGGTCTTCGTCGGCCTTGTCGAGACACTGCACGAGCACCTCGACCGCACGACGGACCTGTTCGCCGAGGGTATCCGTGACCTCCTCGTGATGCTTGAGGGATTCGTCCAGAAGCGATTCCAGGGCGTCTTCCGCCGGGCCGAAACAGCGCCGGACACCAAGCAACGACTGGAAGGCCTTCAGCGTGATCGGTTCCTGGAACCAGAGACGGGCATACCACGATGCCTGGCTGGAGGTGGAGCCGACCGGCGCGTTGACCAGCATCCAACGCTCGCCATCGGTCAGAAGCCCCACGCGCACGCCATGGGCGCGGCAGAGCAGGGTCATGCGCTCCTGGAGGGAAACGGGCCAGCCATCACCTCGCTGGACGGATTCGAGATCGGTGTCCGGCGGCAGAACGGCGATGAACAGGCGTTGCTTTCCGTCTGCGGGAGAGCGGACGATCCAGTCGGGTTTGAACGTCCCGGCGTGTTCCTGTGACGAAACGCTCGGAAGTTCGTCCGGCCAGTCGCCCGCGTGAACGAGGGATTCCTGGTCGTATTCGAGCAGTTCCGTCAGCACCAGACGGACCCATTCCCGGTGCAATTCCGGCAACAGTCTGTCTTCCTGGTCCACCGCCTCGCGCCATTCCTCGTGGGCGGCCCTGAGTTTCTGGCGTCGCGGAGTTTCCACCGCTTCCAGCCCTTGCGGGAACGCTTTGTCCAGCATGGACACGGTCAGGAAAGGACCGGATATCTCGATCAGGGAGAGCCATTCGGCGTGTTTGGATAGATTCTTCATGCCGGATCAGCCCCTCCTTGCCTGTGATTGCGGAACGAGGAACACGACGGCCACCGGGAACGTTCGATCCACCGGGTTGGCGTAGTGTTTTTCGATCGCGGTCTTTTCTTCTTTCCGCTCTTCCGGAATCCGAGCCAAACGGGCTTCCAGGGCATGGACGTCCTTCTTCACCTGCGCCATCTCCTCGGGCGAGAATCCGGGCAGATAGAGCTGGCCGCCTTGGCGATCCGACTTCAGTTCCTTGCGGATGCTGGCCTCGAGTTCGTCCAGAACCGTTCGAACGTCGGCGATTTCGCTTTTCATGCGCCTGTCGAGGGTGTTCTCGAGAAACTTCAAGCGGTCTCTGGATCTCGCTTCGACGGCGGCCATGAGAGCGTCTTCGTGGCGCTCGAACCTGTCCTTCAGAACGTCGAACAGCGCCTGGTCGGGTTCGATAGGCGAACCTTGCGCGACCAGAGCTTCCAGTTTGCCGACCTGGGCGATGCGGGCGAACCGTTTGTGTTCGAGTTCGCCACCGGCGAGGGTCAGCTCTTCGTGAAGGCGATGGTGGTCTCCGCCGGTGATCACCAAGCGCGACCAGACCGCCACCGCAGGGACTCGCAATTCACTGTCGGGCACGGTTCGGACCGCCACGCGGTGAAGTCGCTTGACGTCGTCGAGCTTCCAGATCTCCTCCCGAAGCAGGCGCAGACACATCTGCACCAACCGGTGGTTGAGATGGACCAGGACGACATCGTCTCTACCTTTGGCGACATCGTGATCGAAGGTGATCGGGCGGCGAACGCCGGTATGGGGGTGTTCCAGTCCGACGGTGGCTCTGCCCCAGGAGCCGGGAAGGACGGGCACTTCGAAAACGCTTCCCTTTTCCCCTTGGGTCGAGCCGGTGGGCTTGAGCGACGGCTTTTCTGCCAGATCCAACGCGACCTCGACCGCACGCGAAATGTGCTCGGGCGACAGATGGAAATCGTTCTTCGCTTCCATGAGTCTCTCGTGCAGGCGGGCGATGCGCTCCTGAAGACGCTTTTCCGCCGTGACGAACTTCCTCGCCTTGGCGGCCTTGGCTTCCGCAGAGGCGGTATCCAGGCCGATGCGCCTGCCGAGCATGGCTTCTTCGATCTGTCGGGCGATGACCGGCCCGACGCTGCCAAGATCCTCCCGGATGGTGTCGATCTTGAGGACGGCACGCATCAGATACTCGTGATCGCCCGCGACATCGCCGGGTTTGACGGAGCCAGATTGTTCATTGGCGGCGACTCTCGCGGAGAAACCTTTCCCCACCGGATGCCAGATGAAGACGGCGTCTTCCTTCTGCCCGTGGCGGTCGATACGGCCGTTGCGCTGTTCCATGACATTTGGATTCCATGGAATCTCGACATGGATGAGGTAGTTGCAATGGTTCTGCAGATCGATACCTTCCGAGGCCGCGTCGGTCGCGAGCAGGATGCGGACCGGCGAGATGTCCGGATGCGCCTGAAACGCGGCTTTGACCGACTCGCGCTCGTCCGGCAGCATGCTTCCATGCAGATACATCAAGCGATCGCCGCCGTAGCCGTTGGCAGTGAGAATCTGATGGAGCCACGAATGGGTGGCCCGGTATTCGGTGAACAGAATCACTCGCTTTCCGTTCCAGCGTCCATCCGTCTTCAGATGACTCTCGAGCCAGTCGAGAATGGCCTTGGCTTTCGAGTCGACGCGGTTGCGTGCTTTCTCCCCCCATGCGGAGAGACGGTCGAGCATGTCTCTCTGGTCGCGTGACAGAGGTGGCGCGAGTTCGCCCGCCACCTCGACCGCTTCGTGCTGGGCTTCTTCGACCAGCGAATCGTCCGAATACTCCTCTTCGGTTTTCAGGATCGCCTTGCGCAGAATGCGATCGTCCATGGTGTCGCGATCGCCTTTTGGCTTGCCGCGTTCGAGAGTGTCCCGATGTTTCGCCAGTGTGAGCGCGAATGCCATCGGCGAGGAAAAGAGGCGTTTCTTGAGAAGCATGTGAACGAAATCGGTTCCATATTCGAAGCGCGTGCCCTTGACGCTCTTCGAACGGTCGGCCGTGTATTCTCCGAGCAAGGCGTGGATCTGCCGCTCCTCCTCGGAATAGTCGATTTCGAGACCTTCGAGCTTGCGCACCGGAAACACCGGCTTGCCGTTCGCGTCGACGATGTCGCTCTTAAGTCGGCGAACCATGACGCGGTGGAGTTGTTTCTCGTCCGGCATCACCGTCCTGGCGAACCGCTGGTCGTCCAGCAACTCCAGCAACGAGGTGAACGACTCCTGGTATCCGTTGTGGGGTGTGGCGCTCAAAAACAGCCGATGGGTGAAGTGAGGAGCGAGTGAACGGATCAGCCGCGTTCTCTGGCTTTCCAGGGCATACATGGATGCCGACGCCGGTGCGACGTTGTGCGCCTCGTCGACGACCAGAATGTCGAATTTTCTCGGATAGGTTATGTGCGGAGGGAGTACGTCCTTCAATAACCGGAAACCCTCGCCGCTCTTCATCCAGTCCATCGAGGTGACGAGACGTGGATAGGACGTCCAGGGATTCACGTGGATGCCGCGTTCGCGACGAAGGCGCTTGACGTACTCGGTGTCGACGATCCGAAACTCGAGGCCGAATTTTTCCTGCATCTCGGTCTGCCATTTGACCTGCAGGCTGGCAGGGCAAACGACGAACACGGTCCTGGCGCGATGACGGACGAGCAGTTCTTGGATCACCAATCCCGCTTCGATCGTTTTACCCAAGCCGACATCGTCCGCGATGAGGAGATTGACGCGGGCCATCTCGACGGCTCGAACCAACGGATCGAGCTGGTAGTCCTCGATGGTTATCCCGCTCCGAAAAGGCGATTGCAGAAAAGAACGATCCGCGTTGGTGACGGCTCCCCAACGAACGGCGTCGAGAAAGGCCTCCAGGCGGTCGTTGCTGTCCCAGCCGGTGATCGACGGCAGACCCGCCTTTTCCAGGACCTGGGCTCCGGCCTCCACCTGCCAGACGACCTGGATCTCTTCGCCCATCGAATCTTCGTCCAGGGAGGACAGGCCAACCAGGTGCTGGTCACCGCTGCTCGCCGTTGACAAGGCTCCACTGGAAACATCGGTGACCACCCATTGACGACGCCGGACTTCGACGAGTTGACCGGGCTCGGGCACGGCACCGAAACGAACGACACCGTTCGCCGAACTTGCGTTTGTCGTTGTCATTGTGACCGGTTCCTCCGTCTCGACCGATACGCTTTCTTGGTCGCTTCCGATACGTGCGACAGCAAGCTGGCTCCGATGACCTCTCCGAGGGTGACGGGAACGGCGTTGCCGATCAGCCTGCCTATGGACTTCTGGCAGACCTGTTCTCCCGGTCGAGTGAACTCGTAATCCGGTGGGAAGCTCTGCAGGATCGCGCCTTCTCTGAGTGAAATCGCCCTGTCTTGCTCCGGGTGGCCGAAACGTCCGTTACCGAACCCGAAGAATTGGGTCGTCATCGTCGGGGCGGGATCGTCCCAGGTCATGCGGCCATAGACGCTGGGGTAGGTCTTCCCGGAAGATTTCTTGTGGCAGTCGGCCACCAACTCCCTGGGCCAGTCACGCCATGTCCCCCCGGGCCTGGAAGCCTTTATGCGGCGCATATTGATTTCGGAAAGAGCGGAGCATTGGTGCAGAGGGTCTTTCGGGTGGCTCGTTCCGGCCGATAGAGGAGGCAGGTTGCCGATGGCCTCCTTGACGGTTCTCGGTCTCTTGCCGAACTGCTCGGGAGTCAGAAGTGAGATCGGCCCGAGCTTGGACGCCAGCAGCACCAGACGGTTACGCTGTTGGGGGACGCCATATTCGGCGCAATTGACGACCCGGTATGCGACCGAGTACCCATTGCCTTCGAGGTTGGCCACGAACTCGTCGAAAACGTTCTGTTCGATCAGTCGCGGAACGTTCTCCATGGTCACAAGATCCGGTGACAGTTCGTCCACGAGTCTCGAAAACTGCAGCAGGAGCCACCAGCGTTTGTCGGATTCCGTCGCCTTCTGGTTGTAGGTGGAAAAAGTCTGGCACGGAGCGCAACCGGCGAGGAGTTTGATCCCGTTCTTTCTGTAGTGGCGCTCCAGCTCCCTGGCTTCCAGCTCCTCCACTGATTTGAGCAGAAACCTGGCGTTGTTGTTGGCGACGTAGGGGTGTTCACAAGCCGGATCGATGTCCACGCCCAGGCGGACATCGACACCGGCCTTCACGAGGCCATGTGTCAGTCCACCCGCCCCGCAGAACAAGTCGACGGCATAGACCTTCCGTCCTGGCGTCGCTCCGATTTTAGCCTGTGTCCCGTTTTTCATTTTTTCGAATCCTTGCCTACATCTTCCTTGGACGAGTCGGCGGACGCGCCACCGGCCTCGACCCAGGCGTCGACCTGATCCTTCTTGAACTTCCAGAGTCGGCCCATGCGATGCGCTGGCATGCCGAACCGGTCGATCCAGCGATACACGGTGTCACTGCTGACCCCGAGGTATTTGCATATCTCGTCCACCGATAACCAGCGGTCTTCAATCTCGGCCATTTCTTTCAGCTCCTGTCGGACGCTTTCGCTTTTTCGTCATATCCGCCAGCGGCGGAAGCCTGGTTGTCGAGCACAACAATCCCAACTTAACAGGCTCTTAAATTACATTTTCCGGAGCCGATTGTCAACCGCTTTCAGCCGCAAAAGGCCGCAGATGGCAGCTCAAAAGCGCTCCCAGTTGCCATTGGCGACTCTCTCGCCGTGTGACGGGCATGGCATCCAATAGGTCCAGGCTGGAATCAAGGTTCGCCCGCACAGCACCGCCACCATCACCCGCTGGTACATGCTCTGGCCGCCGGGACGAAAGCCTTCCAGCCGGTCGATGGGCGGCAGGTCGCGCTGCGGGGCGGTGAAGGTCACCAGTTCTCCATGGATCAGATCCCAGTCACCGGTCGGTCGGCCGAAGCGTGGTGTGCCGATCTCCTCCTGCCTGCGGGCGTCGGCCAGTGGATCGGCGGTGCCCCTGGCCAGGATCAGACCTTCGGGCACCTCGAGGGCCGGGAACCCGGCATGAAGGTGATAGAGCCTGCCCCAGACCACGGCTGGTTCGATGCTGCGGGCCTGGGTACAGAAGCGTTGATGGTTCCAGTAGCCCCGTTTCAGGGTGCCGTAGACGAAGAGCCAGAGGATGGTCTCGGGACTGTCTTCCGGGTTTGTGTTCAGCTTCGCTGTGTCTCCAATGTTCATGCATTCACTCCTTCGGGCAATGTCCCTTTGCGCTCCTGGGGTATGAAGCGGAATTCGCTGTTTTCGATGGCCCGCACATCCTCGTGGCGGATGGTGAGCATGGTCATGGGCGGCACCTCCAGCTCGCGCCAGCCCTTCTCGTTATCCACGGCAAAGTCGATGAAGTCGGCCTCCGAGGCGTAGAGCAAAACCCGGTGCTGGCGGTGGGTGCGCATGCAGAGCGGCTTGTTGCCCTTGAGCACGGTGATGGTGCCGGGGTCGAGGCGTGAGGCCAACACGGCGCTCATCTGGCCGCGACAGAGGGCGAGCGCTTTTTTCAGCCCCTCCTGGTCGATGGGGCCTTCGGGCGCGAAGCGGTCGGCCAGGCGGAAGATCAGTTCGCTGTCCACCTCGGCGTAGCGCGGCAGCCCGAGGCGACGGAACAGATAATCGGCGTTGTAGATGGTGCCGTTGTGGGTGCCGATGACGATCCCGGCCCGGATGGGATGGTTGTTGCGGTTATTGAACTCATTGCCCCGGGTGCGCCAGCGGGTGTGGCCCATGAGGATGGTGGTCTCGTTGTCGACCTGTCCGAGCAGCTCCTGGAACGGCTTCTCGTAGACCAGCTCGTGCGCCCGCATCGGCCGCTTGAAAATGCGGTGGCTGCCGTCGGTCTTGAGCCAGGCCAGACCGGAGGCGTGCGGGCCGCGCTCCTCGCTGTGCAGCAGCATGCGGATGAAGACCTCGCGCAGGTAGTCCCGCTCGTCGGGCCGTCTGCGCTTGCGGCCGAAGATGATGCCTACTTGTCCGCACATGGAGCCGGGTCCTCCTTGCCGCCGAAGTTCTTGCCGAGCGGTCTCGTCCCCTCGAGGACGAAGGCCGCGTATTCGCGCCGGTGGTCAGCCAGCCACTCGGCCACATCCTGGTAGCCCATCTCGGCGATCAGCCGGGTCACCTCCGGGTGATCGAGCATGTTGGTGCGCCCGGAGAGCCGCACCGTCTCCAGGGCTTCGAGGAAGCGTTCCGGCCAGGGATCGCTGGCCTTGTCGTCGGGCAGGAACTCGATCAGGCCGTGCCG
>JACDJB010000937.1_pt1 | contig 25477 bp, 24 predicted proteins | sample 7454121 | NCBI WGS metagenome assembly JACDJB01 (sample SAMN14253290, study PRJNA609438) | sludge metagenome | isolation source: sludge after 25d culture with pyrite | collected 2018-12-20
GAAGATAAGTCCATTCAAGAGCTTGTGGACTCTGTTCGACAGGGATTCGAACTGTTTGAGATCACTTTCAGACAGGTAACCAAGTTTCACACTTATCTCCATCTGAGTGGAAAGTTCCATGAGGGAACCGCGGGAAACGTAAAGAAACTTGATCAACTCTTTAGTGTGTTCTCTGCCATATCCCTCTGCAATGTTTGATGGTACTGAAACAGCAGCCCTCTGCATCTGTGAAACAAGACCGAATCTCTCGTGTTCTGGGAGCTTTCTAGTCAACGTATAGACTTCAACTACAAGTTCCATAGAACACTTCCACAAATCGAGTTCTCTGAATCTGCCGAACAAGTTCATACCTCCTTGAATAAAAGATCAGAAGAAATTCTAGCAGATTTCCTGTGTTCAGCCAACCAGGGTCTTCTAATCAAAATAAGATCTGACCAACCCGCAACCCCTTACCCCCTACCACGATCGTAATAAGGAGTGATAATATGTCGTGGATAAAAGAGTTAATATCTCTAATCACAATCTTCGCAAGTTACGTTGAGAGCCCCGGCAACGGACCGGAGAAGAAAGAGAAAGTTAAGCAGATGATAAAGGACGCACTTCCAGATGAACAATGGAAGATCGATCCCGAATTCTTCGACTTCATCCTGGATGTCTTGATAGACCTCGTCGTCATGTTCCTGAACAGGGGACTGTGGAAAACGGCGATGAAGGCATTAGTAAGGTAATTCCAAATTTTGGGCGGAGAGGCTATCTCTGCCCATTCATGCCACTTTAGACTGAATTTCGGCCCACGCTAAAATGACTCCATCTTCTGTCTCTTCATAGCTCTTCGCTTCAAGAACTTAGAGTATCGTCGTCTGAAATGGGACAGTCCAATTATTCTCATCTTTAAAACAAGTTTCTTCTTCGAGAATCCCATTTTTGCACTATTTGTAATCTTCCTGAATTCATGGCTGTTTAAATACTTCTGAATCATATCCTGAGAGTAGTTGTTGATCAGAAGATAGTCTGCGACTGAAACATACTGAGCTGGCAATCGAAAAGCAATTAGCTCTTTAAACAGCACTTCACTAACTCCTTGCCTTTCAAGGAATAGCCTCAATCTTCTCATCGAGCCTATGCAGTGGAAACGATTCAGGTTCACAGAGTGAACGGTCGAAGATGGATACTGAACATAATATACTAGCGATTCAGGTACACAAGACACTCTTCTCGCAAGAAAAAGCGCTTTCATTCTGAATTCGGTATCTTCGCAAAATAAGCACCCTCTTGTATATTTCAAAGAATTTTGGACTAAGAAATCACGCTTGAACAATCCGCTTCCTGTCCATATCCAGATTTCAGACTTAAACATGCGTTCAAGCAGCTTATCTCCCTTCACCGTACCTGTGTGATAAGAATACTTGGACTCATATGATGCAACCTCATTTCCTTTTGGGCTGATTTCGTCAAACCCACAATAGACTATATCCGAATCTGTTGAAGCTGCTCTTTCAAACAGCTTCCTAAAACAATCTTGTCTTAGCAGATCATCAGCATCAATAAAGTAGATATATTTGCCCGAAGCAATGTTCATCCCAACATTTCTTGCCATGCTTACACCAGAGTTCTTCTGAGTTACAACCCTATGGTGAACCCCGGAATCTGATAGAAGCGCTTTCGCGTGTTCTGAAGTACCATCAATAGATCCATCGTCTACTACTACAACTTCAAACCTTGACTTTTCAAAATCCTGCTTAAGGACACATTCGAGCGTTTTCCCGATTGTATTCTTCGCATTGAAAGCAGGGATTATTACTGATATGTCAACTTCCACCATGATCACCCGCAATATCGAAAGTCTTTTCCACCGATCGCATTATCAAATATGACACTCTATAACGCAGATGCGAATCATACGGTATCCTTAAGAGTTTGAGACCGCCCCTTAAATACCTATGCTTCGCAGCAAGAATAGATCGGAATTCCTGCAATCTGCTTGGAAGTTTTGACATCTTCTTGTTTACTTCTGAAATGTGACTACCCTTCACATAATTCCCCATTCTGTTGACCGATATCGGCTTGAAGGATTTCCTAGAAATGCAGTTCTTCATTGCTTCATGATCAAGCAAATTGCTTTTATCTCCCTTCTCTAAGAAATCTCCGTCGCTTATTCCAAGTTTGCTGAAGAAGTCATTCTGCCATGCTCTTTTGTTTCGCCTATTGCTAGGCAGTCTTAGCATTGAGAACACAATGTCCATGTTTAAAAAAGGTGTTGCAACTGGCCATCCGAAATACTCGGGAAGCGCAGTCAAATAGGAAAGGAGAATGAGCTTGAATCTCATTGCGAAAATTACGGCAACTTTGCTATCCTTAATAATGTCTCCGTTCTCACTGAGAAACGATTTTCGAGAAAGCATTGAGCTTTTCACTGCCTGAACTCTCTTTGGAAGCACTGCACCGTGTGTATAACCCAGTTTCGGTAGGTCGTCTGCGTTTCTTATTTGAGGAATGGATACTCTACCTGCCCAAGCGTCTCCAATTATGCCACTTAGAAACATACATTTATCTCCCACTTCTTCTCTAATTTTCCTATAGAACTCAATATGGTACATTCCATGCAAATGAGTTGAGAAGCCAAATATACTAAACCACTCCTCCATATAATCATAGAAGTGATCCAGGTGAATTTGTTCCCAGCTAATTCCCAGTACCCGAGATACATGCTTTGCATTAGTTACCTCGTAGCTGTCTGATTGAGGCTTACTCTGTCCATATGTGAAAGCTCTCACTCTATCCTTAGGTTCGATCATTGCGTTGATCAACCTTGAGTCGTAACCACCTGATGTCGGAACAATTATGGTGTGGTTATTGCTTGACACAACTACTTGGAGATATTTCCGTATGCTTTCAAGAACCTCTTTTTCGTCCGAGGCAACGTTCAGCTCTGACATTCTAACTCTTACTGGATCTTCTTTGTATGATACAGATATTCCCTCACTATCAAGAGTTATTCGAGAGAAATATCTCAGGAACTTTACGTTCCTTACAAATGTTTGTTCTAAAACACTGAACCCAAAATCGAAGTAGTCTACGATACCTTCATTAGAAATCTCGAAATGCTTTCCTAGGGTCATCAAAGAATTAGTTGATACTATACTGTCCGACGAATTATAGAATACTGGAATCGACCCCAGCCAATCGTTTTCGATAGTCACTGAGGTGCCAGTAAATCTGACCAACACATTTCTATCATATAGGGAATCTGAAGAAGGGAAAGCCAAATTGAAGCCTTCGCTAGATATATGGTCAGACAGTACTCCGAATCCCCAGACAAATATGTAAAAACCTCCTTGCCGCAACAAAAGGCACTCGTAGTTATCCTTAATAAATTGATAATTGTATAATTTCTCAGGAACGTCTTTGCTAACCGTAAAACCAATAATTTTACCTATCACTGTCTTCTCTCCTCTTGATTCGATTTTCAGAGTATGGGATTAGTCCTAGGCAAAACCACACCATTATTTGGCTTACTCCAGGTCCATACGGATATGTGTATTCGAACATACTTATTATCAATCCGAGCATTAACAGCCATAGGGCTGTGCTCTCAAAGGCATCTCTTTGTTTGTAAAACAACATTCGCAGTGCCAATGCAATAAGATATCCATATAAGACAATAAATGGTAGAGAACCAACAATTCCGAACGAGACCCACTTGTTGAGAACGTAATTATGAGGGGTACCAAAGAACGTTTCACCAGAACTAAGTTCCCCGAAAAATGGATACAGTGAAACGAACCTCAGAGCTTCAATATATGTCCTTATTCTTCCTGCGCTTAGAGAATTCAGATCAGTGATGTCATAGTTCATAGTGAATGCATCATTGACGATCCCTGCTATTGGATCTAGGTAACCTGCCAGAAATAGAACAAGCAGTAGAAGTGAAATAATTAGCATCATAATTAGAACTAAAATAGTAAATGATTTTCTCAACTTGGTAAGGGTTATCAGCGTGAAAACCATAAGAACTCCGAGCAAACCAGCTCTGTTTCTTAAAATCACCAGGGTAGAAATACCGCCCATCAGGAGGCCAATGATACTTATTAGTCTTATTCTTCCCAAATATTGACTTCTTTTAAAACGAAGCAGCTTATCAAATAGAATAACCGTTGCAACGGCAACAATAGGACCTGTTTGGTTCTTAGATGTTCCAGAAATGTACTGTTCTCTTAAAATGAATCCCCCACCATAGTATAGGACAAGAGATACTCCCATTATCACAGCCAAAGCTGAGTATATCATCAATACCGTTTCAATGGAATGACGATCCGAAGCCAAGTTATAGGCACCTATCAGTATTCCAAATGGAATAAGAAGTTCTGTAATGCTTGAGAGTGTAGATCGCCAATGAAGAAGATGAAATAACAACATTTCGGCAGTTAAGACGACGACAGTTCCCAAGAATACCTTTACAAGTGTTGGCAATGAAGTTGAGAATGACCTTCTAAGTGACAGCAGCGTTATCAGGCCGAAAATCACATAAAGAACTAATCTAATCTCTGAGTATGCAACATCTCTTATCACTGGCATCTGCTGAATTACAGTAAGCATGATTCCAAAAACGAAGAGTGCTCGCAATCTTCGTTGCCGTTTAGCCATTGAGGGTTTCCGAGTCATTGTATATTCAGTGGGAATAGCCACGATTCATCACATCTCTTCTATGCATCAGTCCTATCTTCCAACTCCCTCAGTAATGAATCCGAGTGTTTTTGCTTTCTCAGGTTCAAGAAGGTTTCTTGTATCTAGAATGATATTTCCTTTCATGAGTTTCTTAACCACTTCCAGATCCAGCCCTCTATACTGGTTCCATTCTGTTAGTATCATTATTGCATCACAGTTATTGATTGCTTTGTATTCGCTATCTGCATATTCTATGCTATCTCCAAAGATTGTCTTCGCATTTTCCATCGCCTGCGGGTCATGACCCACAATATTGGCTCCTCTATTTAAAAGCTCTTCAATAATTATAATAGAAGGTGATTCTCTCATATCATCGGTCTCTGCTTTGAACGCAAGCCCCAGGATACCTATCTTCTTTCCCCTAAGGTCTCCGCCGACAAGTCTCTCCAGTTTCTCTACCATTCTTTTCTTCTGTTTCTCATTCGAAGATACTACTTCTTTCACTAGTGACATATCCACATTGTATTTGTTTCCAATATCGACAAGCGCCTTTGTGTCTTTGGGGAAACAGCTCCCTCCATATCCAGGACCCGGATGAAGAAACTTTGGACTTATTCTTCCGTCCATTCCCATTCCTTTGGCTACTTTGTGTACATCTGCTCCGACAGCTTCACAGAGATTCGCTATCTGGTTTATGAAAGTGATTTTAGTTGCAAGAAACGCATTACTGGCGTATTTTATGAGTTCAGCGGTTTCTAGGTTGCAGAACAGGAAAGGTGTCTCTATCAGATATAGGGCTTTGTAAATGTCCTGAATTATCGATTTAGCTTTCTCTGATTCATAACCTATAACAACCCTATCCGGATGAAATACGTCATGGACTGCTCTTCCTTCCCTCAAGAACTCAGGATTGGAAACTACATCAAAAGTATCTTTTCCAGATCTCTCGCTTATCAGCTGCTTGATCCATCTGTTTGTTCCCACAGGAACTGTGCTCTTCGTAACTATCACTTTGTATCCGTCAAGATTGTTAGCTATCGATTCGACAACTGCTTCTACAAAAGAGAGGTCGGCTTCTCCGTTAACCTTAGGGGGCGTTCCAACACCTATGAACACGACTTCGCTTTCTCTTATTGCTGTATCAATATCTGTCGTGAACGTAAGCCTGCCTTCTCTGAAGTTCTTGTCTACGAGTTCTTTCAATCCGGGCTCATATATGGGAATCTGGCCTTTGTTTAGCATATCTATCTTCGCCTTGTCTACGTCAACACAAGTAACCTTGTTTCCGAAGTCTGCTAGGCCCGTTCCTGTTACTAGACCTACGTAACCTGTGCCAATTACTGCAATCTTCTTTGACAATTCAAGTCCTCCTTCACTTAAGCCGATAGAACCCCTCGTTTCTAGGATTACAAAGCGGGTCGTTCATGAAAACACTGTGTGTAGTCTTTGGATCTTGATTCTCATAGTATTCTAAGCTTTCTTCTGCAACCCTTTTGTATGACAAGAGGTCAAGTATCTTGGCTGCATTGCTTTTCATAGACTCAACTAGGCCACGTGATTTTGACAACATATCAAGCAGTTGACGAATCTCATGACTTTGCCCCGAAAATAAGTATGCGCCGTTGCCCCTTATGAAGTGAGATGTACTTCCATGATATCTCAATATAAGTGGAGTTCTGGTCGCTACCGCATCTTCGACCAAAGTGGTGTGCTGTCTTGGCCAGATAGCCAAGTCGGCATTCCTGAGAAGCTGAAGTGTTCCCTTTCTGTCTTGCCAGCCGACAAACGACACATTGTCGGAAGCTTTGTCAATAAACTCTTTAGTAAATGAATCGTCCGTCTTGCCAAAAATTTTCAGCCTCACATTCAAGCCTCTAACAGCCTGTACAAGTTCTTCTAAGCCCTTTCCCTTAAACCACTTTCCACCAGTAGCAATTTCCAGAATATCACTCTTATTTCTTACTTCATTGTCTTGTGCTTTTAAAAGAGATAATACAGCATTCGCCCCATCTTCATCGGCACCAATGGGGAGCAGTCTAACCTTGCTATGTGGAACACCAAGTTCCTCCTCTGCAAAGTAGCACCTGGCAGGTGTTACCCCGAATACCAAGTCTACGTACTTGATCCATTTTTTCAAAATCGATGTCCAATAGGCTCTGTAATATGTAATTCTCCATAAGACATTTCTGGCACTGATGTTCAGATCTGCGTGATTATCTGCAACAAGGAAAACAGAAGGGTTTCTTAGCTTGTATTGTGCAGAGGTTATTAGAGAAGGTGAAGTAAGTCCGTGGTGGAAGATATAGTCTGGTCGTTCACTCCCGAGAATTCCAGTAAGATTTTCAAATCTTACGTACCGCCCCTTGAACTCACTTGAAATTGGAAGCCTCACTATGCGAATACCCTGGTCACTGAACTCGCCTGTTCCAACTATTTTGGGCTTTCCCTCACCAGTAAAATATGATTTTCTATCAGAAGTAATCACAACAACATCATGACCAAGTTTCGCCTGATACCTTGGCAAAAGATTTTCTTGATAACCATATCCATCATTGTAGTATTGACAAATGTGAACTATTTTCATAGGTTCCCTCAGTTTAAAACAACTGTGGTTCTCGGTAAAGATATCAACACTTGATTTATTATCGGTAAGTCAATATCAACGATTTCATGAACCAGCGGGCGGTCTAGTTCCTTCCACTTATTTCAATCATTGAGAAATTGTCTGTAGAGGTCAATGTACTCGAGAAATCTGTCATTCGAATCGAAGTTCGCAATTGCCCTTTTCCTGCAATTCTCTGTGTACTCCTGATCTCTCTCACCAACTGCACTATCTATATACGCTAAGAGGACCTTCTGCAAAACCAGTGAATATGATCAGACAACAAGACTCACTTCTTGTATCCGTCTGGCATTAGGCCTTGCCACAGACTTATTCGCTCCTGCTCCCTCAAATGCTGCATCATCGGTAGAAAAAGAAGCATGAATCATTATGTCTTTAAGCGCTACCTGATTCTTCAACCAACTAGCTTTCATTTCTTCTTTCCAACAGCACCCTTTCTATTCTACTGACAAACTGGTCTTGTCTGTATTTCTGAGAAGCCTCGAACCAACTATTGATCATTCTAGTTTCACAATCGAGTTCTTCGAAACTGTTAGCAATCGATACGGGATTCTGCTTTTCAACAAACACTCCAAAGTCTTCGCTTACAACATCCTTGATTCCTCCATGATCTGTTGTCACTATAGCACACCCATTAGCCATTGCTTCAAGTATGGAAATTGGCTGGCCTTCACCATAAGGATGTTTCGACGGAAGGCAAAAGATATAATTGCTCAGAAGAAGTTCTTTCTTCTTCATGCCTTCAACTACTCCGTGATAAGTTACCGAATCCCCCAGTTCTTTCAGATAGGTTTCTACTCTGTCTTCTATGACAGGTTCAATGGCACCTGCAACATCAAGATGTATCTTCTCTCCTCTATTTCGGAGCATTTTGACTGCTTCAAAGAGATCCAGTATTCCCTTTGATTCCATTAGGTTACTTAGATAAACAATCCTGATTGTATCATCGGTATTGTATCTCTCTATTTTCTGCCTTATTTCTTCCTCAGTAGCAAAGACCTCATCTTCAACACCGTTCTCGCAAACAAAGATCTTTTCATCAGGAACAAGGCCTTCAAAAATACATTTTAATGATGGACCAAGAACGATTGCTCCGCTCAATCCCTTCAAGTTTCTATAACTTATTAGTTTCTTCCAACCACTCAAACTATCGTACATGACACGAAAGTAGCTTCCATGAATATGAACGAAATAAGGAACTTTCTTTATTCGAGCAAGCCACATAAATGGAATGTATCTAATAAACCCTGCAACACTTGAACCAGGAGTCATGTATACTAAATCAAGTTCTGAAATGAAGAGGCTTTTGCAGAAATCAACAAGGAGTCGAAAAAGAGAGTCGAATGCTTTCAGAATAGAAAGCTTTCCTTGCTCTGATAGATTTCCAATATTACGTGCTCTTTTGCTTTGTGTGTTTATGACGCAAACAATGTGGCTTTTTCTTAGACCATTAACCAACATTCGATTGGCCAAAGAAAGGCCATGAATTGGTGGGGGAAAGGGCCCTATTATGATAATCTTCATTCTATCACTCCTACCAAAGCCACTTCTTCTCTTGCTTTCGCGTTGTCCCATACTTTTGTGGCAGATTGAAACAGGATTGACTTCATAAATCTCAATTGCTAATTTTACTTAAGAATCTCTCATCTCAAAGTGAAAAAACATACGAGCTTGGTCTTAAGTATAAACTCTCATAAATACAGCAAACGTCTTTTTCTTTCTGCACGGAGCCTTTTCTTTTACTCAATGCTCATCTCTATCATATTCAATGATCATCATTTTTCCGTCGATTTTCTTCAACCCAACACCTTGGTAGATTAAGTCATTTGGGTTGCTTTGTACCGATGGGAATACTATTGTACCAAATTGACATAATCCCATTGGAAGAATGTCCTTTTGAAAGATGGCAATTCTTCTAAATCTTTCTTCTAGATTTCCCATAACAATTTCGCTATTCCAGCTTTTTATTCCTTTTCCTCTTCTATATGAAATAAGATCGAGCTTACTCTTTCCTTCAGAAGCCGGCTCAACGGCTGTAGAGAAGAAATAGCTTTCTCCTATAGAACAAGAATATATACAAGAACCCTCAAGATCATACAATCTCTCATTCTCGAAAATCGATCCAGCCTTTCGCAAAAACCTGATTGAATTCGCTTCCAATTGAGTATCTGTAGCATAGAGAATACCTTCAGGAAGAGCAAACGCCGCACAACTCCTATATTCTTGTTTTCCAATAACAGCAGGTTCGACGCTTCGGAAATCGTCAGTTGCAATCCAAAAACCAGCTGCGTTATCAAAGTCACCTGTTGAAATCCAAACGCAGTCTCTATATTTGTCAGCCACCAATGTGTGTATGTGATTTATAGTTCCCTTCTCAAATGTGTAAGCGACCTCCCATTTACCGTTATCAGACTTCTTCCTTCTCCAGACTCTAACTTCTTTTCGATCAGGGTTATTGAAATACTCGCCAAAATAAACGCCATCACTAAAACCATAGAAATTCTCAATTTTGATTGCCGAGAGATAAGTTCTCATTTCCGGTCTAAACTTATGTTGTATTGTTAGTAAACCTGAGTCCAGTTCCAAAGAATAGAGAACACCATTAATAGGTATTAGTATTTCTTTATCTGAAGCAAATATCGAAAACCCTGGTTCTAGTCGAAGAGTTCTTTCAATAATTCTTGAGCGTGACAGTATGTTCTTGAGAAATCCTCTGTCAATTCTGCCTACCTCATCATACTCGAAAGTGCGAATATCCATCATAAAGAACTTATTTTTTGAATAGAAGAGCAAACGATCACCGTTTAAGCATAAAGGTTTACTTCTATTTCTTTTATAGACAATCTTCATGATAGTTTTCTCCCAAAATAATAAGGATACCCATTTGCGTTCTTCGAATTCAAGTAGTCAATGAGTTCTTTGCTATCATTAATATACTCTATTTGAAGCTCACCAATAGAAGCTATTTTTAAAATACCTTCTTTTTTCAGCTCTTTTCTGAAGCATCTTTCTGCTAGATTAATCGTCCACTTAGGCTTTCTCTCGCTGACCGTCAGCAGTTGTTCTTCAATGCCATCGATTATCTTGAAAGTTCTTTTTCGATACCACTCTTTTATTGGCCAATTGGGATTGCTATCTTCGGCAACATGCATCATCGTAAGAGAATGGACTAAGTCTACCCCCAGTCCAAGAATTTTCGCTCTTCTGTCGGCACAGAATTTCCACGAAGAATTCGTTCCACATGGAAGTGGACAATCTCCTTCGATATTCTTCTGCATCATTTCCGTTGCCAAAGGACCCAAGGCTGCCAAAGTGTTTATGGGATGTCTACTTCTTACAACTCCTGGCATCCTCAAAAACACATTTGGCAAAAAACCTGTCCATGCAAGGGTTTTTCTTACATCGTAGGTCAATACCTCTTTGATGTCATCATTAGATCTGATAGTAAGTTTGGAAATTTTTTCGCGAGAATATGAAGGATGCGTTGGAAAAGACAGAGTTCCAGTATTTCCGATTAGTCTCACTAACATTTCTATTAGTTTTTTTGGCTTCACTATATCTGCGCAATTTCTTTGAATACTCTCATAACTACTGTGAACGATTAGAATACTGCCTTCCTCAATTCCCAGCGATGATATTGCACTCACAATTGTTGATAAACCAACCTTCAGCGAAGGTTCCTTAATTCGATTCTTTTTTTCATTGTATCTTTTGATTAAGTAGTCGTTATTCCAATAAAGCCTTCTTGTCAGAACTTCAATTGAAGGATGCATAGTGCTTAATGAATCATAGATATTTCTAAAAGCCATGCCTATACCTCATCTAAGAAATAGATACTCCTCTCTGATACTTGGAGAGTTATACATAGGGATCACTATTTCCTATTTCTTGTCGCTCAAAACGATAGCTGAAATCTGTTCTTGTGAATCCAACAACTGTACCTTCTCTCTACATCGTTCCACTATCGATATGTATAGTTGTACCCGTTATTGATCTGGCTTCTTCAGAAAGAAGGAAGACCGCTGTATTCACTACACTGGATAGATCGGTTGCTTTTCCAAGACATGTTCTGTTGTAAATTCTATCCTTTTGATCGTTAGTAAGAGAGCTACTCATCCTTGTTTCCATAAAACCAGGCGCAATACAATTTGACCTAATATCCTTGCGGCCCCACTCTCTTGCTGCTCCTTTCGAGAAAGCCTCGAGCGCTCCTTTAGTAGCTGCATACATTGAAAGTCCTTTATATCCCGTATGCGCGCAAACAGATGTAATATGGATCAGTGAACCGCTTGTACCCTTAAGAAGCATATCTCGGATAATGTATTTTGTTAGCATTATTGGTGATAGAACGTTTATTCTGAACATATATTCCAGTGAGTCATAATTTGCATTAGTAATAATATCATCGTATGCCACGGCAGCGTTGTTTATTAGACCCACAATGTGTTCTCGTTCTTTTATTCTCTGTAGATACAGTTCCTTGATTCTTTGCGTCTCGCTTAGGTCGAAATCTATGTGAATATACTCTCCTTCTGAAGAGATCTTCTCAGCTTCCTCGTTAAAATGGCGGCTGATTCCAATAACGCCGTATCCCATTCTTATCAGACTTACTGCTAGTTCTTTCCCTAACCCGCTGGAATCACCTGTCAAAACTATATATCTCAATTTCTCGCCTTCTTTCCCGTCCTGGTTAGTTCTATTTTATCGACAAATTTGATCAATCTTGGAATTTTCCATTGCTGCAGGATCTTTGAGAGTTCTTTGGTCACAAATTCCTCATCTATGTGATCTGCTTCACTATTCCTAACAACGCTTGCTACTAGAATACTACCTGTTACCCTATTCGTTCGGGAGCTTACAATAGCGTCTTCTATTCCTTCTATATTCAAGATAGCTTCTTCAACTTCGTAAGGATTTACCTTGTACCCACCGACATTTATCATTTCGCTTTTTCTAGAGACAAATCTAAACTGTTTTTGATCAGTTAGTTCAACTATGTCTCCCGTATGATACCAGTCTTCATCTAGCAAGATATCAACAGATTGACCAAGCAAACTTTTGTGAACAAGAAGCTCACCATCTTCACCGATTCTGACCTTGTCAGCTATTCTATCTGATATTTTGAAAACATCTCCTTCAGCTGCGAATAAGCTACCTGCCTCAGTTGAAGCATATATATTATTCAGCCTGGCATTGGGAAATGCTTTTCTCATTATTGTTTCTATGTAAGGATCGAATTTTTCACCACCGGAAGTTGCTCTTCTAATGGTGTTCACCGGTTTCTCAAAAGTGACCAAGGTATTCCTGTAAAATGTTGGAGTCGCTGAGATATGAGTAACCTTCTCTTCCTGCATTATGTCGAACACTTTCGAGCGTGGAGTATCAAAAACAAACACAATTGGATTCATATTTAGAAAAGCCTGAAAGAAGACCTGTAATCCGGCAAAGTGAGTTGGATTATATGCAAAAACCCATATATCATCCTTGTGGTTCACACCGATCTTGACACTTCTTGTCAGAGAGTCAAATGTATGCGTAACCTTCTTTGGTCTTCCCGTTGTACCAGATGTATAGAGAGTTAGTCTCCAAGAGCTTTTTCCAATATCTATTAGATCCAGCAAATCTGCGAAGCTATTTTGCGCTGTCCAATGTGCATCACCGAAAGTGTATCTCTGATCGATAGATTTAATGCCCAGTGCCTCTATTTCATTGTGACTTAGATCACTATCAACTAGCTCAACCTCAACACCGTTAATAAGACTTAATACCAGATCGATAAAAACTTCATAGGATTTATCCGAATTGATAACATGCCCTATAGAACGTTTCAAACTCAATTCAGATAGAAGATCCTCGTACGTCTTCCTTATGCCTCTTTCTCGATCTACAAAGAATAAATGTTCCATATGAAATTATCCTTTCAATGCATCTAGGATTTCACCAACGGTATTTATAATACCATTCTCAAAAATATCTATACCTGTTTCGTCTTCTATCCTTACTGTCAATTCTGCAAGATCAAAAGAATCAAACCCAATATCATCTCGAAGGTTAAGATCTCTATTTAGGCTTTCAATAGGTTTCATGCCGCGTTTCTTGCGTATATCATTGATGATCTGAAGAAATTTCTCTTGCATTTTATTTACTCCTTTCGACATCGTAATATTATAGACTGTGTTCCTCAAAAACTATGCATTGTCTTTGAACCACGTCACCTTGTTTATTATCTTCACATAGCTCTCAATGACCTTCACAACCTTCAAGGATACATTCCTATCAAGATAGTCTGGTGACAATGGAGCTCTTTCTTCGTTGTCGAAGCTTTCTCTTGCGATCCTTATCGCGTTGACTACTCCTCTTGCCTTTATTCCGCCGATGACTATCGAGCCTTTGTCAAGCACTTCAGGTCTCTCGGTACTCGTTCTGAAAAGAACTGCTGGGAAACCGAGAATAGATGATTCCTCACTGAGTGTTCCACTGTCAGATAGAACGCAATAGGTTTTCTTCTGGAGCTTGTTGTAGTCGAAGAAGCCGAAGGGCTTGAGGTTGGTTATGAGTGGATTGAATTTGACTCCCTTCTCTTCTATCTTCTTCCAGCTTCTTGGATGGGTCGAGTAGATCACAGGTAGTTTGAACTCTTCGGCTACTGTGTTGAGAGTGTTCACTACTTCGTTGAAGTTCTTTTCTATGTCCAGGTTCTCTTCTCTATGGGCGCTGACGAGGATATACTTTCCCTCTTCAAGGTTCAGTCTTTCAAGAGCATCGCTATTGTCTATCTTATCCATATAGTGATATAGGACTTCAGGCATGGGAGAGCCGGTGACGAAGATATGCTCCTTTCTGAAGCCTTCAGAAAGGAGATATCTTCTACTGTGCTCTGTATATGGAAGGTTTATATCGCTTATGTGATCGACTATCTTTCTATTTATCTCTTCGGGTACGTTTTGATCGAAGCATCTGTTTCCCGCTTCCATATGGAATATAGGGATCTTTAATCTCTTTGCAGGGATAGCACTCAGAGCGCTGTTGGTGTCTCCAAGTATCAGAAGTGCCTCTGGCTTCTCTTTCAGGAGAACTTCATATGCAGCGCTGATTATATTACCCATCGTTTCGCCAAGATGTTTTCCCGGAACGTTTAGAAAATAATCCGGCTTTCTTATCTCGAGTTCCTGAAAGAAGATCTCGTTCAATGTATAATCCCAGTTCTGGCCTGTATGGACAACTATGTGATCGAAGTATTTATCACAAGCCTTTATTGTGGCTGAAAGGCGGATGATTTCCGGGCGGGTGCCTACTATGGTCATGAGTTTGGTCTTGTTCACTAAAAGAACCTCCATTTGAGTGCATAATGGCTGAAAAGCGTAATGGCGTAAAAAGTGCAAAGAGCGTAAAAGTGAAACAGCATAAAAGTTTAAAAGCATAAATGCGTAATAGCATAAAAGGCTAAATAGACTTCTGTAATCGTACTATTAGGTTGTTGAGCATTGCTCCTAATCGTTCTGCTTTCTCTTCTATACTCATTATATCGGATTCAGTTATGTAATCAAGTTCCTTTGCCAGCAATAGATGGCTCTTGCTTTCTTCCAGTGAGCCACGAGCAATGTACAGAAATCTACAGAACTCTTTGTTCCCACCTCTACCTCTTCCCTCGGCTATGTTTGCCGCTACAGATGAAGCAGCTCTTTTCAGTTGACTTGTCAAAGCGCACTTTTCCTCTTTCGGGAACTTTCCCGCGATTCTATAGACATCGATCGTGAATTCAAATGCTTCTTTCCAAACTTCAAGACCACTGAAACTGGTTTTCATTGGGTACCTCGGTGAAAAAGATTTGCGTAAAAGCGTAACAGCTTGAAGGCACAACGGCAAGTACTGCGTAAAAGCATAAAGGGCTTAATTACGCTCTTCCGCTGTTACGCGGATTCCCCATTACGCTTTTCTGCCTTTATGCGGTTATGCTTCTTCCTCAACTTTCTCATAGTACGTATCCGGCCTCTTTGGATCAAACACCTCATTTGCCCAGAAGAGGGTGATCATTTCGGTATCCCCTATGTTTTCTATCGAGTGTGTGTATCCCGGGGGGATGTCTATTATTTCGATGTTTTCTCCCGAGACTTTGTAAGAGATCTCTTGGTTGTTCAATATGTGTCTGAATTTGATATCTGCCTTGCCGGATATAACGCAGAATTTTTCAACTTTTGTGTCGTGATAGTGGTTCCCCCTGGTTATTCCCGGTTTGGTTGTGGACACAAAGATCTGGCCGAAGTGAGGGGATTTCAGAAGTTCGAAGAGCATTCCCCTGTTGTCTGTTTTCATCTCGACTTCGTATGAGAAGTTGTCTTTTTCGAGATAAGAGAGATATGTAGAATGCAGATTTCTCGTGAATTCATCCGAGAGATCGGGTAATATAGATGTCTCTCTCATCTCTTTGAAGCTATATATCTTCTTCGCCAGTTCACCGAGCGTGATTTTGAAGGATTTCTCAACAGGGTAGAAATGTTTCTTTGGATTTAGTTCGATGCCGAGTAGTTTATTGAAAGCATTCACTACATCATCTATGTATGTCAGCTCAAGCTCTCTCTTTTCATCCGAGATAGTTATTTCAAGATCATGCGAGATGTTATAACAAAATGTAGAGACTACGGAGTTGTAATTAGGTCTCGACCATTTTCCGAATAGGTTCGGGAATCTGAAGATACAGATAGGCGAGCCGGTTGACTCGCTGTATTCAATCAGCGCATCTTCTGCTGCCTTCTTGCTCTTTCCGTATTCGTTGTCGAGTTCTGCCTGGATTGAAGAAGTGTATGCTATCGGGATCTTTCTTCCTGTTTTGGCTGCGAGCTCTGTGACTGTTTCTGTCAGACCTTTGTTTACTTTCATGAAGTCCGCAGTGTCTTTCGGACGGTTTTCACCGGCCAGATGGAAGACGAAATCAGCTTTATAGGCTGATTTTTTCAGGTAATCGAGAGAGTGTTCTTTGTCGAAGGGAATGATCTCGATATCTCCCCTTCTTCTCAGTTGTACCTGGAGATTCTTTCCAACAAAACCTTCGCTACCGGTGATGAGTATCTTTTTCATTACTTTGCCGCCTTCCATGATTTCAGCTCTTCCTGTACATAGTCGAGTTTGAGTAGGAGTTCTTTCATCCCTTCTTTATCCAGTCTCTCGGTGTTGTGAGATGTGTAGGGCTCTATGTTGTTTGAGAGAAGCTCTCCCTTATCGAAGTACTTCGAGTAGTTTAGATCTCTCGTATCTGCCGGAACTCTGTAATAGCCTCCGAGGTCTTCCGCTATAACTTTCTCTTCCGAGGTCAGTAGACTCTCGTATATCTTCTCCCCATGGCGTGTGCCGATTATCTGGATTTTGCTGTCTGTCTCAAACATATCTATTAGAGCTTCGGCGAGAATCTTTATCGTTGCCGCCGGGGCTTTCTGGACGAATATGTCTCCCTGGTTGCCATTCTTGAAAGCATAGAGAACCAGATCTACGGCATCGTCCAGACTCATCATGAATCTCGTCATGTTCGGGTTGGTAATTGTGAGGGGTTTTCCGGCTTTGATCTGTTCGATAAATAGTGGGATAACAGAGCCCCTGGAGGCCATGACGTTTCCGTATCTCGTGCCGCAGAGAACTGTTTTGTTCTCCGAGATAGTTCTAGATTTGGCAACCATGACTTTTTCCATTAGAGCTTTTGTCATTCCCATGGCGTTTATTGGATAAACGGCCTTATCTGTGCTGAGAACGATTACTTTTTTCACGCCGTTGGCTATCGCGGCGTTGAGAGTGTTCTCCGTTCCCAAGATGTTCGTTTTGACGGCCTCAAGCGGAAAGAACTCACAGGAGGGAACCTGTTTTAACGCCGCGGCGCTGAAGACGAAATCCACTCCTCTGAGCGCAGATTCGATGCTGTTGTAATCGCGAACATCTCCTATATAGAACTTGAGCTTGTCGTTGTTGTAGACTTTTCGCATATCGTCCTGCTTCTTCTCATCACGACTGAATATGCGGATCTCGCTTATCTCTGTTTGAAGGAAACGCTTAACCACAGCATTTCCAAAAGAACCTGTTCCACCGGTGACTAAAAGAGTTCTATTTTTGAACATAATCATTATTCCTCTCTTTCAGAAAGTTCTTCAATGGTTCTGGCGGCAGTCTCAACTGAGAAGAACCTTTCCACATAATCAAGAGCATTGCGCTTGTGTTCAAGAAGCATTTCGGAACTGCTCAGCAACTCTTCAATTTTCTTTGCAAACATTTGTGAATCTCCATCTATTACGTATTTTCCACATTGACTTTCATCGATGATTCTCATCAGATCTGTGCTTTCCTTGTTTATCATCGCTACTATCGGTAGCCCACCAGCCATGTAACCGACAAGTTTTCCAGGCACAATCGGAGTATGATTTTCTTTTGATAAGCTAATTATTCCTAAATCAGCCGACTTCACGAGACTCGGGTATATTTCAGAAGGATAGTAGTCTCTGAAAAAAACATTGTCCAGTTGTTTCCTTCTGGCTAGATACTCAAGATCTTGTCTACTTCTTCCGTTCCCTGCAAACAAGAATACTGCATTCTGGCTCTTCAAATGCTCTGCAGATTCAATTATCTTCTCAAGCCCTTGAGCGGGTCCCATAGTTCCGGCGTACAAGCATATCTTCTGACCATTCAGCCCAAATTCCTTGTGAATATCAGTGTGACTATTCTCTGATCTATACGTTTGTGTATTCACCCAATTGTAAAGAACTTCGATCTTTGATCTCGGAACTTCCCTGTTGGCTATTAAGTAATCCTTATTTGTATCAGTCTGAGGTAAGATGATATCTGAGAGTCTATAGCATCTTTTTTCAATTCGTTGGAAGATCTTTATTGCCGCTCTATTCTTTAGAATCCCTAGATCAATTGCATTTTGCGGAAAGAGGTCTCTTAAAACCATTAGCAACTTTGCACGATGACTTTTGGCAATTCTAGCAGCTGTATCAATAAGAGTAATTGGAGGTGAATAGAAAAGAACTGAATCAAACCTTTTCCTCTGCTTGAGCAGACTTCTAGACTTAAGAGATAAAAGTCTTGAGCCCAGAAGAGTGTTAATCCCTCTCAAAATGAGGCTCTTCGGATGCATCGTAGGGACGGAGACTCTGATCACTTCAACCCCTTCGATAATTTCTGATTCACTGAAGACTTTCTTTCTATCATCTGAAGACATCCTTCCATCAGGTTGGATGGTAAGAACCGTAACGGAATTCCCTCTCTGTACGAGACATTCAGCTAATTCGCTCATCAATGAAGAGACTGAACATATTTGAGGTTTATACGAATCTGATATTATAAGAAAGTTGCGTCTCTCACTTCTATTCAACCTTATTTACTTCCCCTCATTCCGAGCATTGTCTCAATCGTTTTTAAGGTGATCTCAAGATCAAGTCTGAAGCTCTGGTTTTTTATGTAGTATAGATCGTATTCGGTCTTTCTCTTGTAATCCTCCATAGTTGATGTGTGCGGATAGTTTATCTGTGCCCAGCCGGTTATTCCTGGCTTAAGCCTATACCTATATGAATAGTAAGGTATGCTTTTCAGCGCCTTGTTATGATAGTTTTCCATTTCGGGTCTAGGACCGATGATTGACATAGTGCCTTGAAAGACGTTAAAAAACTGGGGAATTTCATCTAAGCGGGTCTTTCTTATGAACTTCCCGATCTTTGTCACTCTACCGCCTATAGTTTCGTTTGGATCTTCAAGTTTGTTCAAATCTTCTTCGGAAACGTTTGTAAGGCTTCTGAACTTCTTGAACGTAAAGGGTTTCATATGAAGCCCTATTCTCTTTTGCTTAAATACAAGGGGCCATCCAGACTCTATAGGAATAGCTATTGAAAGGAATAACAATAACGGAGAAGTAATAATCAAACCAATTGCAGAAAGTATCAAATCAAAGACTCTCTTTCTCTGAGAAATTTGGATATCAGTAAATGCCACGTCATAGTAGTCTCTGAAGATGTCTATCAATTCAAGCGGAATTCGTTTTAGCGAGCTTTCAACTACAATCGGCAAGTACTCTATAGTGTAACCATTTGCTTCACCTTGGCCCAAAGGATCTTCGACACTTCTAGCTAACTTGGGATCGCCTATCAATATCGCATCGAAGGGTTTCACTTCTTCCAAAGAAATAGCCTCTGTGAGAGTTGCTGCCGATGGGTTCATGTAGGAGTAGATTTCGATCTTTCCCATCGATGCTTTCTTGACTTCATCGAGTATTGGGCCAAGATCCTCTTCTCTGCCTATTACAAGATATCTTCGTGGGGGAAGATGCTTTATCGTGTATCTCATAAGCACGCATGAGAGGAAGGGGAAGATTAATCCTGAGACGGCTGCTGTTACGAAAAACGTGAACCTTGGGAGGCGCGGGGCGAAGAATACTATCGGGATGAGAGCAAAGAGAACACCGAGAACAGTGCCGGATATATATGAAACGATACATGAGTTTAGGGAGTAAGTCGTTAAATTATCGAAGCCTCTGAAGGCGTATATGCCAAGCATAATTGCTACATTGAGTAAGAGAGCTTGAATGGCGTATCCTGGAGTCCATGTGAGAGTAAGCGATTGTATAAAGAAGAGGGTCACGAAGAGAAACGTAGCGATGAGGTACTTCAGATTCGCTATTCTTCTTATCATACCTTCTCCCCTCCTGAGTCTACTAAGTTAATCACTCGATTCACTACCAAAGAAAGGAATTTCGGTGCAAACTCTGATACGTCTTACGGGTCCTTAATGTTAACTTTGGGAGCTTTTAGTATCGACTTACTTTTGTTAACACTTCATAATCTGAATATTATGCCAAATCGAATCTGAGAAAAGCCAGTTACATCTCTTTATAGGTCACGACAATCAATTATAGTGTCTATACGCAATGGAGTCAAGATTTACGGAAAAGAAGATTTGTAAAATTGCATTCGGCACCGATATGAGGAGCCTGAGGTAGCGGTGTGACAAGAAAACAAAGCAACTACAAACTCCGTTTTAATCGCAATGTGAGTTACTCTCACACATGAATTGGCTATCGGCGATGGGAAAAAAGAGAAGTAGTTGGGAACGTAAGTTTTGGGTGGAACATTTGCGGAGGGAGAACCCAGTCTCGCCCACGGCGTGCCCAGTTCCGCTGCACGGGGAAGCGCTCAGCGCACGCGTTCCTTGACAAGCGGGTCTTTCACCCATCAGTGGAAGCTAGTGGTCTTCTTCCTCGAGTCAGAGTTGTTATATGATTTCTTTGATGGCAGATAGCGTGAGGCGGTTTAGATGAAGATAAAGAAAATCCATATAAGAGATTTCCGAGGGATTGAAGAACTTGAGGTTGATCTTGTTCATCCATCTGGAAATGTTCTTGATTTAGCTGTTTTTGCTGGCCCTAATGGCTCTGGAAAAACGAGTGTTTTAGAAGCCTGTCTTATTTCTCTGGGGAGAAACGATCTAATTGGGGATGGACCTGATAATGATGTCAGATCAGGAGCAACGAATTTCGAGATTTGTCTGCAGATGAACTCAGGTGAAGAGATTGTCGCTTCTTCAAAGACAAGAGAAAAACAGATATCTCGCGCTCTTCAGGGTATTGGTGTTGAGTATTTTTCTTCGTGGCGTGAGCCCAAGTTGATCGGCAGTCTTCCAATCACTGCGGGAAAGAAGGGAAAACGTCCAAAAGAAACTGAGCAGAATCGCCTCTGGTTAATTAAGCAGCATCTTATAAACTTGAAAGCTAGAAGGGCTTTTGAATCTCAGCAAATCTTTCTGGAGATTGAACCCGAGGTCTTTAAACTGATAAATGACAGTTGGAGGCAATTCTATCCGGGAAGCAACAACTGTTTCGAAGTAAGGCCAATCAGCGAATCGATAGATGAAGGCTTCGATCTATTCATAAGGGATATCCCTACCAGCCAGCTGATTCCTGTTGACGCTCTCAGTTCAGGTGAGATCGAAGTATTGACTATGATAGGGTGGTTTGCGACACGAAAAACGAATCCGCAGTTTCTGTTCATTGATGAGCCGGAATTACATCTTCATTCGACCTGGCATCGAGTGGTGTTAAGGGTGTTGAGAAAACTTTTGCCAAATACCCAGATTATTTGTGCCACTCATTCCAAAGAGGTTCTTGATTCGGTGTTGAGCTATCAGCGCTTCACATTGTTACCACCGGACGATCCAAGAATTAAACTGAAAGGGAAGGATTATTTGAAGTGAGAACTGTTTCAACTGAACTCGAGTCATTGTTGTTGACCGCACCTGTTATTCTTCTTGTCGAGGACGTTCTAACGAAGGAATATTTGATACGGATCTGGCAACCAGATGACAAGTACTTCAATATCCTTGTTGCTTATGGAAGAGAATCTGTTAGAGCGTTACTCATGATCTTAGGACTGCAGGCTTTAGAAATGTATTTGGCGTTATCGATCGTGATTTTGGAACGAGCAATTGTGATAGGTGGACCCAAGTATTGTCTAATGAAGCAGTATTTATCTTACCAGTTTTTGAAATAGAGAACTATCTCCTTGATTGGAACGCTTTGAGTCATGTGTCAAATGACTTCTCTCACAAGAGAAACACAGATGTAATTTGCAAAAGAGCGCTCAGATTTGCCAAACAACTTCTCTGGTGGCTGTCTTGCTGCAGGACAATATCAACAATTAGAGGCCATTTGGTAGCTGACTTCCCCTCCTTCCCGGGACTTAACATTGGATCTAGAAGGGCGGTTCTTGAGTTTATTGAGAATCAGAAATGGTTCAGGGAAATCGAGAGCAGAGTTCACACTCTCATAGACAGAGAGAAGATCAGAGAGCTGATCGATAAAAGCATTGAAATGACTAACGGTTATCTGGAGAGCGGTACTTGGAAGGCTGAGTTCTCAGGAAAGGAGATCTTCAGAATGCTCAGGGGATATCTTGTCAATGAAAAGTACGCATCCCCTGAAGAAATGGATCTCGACTTGGCCAAGAAAATTGGAGATTATCAGTATGAGCAATCTTCTGCCCCGAAAAAGCTTCTCGCGCTCAAGCGGCTCATTTTGCAGGAAGCTCTTGCTGATTCACCATCAACGATCCAAGAAGAGTAATTGTAGAAGCAAGTTGCAAGTCATAAGAGTAGAACAAGCGGACAGAAGCTCTCAAGACCTAGATGCTGAAACGAGTTCAGCATGACGCGAATAGCAGGGTATCGATTACAGGGTATGGGGTGTCGAGAAGAAAAGCATTTCGCCGTCTTTGTATCTTCAGGTAATAATGCTGAGACAGTTACCGAGGTGGCAACTTCAGGAGCTCCCTCTCATTGTCATCCCGAACTTGTTTCGGGATCCGGTTTTGATCCTCTCTGAGGACGGTGGACCGCTGATGGACAACGTAGCCTTCAGCAGCGATCAGCGGGTTTTCCTTCTTAAGCGTATAGCGGTTTCTAAGTGCGTGATCCCGTCCAGAGACGCTGAACAGGTTTTTTCGGGCAGGCTCCGAGGATCACTGGTTCGAAAAAAGGTCAGACCCAAGGATCCGGTTTTTCGCTATTTCGCTCACAGCGGCCAGCAAAAGCCGAATCTTCTAGTCTACCACTGTGCTCAGTAGTCTCTAGTAGCCAAATACTTCTTATGTAGGCTTATTTCCCGGCCTACTTAGCTTATAGTTTGGGAAGACTTCATTCCATGTTTCTACTGTCAGAACAAGCACGTCATCAATGTACTTAATTTTCCACGGGACTTCTGTTTCTTTGTTCAATCTCTGCCTTAGACGATCCTGAAAGCTTAGTATGAGAGCAGAATCAAAACTTTTATCATATTCCTCCATTCCGAGAATGACTATATACAGCAATCTTCCCCGGATTTGGTTCATAAGATGAAGACAGGTATAGGAATCTCTTCCTTTTGGGACCAACCTGTCGTTTATAAGTGTGTTTTGCTGAATCTGTCTGAGAAACTCCTGTCTCTCTTTGGGCCTTGCTCCTCTCTGGGAAGGGTCTTTAACCTCGGTGAGAATCGTCCTTGATTCTTCGTAGACTACGAAATCAACGAATAACATACCGATAGGCAGAGATCGCCCCTGACGATCCAGTTTTTCTACTTGAACTGCTCCGAAATCCAGTTCAAAACCGCCTTCAAGGAATCGAGTCAACATGAGCACCCATTGTCTTCATAATCTGTTCGTGATACATCTTCTCATATGTAGCCAATATTGAATTCGAACTTAATTTATCGTAACTATCTTCACTCTCGCAAACTATCTCCTTTGTCTCTTTTCTTTTCAAGGAGTGGTATCTGATCCTGTCTTCCTCTTCGGCTTGAAGATCGAACTGCTTCAGTACTACATAGTCATGTGTAGCGAGAAATATTTGCACTCCTAGTCTTTGGAGTCTCAGCAGAATTCCCACAACTGAAGCTATCATTTCTGGATTCAAGTTGCTCTCTGGTTCATCCCAGAAGAGAATGGAGCCTTCCAGCAAAGTACCATTCTGGATCAAGAGCCACAGAAGCGCTAACTTTCTCAAACCTTCAGCAAGCAGAGAGAACTCGAGGTTTCCTTGTGTGTTCTTTAGGAAGAACTCCTCGTCCTTCACCGTCACTCTTCCATCCATACAGTCCTGAAGCAAAGTCAGAATCTGTTGTCGATCTTGATCGACGCGCCCTCGCAAAATAGGTTTGTAAGCTCTGTCGATGATATCTGGATAGATTTCTTCAAAATGAATCTCTCTGCTGTTATACAGTGATCTGAAACCCGGTGCGTGCGCAAGCATCTCTTTTACCGGGATGTATGCACATTCAATGGGCGTCTTCAACCACTTTTCCTGCCCCTTCACACTAGCCGACGAAGAGCTTTTGACGTGGTTAGAAAAAGAAAGCTCAATCTTGTTCTCTTTCATGTTTTCCACAACAATTGATGCGCGGCTGCTTGTCTGCTGCCTTCTCACCAGTCTACCAAGTTTCATTCCGTAAGGCAGGAAGACCCTCAGAAGTTTGCTTGCAAAGTCCTCTTTGGTTCGCGTAATATCGCAAGACGCATAGATGCACTTCAAGATATGAGTTTTGCCTGTTGCGTTGGATCCAATTAAGATGTTTATTCCAGGCGAGCACTCGAGATCAAGTTTTCGAAATGCCGTGAAATTGGTGAGTGTGAGTCTTTTTATGGCGCCTTCCAACTAGCTCACCCCCTTGTAGCCAACTGATTGTATTATAGCAGAAAGCCTTAGTGCAAACGGCGGCGAAGGGCGTCGGTCATCAATTCATGACGTGATGCTGCTGCGCAGGAAGCCTCTCAGGTCAACCGTCAACGGTCCGCCGTTCTCCGCATATTTCACGCAGTTGCAAGTGTCACGCTGCATGTTATAAAAGCAAAAGCTAAAAAAAAACTGTTCTTCCAGCGAAAAATGGGACAGACCAAAGGAACCGGTCAGTCCCTATTTTCGCTTCGTTGGTTCTTCAAAGTATTCAACGGGTTTTCGGAACCGTTTTTCAAGGAACTAGATCCCGATCAGTTACATATCGGGATGACAGCCTTTTCTTGCTTTGGGTCATCCTGGCGCGCTTCGGGCCAGGATCTCGTTCTTGAACCGAGAGCGATGGAGCGAGAAGACGCTTTGAGTCTGAGATGAAGCTTCGCTTCGAGAGAAACCCTATTCGAGACTACGAAGAACAGGGAGAAAAGCACGGTCTTTCGCGAACTTGTGGATTGAGGCTCGACAGGCAAAGATCATGTTCGGCAATTCATTTCAGTTTCCCTCAGTCTGAAGTATTTCACGTATCCTCGCTCGAAGAGAAGGTAAGTCACTCACAATAACTGCCCACACTATGTCATAGTTGACACCTGAGTAGTCGTGAATCAGCCGGTCTATTGTTCCAGCCAGTGCTCTCCAAGGAATATCGCTGTGAGCTACTGTGAAGGTATATGGAAGTTGTTTTGCTGCTTCTCCTATTATCTCAATGTTTCTGATTACTGCATCCTGAGTCTTCAAATCTGCCATGAATTCATCATATGACATATTGTCTACATAGGCTGTGATTCGTTCTATGCTGTCGACTATATCCTCAAGGATCTCAGCTATTTCTCTCCTAGACATATCTTATAGACTGCTCTATATCGTGCCTAATTCTGGCGTTTCGTATGCTTTTCAATCCACGAGGAGTTAGTAAATCAACCTTCTTTCGTACGATTCGTTCAAGCTGCTCCGCGAGCTCCA
>JACDJB010000938.1_pt1 | contig 25433 bp, 24 predicted proteins | sample 7454121 | NCBI WGS metagenome assembly JACDJB01 (sample SAMN14253290, study PRJNA609438) | sludge metagenome | isolation source: sludge after 25d culture with pyrite | collected 2018-12-20
CGGTGACCGATGGATGCCGGATGATCTCTCCCCAGGCCGACTCCATTTCACGTGACCAATGAATGTCGTCGAAAACAAACAGTGTATTGTTATGCGCTCTTTTAACACAGGCATTAAAATATTCAATGGTTGGTTCTCTCCGGTGATCGCCATCGAAAAAAACAAAATCTACCGAGGCCATACGGGCAAGAACACCGGGCAACACTTCGTTAAACCGGCCTTCTATCACATTTATATGGTTGATTTTATGATACCCAAACAGCTCTTTTGCCACTTTTGCTTTTTCATGGTTTCCTTCGATACTCCAAACCCGCGACTGCGCCGAGGGCATGGCAAAATAAATGGTGCTCATCCCTACCCCGGTACCCAATTCAAGAATATTTTTCAATCCAAAATGGTTGATCAACCTGAACAACAGGCGCCCGTACTTAGGAGGCAAACTGCCCCCCTTAACCACCTGTTTAACCTGCTGTTGCTTTGATTTGCCTGTTTTAGAGGGCGCTCCAAATGTGCCGGCGTCAATCTTATGGCGCTCGCGCAACAGCGCGCTCCTGATTGCCTCTATCTTAGTAAAAGCATAATAACTGTATCGCCCGTAAATAAGCTCACTAACCAGGTGAAAAACGAACGGGGAGTGAATCCCAAACCCTTTGTAATGCCGGGCGGTAGCCAGATAACGAAAAAAACGAAAAAACTGGAACCAGTTCAAAGCTTCAAAATTTTTATTCCTTGGTGTGAGTAATCTTTCGGAAAGCAAAGATACATTATAAAACCATTTATTGGCAGCAATCATCCCTGTCCATTTGTTTCAACAAAAGGTTTGCTCTATTTTTGAAGTCGCTAATTATGTCCGATCTCGCCACACATAACATCATGTACCTGCCCGGAGTAGGGCCCAAAAGAGCCGAACTCCTGAAAAAGGAGCTAAAAATAGCCTCTTTTGAAGATTTGTTGTATCATTTTCCCTACAAATACGTCGACCGGAGTCGCATTTATGCCATTAACGAGGTGTCGTCCCAAATGCCCTACATACAGGTAAAGGGAAAGATTACCTCGCTGAAGACGATGGGTGAAAAGCGTGGGCAAAGGCTGGTGGCAAAGCTTACCGACTCCACCGGAACCATTGAACTGGTTTGGTTTAAAGGGCACAAATACATCCGGGAACACATCAACCCCAACCACACATTTATTGTGTTTGGCAGACCTACGCTCTTTAATGGCGTTATAAACATTGTACATCCCGAACTTGAAAAACTGGAGGAAGCGCAGGCCCGGCCTTTGGGTGGTCTTCAGCCATTTTACAACACCACCGAAAGGATGAAGAGCCACTTTTTGAACTCCCGGGCAATGTTCAAACTGGTTCAAAATCTTTTCACCACCTATACAGGTAAGATACCCGAAACACTTCCAGCGGTAATCATTGAAAGATACAAGCTGATGAATCTAAATGAGGCACTGCGCCAGGTACATCTGCCTCCCGACGCACGAGTTCTGCAAAATGCCACCTTCCGGCTTAAATTCGAGGAGCTCTTTTACGTACAGTTAAACATCCTGCGCCTACGCAACCAGCGCACTTTTAATTTGAAAGGTCACGTTTTTGAAAAGGTGGGTACTCAATTCAATCACTTTTACCGGCAACATCTGCCCTTCGAACTTACCAACGCCCAAAAAAGAGTGATCCGGGAAATACGTAAAGACCTGGGCAGCAGCCGGCAAATGAACCGTCTGTTGCAGGGAGATGTGGGCAGCGGTAAAACCCTGGTGGCCCTCATGGTGATGCTTATCGCCATCGACAACCAATTCCAGGCCTGCCTGATGGCGCCCACCGAGATTCTGGCCACCCAGCATTTCGACACCCTCTCGCAAATGCTGAAGGGCATGGATGTAAATGTGGGATTGCTCACCGGCTCTACCAAAAAGCCTGAGCGCGAAGTGCTGCACACCGCTCTTCAGGAAGGCACGCTCCACATTTTAATTGGTACCCACGCGTTGATAGAAGATACCGTTAAATTTCACAATCTGGGTATTGTAGTCATCGACGAGCAGCATCGCTTTGGCGTGGCGCAACGGGCCCGGCTCTGGAGAAAAAACCTTACCCCGCCGCATGTGCTGGTTATGACCGCCACCCCCATCCCGCGTACACTGGCCATGACCATATATGGCGATCTGGATGTATCGGTGATTGATGAACTGCCGCCCGGCCGAAAACCGGTACAAACCTCTCATCTCTTCCACAATCGCAGAAATGAACTCAACAAGTTCATCATCAAACAGATAGAAGAGGGGCGACAAATATATCTGGTATATCCGCTCATCGAAGAGTCGGAGAAGATGGATTTTAAAAATCTTACCGACGGCTATGAATACATGACGCGTGTATTTCCGCAATATAAGGTGAGCATGGTGCACGGGCGCATGAAACCCGCCGAAAAGGAGGCCGCCATGCAAAAATTTGTGACCGGCAAGGCCCATATTCTGGTCTCCACCACCGTTATTGAAGTGGGCGTGAATGTGCCCAATGCTTCTGTTATGATCATCGAAAGCGCTGAGCGCTTTGGGCTCTCCCAGCTCCATCAGCTCAGAGGTCGCGTGGGCCGCGGCGCCGATCAAAGCTATTGCATCCTGATGACCGGCTACAAACTGGGCAACGAAACCCGCAAACGCATGGAGATCATGACCCGTACCACCGATGGTTTTGAGATTGCCGAGGCCGACCTGAAATTGCGCGGCCCCGGTGACATGGAGGGCACCCAGCAATCGGGTCTCCCCTTTGATTTGCGCATTGCCAACCTTGCTCAGGACGGGAAAATTCTACAATTGGCGCGCGATGCAGCCCGGGAAGTGCTCCACGACGATCCCCTCCTGGAAAAAGAGGAAAACCGGATACTTCAAAAACAACTCACCAAACTGGCGCGCCAAAAAATGAACTGGAGTATGATTTCGTAACCCCCCTATTGTTTTTTTTATACCTTTGCATGTTATACAACATTGTTTTAGAACACAGGCTTACAATCATGGCAGGCATAAAAAAAGGCACCCTAAAGGAGACAACCATACGCGACATACCCCAACTGTTCGATGTTCTAACCCCTGAGGAACAGGCTTATTTACTGGCCAACCACACCACTGTAAAATATCGTAAAAACCAGATCATCTATCAGGAGGGTGAAGCACCGTCTGCTTTTTTGTGCATAGGTTCGGGAAAGGTAAAGATTTTCAAGGAGGGTTTGATGGGTCGCGACCAGATTGTACGCATGGCCAGCGGTCCCGGCTATATTGGCTACCGTGCTTTTTTTGCCGAGGAAAATCACGTAGCTTCGGCAGTGGTATTCGAGCCTTGCGTGATCTTTCACATCAGCCGCGAGGTGATTTTAAACCTCATGAAGTCGAACAACGACTTGTGCATGAGCATCATAAAGTCGTTTGCCTCCGAGCTTGGCTTTGCCCGCTATCGCACCATCACCCTCACCCAGAAGCACATACGCGGGCGCCTGGCCGAAAGTCTTATCGTGTTGCGCGACACCTACGGCTACGAAGAGGATGGCTCCACCCTAAGCATTTACCTCTCCCGCGAAGACCTGGCCAACTTCTCCAATATGACCACCTCCAATGCCATACGCACCCTCACCACCTTCGTAAAAGAGAAGGTGGTGATTGTGGATGGGCGCATCATTAAAATTATTGATGAGCAAAAATTAGAGCGGATTTCGAGGTTGGGATAAAATTTAGTTTTTCAACATTTTACCTGTATAAACTGTCTGTTGCCCATTCAGTAACTTAATCAGGTAAATGCCCCTGGCCAGATGTGCCACCGACACCCGTTCGCCCGAGGAAACCATTTGTTCCAGAACCATTGCACCGGTGATTTGGAAAACCTGAAGTTTCAGATCATTGGAGCTGTCATTCAATGTCAGGGTTATCTCATCGAAGGCAGGATTGGGATAAAACCCTGTTGAAGAGGTTTCAGGTCCTTCAATGCCGGTGGAAGTCCCGGCTGAATAATAGTAAGTAGATTTGTCGGTTTGCACCCACAGGCCGTCTTCCATATCAAAGCTTTTGTCGCCCGAAATAGCCTTCGTGGGCATAAAGGTAGGATCACCTATGCCAAAAATTTCACTGCCAAAAGAGAGAAATGCCACCTCCGAAAAATCCAGGGCGCCGTACTGGTATTCATATTTTTCATCATCTTCCCACGTTCCGGCAGTGCCGTTCCACTTCGAATCTGTTTCAATGGTCACATCACCCACAGTGTTGTACTGGTACACCGTACGCCTTTGATTCTCCATCTCCTGCGAAACAAAATTGAGTCCCGAAACAATGGTGGTGACAAGTTGCCCGGAAGCATTATAGCTGTGATCCGACTTTGAAAATAGCATTTCCACATCCCCTATAAAGCCATAAGTGCTTTGGGTTATCAGTTGTCCTGAGGGGTTATACGCATATCTTATAATCACACTTTTAGTCATCACCTCATCATCATCCAATGCCCATATATCCCATTGTGATAGCCTACCCGAAGCATCGTAAAAAAAGTAATTTTCACCATCTAATTTCCATTCGCCCCCGGTTTCGTAGGAAGAAACCAACATAGATTCCAGTTTTCCATCTGCATTGTAATTAATCTCCATTTTGCTAACCAGACCCAGTATGTCGTTTATTACATCAAGTTCAAATTCGAGCAGGGTGCTGATCTTGTCGTCGGTTCCATATTCAAAATCAGTAACGTCAACAGTTTTCCATGCTTTGGCATCGGTGTCCCATTCCTGTTCAGCCACACCTACAATCCTCATTGGTTTAATTTGATCATACTGATACTGGTACACGTCCCTCCAGTCGTATATAAAGGTTTCGCCAGGCTTATCGTAAGTCCATGAAACAATGCTGTCTAACTTTTGGGTGGGCGCACTCTTTAAAAGGGAAGAGGAACGGGGCGGTGCAAAGCGGATGGTTTTAGATAACAAACCGGCTTGTTGCACAATCTGGTCTGTTTTAGCTTTCATCTTAAGCATTTTCTGATGAAAATCAGTTCTGTTCTGTGTGTAAGCCAGCAAGGTTATTACTGACAAAGCGACAACCATAGTAAATCTTTTCATTGTAAAATCCATTTAGTTTAACAATAACAATCAACATCAACCTTTACGGAAAATGAATTAAGGCACTTACTGAGAGGCTGCTAAAAACAAAAAAGGCAGAAATAACCAGTAAGCAACGGAATGAAAGTTACGACGGAAAAATAAAAAGAGCAATAGCTCTTTTATGAAGTTTCTTAAAAATTACATTAAAATTCAGGATTTGAATGGGCTCACTGCGGCCTGCCCCCTTTACTCCTTAAAATACACTCTGTTTACCCGTCGCGAAATGCCGGTAAGGATTTCGTAGGGGATGGTGTCCAATTGGCGGGCCAGATTGGTCAACGGATAATCATCGCCGAATATCAGCACTTCATCGCCCTCTTCGGCCTGAATATCGCTTATATCCACCATGCAGGTATCCATGCAGATGTTGCCCACCACAGGCGCCAACCGTCCGTTGATCATCACTTTGCCGTTGCCATTGCTCAAATGCCGGTTTAAACCATCGGCATAGCCAATGGGTAACACAGCAATGGTACCATCATTTTTCAGCCAGCCGGAGCGGTTGTAACCAATGGTTTCGTAGGCGGCAACAGGTTTAATCTGAGATATATAAGTTTTAAGGGTCACCACATTTTGCAAATCGGTGAGCACTCCGGCACCGAAGCCGTAAAGGCCAATTCCCAAACGAACCATATCGAAGCGGGCTTCGGGAAACCGCTCTATTCCGGAGCTGTTTAATACATGCCTCAAAAAGGAGCCCCCCAGAGCATCCTGTAACTTTAAACAAATGTCGGTATATTGTTTAATCTGGTGCCGGGTAAAGGCATCATGTGACTCATCGTCGCTGCCCACTAAATGAGTAAACACCGATTGCACCCGTATGCGCGGCATCTTATTCAGCCTTTGGACTAAAACATCGGTTTCCTGTTCTAAAAACCCCATTCGATTCATGCCGGTATCTATCTTTAAATGAAAGGGCATACCATCTGCACCTTCCATCTGAACGCGGTTATAAAAGGCGTCCAATACCCTGAAGTTATATATTTCCGGCTCCAGGTTGTGCTCAAGCATCTGGGCAAAACTTTTTTCATCGGGATTCATTACTATGATGGGCAAGGCAATGCCCGATTTTCGAAGCTCCATGCCTTCGTCGGCATAAGCCACGCCCAAATAATCCACTTTTTGGTGTTGCAGGGCAGAGGCAATTTCATAAGAGCCACTTCCGTACGAAAAGGCTTTAACCATAGCCAGCACACGGGTTTCGGGTTTTAGCAGAGAGCGGTAAGCGTTCAGGTTGTGCACCAGCGCGTTGAGATTTATCTCCATCAAGGTGGCATGTTTTTTCAATTCCAATCGTTCGGCAATCTGCTCAAAAGCAAATATCCGCGAACCTTTTAACAGGATGGCCTCCTCCCTGAACTGAAAAGAGGGAAGCGCTGACAGGAACTCCCGGGTGGAATAAAAAAATTGTGCCTTATCCCCGAACAATGAGGCATGTTCCATTAAAGCGGGGCCTATGCCAATGAAACGATCAATGTGTTTCTCCCGTATCAGACGGGCCACCAATGGATAGAGCTCCCGGTTGGGCAACCCGGTCTGCAAAAGGTCGGAGAGAATTACCGTGCGCGAGACCCCCTTACTTCGACTTTGCTGCGCCAAAAAATCGAGCGCAACTTCCAGAGAAGTAATATCAGAGTTATAAGAGTCGTTGATAAGCAGATTGTTACGGATGCCGGACTTCTGTTCCAGGCGCATGGCCACAGGCTGCAAATGCTGTGCCCGCTCTGCCAAAATTTTAGGTTCAGAGCCCTGATGAAGCATGAAAAGCAACACATGCATTATGTTATCCACCGAAACACGATCGGTAAAGGGAATTTTCACAGAAAAATCACTCCCTCTCCATCGAAGGCTGAGCGTGGTATCGTTATTATCACCGGAGGTCTCAAGCAACTGCAGGTCTCCACCCGGTGTTCGGCTCCAGGTAACGGTTTCCTTTCCGGGAAAAAGACGTCCGATGGTTTGGTGCACCAGCGGCAGATCGCGACAATAAAAGAGGGTCTTCACTTCCTGAAAAAGCAACAACTTTTCATTCAGTTTATGTGGCAGGGAGGTAAAATTCTCCTGATGGGCCGGTCCCAGCATTGTGAAAAGACCCAGCGTGGGTTTGATGCAACCTGCCAGGCGAGCCATCTCACCGGGCCTGGATATGCCGGCCTCAATAATGGCCAGGTTGGTGTGATCATCCATTTGCCAAAGCGACAGGGGCACCCCGGCCTGACTGTTGTAGCTCCGTGGAGAACGCGTAAGCCGCAGCTCGTCTCCCGCCATCTGAGCCAACCACTCTTTAACAATGGTTTTACCATTGCTGCCGGTAATGGCCAGCACCGGCACCTTAAAGCGTGCGCGATGTGCACCGGCCAGTTTTTGTAGCGCCTCCAGCGGCCCGGAGGTCTCAATCCAGTTGGCCTGCTCCTTTATAGAGGCAGGCACACGACCTTCTTCCACCACAAAATTACGAACCCCTTTTTGAACCAAATCGTGCAAAAATTGATGACCATCATGTCGCAAACCTCTGAGTGCAAAGAAAAGACTTTCGGATGCCTCGAACACCGACCGGCTGTCAATGGACAAACGGGTAATGTGGCCGGGCACATTAAAGGTGAGACGACCCGCACAAAGTTTCGCAATTTCCCGGGGTGAATATGGCGTCATGAATAATATTTTTCGGACTGTAATCGTTACCTTTGCAAAGATAACTAAAAATGGGGTTAACAAGTTATTATGGAAAAGGACACACTTCTTGAGTTAATGATTCATGAAATCAGTGAGATTGAAAGGCTGATTGAAACGTTTAAGGGAAAAGAGACCATCTCCAAACCCTTTATAAACCTTGCACGAATCAAAGTTCGCAACGTACTGGAGGAACTCGATTTACTGGAAGAGTTAACAGAATCGGACTCGAAAAAAGAAAAGGAAACAGCGGCAAGTTCCAAAGAGGTTTCAACGGGCCACCCGGATAATGGTCAAACATCTGCAAAGTCATACACAGCACCTGCCATTCAGGAAACATCGGAGGCAAATGAAGCCCGGGCAATGGAGAAAACGGCGGCGGTAGAGGAAACGCAAACGGTTCATGAAAAGCCGGCGGGTCAGGAAGAACCGGCTGTGGAAGAGAAGTCTCCAATCTCCAAAGAAGAGACCGTAGAGGCAGAGAAAACCGATGAACCCGTGAGTGAGAACAGCTTTCAATTTGGCACGAAAAAAGATGACGACACCAAACCCGAGGGGGGGGTATTGGGAGAGACTTTGGGCAAAAACAAATCGTCTTTTAACGACCTTATTGCCAAAAAAACAACCGGTATAGTCCCACCGCGCCATCTTACCGCCGCACCCGTATCGGACCTGCATAAAGCCATGGGCATCAACGACCGCTTCTTTTACCAGAGAGAGTTGTTTGGTGGTAATGCCAACCTGCTGAACCAAACGGTGGATCAGCTCAACCAAATGCAGACATTGACAGATGCGAGAAGCTTTTTAAAGACCAATTTCAATTGGGATGACGACCATGAAGCGGTCGCCGGCTTTCTGGAACTCGTGGAAAGGCGTTTTACATGAGCCTGTTAACCGTGGTTCCCACCCCCATTGGCAACCTTGAAGACATGACCTTCAGAGCGGTGCGCCTGTTGAAAGAGGTGGATTTTATCCTGGCCGAGGATACCCGTACTTCGGGCATCTTACTAAAACATTATCAGATATCCACCCGGATGTACGCGCATCATAAGTTCAACGAACATAAGTCCGTTGAAAAGGTGATTGAACGAATAAAAGCGGGTGAACACGCCGCACTCATCTCCGATGCAGGCACTCCGGGCATCTCCGACCCCGGTTATCTGGTGGTGCGCCGCTGTATTGATGCACACATAAGAGTAGAGTGTCTGCCCGGCCCTACTGCGTTTGTGCCGGCGTTGGTGACATCGGGTCTGCCCAACGATAGGTTTTGCTTTGAAGGGTTTCTGCCGGTAAAAAAAGGAAGACAAACCCGGTTGAATTTTTTGAAAGAAGAAAACCGCACCATGGTATTTTACGAATCGCCTCACCGGCTGGTAAAAACCCTTACACAATTGGCCGGGGTGCTGGGTAAAGAGAGGCAGGCCGCCGTATGCAGGGAAATCAGCAAGTTGCACGAAGAGACCCACCGGGATACATTGGGGGCATTGGCTGCATTTTTTAACACAAATAACCCCCGGGGAGAGATTGTTTTACTTGTGGATGGCAAAAAATAAAACTAACTTTGCTTGTATAAGTTCCATGTAATACGACAATTAACCCTTTAAAAATTAGACTTATGAAACGTATTGTCATTATTTTTGCTTTGCTCCCACTGCTTTGGCATTGCCAAAACAGACCCAGTCGTACCGAGCTGGAACAACAGAACGATTCGTTGATGGTTGTTGCAGCCGAAAAAGAGAGCCAGATGAACGAAATGGTCAGCACTCTGGGAGAGATAGAGGCCAATTTGCGCATTATTAAAGAGAAGGAAAAGCTTATTGCCCTTAAAGCTGGCGAAGGAGACACACAGGGAACATCCGCCGACGAAATCAACAAAGACATACGGCTGATATACGACCTGATGGTGCAAAACAAAGAACGCATCCAATCGCTGGACGAACAGCTTCGTAAAGCGGGCATTGAGTCGTCACGTTTGAATCGCCTGGTAAACAGCATGAACGAGAAGCTTCGTGAAAAGGACATGGAGCTGATGAAGTTGAATGAGTTGCTTAAAAACAAGGACATGGAAATTGATGACATGACTTATGCCATGGCCGATATGGAAATTGCATTGGACTCGCTTAAAACCGCTAATCAGGCGACCCTGGAGGCTCTTAGTTCCACAAAAGACGACCTTTATACGGCTTATTATGCCATTGGCACCCGCAGCGAACTCAAAGACAAAAATATTATCTCCCGCGAAGGATTTCTCTTTTTTGGCAGAACGCTGGTACTGGAAGAAGATTTTGATAAGAGTTATTTTACACCTGTGAACATTCTCACCACCGACACCATTCCCACGTATCAAACCCGTGCCAAAGTGCTGAGCACACATCCCGATGGCTCATATATCCTTGAAAAAGACGAGAATGGTTTTCAGCAGGTCATCATTAAAAATAAGGAATTGTTCTGGAGTGTGTCTAAATACCTGGTTTTGCAGGTAAACTAACCTGGATAAACCCCCGATTAAAATGCGTTACACCCATCTTTTTTTCGATTTGGACCACACCCTTTGGGACTTTGAAACCAATGCAAGGTTAACGCTTGAGCAACTTTTTGAGACCTATACGCTAAACCGGTATTTCACCGATTTCAGCCACTTTATGGAACGCTACACCCCCATAAATCTTGAGCTGTGGTCGCAATATCAGTTGAGAAAGATTCCAAAAAGTACGCTCAAAATCAACCGGTTTTACTACACCTTTGTGGATGCCGGGTTCGACGATTACACCATTGCTGAAAAATTTGCCAGGGACTTTATCAACATCAATCCCCTGAAGCCCAATGTGATACCTTATACCTTCGAGCTGTTGGATTATCTGAAACAACGTGGGTACCAAATGTACATCATCACCAACGGGTTTACAGAGACTCAGCACGTTAAGATGAAGAGCAGCGGGCTGAATCCTTACTTTCGCAAGATGTTTATATCGGAGGAGATAGGTGTGTCGAAACCTCACCAGCGCTTTTTCGAGCATGCCATAAAGAGCAGCAACGCACGAAAAGCTGACAGCCTGGTAATTGGTGACAGTCTTGTAAATGACGTGAAAGGAGCCCGTGATTTTGGGCTTGACCAGGTTTATTTAAACTCACTGGGAGAACCCCACAATGAATTGGTTTTTAAAGAGATAACCTCACTGAAAGAGCTGATAGGCTGGCTTTGAAAACCGGAATTAGAAAGGAGCTTCCCGGTTAAAATCAAAACCGGCGGCCGGCGAACCGGCAGGCAATGCATTGCTATCCTCCTCCTGCTGATTCATCTTTGAGCTCAGCGTCATAGGGGTTGAAGTGCTGTTGCCTGAATCGAAGCCGCTGCTGCCACCAAAACCGTGGGGTTCCATATCCTCAAAACGCACCAGCTCCTGGCGGAAGCGCAGTCGCACATCGCCGGTGGCCCCGTTGCGGTGCTTGGCAATAATTATTTCGGCCAGCCCAATCAGTGAATAACCGTTCTCATCTTCGGTAATGCGGTAATACTCGGGACGGTGAATAAAAAGCACCATGTCGGCATCCTGCTCAATGGCGCCCGACTCACGCAGGTCGGCCAACTGAGGTCTTTTGCCGTCGATGCCCGAGCGGTTTTCCACACCCCGGTTGAGCTGCGAAAGCGCTATGATGGGCACGTTAAGTTCTTTGGCCAATCCCTTAAGCGATCTGGAAATCATACTCACCTCCTGCTCGCGGCTTCCAGGATTCATACCCGAGGCACTCATCAGTTGCAGATAGTCGATAATCACCACCTTAATATCGTGTTGTTTCTTTAAGCGGCGACACTTGGCTCTCAGCTCAAAAATGGAAAGCCCCGGTGTATCATCCACGTAAATTGGGGCGCCCATGAGCGTTTGTATCTTATGGTCGAGTTGCTCCCACTCAAAGGGGGCCAGGTTGCCGTTCCTGATTTTTTCGCCCGGGATCTCGGTCTCCGACACAATCAAACGATTCACCAGTTGCACGTTGGCCATCTCCAGAGAGAATATGGCCACGGGCTGTTTATGCTCAATGGCCATATTGCGAGCCATAGAAAGCACGAAAGCTGTTTTTCCCATGGCCGGGCGTGCGGCAATAATCACCAGATCCGAATCCTGCCAGCCCGAGGTCATCCTATCCAGCACTGTGAAGCCCGATGGAATCCCGCTTAAGCCATCGGTGCGTTTACCCGCTTCACGTATTTTGTCGATGGCCTCCTTGATGATTGGATTGATCTGGGTTACCTCCTTCTTCATCGAACCCTGTGAGAGCAAATAAAAGCTGTTCTCCGCTTCATCCAACAGGTCGTTTACATCAATGGATTCGTCATACGACTGGGTTTGAAGTTCGCTGGAGATGCGAATCATCTCGCGCTGCAGAAACTTTTGCCAGATGATGCGGGCGTGGTACTCGATGTGAGCGGCAGATGCCACACGACCGGTGAGTTGAGTAATATAAAAAGCACCGCCCACCTCTTCAAGCTTACTCATCTTTTTAAGCTCTTCGGTAACCGTGAGAATATCCACCGGTTGCTCGTGAAAAAACAGATTAGAAACAGCCTGATAGATGTGTTGATGCGCATCCCGGTAAAACGATTCGGGCTTGAGAATCTCCGATACGGCAATAAAAGCGTCCTTCTCCAGCAATAAAGCCCCCAAAACAGCCTCTTCGATTTCGAGCGCCTGAGGCGGCATTTTACCACCTATGCTGACCTGCGAAAGGTCCGTTTTTTTCCTGTTGTTACTGTTGGTGTACTTCTTCTCGGCCATAAAAAGATTGCATTTTTAAATTAGAGAGCTGTCGCCATAGCGTGAAGCGAAAAAGGATAACAAAGGTACGAAAATTTAATGCCATGATGCAACCCGTCATGGAAGCCGCAACCCCCTGAAAGTCAATGCCGCTCAAGATACAATCACCTGGCATAGAGAGTGTTGCGACGTACAAAGAAAAACTTTTAAAGTGTTTAAAAGTCGCCTGTCTATAGTCAGGCAGGCCAGGGATTCAATGACTCCTGAAATTGCTTTGCGCCTTGATGCACTCTTTAGCCATATCATTTATCTTTTTTTTTGAATGAGAGGTTATAAGTGCATGGCAAGAATCTTATTTCCTTTTTGTATCTTAGTAGCGAGGATGTGTGTGATGCAAAAGTCCAACCTCATCACCTTATTTTTTATGAAAACCGAATGACAAAAACTATCCTTTTCATGCTGGTTGTGTTTACCAGCTTAACCGGCACCCTCGCGCAGGAATTAGAAGCGAACCCCCAACGCAACCGGCTGGGCATTACCTATGCCTCCTTTGGCAAGAACGATGTGGTAAGGGCCGATGCTTTGGATGGGGAACTAAGCTACAACGGGGATAAGTTCTACGCCCTGGGCGTTCATTATCTGCACCCGGTTTACAGCGGCTGGCTGGATATTGAAACAGCACTGGAATATACACATCATACCTTTGCGGTGAGTGGAATTGGCGGCACAGGTGAGCCTATCACGCCCTACAATGTTAATTCCTCAATGATTTCTCTGCCCATTGGCGCCCGTGCCCGTTTCCTGCAATATCTGTTCGCCAATGCGGGTTTTCTCATCGACATTGGCGCAGATGCTTCGAGCCCCATCGACAGCCAGAATGGCATAGGGCTTTATTTGGGGATTGGCATTGAATACGATTTTTTACCGGGCTTCTCACTCTTTGTGAACCCCTACCAGAGGGTACATGCGCTTCTCCCCTTTGCCCTGGAAAAAAATCATCAAAAAATATTGGAGGGAGGAGTCAGGATTGGGGTGATGTTTGGGTTGTAAACGCACCGCGGATCGGGCCGGATGGGCATCGGGGCCATTTTTTGAACCTCCAGGGAAGGGTAACCAAAATCTTCGGTAATTTTCCCCAAAATCAGGTAAATGGCCGCACCTCGAAACGGGTAATGACGGGCCACATCTGGAAAATGCACCGTATCGAAAAATTCGCCCTCCACATCCACAAAAGTAGCCAGTTGCATCAGCTTTCCATTGACGGTTTTTACGGGTTTAATGGTCACCAAACGCCCCAGCATACGCACCACCCTGCCCGTATTGCGCATCATGTCGCGGGCCATCACCTCACCCCTGAAACGCGATTGCAACATATCGAACAGCGAGAGGGATAATGGAAAGCCCAGCAACTCTATCTCATCATAGGCATCCTCTAACTTATTAAACTCAAACGCCGGCATCTTATAGCTTTTGGCTTCTGTTTGCAGCAGGGGTTTTTGCACCGCACCCCTGCCCCGCTCCTTATGCCCGAATAGGTGCACCTGCCACAACAATTCGGCCTTACTTTTGCCGGTAAACCTAAAAGCCCCTACGCGCACCAACAGCACCATCTGACTCTTGCCCGGCTTCAAACGGTTATAAAAATCTTCTAAAGAACGAAAAGCCCCGCTGCTCTTCCTTTCGGTTTCTACCTGTACCATCATCTGTTGTTCAAGCCCCTGCAGATGAATGAAACCCAAATAAATATCACGCTCTTTAATAGAGGTGTTTACCCCGCTGTGGTTTACACAAGGCAGATGAATGTTGGCCCCCCATCGGCAGGCTTCATTCACATAGACCCACGTGGCATAAAACCCGCCGAAATTATTGATCACTGCTACCATAAATTCAAGCGGGTATCTGGCTTTAAGATAGAGGCTCTGAAAACTCTCCACGGCATAGGAGGCGGAGTGTGCCTTTGAAAAGGAGTAACCCGCGAAGGATTCGATCTGTCGCCACACTTCGGCAATCAGTGTTTCGGAATAGCCGCGCCGGCGACAGTTTTCAAAAAATTTATCCACAATAACCTGAAACCCATTTTTCGATCGGAACTTACCGCTCATGGCGCGTCTCAGCACGTCGGATTCGGCCAGGTCGAGTCCTGCAAAATGGTGACACACCTTTATCACATCTTCCTGATACACCATCACCCCGTAGGTCTCCTCGAGCTGCTGCTTCATCACCGGATGCAGATAGTGCACCCCGGCGGGATTATGAAACCGCTGTATGTATTCGCGCATCATACCCGAGCGTGCCACACCGGGACGAATGATAGAGCTGGCAGCCACCAGGGTAATGTAGTTGTCGCACTTCAATTTTTTCAACAAACCGCGCATGGCCGGGCTCTCCACATAAAAGCAACCATTGGTTTCGCCGCGTCGCAGCAGCTCCTTCACCTGCTCATCGTTCTTAAAATCCTGTACCCGGTGTATATCCACTTTTTCACTCCGGTTTTGATACACCAAATCCACGCATTCGCGGATGTGTCCAATGCCTCGCTGCGAAAGGATGTCGAACTTCTCGAAGCCTATCTCTTCGGCCACGTACATGTCCCACTGCGTGGTGGGTAGTCCCTTGGGCGGAAGGTCCAGCGCCGTATAATCGGTGATGGGCGCCTGCGAAATAAGAATGCCGCCGGCATGAATGGTGCGCAAATTGGGCATCCCCTCCATAGCCTGTCCCATTTGAACAATTTTATACTCCAGCGAATGGGGATCAGATGCAGCCCGCTGAACAGCCAGACGATCGATCTCCTCCTTTGGCAGGCCATACACTTTGCCCAGCTCACGTATGGCAGCCCGTGCCTGAAAGGTAGAGGTGGCGCCCAAAAAAGCCGTATGGGCCTGCCCGTAACGTTTAAAGATGTATTGCTGCACCTCATCGCGCTCTCTCCATGAGTAATCAATATCAAAATCGGGCGGGGAAGAGCGTTTGGGATTGAGAAACCGCTCGAAATAGAGGTTCAGCTCAATGGGATCCACATCGGTAATTTTTAAACAATAGGCCACCACACTGTTGGCCCCGCTGCCCCGCCCCACATGATAAAAGCCGCGCGACATGGAGTAACGAATAATGTCCCAGGCAATTAAAAAATAGGCCGCGAAACCCATGTTGTTGATGATGGTCAGTTCGTTCTCTACCCGTTTTAAAGCTTCGGTATCACCGGCCCCATAACGGTGCTTCACACCATCTAACGCCAGTTGTTTGAGAAGCGTTTCATCATCGCGCCGGCTTCCCGTGTAGGTGCTTTTGTTCCGGTTCTCATTAAAATCAAAGTCGAAGGAGCAACCGGCAATCAGCTTTTCGGTGGCTTTTACAATGCCCGGCCAATCTTTGTAGGCGCCCATCAATTTACCGGGCGGTACCATCCAGTCGTAAGGCGTGCCCACATCGCCGGCACCCACCCTGTTGAGCAAGATATTGCGGTCGATGGCGCGCAAATGGCGATGTAGCTCAGCCCCCTGCCTGTTGGCAAAAGTCACCGGCTGCCATATTAACAACCGATCGGTGTAACGTCTGAACGAAGAGGTTACCAATTGCGGGAGTTGATGATGACGAACACCCACATACTCGTTGGGTGCCAGTTGCGACGGGTTTTTAATGCCGAAGGGCCATACGATGACCGCATGATGAAACGCAGGCGGTGAAGGCGGCAGGGGTTGCCGCAGCAAGCGGTAATAGCTCAGGAAACGATTCAGCTCACCAAACCCTTTTACGTTCAAGGCGATACCGGTGTAAAGCAAGCGGTTGTCTTCACGAAACTCAATCCCCGTCAGCGGTGTAATATTTTTTTGACGACATGCTTTTACAAAATCAAAGGTACCTGAAGTATTGTTGATGTCGGTGAGTACCAGTGTATCAATGCCCCGCTCTGCCGCCATCGAAGCCAGAACATCGGGCGGGAGCGTGCCGTAACGTAAACTGTAATATGAATGCGTATTAAGATACATAATTTCAGAAAGTTCAATGATGTCCGGTATTCTCACACGGCTCTGCCCACCGCATGTGCCCCAAAACGTGCACGCACATGATCGAGGGCCCGGTAAAGCGCCACCTGTTCAACGGCATCCTCAAAGAGGTCGAGCTGGGGCGCCCCGCTCACCAGTGCACTTAACTTTACACCCACCAGCCGTACCATCACCCGCCGGGTGTAAAGGCGCGCTAACAACTCTTTGGCTATGGGAATCAGCACATGGTCGAACGAGGTGTAGCCAATCTTCTTTTGAAGCGTGTAAGTTTGAAAATCGGCATACTTTATCTTCACGGTGATACAACCTGTAAGTTTTCCTTTTACGCGCAACTCGAAGGCCAGCTTTTCGGTCATCTTAACCATCAAACTCATCAGGAATTTCATATCGCCCCTGTCGCTTTCAAAGGTTTGCTCGGTGCCGATGGATTTTTGCTCCGAAAAAGTTTCCACGGGTGAAGGGTCAATGCCATTGGCACGCCGCCAGATTTCAATGCCATTTTTGCCCATGGCGTGCAGCATCATCTCCGGTGGCATTTGACGGAGCGTCTCGATGCGGGCAATGCCCATCGACCGAAGCAGCTTATAGGTGGCAGGGCCAATCATGGGTATTTTCCGGATGGAGAGTGGTCCTAAAAAAGGCTTCACTTCAGATTCCGGTACCTGTTTCTCGCCATTGGGCTTGGCTTCGCCCGTGGCGATTTTGGAAACGGTTTTGTTTACCGACAGGCCAAAAGAGATGGGAAGGCCCGTTTCGCGCACTATTTTTTGCCGCAGTTCGTGGCTCCACCTCAGACATCCAAAAAAACGGTCCATACCTGTTATATCCAGATAGTGCTCATCAATGGAAGCTTTTTCGTAAAGTGGAGCTGCTTCCGCTATAATTTGGGTCACCGTCCGCGAATAGCGACTGTAATTGTCCATATCGCCTCTTATGAAGAAAGCATCGGGGCAGAGCCGGCGAGCCATCTTCATGGCCATGGCCGAGTGCACGCCGTAACGCCGCGCCTCATAGCTACAGGCCGCCACCACACCCCGGTCGGACTGCCCGCCCACGATTACCGGCACGCCGTTAAGACGACTGTTCTGCAACCGTTCTACCGATACGAAGAACGAATCCAGATCGAAATGTACAATTTGACGCTCTTTTGCTTCCACCAATCCTGTTTTGATTATTTTATAATCTTTATTCAGGTTGTAATTTAAGCAAAAAATCGTAAGATGAAAAGCTTTTTGTGAGAATTTTTAAGAAGCGGGGAAGAAGTGGGAAGGGGGAAGACGGAAGACAGAAGACGGAAGACGGAAGACGGAAGACGGAAGACGGAAGACAGAAGGCAGAAGACCGAAGACGGAAGACGGAAGACGGAAGACGGAAGACAGATTCCGATAGCTATCGGAACGGAAATAGCACCAGCATCGCCGTGTTCCTCCGCTAAAGCTTCACCCCTCGGCCGCCAAAGGCTTGTCACTTACGCTTCAAAGCTTCAGCGACGGAGCGCCGACGGCACGGCGCGTTCGCATAAAGCTTTAGCGTCGCATCTTCGGCAAGCCTCCGGCGACCGAAGGGTTGCGAAGCGTACGCGGACGGCAACCGAAGGGCCGTGCGTCTTTATTTTTAGTAACGGGTTTGTCCCTCAAAGACACGCGAAGACTCGAGAGCTATCAGGTCGCCGAAATAGTTGAGTTTACCACGGCGCAGTCCCGAAACAGTGGCGAAGGAGTTACCTCCGGCACTTACCGACATGTGAACATCATACACGCCCAGGTTGGTCATCACGTTCATGGATACAGAGACCGACTTCTTCTTGTCGTTGGCTTTTACCTCGTAACGTGAAATCTGCCCCTCGGCTGTTACCCCGCCTACTCCGTTGGGCCCAACCCCCCAATCGGAACCGACTTGAATAACCGCCTTTCCGTCGTCAACCTTAATGAAGTTGATGGTGGAATTAACCAGGACACGCGTACCGTACTGGTTGCTTAAAAAATCGGCCTCCAGCACGTAATCCCGACTCTCAATCAAGTCCACCAGTTGATTGTATTGCTGCATAAGAGCGGCCTCTTTTTCAGCTTTCGATTGATTTTTAGCATCACTATTGTTATTATTCAGAGCAAAAATTCCGGCTGAAAATAACATCACTATCAATAATATACCTATCCGTTTCATGATTCCAGAATTTAATTAAAATTATAAATTTATTTATCATCAACAGCATCAATGACAGAAATTTTTCCATAGTAACTGATGGAACTTCTGTTGTTGCTGTTAACGTTGACGGTGGTATTGCCATTGCTGCCAATATCCATATTTACTTTAAAAGTATCTTTATCCTTCACCTCGAAGGTAAAACGCAGCTTCATCTTTCGCTGATGGGTGTCAATTTCCACATTTTGCATCTCACCTTTAAATTCAATGCCGCCACCGCCACCATAATCCACACTGTAGGCTCTGCCGAAAAACGGCAAATGCCCTTCGGCATCCGAACCGGTGATTTTAATAAACCCATAGTTGGTAGTTAAATCAATAGAGCGTCCACCCTGAGGAAAGGCGCGCTGTGCTTCAAAAATAAAGTGCCGTCCTTCAACCAGCTCCACCGTTTTTTTAAACTCAGCCTGTTGTTTTTCCTTTTTACTTTGTCTGCCTTGAGCATCGAGGCTCTGAAACCCACCTATTAAGAGGGTTATAAAGATTAAATAATACAAAGTTGATTTCATCGCTTTCCCTTTTTAGATTTATTCGATTAACTAAATAATCAAATGCTGTGCCAAAAGTCAATAAAATACAACTCATCCACGCACTTCGAAAGCAAACACGCAGCATAAGCCTGCTTGGGAAGCCGGATAAGATATGGCTCAAAAACAGATTACCGAAGCATCGAATGGTTAGCTTGTCAAAGACGATATAGAAAACGGCGCTTTCAACACCATCCCCCTCTGGTTGTTTGGGTTTCTATATTAAAAAAACCGCGACGCTGAGTTACAGCGTCGCGGTTTGCATTGTATCAGACAATCCATTTAGCCTTACTTGGCCGTTTCGTCCTCTTTGCGCCAGGGCACCAAAGGAGAGGGGTAGTAATTAATTCCCAACACTTCAAAACGCTCGCGCTGTTGGGCCAGGCGGACTTTATAATCGTCCCATTGCCTCATATCGGGGCGGCTCCATCCAATTTCGGCGTAACCTGCAATGCGTGGAAACACCAGTTGTTCAATCTCGTCCATATTGGTCAAGGTTTCGGTCCAGAGTGGAGCTTCCACCCCGAGGATATCTTCCCTGCCAATTCCATCAACCATTGAAGCAGGGTCCCAGTTGTAACCATGGTCTACTTCGATGGTGCCCGCCCAGCTTAGACCCAGTACCGTTGTGGAGTCGTACTTCATATCGAGATAAGCTCTGCTGGCGGGAGACATAATCACTTTTGCACCCTGCTCAACAGCCTTGAGTGCGTTTTCATCTTTGGCCCAATACTGCACTACGGCATTGTCCGCCAGGGTGGCATTTGCTATCTCGTCCCATCCTATAATGCGCTTTCCATAGGACTCCACGATGGGTTGCACCCGGTTTACAAAATAGATGTAATCGGCCTCTTTGGTGGAGTGCGATTCATCTCCCCCAATGTGAAAATAGGGACCAGGCGTCATTTCGGACAATTCCCTAACCACATCGTCGATAAATTGATAGACCACCTCCTTGCTGGTGCAAAAGGTACTAAATCCCACATTGATGCCGGTGTACAACTCCGGGGCTTTTCCATCGCAGGTAAGTTCGGGGTACGAAGCCAACGCTGCATTGGTATGCCCCGGCATGTCTACCTCGGGCACAATGGTGATATAACGCTCCCGGGCATAACGTACCAGCTCTTTATACTCTTCCTGGGTATAAAAACCACCCGGGCCACCGCCTACCTGAGTGCTTGCTCCATGTTTGGTAAGATTGGGCCACGACTTGATCTCGATGCGCCAGCCCTGGTCATCGGTGAGATGAAAATGAAGCACATTCATTTTATACATGGCGATGTGATCGATGTAACGCTTAACATCTTCCACACCAAAGAAATGACGGGCTACATCGAGCATGGCACCACGATAGGCGTACTCCGGAAAATCGCGGATCGTACCCGTGGCCAGTAGCCAGGGGCCCTCCTGAGGAGTTTCGGCTTCCACCTTTGCAGGAAGCAACTGGCGCAAGGTTTGAATTCCGCGCACCAGACCAGCCGGCTGAGAGGCGGCGAGACGCACCAAATCCTTGCCAATGGTAAGTTCATAGCCCTCGTCACCTAATTCGGTGTCGTCGCTGGCTAAAGAGAGCAAAATGTTGCCTTTTAAAGGTGCATTGGGTGTGGGCTGTACAGAAAGATTGAACCCCGTAGAGCCATTGAGCAAACCTGCCAGGTAGTTGCCAATATGCGCCAGCTCGTTGGAGCCTTCGGGTACATAAACAGCGGCATCTTGTGTCAACTCAAAAGTACCATGCGTAGCCACCACTGAAACAGGCCTGGGAATAATGCTGTTCTTCGTGAGGTCGGTAGGCGGATAGCTGCTACACGAGTCAAGTGCTGTCATTAAGATTATTGCGAAAACAATCTTATTAAAAAATAGAGCTCTCATAAGTGCTTGAATTTTAATTAATAATACTTTTATAAATTTTTTGCCGAACCATTTTGGTTTAACCTCTCCTCAAAGCGGAATTTCAATCCACCAGGATTCAAAAGTAAGCAAAAGTACTTAAACATTGAAATACTTTAATACCACTTTTTTAAGCACCCATTGCCAAAGGAACCCTTCCTGAAACACAATCCGGCGCTTTAATCAATGCCGGGTTATATAATCAGGCAAATCAATGAAGCAACCGGCTATTAAGAAAGATTAAATCGTTGCTGTACTATTTAGGATATTTTTGTCCGATATTTGTTGTTCGTAACGACCGACGTCCTGTTTATAGGCAAGTTACTGAAGTCCATATGAAAATGGATTGACATCATTAATCTATCTTAAATTATTATGCTATGAAAGTACATCCTTATCTGAACTTTGACGGCCAGGCCGAAGAAGCCTTCAACTTTTACAAGAGTGTTTTTGGAGGGGAATTTACCTCGAACATGAAAATGAATGAAGCCCCCGGCGGGGACAAACTATCCGCATCTGAACAAAAGCGGGTCATGCACATTTCGCTGCCTATCGGAAAAGAGACCATCCTGATGGCTTCCGACATCATACCCTCCATGGGGCACTCACTTAAACCGGGAAACAACGTTTACATTTCACTGCACCCTGAAAGCCGCGAGGAGGCCGACCGGCTGTTTAACGGCCTTTCGGCAGGCGGGGAAATAGAAATGCCTATGGAAGACCAGTTTTGGGGTGACTATTACGGGAGTTTTACCGACAAGTTTGGCATTCGGTGGATGGTGAATTATAATCCCAAATCCTGAAAGTCCAACAACAAAAAATTCAGAAAAATGGAAACAAAAAAAGGTATAAAAATTCCTGAAAGTCTGGCAAACCACCTGCGAAAAAGTAAGGATTTAAAATACGCCTGGGACAAGTTAAGGCCAAGTTGCCAACTCGACTATGTTGAACGTGTTAATAACGCGAAAACGGAAGAAGCACGTAAGGACAAAATTGAAAGAATAATTGAGCTGACAATTGACTACGTCGAAAGACATCCCGAAAAATACAACAAACCCAAAAGGTAAGGTTATGGATGAAAAATTCGGTGCAGTTTTTATTCACGGAGCGGGCCTCGGCGCTTTTATATGGAAGGAACTTAATCCTTTGCTGAATTATCCTGTTCTCAACATTGAATTTCCCAACAGGGAATCGGGTGAAAAAGCCAATAAAAATTTAAGCTTTGAAGATTATTTAAAATCCGCGGTTGACCAGATAGAAAAATGGGGCAAACATAAAATGGTTATTGTAGCGCATTCAATTGGCGGTTGTTTGGGACTAAAATTGGCGAATATTACAGACAAAATCGTTGGCTTTGTTGGAATAAGCGCAGCGATTCCGGGTAGCGGAGAATCATTTGTATCCTGTTTGCCTATTCCACAAAATGTGTTGATGCCATTTTTATTGCAAATGTTTGGAACCAGGCCTCCCAATAAAACAATTGAAAAAGAACTTTGTAACGGCCTCACCCCAAACCAGACCCGTGAGATTATAAACCGGTTTACACCGGAAGCAAAATCATTGTACACGACAAAAGTGCATTATGCCCTACCGGATACCCAAAAACTTTATATAAAACTTACTGACGACAAGAGTTTCCCAATCCATTTTCAGGGAAAAATGATAAAGAATTTGAAAGCACAGCAAGTGGCGGAAATCCACAGCGGGCATTTACCCATGTTGAGCAAGCCTGAAGAGTTGAGCGCAGTGCTGAATAATTTTATAAACCAAAATGTATAGAAGCCATGGTTAAAAACTATTATTATCTGATAACCGGCGTACTGGCCATTCTTTTTTCCGTCACACACGCCTTGAACGGGCAGGATGCGGTATTGCCGGCCCTTGATGTTGACACGATAGCGACCGGCACAAAAACCACATTCTTTTATGTATGGCACATCATCACGGCCGAAAACCTGCTCTTTGGCGGGGCATTTCTTGTCATGTCGTTTCACAAAGATTTGTCGAAGGTCAGGTTTGCCGCGTGGGTCATTGCTGTTTTAATGGTTGTTCGCTGGATGGTAATATTTGGCAGTACACTTTTATACGATGCTTCCGCGATTAAGGATATCCTGGTGGATACCGTGGCCATCGCAATTTATGTTGTGCTGATTGTTTTGGGCACCAGGGTAAAGGATCAACAACCGGACGAAAAACCCCTTAAATAAACTGGTATGACAACAACAAAAAGAAACAAAATAATTTATTGGACAGTTACTGTATTCCTTTCCATTGGAATGCTGGCAGGGGGTGTACAACAAATGCTTCAAATTGGCGGGTATAATGAAATCATCAAACAACTGGGCTATCCCCAATACCTGTTAAGCATTCTTGGGGTCTGGAAGATATTGGGAGTCATTGCCATTCTCATTCCCAAATTCCCACTGCTCAAAGAATGGGCATACGCCGGGTTTTTCTTTGCCATGACCGGGGCTGCGATTTCTCATTTTGCTGCCGGTCAATCTTTTACAGAGGCAATACCTTCTCTGACATTGTTGCTGGCGACAATTTTGTCGTGGTATTTCAGGCCTGCCGATAGAAAACTCAACGATTTATTGAAATAGCTAAACGCAAAGAGAAATGGAAAAAGTTGATAAATACATAGAAAACGCGAAAAGCTGGAAACAAGAAACGGAGTTGTTGAGGAAAATTTGTTTGGATTGCGGACTTGTTGAAGACTTTAAGTGGAAACACCCTTGCTATACATACCGGGGGAACAACATTGTTTTAATACACGGCTTTAAAAACTATTGTGCACTTCTTTTTCACAAAGGAGTTTTGTTGAAAGACACCAAAAATATTCTGGTTCAACAAACGGAGAATGTTCAGGCAGCCCGCCAGGTTCGTTTCACCGGTGTTCAGCAAATAGTTGAGATGGAGTCTGTGCTGAAAGCCTATATTTTTGAGGCCATCGAATTAGAAAAAGCCGGGTTGAAAGTCGATTTTAAAAAGACCAAAGAATTCGACATGCCTGAGGAGTTTCAAAAGAAACTGGAGGAAAACCCGGATTTGAAAAAGGCATTTGAATCGTTGACCCCGGGGAGGCAGCGGGGATACCTCCTACATTTTTCCCAGGCCAAACAATCCAAAACGCGAGAGAGCAGGATTGAAAAAAACATTCCAAACATCCTAAGCGGAAAGGGCTTAAACGACAAGTAAAAAATGCGATTGAAGTTGAAAAAAGTTTTTGTTCCAGATGAGGAAAGTTAAATTTAATTCCACCGACAACCTTGCCCCGATACGGGACCAACTGATGGATTTGGTCAAGCCACACTCCACGGTACTGGAACTGGGATGCGGAAACGGAGACCTGCTTTTGAAACTTTCCCCACGAATTAAATACGGCTTGGGCATCGACAAATCGCTTACCCAAATCGAATTTGCACAAAAACAGAAGAAAGAAAACAATGTTTCAAATGTTGGTTTTTTGTGCGAAGCACTGGATGAAACGTACGCGCCTTCGGAAACTTACGATTATGCTTTGGCAAGCTTATTTTTTCATGTCATACCGATGTCCCTTTCTATTTACCTGCTTAAAAAGATGACGGAAATTTCTGATACGGTTTTGGTATGTGGGTTTTCTGCCCCGCAAACACGGCAGCAAAAGTTTTTACTATGGCTCGACCAACGGTTTTCCGGCCACTATGAAAATTTTAGGGCGTACCGAAAGTTTGGATATATGGAAGAAATCCTGACAGAAGCACAATGCTCAAACCGGGAAATTTATGAGACGCATATCCCATTTGTTAAAGTATATAAAATAAACGTATTACATTAAATACCATGAGCAGTAAAATAAAAATTACACAGCTATGGCACAAACATCAAAAAACTCAAAAATAATAAACTTTACAGCAGAGGCCATTTACCAGGCCTTTGCCAGTCCGCAGGCTTTGGAAGTCTGGCAAGCACCGGGCGAGTTGACCGCTAAAGTTTACAATTTTGACTTGGTGAAAATTGAAAACCGACAGAAGAAAGTTCAAAATGATAAACAATAAATAAAACAAAAATGAGCAAAATTATCTTTGACAGCGGAATATCACACGATGGCTTTTTAGGAAATGAAATCCGACTGTTTGATGGCTTTAACAAAGACAAATACGACATTCAGATTGTGGATGTAATACCTTCCAGCTTAACAACCCCCCTTGAGATACAAACCGACTAAAAAATGAAACGGAGAAGTTTTATCCTCACAGCGCTCGGGGC
>JACDJB010000939.1_pt1 | contig 25419 bp, 23 predicted proteins | sample 7454121 | NCBI WGS metagenome assembly JACDJB01 (sample SAMN14253290, study PRJNA609438) | sludge metagenome | isolation source: sludge after 25d culture with pyrite | collected 2018-12-20
ATTTCTCCTTTCGAAGGAAAAACAGCAGCATGATCTGTCAGCAAGTCAATCGCTTTCACTCCATCAGCAAACAAGGACCTTGAGACTTTAAACTGAGGCACTCCTTCAAATACAGAAAGCAGTGTGTCCTCGTCAAGTTTTTTCAACGCTTCTGAAGTAGCATTTCCGAAAAGAATTCCAGAAGCCTCAACCGCAGCGTCGTAATCTTCGCGTGAGTGTACCATAACGGTTACTTCTTGTGCAAGTTTTTTCTGCAGAATACGCTGATGTGGCGCGAGAGCATGTTCCGCCACCAACGCTTCGATTTCTTCTTTATTGATAGACGTGAATATCTTAATGTATTTTTCAGCATCAGCATCGCTCACATTCAACCAAAACTGATAAAATTTGTAAGGTGAAGTATACTTGCGGTCAAGCCACACATTGCCACTTTCAGTTTTTCCGAATTTACCTCCATCTGCTTTGGTGATAAGCGGACAAACCAACGCAAAGGCTTCTCCATCCGTTTTTCTTCGAATCAATTCGGTTCCGGTAGTAATATTACCCCATTGATCCGAGCCTCCCATCTGGAGTTTACAGTTTTTATGCTGATTCAGCCAGAGGAAGTCATAGCCCTGCAGCAACTGATATGAGAATTCAGTAAAAGACATCCCCACACTTGACTCGGCACTCAAACGCTTCTTTACCGAATCTTTCGCCATCATATAATTAACAGTAATGTGTTTACCTACATCACGGATAAAATCCAGGAAAGAATACTCCTTCATCCAATCATAATTGTTCACCAACTCAGCAGCATTGGGAGCATCACTTTCGAAATCAAGAAACTTAGCCAATTGCTTCTTGATTGACTCCTGATTGTGACGCAAAGCTTTTTCATCTAACAGATTACGCTCAGCTGACTTACCCGAAGGATCTCCAATCATACCGGTTGCTCCACCTACCAACGCGATGGGCTTATGGCCGGCACGTTGAAAATGACGCAACATCATCACACTCACCAGGTGACCGATATGTAATGAATCGGCTGTAGGGTCAATACCCACATAAGCCACGGTCATCTCTTTCGCTAATTGTTCTTCTGTCCCCGGCATCATGGTATGTATCATACCTCGCCAAGTGAGTTCTTCAATAAAATTCATCATTAAATATTTACGATTTACTTATTTACGATTAAAAAGACTGCATATCCACCAACTTTTTATAATACCCGTCCAGAGCAATCAATTCGTCGTGTTTGCCTCGTTCCACAATGCGACCTTCATGCAACACACAAATCTCATCAGCTTTTCTGATCGTAGAAAGCCGGTGAGCCACTACCAGCGTAGTTCGGTTTTTCATCAGACTCTCCAATGCTTTCTGAACCATTTTTTCCGACTCTGTATCCAAAGCTGAAGTTGCTTCATCCAAAATCAAGATCGGAGGATTTTTCAGAATTGCCCTGGCAATGCTGATGCGTTGCCGCTGTCCTCCTGACAGTTTACTTCCTCTATCGCCAATGGTCGACTCATAACCATTTTCTGTTGCCATGATAAAATCATGTGCATTAGCAATCTTAGCAGCTTCAATCACCTGCTCCAGAGTTGCTTCTTCTACTCCGAATGCGATATTATTAAAGAAAGTATCATTAAATAAGATAGCTTCCTGATTCACATTGCCGATAAGTTTACGAATATCATGTGATTTGATTTTTTTGATATTCACACCATCCAATAAAACCTCACCCTTTTTCACTTCATAAAAACGGGGGAAAAGATCAATGAGAGTCGTTTTTCCGGAACCGGATTGTCCGACTAATGCAATTGTTTTGCCCTTTGGAACAGTTAAATTAATGTCTTTCAATACCCATTCCGATTGATATTTAAAACTCAGCTCCTTAAACTCAATTTTATCATGGAAACCGGTTATTTCTACCGGTTTTTTCGGCTCAGGAATATTGTTTTCCGTATTCAGAATTTTATCGATTCGTTCCAGCGCGGCCGTACCTTTGCGAATACCGTAAAAGGCCCTCGACAAATCCTTGGCAGGGTTTATAATACTGTAAAATATCACCAGGTAATAAATAAATTCAGCCGGACCTATAGAGCTTTTCTCTCCTACTATCAGAACTCCTCCAAACCATAGCAAAATGGCAATTACCACGGTACCGACAAACTCACTCAACGGAGCAGCCAAGTTATAACGGGCATGCAAATTAAAAAATGACCTGCGCATGCGTTCATTCAAAGCAGCAAAACGGGATTCAATCTTCGACTCTGCATTAAATGCCTTTACAACACGTAATCCGCCAATTGTTTCATCCATCTGCGAAAGCATTTCGCCCTGTTGCTCCTGAACCTCGCCCGACTTCCTTTTCAGATTTTTACCGATAATACCGATCAACCAACCACTGACAGGCAACAACAACATCACGAAGATGGTAAGTTCCCAGCTCATCAACAGCATCACAGCCAGGTAAATTACAATCATCACCGGACTTTTGAAAATCATATCGACCGCATTCAGGATAGAAACTTCGACTTCATTTACATCAGCAGACATACGCGACATGATATCACCCTTTCTCTCTTCTGTAAAATAGCCAATCGGCAATGAAACAATTTTTTTATACAATTTATTCCGGAGATCTCTAACCACTCCGGTACGCAATGGAATCGTCATACGAACTCCCATGTAGGCCGTACCGGTTTTGAAGGCGGTCATCACAATCAAAAACAGCCCAATCAAAAGTAAAGTTAACTCAACGCCAGAATTTAAAATGGCTTCGTTAAGATAAAATGAAAAATTATTTTTGGCTACATCCACCAAGTGCAAAAAGGAATCGTCCCACGACCAGGGCATGTAAAGCACATCTGTTTTTTTGATGCCAAAAAGGATCTGAAGCACAGGAATCAGCGCTGCAAAAGAAAAAAGACTAAAAACTGTCGTCAGAAAATTAAAAAAGAGACTCCAGAACACATACTTTTTGTACGGAGGCAGGAATCTTTTAAATATGGTAATAATATTAAACATAAACTGATTTTCAGGATTTCTTACACACCGGTATAGTTTCTAGGTGTAATTCTCTTCAACTCTTCCTTTACTGTTTCGGCCACGTCAAGTGTATCAACAAAAGCCTTAATTGATTGCTCCGTAATACTTTCATTGGTGCGGGTCAACGCTTTCAACGCTTCATACGGCTCTGGATAACCCTCCCTGCGGAGAATAGTTTGAATTCCTTCGGCCACTACAGCCCAGGTATTATCAAGGTCTCTGTAAATAGCAACTTCGTTCAGCAACAACTTATCCAACCCTTTCAGAATACTTTGAGAAGCTATCAAACTGTGAGAAAACGGAATCCCTACATTTCGAAGTACAGTACTGTCGGTAAGATCCCGCTGTAATCGTGAAACCGGTAATTTATTCGCTAAAAATTCGAAAATAGCATTGGCCATTCCCAAGTTACCTTCGGCGTTTTCAAAATCTATGGGATTTACTTTATGCGGCATTGCTGACGAACCGACTTCGCCTGCTTTTATCTTTTGCTTGAAATACTCCATGGAAACATAGGTCCAGATATCCCGGCAGAAATCAATCAGAATGGTGTTGATCCGCTTCATTCCATCGAACTGGGCAGCCATGTGATCGTAATTAGAAATCTGGGTAGTCCATTGTTCTCTGTTTAGCCCAAGCTTATCAGACACAAAAGCATTTCCGAATTTTTTCCAGTCGATGGTCGGATAAGCTACGGTATGAGCATTGAAATTACCGGTTGCACCTCCGAACTTAGCCGAATCAGGAATAGCCTTCAACAATGAAAGTTGCTGATTCAAACGGTGAACATATACCATAATTTCTTTTCCTAATCTTGTCGGGGAAGCAGGTTGACCATGCGTTTTAGCCAGCATTGAAACATCGCGCCATTCATCAGCCATGTGTTCCATATTGCGAACGAGCTTTTCCATTTCCGGATAATAAATCTGATGCATGGCGTCCCGAATTGACATCGGAATAGCTGTATTGTTGATGTCCTGAGAAGTCAACCCAAAATGAATAAACTCTTTGAACAATTGCAGCCCCAGTAAATCAAACTTTTCTTTGATAAAATACTCGACTGCTTTCACATCATGATTGGTTACTTTCTCAATATCCTTGATTCTCTGTGCATCAGCCTCAGCAAATTCCTGATAAACTGCCCGGAGTTTCGGAAAGATTTCAGCAGGAACCGATTCCAATTGTTTTAACGGAATTTCACACAAGGCTATAAAATATTCAACTTCCACCAGAACACGATACCTGATTAACGCATATTCGGAAAAATATGGAGCATAAGGATTGGTTTTGGAACGGTAACGACCATCAACGGGAGAAATTGCAGTAAGTATTGAAAGATTCATAATGAGAAAGTTAGTTATTATTTCATCCACTCATAAAAGAGGCACAAAGTTAATCAATTCTGTCGGATATTAAAAGAAATTCGCTTTGCTTTGCTATATAAAAGCTTTTATTTACCTTTGTTCTGCAATGAAAAATGTGTCAACATGTTAATCAAGGACATTGTCGATTAGCCCATTGCCACATTAAGCAAATTAGTATATTTTAAATTATATGAAACGAACATGAACTAATTTAATCAATTATTACACCCTTGTGTATGATTAAATTAGTTCATCGAGAGTTCCATACGACAACTAAAAAATAAAATTTAATCGTATGAAATACATAAAAATACACAAAGAAGGCAGATTAATCTTATTGATACTGATTTTTATCCTGTTTGCAATAAACATGCTGGTTTACCTGCGTTTTCCAAATGTATTGCTGGCCATCACCACCATTATATCCGGAGGAATCATGGTTTTTTTCACCTACTTCTTCCGCAACCCTACCCGGGTCGTTGAAATAGATGATCCCAGTTTGATTGTAGCCCCTGCTGACGGAACTGTTGTGGTAGTAGAACCGACTGAAGAGCTCGAATACTTTGGAGACAAAAGAATACAGGTCTCGATTTTCATGTCGGTATTCGACGTGCATGCCAATTGGTATCCGGTTGCAGGAACAGTACTTTCGACTAAACACCATAAAGGCCGGCACATGGCGGCTTATCTGCCAAAGTCGAGTCACGAAAACGAACGTTCGACCATCATCATCGAGACACCTTCTAAAACTCAGATATTAGTCCGACAAATTGCCGGTGCGCTGGCACGCAGAATTGTAACCTACGCCCATCCCGGGAAATCCTGTCATCTGAATGAACACCTGGGATTTATTAAGTTCGGATCAAGGGTTGACATGTTCCTACCTTTAGATGCGGAGATTTATGTTACTGTCGGTGAAGAAACAACCGGCAACGAAACCATCATTGCAAGACTAAACGAATAAATGACCATAGAAGAAGCACAACAACAGGTTGACAACTGGATAAAGACAATTGGTGTACGGTACTTTAGCGAACTCACTAACATGACCATCCTGACAGAAGAGGTTGGAGAGCTGGCACGTATCATGGTACGGACATACGGAGAGCAATCTTTCAAAGAATCTGATAAAAAATACAACCTTGCCGATGAAATGGCAGATGTACTTTGGGTATTAATCTGTCTGGCAAACCAAACCGGTGTGAATCTTACAGAAGCGTTTGAGGAAAATATGCGCAAAAAGACGGAAAGAGACTTGAACAGGCATCAGCATTTAGCGAATAACGAATAGTGGTTAGTGGATAATGGTTAGTTAAATTTTAAGGGTTTAAGACCTGCAATATAAAAACAAAATATATGAACAAATACAACGAACTTTTCAAAAAATACAACTGCGAACTAAATGACGCGCAGGTTACGAAAGAAGTTGACAGGATACTTGGCGAACACATAGCTGAAAATATGCGCCCCGAAGTATATAAACAATGTTTGAATTGTATCGATCTGACATCTCTGAATGGCACAGACACTGAAGAACAAATCTTCAACATGGTGCAAAAAGTAAATAAATTCGAAGAATCCTACCCGGACATTCCCAATGTTGGCGCCATTTGCGTTTACCCTTCATTGGTATCAACTGTAAAAGAAAACCTTACCGAAGACATAGGTATTGCGGCTGTAGCAGCCGGATTCCCGGCATCACAAACCTTCATCGAGGTTAAAATTGCTGAAACCTCAATGGCTGTGATGGAAGGAGCAACTGAAATTGATGTGGTTATTTCAATTGGAAAATTCTTATCAGGCGAATACGAAACGGTTCGCGAAGAGCTGACAGAAATAAAATCCGCTTGTCGCGATGCTCATTTGAAAGTGATTATCGAAACCGGCGCATTAGAAACAGCCACCAACATCAAAAAAGCATCTATCCTGTCGATGTCGGCAGGGGCTGATTTCATCAAAACGTCCACCGGAAAAATTCCGGTTGCAGCAACTCCTTTCGCAACTTACGTAATGTGTCAGGCAATCAAAGCATGGTACGAACAGACCGGCGAAAAAATCGGCTACAAACCGGCTGGAGGTATCGTAACTACCGAAGATGCAGTAAAGCACTATACCATTGTGAAAGAAATTCTGGGAGAAGAATGGCTGAACAATAAATCTTTTAGACTGGGAGCCAGCCGGCTAGCCAATAACTTACTGACATCGATTTTAGGGAAAGAGACGAAATACTTTTAATAGCGAATAGCTAATAACGAATCGTGAATAAAGTGTAGAATACAGACATTTATTTAGTCCGTGTTACGGCAAATTCCACGCACTTAATCAACCCTTTTTTGTATTGACTATCTTCAAAGCCATTGAGTTCTTCGATGGCTTTGTTTTTGAATTCTTCCATACGGGATTCTGCATATTCAACCCCTCCGCTTTTTATCGCAAAATCTGTAATATAAGTAATATTTTCGTGGGTAAAATCTTTTAGATTAATCCAGGTTACAATCTTGTCTCTTTCCTCTTTGTTTGCATTCTTTAATGCATAAATCAAAGGTAAAGTAACTTTTCCATCCCGTATGTCGTTACCGGTCGGTTTTCCTATATTAGCATCTTTATAATAGTCAAAAATATCATCTTTAATCTGAAAACAATATCCAAGGTATTCGCCGAACTTCATGAGATGCTTTATGCTTTTTTTACCGGCGCTCGCCGACAAAGCACCAACCTGCATACAAACTGAGAATAAATATGCTGTTTTTTTCTGAATAATGCGAAAATACTCTGTCTCTGAAATTTTGGACTGTTGTGTGCTGCTTAATTGAAGCAATTCACCATCAGACAACTGCAAACCTATAAAAGCAACTGCATTGAGAATATCTACATTGGCTGTTTTGGCAACCTGCATCAACGCCCCTGAAAGCATATAATCTCCGGACAATACAGCAACCTTGTTTCCCCAACGGGCATTAACCGACTGACTGCCACGGCGTTCAAAAGTATCATCAATCACATCGTCATGCACAAGGCTAGCCGTATGCAAAAGTTCTAACGCGATGGCTCCGTGGATAGTTGAAAGACTGGCTTCTCCAACCATTTTGGCTGACAAAATAACCAGCATCGGGCGAAGTTTTTTTCCGGCACGCTGAAAAATATAACCGTTGACACTCTCCAGAATGGGATTGTCTGTTTCCAAACTCGTAACCAGCGTTTTGTCAAACAATTCCAGTTCCGGTCTAATGATATCTTTTACCGACTCAATAAGATTCATTGAAGCTTTTCTTCCTCACAAGCTGCAAAAGTAAACAAATTTGTTATAAGTGCACGCTATTCTGGTTTAAAAATGAATTAATTTTAATTACTTTTACAGTCCAAACAAATTTGAATTCAGATTGTTCTGAATCAATGTATAAATAATATTAAAGATGAAAAAACTCTTCTTAATAGACGCATACGCAATTATCTACAGAGCATATTACGCCTTTATCAGGGCTCCCCGAATCAATTCCAAGGGATTAAACACTTCAGCTATTTTCGGCTTCGTAAATATACTGGAGGATGTACTCAAAAGAGAAGAACCCTCACACATAGCTGTGGCATTCGATCCTCCCGGACCAACTTTTCGTCATGACGCCTATGAGGCTTATAAAGCACAACGTGAATCTACTCCTGAAGACATCAAACTCTCTGTGCCTTTTATCAAGAAAATCATCAGCGCCTATAACATTCCTATGCTTGAAGTACCTGGTTTCGAAGCCGATGATGTCATAGGAACCATCTCTAAAAAAGCAGAAAAAGCGGGATTTGATGTTTTCATGTTAACTCCCGACAAAGATTATGGTCAGTTGGTTTCAGATCACATCTTCATGTACCGGCCCCGGCATAACGGTGGATACGAGATCATGGGACCTGCCGAAATCAAGGCTAAATACGATCTGGATAGTCATGAACAGGTAATTGATCTACTTGGTTTGATGGGTGATAGCTCCGACAACATTCCGGGCTGCCCGGGTGTTGGAGAAAAAACTGCTGTTAAACTGCTCAAAGAATTCGGCAGTATTGAAAACCTGCTCACACGTACAGAAGAACTTAAAGGGGCACTCAAGACCAAAGTAGAAGAGAACATCGAACAAATCAATTTCTCAAAATTTCTCGCAACCATCAAAACTGATGTCCCGGTCGCGTTTGATGAAAAATCATTGCTGGTTGAGCCTGTAAACGAAACAGAACTGAAGGCTTTGTTCGATGAACTGGAATTTCGCACCATGTCTGCCAATAAATTCGGAAATGTATTTACTTCGCTCCCCCCCGATCAGCCGGTTTCCAGAATACAGTTTGCTCCTGCAAAAAGCAAACACGGACAGATGTCACTGTTCGGGGAAGATGAATCTCCGGAGAAAGCAACAACGCAGGTAAAGACAGACAAAAACGTTGAAATTGAAACAACACCTGTTTCCGGCACAGAACAAACCCCTAACGGACTTCAATCGATTCTCAATACTCCCCATGACTATATTTTAGTTGATACGAAAGCCAAACGCGCCAATCTGATTTCACAGCTATTTATGCAAAAAGCTGTATGTTTCGATACGGGAACAACGGGTGTGGATGTATTTTCGGCAGAAATGGTTGGACTTTCTTTTTGCTACGAGAAAGGGAAAGCCTATTACGTTAATCTACCGTCAGAAAAAGAAGCTTGTGCAGAAGTTGTCAGGGAATTTAAGGCTTTTTTCCAAACAGAGCAAATCGTCAAAATCGGGCAAAATGTAAAATTCGACTTACTGATGCTTGCCATGTATAATATTGAACTGAAAGGCCCGGTTTTCGATACCATGATTGCTCACTACCTGCTTCAACCGGAATTGAGGCACGGAATGGATTATCTGGCTGAAATTTATTTGCGTTACCGCACGATTCACTACGAAGAACTGGTCGGGGGCAAAGGCAAAAACCAACAGGATATACGTAGTATTGATATCGAATTACTGAAAGATTATGCCGCTGAAGATGCCGACATTACATTCCAGCTGAAAGATATTCTGGAAGAAGAAATCAGCAGAAACAAACTTGAAAATTTATTTTACGAAATTGAAATGCCATTGATGCGTGTATTGGCCAGGATGGAATTCAACGGAGTCAGAATTGATGCTGATGCGCTGAAACAAAGCTCATTAATCCTGACAGAGGAGATGCTCCGTCTGGAAAAAGAAATACATCAGCTTGCCGGAATAGAATTCAACGTATCTTCTCCTGCACAAGTCGGAGAAATTTTATTTGACAAGCTAAAACTCGATGAGAAAGCGAAGAAAACAAAGACCGGACAATATTCAACATCCGAAGATATCCTTGAAAAAATCAGATTCAAACATCCAATAGTAGGAATGATACTCGATTACAGAGGGCTGAAAAAACTGCTTAGCACCTATATCGATGCTTTGCCCGAAATGATTAATCCGCGCACATTGAAAGTACATACATCTTTCAATCAGACGGTTACATCCACCGGAAGGCTGAGCTCCACCAATCCGAATCTCCAAAACATTCCTATTCGTGATTCACAGGGTAAGGAAATCCGCAAAGCATTTATTCCCGACAATGAAGCCGTATTCCTGAGTGCCGACTATTCCCAGATTGAACTTCGCATCATGGCACATCTGAGTGGAGACGAAAACATGATTGAGGCTTTCCGCAGCGGGCATGACATCCACACGGCAACTGCGGCTAAAATCTACAAGATTCCAATCGAGAAAGTGGATTCCGACATGCGGCGAAAAGCTAAAACAGCCAATTTCGGCATCATTTATGGCATCTCCATTTTCGGACTGGCTGATCGGCTCAACATTTCGAGAGCAGAAGCCAAAGAACTGATCGAAGGTTATTTTCAAACTTATCCGGCAGTAAAAACCTACATGGACAAAGCCATTCAGGAAGCTAAAGCCAACGGATATGTAGAAACAATCTTCGGTAGAAAAAGATTCCTCAGCGACATCAACTCTCAAAACAGCATCGTAAGAGGTTACGCCGAACGAAATGCCATCAATGCGCCTATTCAGGGTTCTGCTGCAGATATCATCAAAATCGCCATGATTCGGATTCAGGAGCGGCTCAACCGGGAAAATCTGAAAACACAGATGATTATGCAGGTACACGATGAATTGAATTTTTCGGTACCAAAATCAGAACTTGAAACAGTAAAGAAACTGGTAACAGAAGAAATGGAGCATGCAGCTGAGCTTCAGGTAAAACTGATTGCAGATTGTGGTGTTGGAGCCAATTGGCTGGAAGCACACTAAATCAGGCATTAAACTACCTATTTTTCATGATAACCACCTCTATAGAAATGTTATTTTCTGGCCTGACATAGCATATTATTGTTATTTTTATACTACAGAACTTGTAGGATGGAAAAATTTATCTATTTTTGAATCGTGATTAAGGGGCAGTATGAAAATTAACACAAAAATTCGATATGGATTGAGAGCTATGATTTCAATCGCTTGTTGTGATGAACCTAAAGGTTTATTACAGAAGGACATTGCTGAAAGCCAGAAATTATCAAACAAATACCTTGATGCCATCATTTCCGCCTTAAAATCAAAAGGACTGATTACTACATACAGAGGCAAAGGAAGTGGATATAAACTGACCCGTCCGGCAAATTCGATTACCATGTACGATATTTATACAGCTTTCGAACCAATAACTGTTGTTGAATGTCTGGATAACCCCGACTTCTGTGAATTAGAATGTTGCTGCAATGCCAACAAATACTGGTCTGAAATGAAATCAGAATTCATCAGAATATTAAAAAATAAAACATTAGAAGAAATTGCGGTTAAAGAACGTCCTTGTATAGAAATTTTACACAACTAAATTAAAACTTCCTGATCTATTTTTTTATTTCATTATACTACTAATTCTATAGGATTTATCAGATATTGATTCATAAAAACAATCCAAATTATAAATCTCTAAAAACAAAACAAATGAACACTTCAAGATTAAAAAACGCATTCCTGTTCAGCACATTACTGCTTATATCAGGAACATTAACAGGGCAGGTGTTAAAAATCGTCCCCAAAAACTCGGTCATTACCATCAATGGTACATCTAATTTGCACGACTGGAAAAGTAAATCAGAACAAATTAACGGTGAACTGATTTTATCCGGAAATAATCAGGTAAAATCTTTCAAACTCGACATCCCGGTAAAGTCAATAAAAAGCGGTGAAAAACTGATGGATTCAAAAACTTACGAAACTTTTGACGCCAACAAGCATCCGAATATTGCCTTTAGACTGACAGATGTCACCAATCTTCAAATAAACGGAGATAATGTCAATGTCGTATTTAACGGAAACCTGACTATGGCTGGTACTACCAGAAAAGTTGCCATTAAAGCAAACGGCAAAAACATTAAACAAGGGACTTATGTATTCAATGGCAATGTTCCGTTAAAGATGACAGATTTTCAGATGAAACCTCCAACAGCACTTCTTGGAACTTTAAAGGTAGGTGACGGCATCAAGCTGGAATTTGATATTACGCTGACGGAACAATCACAAGCATCAATAGATTAATAAAAAAAGACAATAAAAAAATAAAAAAACAACCACATGAAAAGAAACATGATTTTTCTGATTTCTCTGCTTCTGATGAGCGGGGTATCATTTGCACAAGTCCGTTCATACAGCAAGACCGGATTGAATGAGTTTGAAAGCCCGAAGGCTGAAAGCGAATCATTCGAGAAAGTCAATCTGAAAATCGGAGGTAATTTCAATCAATCATTCCAGGCATTGAGCCATAGTAACACAGCCAACACCCTACTCAACCCCAATGCAGCCTTGATAAACATTGTGCCAGGATTTAACACAGCCGTAGCAAATCTTTATTTCGACGTAAATCTGGCTGAAGGAGTTTATATGAACATGGCTTTGTATCTTTCATCCCGCCATCATAACGAAACGTGGGTAAAAGGAGGATACATCCGTTTCGATAAATTACCATTCCTGAAGATAGATTTACTGGACGAAATTATGCGTTATACAACAATTAAGGTCGGCCACATGGAAATCAATTACGGGGATGCACATTTCCGTAGATCCGACAACGGAAACGCCATGTACAATCCTTTTGTTGAGAATTACATCATGGATGCATTTACAACAGAGATTGGTGCTGAAGTTGATGTTACGTATAACGGATTTTTGGGTGTCCTTTCGGCAACAAACGGTATGATCAACGGACGGGTGCTTGGGTATGATCCTGTTCCGGGAGCTTCCGACGGGAAATCCAAACCTGCATTTATCGGAAAACTCGGTTACGACAAGCAACTGAACAGTGACTTGCGGGTTCGCCTGACCGGTTCTGTTTACCATACAGCAGGTTCAAATGCCAACACCCTATATGGAGGTGACCGGGCTGGTTCGCACTATTATGGTGTGATGGACAACGCGTTGACAACATCTACTTTTACATCTGGACGTCTGAATCCTGGTTTTGGAGATAAAGTCACTTCGATGATGGGCAACCTGTTTGTAAAATATGGCGGACTGGAATCATTTACCACCTTTGAATCGGCTAATGGACGCGGAAGAACCGAAACTACCGGTGAACGTGCTGCAAGCCAGATTGCAACTGATTTGGTATATCGATTTGGGAAAAATGAAGATTTCTGGGTCGGAGCCAGGTACAATGTTGTTAATGCCCGTCTGAGCGGATACACCGAGGATGTTACGGTTGACAGGCTGGCAGTAAGCGCAGGATGGTTTGTTACCAAAAACATCATGGCAAAATTAGAGTATGTCACTCAAAACTACGATGGATTTGTTGATACAGACATCCGCAATGGTGGAAAATTCAGCGGACTCGCTTTACAGGCCGTTGTCGGGTTCTAAAAAGAGACACATAAAGTATATGACAAAAAACCCGCTACCAATCTGATAGCGGGCTTTTTATATTTATTATGAAACATTTATGCCAACTTATTGATATAAACCGCCAATTTTGATTTGAGATTTGACGCTTTATTTTTATGGATGATGTTACGTTTTGCCAGTTTATCCAACATAGCACTCACTTTAGGCAACATTTCCACAGCAACTGATTTCTCAGTAGTAGCACGTAATTTACGCACAGCATTACGGGCAGTTTTTGCATAATAACGATTATGCAATTTGCGTTTTTGTATCTGACGTATTCTTTTGATTGATGATTGATGATTTGCCATCTCAATTAACTTTTAAATTCATTAACATTGTAGCCCATAGGGGAATCGAACCCCTCTTTCCAGAATGAAAATCTGGCGTCCTAACCGATAGACGAATGGGCCTTGAACTTCATAAACTGCAACTGACCTCTCAATTGCGGGTGCAAATATACGTCAGTTTTTTGATTCTACAAAACCTTTTGGAAAATATTTTTGAATATTTCCTAACTTACTGTTTTTCACAATCCTGTTCTCTAATCGCCATATCCGGAGTCCGGAAAACGACTTAATTACCATAATTATCTTATTTTTGCATGAAAATTTCATTCGTTCATGCTCACAAAAACACCCGGGTTGGTACTACGAACCCTAAAATACTCTGACAAATCAACTATAGTCACGGTTTACACCCGGGATTACGGACGGGTCTCTTACATCGTTTATGGACTAAATGGTAAAAAGTCAGGTATCAGGGCAGCCTGCTTTCTACCGCTTTCATTAATTGAGGTCACTGCTTTCTATCAGCCCGGAAAAGAATTTCAACAACTCAGAGAAGTCAGAATACTAAACAGTCTGACCAACATTTATACTCATCCTCTCAAAAACGCACTTACACATTTTACAGCCGAATTGCTGTATAAAACATTAAAACAGCCTGAACCAGAGGTACACATTTTTGATTTTCTGGAACAATCAATCCTTTCACTTGAACGCAATGACGCAGAGATTGCGAATTTTCATCTAATTTTTATGATGAAGCTTTCAGGATATCTTGGATTCGAACCCAATCCGGAAGAAAAAGATGCCCGGTACTTCGATCTGCTAAACGGGATATTCCTCACGAACAAGCCCCTGCACAGTCATTTTTTATCAACTGAAATGTCAACTCTTTTTAGCTCATTATTACACCTTTCTTTTGACTCAGGAAACGCTTTAGTTTTATCACGCGAAAACAGGAGTGAATTGCTGAATGTGCTGATTGAATATTACAAACTGCATGTACCCGAGTTCCATGGGCTTAATTCAGTATCAGTATTACATGAAGTTTTCAATTGAAATTAACCATTACCTCTGATGTTGTTACCTTTAACGTAACCTCCCGTCCCATAATCAAAGGAAGATTCTCATCTTCATGTCCGGACGGGAAACCAAAACAAACAGGAAATCCAACACCCGCTGTTGCATCGAGTACTATCTCTTTGACAGACTTCTGCATCAGAGGATCTTCCGTGCAATTGGTAAAATGCCCCACAATTAGTCCGGATATTTTATTAAAAACACCACCCATTCTCAAATTTTGCAGCATACGATCGATGTGATAGGGCTCTTCCGCTATTTCCTCAAGAAACAACACAGCTCCATCGTATGTGGGTTCAAAGGCTGTTCCGCGTAATCCCATCAAGACAGACAAATTCCCTCCGACGAGCTTTCCTTTGACATTTCCCACGCGGTTCAGCTTATCCGGGGCAATGTGATACTTCGGAATTTCCCCTTCAAGTATTTCTTTGAGATAACGCAAAGAATCCGAATCATCAGGTAGTTCAGTCAAATGTTTCGCCATCACAGCATGTAACGAAGGGATACCCAGACATGATAACGATGCATGAATAATTGTGATGTCGCTGAAACCTATCAGCCATTTTGGATGTTGTATCAGGGGTGAGAAATCGACTCTATCGATAATCGGCGCCAATCCATACCCTCCCCGGCTACACAAAATTGCCGTCAGACTTTCGTCATTGATAGCATCCTGCAGATCATTGATCCGTTGTTCTTCCGTTCCGGCAAAACGGCCGTAAACTTCCCGGGCAAAGCGGCCTTCTGTAACCTCAAAACCCCAGCATCTCAGCCTTTCGGTTGCACCATCAATCAAATCAGGGTTAATGGCCCCGGAAGGAGAAACTATACGGATTCTATGTATATTATCTTTAACTTCAGGCATTACAATATCTCTCAAACAATTAACCTTTGTAGAATACCCATTTCATCATTTCTTTCCAGGTAATTTTTTTACCGTACATCAGAATACCGGTTCGATAAATCTTCCCGGCAATCCAGGTGCTTCCGATAAAAGAAAGTATCAAAATACCTATCGAAAGTGCCAGCTGCCATACCGGCACACCAAAAGGCAACCTGACCATCATCACAATCGGCGAAGTAAACGGAATCATTGAACACCAAAAGGCAAGCGGACCATCCGGATTCTCCGCGCTATAAATCGCAGCATAAATAGCAAAAATGATGGGAAGTGTTAAGGGTAGAGAAAACTGCTGCGTATCTGTCTCATTATCCACAGCTGAACCAACAGCTGCAAAAAGCGAAGCATATAACAAATAACCACCCAGGAAGAACAACACAAATAAAATACCCGTTTGAACAAAATCAAAATTCTGCAGGGCTATCAACAAGTCTGAAACCATCCCATCCTGATTATCAAAAGGTAAATTTACGGCTGAAACTCCCATTGTCTGAGCCTGTTGATATGTTTCAATATCAAGTGTAGTTCCAAAGACACTGGTCAGGGCAGAAACCAACACTACCGACAGAATTACCCACAGAGCAAACTGTGTGAGTCCAACCATAGCAATGCCAATAATCTTTCCCATCATTAGCTGAAAAGGTTTTACAGAAGATATAATAACCTCCACAATACGGCTGGTTTTCTCTTGTACCACACCCGACATCACCTGCGCACCATAAACAACGATGAATATATAGATTACAAACGCTGAAATCATTCCAATGATGACTGCCAGCTCCGCCGAGCCCATTTTCTCTTCGCCATCTTTACCCCATCTTACTGTTTTAACATCAATGCTGACTTTCGTCTTTTCTACCAACTCCTTAAAATCAGGTATATTCAGTTCTGCGAGTTTTTTTTCTTCAATATAAGTCTTTAACAAGTCTGAAACATAAGACTTCAATTCTACTCCAACCTGCTCTTCTGAAAACAAAGTAGCTGCTTTGGGATTCAACGATAAATCCTGCGGTATAAAAAGCACAGCATCGTAGGAATCTCTTTCTTTCGATCCCCGGAAGGTCTCTATTGACTGATCGGCAAATTCAAACTTAAAATTATCGTTATCTACAAACACAGTTTTATAAAGCCCCGTTTGGTCTATGACAATAATCTTCTTCTCCGTATTATCTTTAATTTGTGCCAACAACAGAGGCACCATGATCATACCGGCAATCAGCACCGGTGTAAGGAAAGTCAATATAATAAAGGATGGTTTCATCACCCTTGTTGTATATTCTCTTTTGATAATCAAAGCAATCTTACTCATAATTGTTTCGGTCTAGTTGTTACTGTTTCAATAAAAATATCATTCATGGTAGGCAGCATTTCTTCAAATGAAAATAATTCAGACTGAATCATTAACTTACCTAACAGTACATTATTTGATTCTCCTGCCTTTGATTTTAGCACATACTCGAATCCATGATGCGTTTCTTTCTCATTCAAGACATCAAAACTATCAGCATGCAGATTCGTTTTGGTCACGACCCTATAGGTACCGGTTGCATGAGCAGCCCTGATTTCCCCCACATTACCCTGTAATACAATTTTCGACTTATCAATAAGCGAGATATTATCACACAGCTCCTCCACAGATGACATGTTATGCGTAGAAAAAATAATTGTAGCGCCTTTATCTTTCAGAGCAAGAATCTCTCTTTTAAGCAAATCTGCGTTTACCGGATCAAATCCGCTGAACGGTTCATCAAAAATAAGTAATTTAGGTTCATGCAGAATAGTGGTAATGAATTGTACCTTTTGAGCCATTCCTTTCGAAAGCTCTTCGATTTTTTTATTCCACCACGACTGAATTTCGAATTTCTCAAACCAATATTTAAGTGCTTTCAATGCATCCTGCCTGGTCATTCCCTTCAACTGTGCCAGATACAAAGCCTGTTCTCCCACTTTCATCTTTTTGTACAAGCCTCTTTCCTCTGGCAGATAGCCAATATGCCGAACGTCCTCTGCATTAAGTTTTTTCCCGTTCAGAAACACTTCTCCGCTATCCGGAGCCGTAATGCAATTGATAATACGAATTAGCGTGGTCTTCCCTGCTCCATTGGGGCCCAACAAACCATACACCGCATTCTCCGGGATATCCAAACTCACTCCATCCAGCGCCCGATGTCCGGAAAATTGTTTTACTACATTTTTTACTTCTAATAAATTCATGTTTTATTTTGTCTAATGTCTACAGTCCCCTGTCATCAGTCTGCAGTCGTTATCGCTACCTATGGCAACTCCATAAGGTAATGTGTCTTCCATAATCCGGTAGGCAAGCCTACCGGTTACTAAACTTCGTTTCTTCCGGAAGCCTACTACCCACAATTCACTATTTGCTAAATTCAAACTTTCCCTTCGTCACAAAAACTATAATAACTCCCGCCGGCAATGATAATATGATCCAGAAAGCGTATTCCTACCGCTTCACAACCAGCGATGACACGGCGAGTTACTCTTTCGTCCTCCCGGCTGGGAAATTTTTGTCCTGAAGGATGATTATGTGCTACGGCAAGACAAGCAGCTTTTTTATCCAACGCCAGTTTCAGCAACATCGGTATATCCACAACGGTTTGACTGCTACCTCCCTGTGTTAGCTTTCTAACCTCAATTACTTTGTTTGCCCCATCCAACAAGGCAATCCAGAATTCTTCGTAATCAAGGTCAATTACACTAGCCTCAAATAAATGAAATAAATCAATGCTTGAGCCTATTTTCTTTTTATCTGTTGTCTCTTTCGTTTTACGCCTTTTACCTAGTTCCAAAGCCGCAACAATTGTAATAGCCTTAGCCTCTCCAATTCCTTTGAATTTTCCGCATAGCTCAGGGATTGTAAGCCTCGCCAATTCATTAATATTATAATGACAAGCAGCCATTATCCTTTTGGCTAATTCAACCGCCGACTCATTTTTACTTCCAGAACCAATCATAATGGCTAATAATTCCGCATCAGACAACGCCATCGTTCCTTTCCTAAGCATCTTTTCACGCGGACGGTCTTCTTCAGACCATTCCCGGATGGTAAGATGTTTTTCTCTTTCAAACATAATAAACAACAAATAGTTTTTCAATTTGGTATACGGCCGTAAAATTAAATAAAAATGTTCTATATGGGTACGTAAAAGATAAATATTTATTAGAAAAATCTGTATATTAGCACGCAAAAAATACAAAATCATGCTCATCATCGGAATAGCCGGAGGAACAGGATCCGGAAAGACAACAGTTGTAAAAAAACTCCTGGAGCGACTACCTGGGAATGAAGTAGTTATATTACCTCAAGATTCATATTACCGTGACAGTAGCCACAAGCCTCTTGAGGAACGATTAGAAATAAATTTTGACCATCCGGATTCAATTGAATGGGAATTGCTGGTAAAACATCTGAAAGAACTAAAACAAGGCAAAAATATCGAACAACCCATATATTCTTATCTGACTTGCACTAGAGCAGAAGAAACTATTCCTATAAAGCCCTGCAGGGTTGTGATCGTAGAAGGAATTCTTATTTTGAGTAGTCCCGAAGTCAGGAAAATGCTGGATTTAAAAGTATTTGTAGATGCCGATGCCGACGACAGGCTGATTCGTGTCATCAACCGCGACATTGTAGAAAGAGGCAGATCGGTCAATAAAGTTATGGAAAGATATGAAAAGACCGTCAAGCCCATGCACCTTCAATTCATTGAACCAACAAAGCGGTTCGCCAACATCATTGTTCCGCAAGGAGGAAACAACCATGTGGCAATTGATATTTTAACCAAGTTTATCATGGATTTTCTGAAAAGCAAAAATACTTAATCACATAAGTACATATAAACACGTTTTTTTGTAAGATGCAGGTTCAATACGATAGTCAAAATAAGACTAATGTGTGCTAATGCAACCAACATAACAAAAAAGAGACCGGCTATAAAACTATACCGGTCTCTTTTGCTTTTATAAAAACGCTCTCTGAATTATTTTCTTTTTTCCAAAACTGCTACTTGTTTCTCTTTTCTTTTTTGTTTTTTTGTCATCAGGTCATAAGCCACTGGTACTGCAACAAATAAAGTAGAATAAACACCAAGGACAGAACCGATTAACAATGCGAAAATAAATCCACGGATAGTTTCACCGCCAAAAACAAAAATAGCAATCATCACGACCATCACACTTGCAGAGGTACTGAAAGTACGACTTAAAGTTTCATTCAGTGATTCATTCATGATACTTTCCCTGTCACGTTTGGGATACAATCGTACATTTTCTCTGATACGGTCAAAGATCACCACAGTATCGTTCACGGAATAACCCACATAGGTTAGAATTGCAGCAATAAATGATTGATCCATTTCCATCGAGAAAGGCATTATACTGTAGAATAATGAAAAGACACCAAGGATAATCAAGACATCATGTGCCAGCGAAGCTAATGTTCCCACCGAGAATGAGAAATCCCTGAATCTGATAAAGATATAAAGAGACACTATCACCAATGAGAATAAAATAGCCCAAACAGCAGAAGTTTTAATATCATCAGCCACAGTTGGTCCTACTTTCTGAGAACTTTGGATATAATCCGACACAAATTCATCTTTCGTTGTCCCCTCCTTCAGCATAGGCTTAAGGTGTTCATATAATTTGGAAATTACATCATTATCTGCCAATTCGCTTTCATCATCAATTTTATATTTTGTAGAAATACGAACCTGATTATAAGACCCAATCGTTATTACCTGAGCACTTGCTTGTTCTGTCTCATCTCTAAAAGCTTCCTCGAGCAATTCTCTTACATCTTCAGTATTCACCGCCTGGTCAAAGCGCACGACATAATTACGACCACCACTGAAATCAATTCCTGAGCTCAATCCTCTTGTAGATAATGAGACAATACATACCGCAATGATAACTGCCGAAACAATATAACCGATTTTACGTTTTCCGATAAAATCAATTTTCATATTCTGAAACCATGTTTCAGTAGCTTTAGTTGTATAAGTGAGTTCTCTGGCATTTTTGCGTTCAACATACATTATGAGCATCATACGGGTAAGGAACACAGAAGTAAAGAACGAAGTAAAAATACCCATAACCAAGGTCGTTGCAAAACCAAGAATTGGTCCTGTACCAAACACAATCAAAACAATACCGGTTAATAGTGTTGTAACATTGGCATCAACAATTGCAGAAATTGCATTTTTAAAACCATCTTTAATTGCTGATTTTTGTGTTTTTCCGGCAATTAACTCTTCCCTAACACGTTCATATATCAACACATTACCATCCACGGCCATACCCAGGGTTAACACAATACCTGCTATACCCGGCAAGGTTAACACCGCTCCGAACGAGGCTAAGATTCCCATCAGGAAAAACACGTTAACAAATAAGGCGATATCGGCAATCAGACCTGGGATAAAACCATAGTAGAATATCATATAGATTAATACCAGGACAAATGCAATTATAAATGAAATCAATCCATCCTGGATTGCCTGTTGACCAAGTAACGGGCCAACGACATCTTCCTGAACAATACGTGCAGGAGCCGGCATTTTACCTGAATTCAGCGTATTAGCAAGGTCTTTAGCCTCTTCAACGGTAAAGTTACCGGTGATTTGTGATTGCCCTCCTGTAATTTCAGTGTTTACTGTCGGGAATGAATAGATGTAACCATCCAACGCAATTGCAATAGATTTACCAATATTTTCTTTGGTCATACGTGCCCAAATTTTAGCACCCTCACTATTCATGCTCATAGAAACATTAGCATAAGCAGAGGTTTGACTAAAATCAGCACGGGCATCTGTGATAGCGTCTCCACTCAGCGGAGCACGATTATCCCGGTTCGTTTTAATTGCAATCAACTGATAGATATCCCCTCTTTCGTTAATAGCTTTAACTGACCATCTTAAACCAAGATTTGCCGGCATTAACTCTTTCACACCGCGTGTAACAAAATAACTATTGATACGGGCTGTATCTTTGTAGTGGGCAAAACCGACAACCGGGCCTCTGCTGAATTGGCCAGTTTCAAGTCCCGGAATTTGCAACACAGACAACAAAGGATGATCTTTTTTGAATTGTTCCTGCAGTTTAAGGGAGTCAACGGTTGATTCTTTATCTTTCTTTAACGCAGCAATCAAACTATCCTGCTCATTCTGAGGAGATTCCTGTGCCAGCTCAGCCTTTTCTTCAACAACAGGTGCTTTTACTGAGTCAACAGAAGTCTGTTGTGTTGCTAAAACACGATCAGCTTCCATAAGGTTGTTCACAATCTCTGTAAGCTCAAACGTTTCCCAGAATTCCAGGTTGGCAGACCCCTGTAACAATTTACGAACACGTTCCGGTTCTTTAACACCAGGGAGTTCAACCAGAATACGTCCCATGTTGTTGTTATCACGCTGAATATTCGGCTGTACAACACCAAAGCGGTCAATACGTGAACGCAATACATTAAATGAATTGCTAATGGCCCCATCGATCTCTTTTTTCAACACCGACACAACCTCACTATTAGTCGAACGGAGTGAAATTTTATCTTTCAATTCCATGGTGCTGAAAACAGAAGCCAACTGTCCCTGAGGATTGACTTCCTCAAATGCTTTTACAAAAAGATCGAGATAATCAACCTGACTGTTTGTTTTCTGGCGTTCAGAGGCCATTTGAAGAGCCTGAACAAATTCAGGACTATTGTTGTAACCCGACAATGCACGCAAAATGTCTGCAACCGAAACCTCTAATGTAACGTTCATTCCCCCTTTCAGGTCAAGGCCCAGGTTTATTTCCTTTTCACGACACTCTTTCAATGTGTAACCAAAGTAAACTTTCTCACCCGACAGAGAATCAAGATACTGATACTCTTTCATCTTATCACCTGCAGCATATTCTTTGGCTTTTTTATTGTAAACTCCTGTTACAACAGAAAATGAAAGGTAAAATAAACTCACCAGGGCAAGCAAAATTGCAAAAACTCTTACAATACCTTTGTTTTGCATGGAACTTCTTTTATTTAATAAAACAATAATATTTTTTTTAACGAGCCGCAAATATAATATTTTTTTTTGATACAAACGATTATGTTAGTGAATTAGTAATTAGTGAATAGCAGAAAACGAATAACTAACAGCGAATACTGGTTGTTTATCTTTAGTTTAATAACCCGAGACTGATGACGAAATACCGGAGACATAAAAAAAACGGGAAATAATTTGCAAGTTCAGAAAAAAGCACTATCTTTGCAGTCCAAAACATCGCGGAGTGGAGCAGTGGTAGCTCGTTGGGCTCATAACCCAAAGGTCGTTCGTTCGAATCGGGCCTCCGCAACACAAAAAAAGCTGTCTTAATAAGGCAGCTTTTTTATTTTAAATTTATTTTAAAGCACATTAGTCACACAAGAACACTTAAATCAACCATTTCTGTTTAATTACAGAATCAAGCTAACGTTTACTTATGTGACTAATGTGGTAAGTTATTTACAAATTAACCCTGAAACGTTGATTGCCGTTTTTCAGGAAATCTACAATCTGTTGGGCAGCTGCTATGCCAGCATTAATATTCGCTTCTGCTGTTTGTGCCCCCATCTTCTTCGGCGTTGAAAAATACCGACCTGCCAGTTTCTCCTGCATCTCCGCATGATTTCCCGGTGTAATATCAGTCAGATATTTAAAATCAGTTCTTTCTTGCATAAATTCAAGAATCTCAGCTTCATCAATAACCTCTTTGCGGGCAGTATTAATCAACACAGCACCTTTCGGCAACAAACTCAACAATTCCTTATTAATGGATTGTTTGGTTTCAGGTGTTGCCGGAATATGCAGGGAAACGACGTCTGAAATTTCATACAACTCTCTTACTGAGCTAACCGGAGTTACTTCATCGGCTGCAATCTGTTCGTCGCTGCAAAATGCATCATAGGCATACAGGTCCATACCGAAGCCTTTGGCAATACGGGCTACATTACGACCGACATTACCATAAGCATGAACACCCAATTTTTTACCTTTCAGTTCTGTTCCTGACGTCCCATTATAAAAATTGCGAACCGCAAAAACCAACAGTCCAAACACCAGTTCAGCTACCGCATTGGCGTTTTGCCCGGGTGTATTCATTACGCAAACACCGGCTGCTGTAGCAGCCTCCAAGTCTACATTATCGTACCCAGCCCCTGCCCTTACAACAATTTTCAGTTCTTTGGCCGCAGCTATCACCTCAGCATCAATAATATCACTACGGATAATAATGGCATTTGCATCAGCAACCGCATCAAGCAATTGCTGTTTTTCAGTGTACTTTTCAAGCAAGGCCAGTTCAAAACCGGCAGCTTCAATTTCTTTTCTGATACCATCTACCGCAATCTTGGCAAATGGTTTATCGGTAGCAATTAAGACTTTCATGATAATTTTATTTTTTCAAATTCCTGCATACAATCTACCAATGCCCGAACACTTTCCAACGGAAGCGCATTATAGGTTGAAGCTCTGAATCCACCTACTGAGCGGTGCCCTTTGATACCCACCATGCCACGTTCAGTTGCAAACTTCTGGAATTCAGCTTCCAGATCAGCATATTCAGAATTCATCACAAAACAGATATTCATGCGTGAACGATCTTCTTTAGCAGCCGTACCCACGAACAATTTATTGCGGTCAATTTCACCGTATAACAAGTCAGCTTTTTCGATGTTACGTTTCTCCATTGCAGCAACACCACCATTAGCTTTAATCCAGCGAAGCGTTTCCAAAGCACTGTAGATTGGCAACACCGGAGGCGTATTAAACATGGAACCATTTTCGATATGAATTTTGTAATTCAGCATCGATGGAATGTGACGCGAAACTTTTCCGAGCACCTCATCTTTAATGATAGCGAACGCCAGACCGGCAGGCGCCAGATTTTTCTGCGCTCCACCATAAATAACGGCGTATTTCGACACATCAACCGGGCGGGAAAAAATATCAGAAGACATATCAGCTACCAAAGGCACCGGACTGTCAATATCTTTCAACAATTCTGTTCCGAAAATTGTATTATTCGTTGTGATATGGAAATAATCAGCATCGGCAGGAATTACATAATCTTTCGGAATATAATTGAAATTTGCCGCTTTTGAAGAGGCTACTTCTATCACTTCACCGAAGGCTTTTGCTTCTTTCAAAGCTTTGCTTGCCCAGGTACCTGTATTCAGATATGCAGCTTTACTTTCCATCAAGTTGAAAGGAACCATGCAGAATTGCAGGCTTGCACCTCCCCCGAGAAATAATACCGAATAACCTTCGGGAATCGACAGTATTTCCTTGAACAGCGCTACGGCTTCATCAACAACCGATTGAAAATCCTTGGCACGATGGGAGATTTCCAAAACAGACAAACCGGAACCGTTAAAATCCAACACTGCCTGAGCTGTTTTTTCAATCACTTCACGCGGTAAAATTGAGGGTCCCGCATTAAAATTATGCTTCTTCATACGATAAATTAAATATGTGTGTTTAATAGAGTTGGCACTTCTTATTCGCAGGTTGATTAGACAGATAAAGGCAGTGAACTCGCATGTCTTCAAGAGAGAAATCAGCCTGACAAATAACCCTTTTTTTCTTTAATGTTTTTTGATGCGCAAAGGTACTATTTTTTTTGTTTTCGACATAGATAATTTTAATTTTATTCATATTATCTCGTTAAAAAAGAAATTTATAAGTCTGAAAAGGGCATTGATATTAATTTTATATATTTTTTGATGCTTATTCATATTAAATGATTTTTCCATACTTTTACAGCAATTTAATACTGACAGCACTTTCAATTCACCTTAAATTATTACACCATGATAA
>JACDJB010000941.1_pt1 | contig 25395 bp, 21 predicted proteins | sample 7454121 | NCBI WGS metagenome assembly JACDJB01 (sample SAMN14253290, study PRJNA609438) | sludge metagenome | isolation source: sludge after 25d culture with pyrite | collected 2018-12-20
GCTGATTGTACAATTCAAATTGAGAAACGATAAAACGTTCCAGTGATTCTTCATTGGGGAATTGCTCCTTACGCTTACTGTATTTCTTGATTTGTTTATTGAAAGACTCGATTAAATTGGTGGAGTAAATACTACGCCATATTGCTTTTGGAAAGCTATAAAAGGTGAAGATATAAGGGTTTTCAAGTAATGACTTTGTGACTTTCGGATAGGCGGATTGCCACTTATGAACAAACTCATGTAATGCTTGTTCCCCAGATTCACGATTTTCCACACGATAAACCGATTTGAAATCTTCACAGATTTCTGCTCGATCAGAGACCCGTACTTTATGAGTAATATTCCGAGATACATGTACACAGCATGACTGGTACTTGGCTTCTGGAAACACTGAAAAGATACAATCCGTATTTCCCTTTAAGCCGTCTGAAATGAAAAGCAGCACCTCGTCAACACCACGATCCTTGAGATCCAGAAGGACTTCTTTCCACACATAAGCGGATTCAGTAGGTGTAATTGTGTAAGAAAGCACTTCCTTGGAGCCATCCTCACGGATGCCTACAGCAAAATAGACAGCCTCCTTAGAGACGGTCTCACGACGAACAGCAATGTACGTTGCGTCTAAATACACACAGACATAACGAGAAGCGAGTGTACGGGATTTAAAGGCTTCTACTTGTTCTGTCATGGCTTTCGTCATATTTGAAATGGTTTGAGGTGTGTAATGATGACCATACATACGTTCAATGAGATCGGAGATTTCCGACATGGTCACACCTTTTTGAAACATGTGAATGACAAAAGATTCTAAAGTATCGTTGGTTCGTTTATATGGGGCGATGGTCTGTTGTTTGAACTCACCATTACGATCACGTGGTACTGTAATTTCCAAGTCGCCATATTCTGTATGTAGTGTGCGAGAGTAAGTGCCATTCCTAGAGTTACCTGAATTGAATCCAATACGATCATATTTTTCATAGTCTAGGAATGCGGTAAGCTCTGTAACCAGTAACGTATTTACTGCTGTTTCTAAGTGAGTGCGAAACACTTCTTTAATGTCTTCTTTTTTCACTAGAGCTTGGATAATATCTGTTGTAAAATGATTCATAGGGGAGACCTCTTTTCTGTGAATTTTTTGTGGTGAATTAATTCTACTAGAAAAGGTCTTCCTTTTTCTATTCATTTACACAAATTATGGTGATGAATCAAAAAACATATTGAATAATTGTTATAAATTTGATAAAATTTGAGAGATTAAAGGAATTTTCTGCAATAACATACTTTGTTGTGGCACAATATTAACTTGTGGTTAGCAGTATGAATGAACAAACACGTTTTTCTGGTTGGTTTTATGGTTCAACAACATAGACGTAAAGTGCATACTTTATACTTCCTTCTAGAAATAGTATACGTGATTTAAAATGACTGGGTGTGATTCTTTGAAGACCATACATAAAATAACGATAGTATCCCCTATTCTATCCACCTTGATCATACTTTCAGGTTGTGGATATGTTGGATTGATTGATAAGACAAGTACACCTCAAGCAGAAGTATTAATGCTTCGGCAATTACCAAATGGACAAAGTGAGGTAGTGGAGGAAATTCCTATTGAAGGGGAGATGAATGATTGGCTCCATCATAAAGAATCCGAATTAAGACCATTAATAGCAGAACGAGTGAAACTAGATAGCGATGATGTTCTTATACAACTAGCCCCAAAACCAAATGAAAATGATACTGGAGTTTATGATATTTTATGTAGTGTTATACTAGTAACAGAGTCATCTTATGAAAGAGAAATATTGAACAAAGTTGTAGAAGACATAAATCGTCATAACAAATGAGTCAGATAATATCCATATGAGTGAATCGAATATTATTATCGTAAATAATTATGGTATTAAGCTGAATTAAACGGTAATTTTTAAGATTCATCACTATATTTTGTGAAAATGGTGTAATAAAATGAAAAACACTCGCAACCTTTGGTAAGAATTTTCGTTACCATAACAAAACATTCATAGGAGGATTAGCGACCAATAGAATTAGAAAATTCAAACCAAAAGAAACCCCATTTTCACTTTTCACGGAGAACCGTACCATAAGTGAGTGGGGTTTTTACTAATATGTATAATATCATATATAGGTTTTAGTGACTAAATAATAAGCATGTTTTTGTAATGAACGCTGTACCTTAATTTTTTTGAAGGTGATTAAAATGAGTAATGTATAATTCTATTCGGAACATGATATGGCGTGCAGTTAGGAAATTGGTAAGATAATTAAAAAAATCGAAGAATATGCAATTGAAACTGATTGGTCCATTATTGATCTGATAGACTTTCATAATACATTAAAGTATGTAGCTATTAAACGATTTGAATGCGACAAGGGATGGTTCTCATTGTCGCATTTTAAATTAGGTTAGGAGAATATTTACGGTATCATCATTTATCGCTATACGATTTTTATGGTCAATACTGTTATCATAGTTTTAGCCGCATGTTGGTTCAAGTGATATATTAACTATAAAAAGAGACAATCATGGGAACAACTGAATAGGTATATACCCAAAGTGCCTTTAGACAAAATCGATCTAATGAGTAGAAAGAATTCGGTTGTTAATGCTTAGGATCAGCTTTGCAAGTATTGATTCCCAAAAGAGCATTCGCTGGACAATAACGAATGGCCCCTGTTATTATTGGCACTAATCCTATGAGTCCCCACCAATTTCTGAAATACAGACCCGCGAGAACAATAATCGCTCCGGTGGATATTCGTATCACTTGCTCCGTCTTCCCAACATTACATTTCATTTATCTAATACCTCCATAGAACCAATAGAAATCATTAGTGTGTTTATTATGTCCCTTTTTAAGGAAACCCATTCTAGTAAAAATGCGACAAGGGACGATTCCCGTTGTCGCATTTCACGATCTGAACTAGTTCTTTAGAGTCTTCGCTCGATACTCGCCCTACTTATTTCATGTCATGACGAACCGCCCAAGATTTTCAGTAATTTTGAGGCAATAATCGCTACATCTTCCCTTGTTGCTGCTTTTTTCGGTTCTAATCTTTGGAATGTAGAGAAATGTTCTATCAGTTCGAGTTCCTGTGCCTTTAGAATAGAAGATCTGGCGTGTTGACTAGTATCGGCCCAATCGTCATACGCTGCTACTATTGTTGTTTCAGTTGAATCACTTTGCGCCCCATACACATACTCCCATGCCCTGACAAATAAAACGATCAAATCCTCACGTGTAATAGGGTCATGACCGCCAAACATATTGCTCCCGTATCCTCTAATCAATCCCGTTCTCGCTGCCGCCTCAACGGAAACATACGCATAGCTGAAGTATGAGACATCTAGGAAGGTCTCTGTACTCATGGAAAAGGTGAAGTCATTGATTGTCTCCAAAGTCGTATTAGGTGTGCTGTCTATATTTAGCAGGTTTACTAATAGTATGACCGTATCTTGACGACTAATAGTTCCCTCAGGATCGAACTGTCCGTGCCATGTGCCCGACACGATTCTATTCGACAATTCGTTCAGCATTTGATAGGCAAGGGAGGACTCTTCGGCGTCGTTCAACCCCTCTTTGGCCAGGGCAGTAGCTCCCAACCACACAATGAGAGAGCAAGATATGGCTATAGCGAATAGCTTCCTCAACAATTTATTCATATGCGTCAATCCTCCTTTCGTCATATGTTTCTCAATCATCCACAATCGTCCAAACAATCATTAGTGTGGCTATATCCAAATACTCAGCCGTTGGGTGGGGAGTATTGTCCTTAATAACGATTAGTATGACATAATGAGTTCCTGCTGAAACAGACGACATCGGCCGTCCCGTAATTTTCTGTGTTACGGGGTCAAACTGCAGACCAGGCGGAAGATCTTCAAAGAACTGGTTATGATCAGAAGAATGAGAATGGCCAAAACGAATATAATCAACGCGGTCCCCGTCCTGATCATTAGCTCGCAACTCGATCTCCAGAAAATCTAATAATCCGCTCATAATATTGACATCGCCGGTTATCGGATCAGGTGAATGTCCTATTACAGTCAAAGTAGGTGTAGTATCCACGTTATGAATGACCCAGTCAAATGATTGCGAACTGATTTCTGTGGGAGTACTTACGTTAACCGTAACATTGTATACAGCGGAAGTAACCGTCGCCGAGGCATTGTTGTATGCCAATGTGCCTGAGATAGTGCCATTGCCACTGTTGATACTCAGACCGTTAGGTAATCCGCTTGCGCTATAAACGGGTGAACGGGTTGACCCAACCGTCGCCGTTACAGTCAACTCGACATATTCTCCCTCATCGTTCATTTGATCCGAAATTGGCATCAATATAATCGGCGTGATTATTGGCGGGATAATCGGCGGTAGGTTGAAGCTTGTCATCGTTACGCGAGCCGTAGTTTGTCCAAAGCGCACCACTTTGCCCGTGGCATCGACTTCCGCCACTGCGATTCGATCATCATGGGATGCCTTGATTAGAGGTATAAGATCAACATAATCGGATAAGAGATCGCCAACATACGGAATTTCAACTTGTGACTTGTTATAGTTCTTATAGACAAATCGATTACCCCTTCCAGCTACTTCATCAACTACAATTCTTGTATGAAAATCGAATGCTGAGAAGGAGGATACAGTCAAACCACTGGCTAGCTGTGTTTCATCTTCTGAGTCAACGACTACCGCATTCGTATGCCCTACTCTAATCACTCTGCCGTGCGGATCAATCTCCTCGACCACGATCAGATCGCCATGCTTGGCAGGAATAAGCCCGTTGTTCGGTAGAACAATGTAGAATCCCACCTGGTTTTTATAAATAATCGGTAGTGGATGATTTCTATAATTACTATAGACGAGACTGTTTCCCTGCTCTATCTTTTCAGCTATCGTTATTATTGTGTGATCATTGTTCCCTTCCCCGCGTGGATCGGTTGCTGTCACAGTTAATTGTCCGGCTACTTTTTTATGGGTTACGGCAGTACCAAAACGCTGTACCTTGTCGTTTGCATCCACTTCAGCGATCGCGATCATGGATGCACCAAGCGGCACCAACCCATCAGAGGAAAAGGAAGTGTAGCCTAATTTCGCATTTGCAAATGCAGGAGTTTCGATCCAGTTACCTGGGGCAAATATAGTATAAACCAATTTGTTGCCTTTACTTACCGGTTCCGCAACTGTTACATAAGAATGAGCACGATCCGCAGCATCGATTTGCTTCGGCATATATTCCGCTTTTACGGTCAAGCTGGGGACATAAACTTTGGCCTTTGTAATTCCGTAATTGTTTACTAAACCATACGGATTTAGCTCCATGACAAGGATGTTGTCCCCATTGTTTGCTGGAATAATTCCATTGTCCGGGAGAGGGAAATAACCTAAAACCAATTGCCCCAATTCCGGTTTAACAACTGATTCCGTTTTTGTGTTGACATAAACGAGATTATTGTTTTTTGTCTTTTTGAAATTTACGATTATTGCAGTTTTTCCTGCGCCTTCGTTACCAGCTACTGCTTCTGCATAAACATTTGCTTGATCTATTTCTACTATATAAAACTCTGACACTATGTTCCCAGTTCCCAAATACGGATATTGTGTAGTACCTGTATAAACAGGAATTTCAAAGTGATAAGAGATCCGATTATGATCTATGATTCTGTAGTTAAATTTTGGAACCCCTCTAAGCATCATCGTCTTTTCCGTTCCATTATCAGTTATATCATAAACATATGGCTTGGAAGATAGCCTGTCGTATAGTTGTTCCATCGTCGGCTTCGTAACAACCTGCACCTCTCCGTTAAGATCTCTAAACGCAGTTACTGTAAAACCATGACCGAAATTATCCTTAACCACCGTATGAAATTCTTCTTCATAACAACCTGTCAGAAATATACTTATACTAATAAAAAGTAGCATCGACTTAATATAAAGTACTACTTGTCGAGATGATTTTACTTTACTACCCATTTTAGACCCCCTCTATCAATTAACCCTACTCTGCATACATTTTAACAAGTGATAACGGAGAAAAATCTTAAAACATTCTTAAAATACTCTTCAAAAAAATTTCCTCCAAATTTTTATGGGACAACATGAAGCATATGAAATAAGCCCTTTACGAATTAAGAGTTTTCCCCTCAGGTTATTTTTGTTCCACAATTACATAAATTTTCAGAACCGACTGCTTTTGACATATGCTTGACATAATTCAGCATTATACTCCTGCTAATCGAGTTATAGGAGGAAGTGAAAATATGTCAACTGAATTGATCAAATCGTACGGCGGGTTAAAGCAAGTCTTGGTGGTAAGTATTGGATTGTTTCTCGTTTACTTAGATACAACGATTGTCAATATTGCCTTACCCGAAATAAGTGCAGCCTTAGAGATGAATTTGAGTACAGCGTCTTGGGTGATCAATGCGTTCGTCATTTCGGTGGCGGTGCTACTGATTGCCTTAGGCAAAATAGCAGATATATTTGGGAGTTATCGTGTGTATATGATCGGCCTCGTTATTTTTATGGTTGCTTCTTTTTTATGCGGTATAGCCCCAGATACGACGAGCTTGATTGTGTTTCGAGTTCTTCAAGGTATTGGAGCAGCAACGGTGATCCCGGCGAGCTTACTATTGGTACACTCTGCCGTCCCACCAGAGAAAATTGGTGTTGCTATGGGGATCTGGGGCGGGATTGGCGCGCTCGGAATTGCCTTCGGACCTAGTCTTGGTGGTATTGTAACCGAGTTTATTTCATGGCGATGGGTGTTTTTTATTAATATTCCGATTGTGCTTATTTCCTTGGTATTCACGATACGAGTTTTCAGACATCACCATGATGTTCGCAAGCCGTTCCATCTTGATTTCGCAGGTTTAGCAACCTTCGGGATTGGCATGTACTTTTTAACGTATGCGATTTTGCAAGGACATGACAATGGCTGGACCTCTAGTTTAATTATAGCAAGCTTTGCCATTAGCTTGATCATGCTTTTGCTTTTTACATATTTGCAACATAAGGTGCGCTATCCATTGCTTGATATGAAGATCTTTAAGAGCCGACTTCTGATTGCAGGTATTGTGGCGAACTTGCAAAGCGGGATTTTACTTATGGGAATGCTCATTATTCTACCGTTCTACTTTACGGATATAAGAGAGATGGATACTTTAACGGCGTCGTTGTACATTACACCAACCTCATTGGTCATGATCGTCGTTGCTCCGATCATTGGGCGCATGATTGACCGTATCGGTTATGTGGTTCCTCTAATTATCGGATATTTGATTTCGATTACGGGGTTTTATTTGCTCTCTATGATTCAAACGGATTCGAGTCATGCTTACTTAGTTGCGGCGATGATGACCGCAGGTGTTGGGATCGGAGTTCTTGTCGTAACAAGTATGACGATTGGGACGGCAACGGTGGCGAATGAGCATGTGGCATTAGGTTCTTCGTTATTTGCGACTTTGCGGAATATCGGCGGTGCAATTGGTGTTGCATTATTTGTTTCAATTGTAGTGGGCAACACCAGCAATTATGGACCAGAATTGGCAACCAAAGGCATCACTTTGCCAGACTATATAACGGATGCGATGAGCATGGCTTACTTTAGCGGTGTTGTAGTGTCGGTCGTGAGTCTGCTATCTTTATGGCTGCTCCGAAAAAGTCGTCAACAAAGGTTCGGCCAAACTGATAAACAGTTGGCTCAAAAACATTAATTACGGGAAGGGTGTTTAAATTGCATAAATCTGCAATGATCAAACCGATCATCAGGGAAGACATCCCAGCAGTCATAGATCTATTGAAAGAAGAGGAGATGAATTACGGATCGGTAGAATTGAACTTCGAGTTTTTTCACAAGATTTTGGTGGATGGTCAGATCGTGGCGTGTGTTGCTGTGATTCCGAGAAGAGATTTTTCCGAAGTTAAATCATTAGTAGTAAAAAAAGCATTTCGATCATATAGCTTATTTTCGATCATTAGTGATTTTGTAACTTACAAATCATTGGAGCAAAAAAATCCTTGTGTAGTTGTGAAAGTGAATAAGAATAATCCCGCAAAGCTATTGTACCAGCGTAGACGCTTTGTTCCATTAACGAAAGAAGATTACCCCGATATTTATAAACAATTAAGGGCAGATTGCATTGCTTGTCACAGCATCGTGCAATCCGTTTGCAATCCGATTTATATGGTGATCGATACGCGCATCATTTATTACGATTTTGATGAGTGGAAAGCAAAGATGGAGGGGGTCCTGTTCGATGAAAATATTGCAAACTGAAAAGATTGAGGACTTGATTTGTGAACATGCGCTTATCCTAAACTGTTTGGTTGTCGGGGATGACCGCCCATATTATTCGGTGATGCTATCACCGGATAAAGCGAATTTAGCTCGAAAGCTACGAGAGGATGATCCGCAGTTTTCATATAATTTGGATACGTACCACGGGCTCAATCACATCGAAATCAGGAGCTATTTTTGCGATTTACTAGAGATGGTGAATCAGCAGTTAACAGAGAAGCGCATAGAGAGATTTGCTTTGTTGGAATTCGATGTGGACAAAACGCGAGAAGAAATTTTGACCGAATATAAATTGGTCGTTGAATCATTTTATCAGGATTATATACCCGGAATCGGTTAATTCATGTAGTTGAGGAGTGGTACAGTTGGCAGTAGAGACACTTTCAAGAGAGCAAATGGATCGCATTGTATATAAAGCATCGCTTGCCCCATCACCTCACAATGTGCAAGGGTGGAAATTTCGATACGACGGTCACAAGTTAGACGTCATGGCTGACGAGAACTATCGAATTATGAGGGAGCTTGACCCAGATGAGAAAGAAGGAGCAATCGCATTAGGTGCAGCGATAGAGAATATTGTACTGTCCGCTGCTGAAGAAGGATTCTCAACGAATGTGTCATGGCTTCCGAACGGGAACGACGATTCAGTCGCAGCATCGATTACCTTTGTGCGTTCCATTGATTCATCCTCACATCCTTTTGATCGCGAGCTACAAAAATATATTGAGCGACGAACGATGAACCGATCGAAGTATACAGGAAAGCCGGTACCTCGAGAACAGATTAAGATACTGCAGGAAATTGCAGCGAGTGAAGGGCTCGAATTATGTGTTGTTACGGAGCGGGAGCAGATTAAGAATTTTGCGCGATTAGCGGGTGTTGCGGGTCGTTTCAAATTTTCGCATGAGCCGACTCATCGTGAATTGTTTCATTATTTGCGTTTTACCTCGAAAGAAGCTGCAACGAAACGGGATGGACTGCCGCTAGAGCATTTCAATATCCCTTCGTGGATTGCACGATTCGGAAAATTCGGAATGAATTGGCCAGTTGTACGCATGTTGAATGTGCTGGGATACCATCGTGTGCTTTCGTTTATGCAGGAGACGCATCTGGTAAATAGCGCGCCAGCTGTGTGCATGCTCCGTAGCAAGGATGGAAGACACATCGACTTTTTGCAAGGAGGACGTGTGTTGCAACGCTTATGGCTAGCCGCAACCAAGTTTCAATTGGCGATACAACCTCATAGTGCCGTTGCCGATTTAAGCTACGCACGATTGGCGGGTTACCATACATCGATATCTCCGAGCTGGCAACGACGGATTGACCGTTTCCCGCAGCAACTAAGGGATATTTTCACAGTCGATGGTGAACTGCATGTGATCAATGTCTTCCGTATGGGATATCCGTCGAAATTGTGGAAGAAAAGGAGCCTACGAAGAACGATGGATAATCAATTGGAATACGTGGAGTCTGACGAAGATGTGTTTTACAGAGAGCTCACAAAACGGAATGATCCTTTTATAAATAACAGGGATCAACAATTGTTGAGACGGGGCAGGATCGGAGTCGCTGGTTGCGGGAGTATCGGTGGCGCCTCGTTGGAGGTGCTTGCGCGGATGGGAGGGGAGAACTTCTTGCTTGCTGAACCGGATGGTTTCGAGCTGAACAATTTAAACAGACAAAACGCTACCATAAACGATCTCGGTAAGCACAAGGCGGAAACAATTTTGAACCGCATCCAACAAATTAACCCGCATATTAAAGGTCATATTCTTTATGATGGCTTGACACCGCAGAATATTCATTTTTTTGTCGGATCTTCTGCGGTGATTATTGATGGCGTGGACATTACCGAACATAGCGCGCTAAAAGTGAAGATCATGTTACACGAAGAGGCGTGGAGGCAACATAAGACGGTCATATCTGGCTATGACATCGCAGGCACGCAGCTGTTGAGAATTTACGATTATGGCGCAGGAAGGCTACAGCCACTACATGGCAAATTCAAAAATGTGGATTTGGAGAGTGTTACGCCTTTGGGTTTTTTAACCAAAGTGATCTCGCCGCTTGATTTGCCGATAGAGATGTTGCCCGTGACTCGTGCGTTGATTCAAGGCAATCAAGGGAGTATCCCGCAACTTGGTCCCACGGCGAGTCTATTCGGTGTGCTAAGTGCTTGGGCTGCATTGGACGTATTGGCAGGAAGATCGGTTCGTCACAAAACGATCATTGATATACCGAATGTGCTTCGACCAAAAAGACTATCTTTGGCTTTACGATTTACAAGAATAGTCGGAATTGTTAAACTAAGGTTACTGTTGAGTAAAGTGACAAGAGAGAAGAAACGCATGAAAGCACAGCAATCTACAGATGGAGTGGGACATTCATGAACTCCTCTTATGATGTAGTCATCATCGGAGCGGGTCAGGCTGGACTTGTGATGGGCTATTATTTACAACGTGCGGGCGTTCCTTATGTGATTCTCGGAAAAGAACAGCGTATTGGAGACGTATGGCGTAATCGATATGATTCGCTCGTTTTATTTACGCCCCGCTGGATGAGTCAATTACCTGGGAATGTGAGAAAACCGAGCCTCAATCCGAACGGCTATGCACATAAAGATGAAATAGCTGATGAGTTGGAGGCATATGCGGGCGATCTGAATTTGAATGTTCAATTGAACACAGAGGTAACTCGACTTACGAAAGTAAACGAACAATTCGTCGTCGAGACCAATAAAGGTAGCATGAAGGTGCCTAACGTTGTGATCGCAACGGGTCCGTTTCAGCAAGCAAACATACCAGGTTTCGCCCGTCATCTATCAGGTACAGATGTGTTTCAGGTTCATACCTCACGTTATAAAAATAGTATCCAACTACAAGCTGGGAACGTATTAATTGTAGGTTGCGGCAATTCGGGTGCACAAATCGCGATCGAGCTAGCAGAGCATCGAGAAGTGCACGTGTCTACAGGGCAAGCAATCACTTTCGTTCCTCAAGAGATTTTGGGGAAGAGCATCTTTTGGTGGTTTAAAAAACTCGGTTTGTATAGAGCGCATGTGAACACGAGGATAGGAAAAAGAATCAGTAGGCGGCCAGATCCAGTAATCGGTACAGGATTAAAAACACTGATCAAGAATCATAAAATCATGGTTCGCCCGCGTACGATAAAAGCGGACCATGATAAAGTCATATTTATTGATGGAACAGAACTCCAGGTTTCGAATATAATTTGGGCCACTGGATATACATCGGATTACAGTTGGCTTGATATCCATGGTGCAATAAACGAGTATGAAAAGCCAGTGCATAACAGGGGTGTCAGCAAGGAAAAGGGTCTGTTTTTTCTTGGGCTGCCTTGGCAGTATAGTCGGGGGTCTGCATTAATAGGTGGTGTGGCCGCAGATGCAGAGTATATTATCCATCATATCGTCACTAACAGATAAGGTTCAAGTTCTGTTCGACATAGAAAGGAACCAACAAAATGAAGGGGAAAATATTGATCGTCGAAGATGAAAAGAGTATCTCAATGGTACTTAAAGCATATTTTAAAAAGGCGGGTTATGACGTGGAGCAAGCGTTCGAAGGCAATCAAGCTTTGGCATTGTTCGAGAAGTGGAAGCCCTCGCTCGTACTTCTAGACATCATGCTTCCTGGAATGGATGGCTTGTCCATTTTGAAACGTATCAAAATGCATAGTGATTGCCCAGTGGTTATCCTCTCGGCACTTAGCAGCGACGAACATAAAAGGAAGGGGTTTAAGGCGGGAGTGGATGACTACATTTGCAAGCCCTTTGTAGCGGAAGAGGTCGTTACTCGCGTACAAGCAGTTTTAAATCGGGCGGGTTTTTCATGATGAGGAAAATATTGATTGTTGAGGATGATCTTGCAATCTCGGCGGTATTGAAGGCGTATCTTGTACAAGCAGGGTACACGGTTGAGCAGGTTTTTGATGGCGAGGAAGCCATTCTCAAATTTATACAATGGAAGCCGTCACTAGTACTTTTAGATGTAAAGCTGCCCAATCAAGATGGCTGGTTGATCTTGCAATCGATTAGAGAAAACAGTGCCTGTCCCGTCATTATGCTAACAGCCTTGGATCATGTGGATCATCGCTTGAAGGGTTTCCGAGAAGGAGCGGATGATTATCTGAGTAAGCCTTTTGTAGGCGAGGAAGTGGTCGCGCGCGTACAAGCTGTGCTTAGGCGGCAACGTCACGTTGTGACAGAGGATTCGGCGATATTTGGTCAACTCAAAATCAACTATACTTCACGTGAAGTCCTCATCAAAGGGAGGCGTGTCACTTTTACCCCGCGGGATTTAGATGTTCTGCTCTTTTTATCGCAACACCCGAATCAATTATTTAGTCGTGAGCATTTAATTAGTGCCGTATGGGGAATCGATTATGATGGAAGTGATAGAGCCGTCGACTTATCCGTGAAGCGTATTCGTCAATCGCTAAGAGATTGGTCCAATGAGGAAGGAGAAATTGCTACTATTAGAGGATTGGGGTATCAATTCCGTGTAAAGTAAACAACGTAAAAGCTTACTATATTATTGGTCAATTCGATATTTCATCGTATTGCTGATTAGTTGGGTAATTGCCAGTGTAGCGATTATTTTTTTGATCCAATGGGATGCAAAGCATAAGCAACGAAATGGAATCGAACAAATGGTTCGGGATATTGCGACCGAAGCAGAAAGTCGTGGAGGCACACTTCCAGACGGAGTAGAGCTGGGGAGTTTGTTGGATCGTCTGGCGCATGGGAACGACATTTGGGATCGGTCGTATACATTTATATTTGATTCAGATGAACGACTCGTACAACAGTTTCCGTTGTACGCCCCGATCGATTTCGAGCAAATCACCCAAAAGTTACCTACAATGAATAGAGATCACGGCGATATTACCGAGATCATATCGATTCAAGATCAAACACCTTATTTGGTAGCGGTTCAACCGATCCGAAATCAAGGGGAGATCACAAGCTATGCTGTATATGTGGTGAGGAAGCAGACGGTAATCATAAGCACACCAATAGAACATCGAATTCTGCGCCTCAGTACCGTTGCCGTCGTGCTGATTTGTGGCTGGGGTATTTTATATTTACTCACTCGCCGCCTGTTGAAACCGATTCAGGAAGCAGCGGATGCCGCCAAGCAAATCGTCGCAGGAAACTATCATATCGATATCAACAATAACCATAACGAAAAGGAAATATATGAATTGATGGTATCCTTTAAAGAGATGGCCGATCGACTGGAACATCTTGAATCGCTTCGCAGTCAGCTCTTTCTTGGAGTGACACATGAGCTGAAAACACCTATCGCGTCGATCAGCGGCTTGGTGCAAGCGGTTAAGGATGGGGTTGTGAGCGGAGAAGAGGCGCAAGACTTTTTGGAAATGAGTTTGAAAGAAAGCAACCGGCTTCAGAAAATGGTAGAGGATTTATTAACTTTTAATAGTTTTGCTGCAAATATGGTCAAAGTGACTCATCAGAATGTGGATTTGGTCGCAGAGTTGCATGAGATGGTTGTGAGATGGAAGCAGGTACAAGAGAAGAATATTCATATCGTAGTTGAAACAATGAGTGAAGGAACTGGCTGGCAGGTGCTAACGGATCCAGTTCGATTAGAGCAGATCATTATTAATTTATTAAATAATGCAAGAGATGCTATGGATACGGATGGTAGCATAACGATTCGATTGTTTTCTGATTCGGAGCGCTTTCGAATTGAAGTACAGGATACAGGAATGGGAATTCCTGTGGAGGAGCAGGAGAAGGTGTTTGAATCGTTTTATCGGGGGAGCAGGAAGCGGACGATCATCCACGGTCTTGGCATTGGATTGCCCTTTAGCAGGCTAATTGCACGATCTCTTGGCGGAGATTTAATTTTGTCAAAAAGCAATCCGGATGGTACCCAGTTTATATTATTCATACCTATCTTTAAATCCACACCATCAAACTAATATGATGGTGCGGATTTTTGTTTTGACAGATTCCCAACATGTTGCATTGATACAATGACAAAAATTGATCAGGAATAAGAAGGAATGTGATAAATAAAATGTGCATATGGATTGGCTATGCTTTTTAGGGATTTGTGCTATTGTGATTTGCACCTATTCTTTTATGGTAGTTTGGAAGCTGATGCACCCCGTGCGCGAGCCACTAACAAAGTCATTGTGTACAGATTTGGAATATAAGGACGTCTCTTTTTTAAGTCGGGATCAAGCAGTAGAGCTGAAGGGTTGGTTTTTTCCGGCTCAGAGCACGCCAAAATGACGCTCATTTTTGCCCATGGATATCGAAGCAATCGTACGCAGAAAGATGGATATATATTGAACTTAGTAAATGATCTCGTAAAACGAGGATATAATGCATTTTTATTTGATTTTCGAAATTGCGACGAATCAGGAAAGAAGGACTAGAGATGAATGTACATGTCCATAATAAAAGGCGTTCCATCCAAAGTGTATTTTTTGAAATGCTACTCAAACTATTAAATCGCAAGAAAAACTTTGCGAGCGTATTTCCATATACAATGAATGAAGAATCTATAACTTAGTGAAGGGAGTTAGTAGTTCGTTGGATTTTTATTTACGTATAAATCAAATTGTCATATGACGAGTTGCCTGAACCCTTGTATTTATTTTACAGAAATTTACCGTCTTTTAAATAGCATATAACTATCATATAATAATATATATCCTAATCTATTATCAATGTGCTATACTATAACCTGGATAGTGTTATACTATAAACAGGTTATATTTGTGACAGAAAAGGTATGTTCCTAGGTAGCGCTTGCTTTTTTGTAACACCTAAGCAGGAGCGCCTATTCTTTTGTGCAAAAACAGGGGATAAGGAAGGGTATAATGGACAGCATACAGAACAAAACAGACGTTATCTTAATTGGTGCTGGAATCATGAGTGCGACTTTGGGGTCATTACTAAAAGAGTTAGTGCCAGAGTGGGAAATCAAAGTGTTTGAGAAACTCGCAACTGCAGGAGAAGAAAGCTCTAACGAATGGAATAACGCAGGTACGGGGCATTCTGCGCTGTGTGAGCTTAACTATACTTCCGAAAAACCGGACGGATCTATTGAGGTTAAGAAAGCGATTCAAATTAATGAGCAGTTTCAGCTTTCAAGACAGTTTTGGTCTTATCTAGTAGACAGAAATCTGATTCGTAATCCGCAGGACTTTATTATGCCAATACCTCATATGAGCTTTGTTCAAGGGGAAAAAAATGTAACGTTTTTGAAAAAACGTTTTGAAGCGCTAGTCAACAATCCCTTGTTTCAAGGAATGGAATATTCCGATGACCCTGAAAAACTAAAGGAATGGGTTCCGCTGATCATGGAAGGCCGTACATCGAATGAACCGATCGCGGCAACGAAAATTGACTCTGGCACGGATGTCAATTTTGGTACGTTAACACGTATGTTATTTGATCATTTAAAAAATCAAAATGTTGAAATCAGATATAATCATCAAGTTGATGATATCAAACGGACGAGCGACGGCTTATGGGAACTGAAAGTGTGGAATATGTCTACCGGTAACATTGAACGCCATACTGCAAAATTCGTTTTTATCGGTGGTGGGGGCGGAAGTCTGCCTTTACTTCAAAAAACGGGTATTCCTGAAAGTAAACATGTTGGAGGATTCCCAGTAAGCGGACTATTCCTAGTATGTAACAATCCAGAGGTTGTCATGCAGCATCATGCTAAAGTATACGGAAAAGCTGCTGTAGGTGCCCCTCCAATGTCTGTGCCACATCTAGATACACGTTATATCGATAATAAAAAGGCATTACTATTTGGACCGTTTGCTGGCTTCTCACCTAAGTTTTTAAAAACAGGTTCAAATCTCGATTTATTTACTTCTATAAAACCGAACAATGTTATCACGATGTTGGCTTCAGGTGCTAAAAACGTACCATTAACAAAATACCTGATCAAGCAACTGATGTTATCAAAAGAACAACGGATCGAAGAATTACGCGAGTTTATTCCAAACGCTAAAAGCGAGGATTGGAATATCGTGGTAGCGGGTCAACGTGTGCAAGTGATCAAAGATACAGAAGCGGGTGGTAAAGGAACACTACAGTTTGGTACGGAAGTAATTAGTGCTTCTGATGGTTCGGTTGCTGCATTACTCGGTGCTTCCCCGGGTGCATCAACTGCCGTTCACGTTATGCTAGAGGTGTTAGAAAAATGCTTCCCACAACATATAAATGAATGGGAACCGAAGATAAAAGAAATGATTCCTTCTTATGGTGCGTCACTAGTGGACAACCCAGAGCTTTTCCAAGAAATTCATACTTCAACAGCGCAGTCTCTTGGTCTAAGTGTAAAAGAACGAGAATTGGTTTATAGTTGATTTTTTGCAATCTGTATAGTCAATGGACAATTGTTTACAACCTTCAATCTATTTTTGGATTGAAGGTTTTTCTTATCAACATGAAACATTTTTTTCGATTTTACGTACAGAGGTATCAATGGGAGGGATGTTCATGTTCACAGAAATAAATGCTAAACTCGTTGAGATCCAAGGGGAATTAAGTAAGGAAAATAAATATAAAGTTCAACTTGCGGATTACACTAAAGAATTAAAAACGATAGAAAAAAGGCTTTTTCAGCTACGTAGTCAGTATAAATCCGAACAGAAGGATGTTGCAAAGTTAGAGCGGATCAGCCTTACGAACCTATTGGCTACGTTATCAGGGACAAAGGATGTTAAACTATCGAAAGAAAAACAGGAAATGATAACAGCACAGTACAGGCTAGCGGAAGCTGAGCAAACGAAAAAAGAAATAGAAGAAGCGATGCTTTCGGTCCGCGATAAAATCGGCAATCTAGAAAATAAACAATATGAGTATCAACAACTTCTCTTGCAAAAAGAGAATCTGATAAAAACAAGCTCATTACCTTTTGTAGCAAAACTGTTTGAACTGAGTGAGCGAGAGGGCGCCCTAAAGGCCCAACTAACCGAACTAAGTGAAGCTATCAATGCTGGCAACCGAGTCAAGAGTGATCTTGTAGCTGCCAAGAGATCTCTAAAGAAAGCCGGAAATTGGGGAACATGGGATATGTTTGGTGGAGGGTTTATATCAAATATTGCAAAGCATCAAAATATCGATCTAGCTGAAGCTGAACTTCGTCGTGCGCAAACGAGTATGCGTAAATTCCAAAAGGAATTATTAGATGTGCAAGAACACGCCCGTATTGAAATTGATATTTCAGGAATGTTAAAGTTTGCCGACTTTTTCTTTGATGGTTTTTTCGTTGATTATATCGTTCAAAACAAAATCAATAGTACGTATTACCAAACAGAAAGTCATTATCATAAGGTTCAAGACATATTAAACAAGCTAAAAAAGCAGTATGATGAACATTCGAATAAACTCGTGACCATTCAAAAGGAAAAGCAGGAGCTTATCGAGAGCTTATAGTGTAGAAATTTATTTGGATAAAGCATTGAAATGGTATACTTTCCCATATAAAATGTAATAAACTAGGAATCTATTATAGTGTAGTGAGGAGGTGATTAAAATGGAAACTGGTAAAATTGCAATAACGGTAGATACAACGGTTCATGCACCTGTTGAACAAGTGTGGAGATATTGGACAGAGCCACGGCATATAACAAAATGGTGTAATGCTTCTGATGACTGGCACGCACCACATGCTGAAAATGATTTAAGGGTTGGCGGAGAATTTCTAACAAGAATGGAAGCGAAGGACGGTAGCTCTGGGTTTGATTTTGGTGGAGTCTATGATGAAGTAAGAATTAATGAGTTTATTTCTTACACTATGGGAGATGGAAGAAAAGTTACGATTACTTTTATTAGTCAAGAAAACGACACTAAGGTAATTGAAACCTTTGATGCAGAAGCCACCCATTCCATTGAGATGCAAGAAGCTGGCTGGCAAGCCATTCTAAATAGTTTTAAAAGATATAGTGAATTTTTTAAAGAAGATTAGAATAAAATGCTTCGGAATATGAATAGTATCATAAATTAGCAAAAATTTTTAGTGCATTTTTACTAATTCATTAGAATATGGTTAGTAATGTACGATTTAATTTCTATAATAGGAGGTCTAGATATGCCCAAGTATCTAATTGAAAGAAAGCTACCAGATGCTGGTAAACTGGGTTCGGATCAATTGTGTGCAATCTCGCAAAAATCCGTAGGGGTACTGCAAGAGCTAGGACCACAAATTCAATGGGTGAAAAGTTACGTTACTGATGATGCGATTTACTGTGTGTATATTGCACCGAATGCAGAGTTAATCAGGGAACATGCAGAACGTGGCGGGTTTCCCGCAGATCAAGTGTTAGAAATACGAAACGATATAGACCCTACAACAGCAGAGTAAGTGAAAGAAAGCTTCGATGTGTTTAATAGGGCTTCTACCAATTCAATTGGTAGGGGCTCTTCTTGATTTACAGGTAGATTCGTCTTAAAGATGTACTTGTAGTATAATCGTTGTATTACTTGCTACTTCGAGAGGAGGAATGTCATTATGTCTTTGCCAAATTGCCCGCAATGCAATTCAGAATATACATATGAGGATCGCGGTTTATTGGTTTGCCCAGAGTGTGCTTACGAGTGGTCTGCAGAGCAAGCCGATGAGATGAGCTCGGATCAAAAGGTAGTTACTGATGCACATGGTAATGTGTTAAACGATGGGGATACGGTAACCGTAATCAAAGACCTTAAAATAAAAGGAAGCTCATTGGTCGTAAAAGTTGGGACAAAGGTTAAAAATATCCGTTTAGTTGATGGCGATCATGATATTGATTGCAAAATTGATGGAATTGGTGCTATGAAACTCAAATCCGAATTTGTTAAAAAGGCATAACATACGGCAATGAAGTAAACACATGGAACTGCATGATTCTCCATCCATGTGTTTTTCATTTACTTGAACAATTAAACAGAGAAGAGTAACCTAAAGTAAGGAGGGATGAGGTCATGGCTCGGGAACGAAAGTTTTCTACTTCGGAATTGTTTGAAGAAACGAAGCGCGTTCTTCTTCAAAATGGCTATGAAGGCTTTACCTTTAGTATTTTGGCGGAACGAATGGATGTATCTAGAGGTACATTGTACAAGTACTATGAGAATAAAGAAGAACTGATCACGGATTATATGCTTCATGAAATGGATATATTTCTAGTAGAGTTAAAACAGATTGAGAACCATATAGGCTTTGAAGCTCAATTTGACTTTCTGATCGACCTCATTTTCAAGAGTACGGAGATTCATCAGCTGATCGGGGTAGCCGAGCAGATCCCGAAGTACATCAATGAAAAAGTTAAGGCCAATAAAGAGCAGCTAGAGAAGCTACATTTACACATGTATTCACTGTTACGTAACTTTGTCATCTTAGGCGTAGAAGAGGGCAAGCTACAGCCCCATATTCCAGATGGTCTTGTGCTGGGATTTATCTTTCAAACGATTTCGATACCGAATCATTATCGTATTCCACAGTCAGAATGGGTTCATTCGATAAAAGAGATTTTACGTCATGGAATGTTCACGAGATGATAATTGACATAGATGTCACTTTGCTAGATAATGATAGTGGCAATTGTGCCAATTATTTTTTACCCAAAGTGACGTTGGTGTCACATTTGCTCTAAAAAAGTAGATTTTGTCTAGGGTACTACAATCATAAATATGTTTAAGAGGAGAAGAAACAGATGAAGACATTATTACAGTCGATTACAGACCGAGTATCTACGAAAAAAGGAATGTGGGTTACATTAGGAATATGGTTTTTGATCACGATGTTATTGGGCATGTTTGCTCCTAGTGCTAAGCAGTACGAAGCGACGAGTATCGATTCACTTCCTGCTGATACACAATCGGTGATTGCTCAAGGAAAACTGGACGAGTACTTCAAAAACAATGATGGCATTCCCGCGATCTTGGTCTTCCAAGCGGAACAAAAGGAAGTTGACCTGGCGCAATTGACTCCATTTTACGACCGAATTGCAGAGGTAGAAGGGATTAAGGAGATCGTCCCGATATTATCCATCCCTCCACAGGTTGTCGTTAAGGCTTTCATGTCTGAGGATCAGAGTACGCTCATTATTCCTCTTAATTTTGATTCGTCATTGGAGACGAAGGAGCTTAGAATGGCACAAGAGCAGATCAGTGATATCGCATCAAGTACCACGGATTTACACTTATATATCACAGGTCCTGCTGGTATAGCGGTTGATAGCCTCAACCTCTTTTCTAGAGCGGATATTGTTCTACTGCTATCTACCGTAGGATTGGTTCTCATTTTATTGATCATAATCTACCGCTCGCCACTATTAGCGCTGATCCCATTACTCGCGGTGGTATTTGTGTACGAAGTGGTGAATCAAACATTAGGCTTGATGGGGAAAGCGGGCTTACTGTTAAGCAATCAATCATTGTCGATTATGACGATCTTGTTGTTTGCTGCGGTGATCGATTATTCATTATTTGTTTTCTCACGTTTTCGTGAAGAGTTGAAAAAACATGAGAACAAATATGAAGCGATGAAATATGCGATGAGAGGATCCGGTATGCCTGTATTCTTCTCAGGAGGAACGGTTTTAGCAGCGATGTTGATTCTGTTTTTTGCAGAGTATGGTGATTATCGAAACTTTGCACCGATATTCGGAACAACGATGGCAATTATTATGATTGCGTCTATTACACTCGTTCCAGCATTGTTTGCTCTATTTGGCAGGAAGTCCTTCTGGCCACAAATTCCTAGAGTAGGGGATGCTACTGTCAAAACTACTTCTATATGGAGCAAAATTGGACGCCTTGTTGTTAGAAAACCAGTAGTTACGGTTGCTGTAATCGGATTACTGCTCGTAGCTTCAGCAAGCAATATGCTGAATCTCAACTATGAGTTTGATTTGATGAAGTCGTTCCCGAAGGATATGCCTTCACGAGTGGGCTATGAGTTATTAGAGGAGAAGTTTGAAAAAGGTGCTTTGGCCCCTACGACGGTAGTCATTGAAGCCGAACAACCACTAACAGATGAGCAGCAAGAAAAATTAACCGCTCTATTTGCGGACCAGCCACTTGTTAGTACTGTTCGAGTAAATGGTAGTGCCGATGACAATAAAGTTAAGCAATTCACTGTAACGTATCAAGAAAGCCCATATGCTGTTGAAACGATGGATGCACTTGAGGGAATGATAGCGAATGCAGACCAGCTCTTAGCCGATAGCGATATCAATGGTAAGCTGTATTTTGCAGGAGAGACCGCACGTTCAATCGATGATCGCTCCATCAATAATCGGGACCTTGTTGTGGTCGTTTTACTTGAGTCATTATTAATTTTAGCGTTACTCATCATCTTAACTAAATCATTTAAGATGCCAATTTATATGATGGGGACGATCCTGGTTTCGTTTTTGGCTGCAGTAGGCTTAGGAATGTTCCTCACCAATCTGTTCTTTGATATCGATACGATCAGTAATCGGGTACCCGTATATTCGTTCGTGTTCTTAGTAGCACTGGGTATTGATTACAACATCATCTTGGTATCGAGATACATGGAGGAAAGGAAGAAGCATTCATTAAAAGAGGCTGTGGAAATCGCAGTTTCGACTACGGGTGGTGTGATCTCTTCTGCTGGGATCATTCTCGCTGCGACATTTGCTGTATTAATGACACAGCCTGTACAAGTATTATTCGTCTTCGGATTTATCGTTGCAATTGGAATATTACTCGATACATTTCTCATTCGCGGGTTTTTGTTACCTTCTTTGATCGTGTTGTTGGAAAAGGATAAGACAAAATTAGAACAGCAAGCGTGATGTCCTTAGATCGTTTGATTGTAAGTTGATTCAAAAATGAGGAGATGATTCCTGAATGAAAAAACAGACATGGGCGTTGATCCTATTTTCAATTGGGGTCTTTATGGCGGCCCTAGATAATGGAATCATTAGCGCCGCATTAACGACATTAATCTATGATTTTGATGTGAGCCCAAATTGGGGAGCGTGGTCGATCACGCTCTATACGCTAGGTTTAGCGATTAGCATCCCCATCATTGGGAAGCTGTCCGATCGCTTTGGCAGGAAGAGGATTTTTCTAATTGAAATTTTCATTTTTGGTATGGGTTCTCTACTTGTAGCGCTCAGTCAAACATTTGAGATGCTGCTCGTCTCACGTTTGATCCAATCATTAGGAGGCGGTGGGATCTTTATCATTGCGAGCTCCCATGTACTAAGTACGTTTCCAAAGGAGATGCAGGGAAGGGCGCTTGGTGCATTGGGCGGTATGAATGGTATTGCTGCTGTACTGGGCCCCAATATTGGAGCTTTTATTCTGGATATGACAGGGAACTGGCATTGGCTATTTTTGATTAACATTCCGATTGCAGCCCTGCTCTTGATTTTGGGTTACTTTAAAATTCATGAATCGCGTGAGGATAAGGCATTTGGATTGGATTATGCAGGTATTATCCTCTTATCGTTAGCGATACTTAGCTTTATGTATGGCTTGACCAATCTAAAGGGAGTCAACTTTGTAGAGAGTATCATGGACCCAGAGGTGTATTTCTTTGTGGGAGCAGGAATTGTTCTCTTTGCTCTACTGATCGTATTTGAGCGTAGAGTGGTACGAAAACAAGGAGATCCCATCCTACCATTACATCTAATGAAGAAGCCGAATTATTTATTTACGTTGTTACTAGGCGCTTTTTCTGGAGCAATCCTCGCATCTGTGATTTTCATTCCTGCATATGTGGAGCAGGTTCTCGGTGTTGCAGCGAGCAAGGCGGGTTACTTCTTTACACCACTAGCTCTTGCATCTGGATTGGGAGCAGGTGGTGGAGGTGCATTGGTCGATCGTAAAGGTCCGATTTTTACTATGATTTTTGCTAGCCTTTTATCCATTCTAGGAGCGGTTTTATTCCCATTCTGGGTTACTGAGACGTGGGAGATGATCGTAGCGAGCAGTATATTAGGATTGGGCTTTGGAATCATGCTGGGGGCTCCGATTAATATGCTTGCTACTGAAAATACAGAAGGGGATAAAGGAGTTGCTCTAGGAACATTATCTCTCTTCCGTCAAATTGGCATGACGATTGCTCCTACCATTTATGCAGGATTTATCGCTCGCTCGTTCCTCAATATTGGGGATCAAATGCAAGTCAATCTCGAAAAGTCTGGAGTCGATCTAGCCAATATGCCGCAAGGGGAGTTTGAAAAGCTGCAGGGATTGGATTTTCAACAGATGATCGCACAGGTGGAACAGATTCCTGTACCTACAGTACGCGAGACGATATTACAAACGATACATGACACTATGTCTATAGGGTATGGCAATCTGTATCTAGCAGCTGCGGTTGTAGCTGCACTTACACTCATCACAACGATTCTCTTGTATGGTGTTCGCAAGAATAAGGTTGGTATAGTAGTACAAGAGAATGGTATTGAATAAGTTTTATAGATTCATATCAGGTGACTATAAGGCGCTTTGCCACGTAGTCACTTTTTTTATGGGAAAATATGTCCCATACAATAAAGGATTAACGTAGCATTTTATCGAAATGAGGTAGGTAATGACAAATATTGTTTGTAAATACATGAAGTAGATTTAAGTGAAGTGAGGGAGTCGATTGCTACAGAAGAACCGAATTCGTTTGTTCATTCTATTATTAACGATCGTGTATATGCTGAGTGCTTGTACTCTATTTTTTGATCAAGATGCTTTAGATGAACGACGAGATTTAATAATCCAGATACGTGAGAATAATGAAGCAGGATTCGATTTAATCAATAGTGGGCAGTATGAAGAAGCTATCATATATCTTGATAAAGCGGTAGAAAACATATATAAGCTAGAGCCAAATCTCATACATTTGGAGGAAGGAATAGACTTAACAGATTTGATGGATGCCCCTTTTAATAATTTGAGTTGGGCATATCATATGTTGGGCGATAATGAGCAAAGCTTAAAAAATATAGATAAGTCGCTTCTTATTTTACCGAATACAGAAACTGAATATGTGAATAAAGGAAACGCTTTATATGGTTTAAGTAGGTATGATGAGGCTCTAGATTATTACAATATAGCGATATCTCTGAATCAGGATAGTACATCTGCTTATTATGGTAAGGGAATGGTTTACTATGATCGTCAACAGTACAAAGAAGCGATTCAGGAACTAGATACATACTTAAGCTTAGAAAAATTTGATCTTGATGCAGCAGAAACTAAGGTCTATTCCCACTTAAATCTTAATCAAAACGATGAAGCAAGATCGTTTGCTGAAGAGTTCGTTAAAAGCAATCCTAAAAATTACGATGCATATAAGATTAAAGAAATTGTATTAGAAAATCTTGAAGGATACACTGAGTTAATAGACTTTTATGATCGATTAAGTAGGGTATTTCCAGACAATATTGAAGCCCAATTAAAACTCGGTGATTTATACTATAAGTATGGGTTTTATGACCTGTCGCTAGAGCATTTTTCTAATCTACTTGATAAATATCCCGATTACTTAGATCTGTATATCCGGTTAATAAACAACAATGATGCTATAGGAAATATAGAAGGCGCAAAGCAAATTTACGATATAGCACTTACGATTGACGTAACATATCCTGATTTACATACTACTATGGGAAATGTCTATTTGAACGGAACTTATTATATCGAATCGATCGAATACTATGACAAAGTGATTAAGTTAGATCCATTTGATGAAATCGCATATATCAATAAATTTAAAGCACTCTATTTGGGGAAGAGATATTTTAGAGGAATTGAACTAAGTAAAGAAACAGAACACGTTTCTTTCATATACTCGGATATTCCTTGGTATATAGGGAGCTATCATCTAGAACTAGGTAACTATCTGGAAGCCAGCCAGTACTTCCTGCAAGCCATAGAGATTAACCCATATGATCATGAAGCATACTCAAAATTGGCCTTGTCCTATTTATTACTTGAGGATGATCAACAAGCAGAAGTGTATAGTGTAAAAAGCTTAGATTTGTATTCTGGGGATTCTTTAGCTCAGTACGTCATGGATGTTTTGCAGGAGAGAAGAA
>JACDJB010000943.1_pt1 | contig 25314 bp, 25 predicted proteins | sample 7454121 | NCBI WGS metagenome assembly JACDJB01 (sample SAMN14253290, study PRJNA609438) | sludge metagenome | isolation source: sludge after 25d culture with pyrite | collected 2018-12-20
CCCTCGATCACGCCGTGGCTCAGGGTGAACGAGGCACCGAGCGCCTCGAGTCCCTGCAGGTGCATGTCGATCGGCCGACCACCGAAGTCGTCGCCGCCCGGCATCGCCACGCTGGCGCGACCCATGGCGGCGAGCAGCGGTCCCAGCACGGCGCTGGAGGCACGCATGCGCTCGACCAGCTCGTAGGGCGCCTCCGGGGTCACCTCCACGCCACGCACGATCTCGAGCGCGCCGTCCTCACGCCAACGGCTCGAGATCCCCATCGCGTCGAGCAATGCGCACATGTCGTCCACGTCGGAGATCCGCGGCACGTTGCGCAGCACGTAGCGGCCCTCGGCCAGCACACAGGCGGCCATGAGCTTCAACGCGGAGTTCTTCGCGCCGCTGACGACGAGCTCGCCGGAGAGCGGGCCGGAGGGACGCACGAGCAGTCGGGACACGTCCCCAGTATGTCGGGAGGTGGGCACCACTAGGGTCACGCCGCACATGCCGCGGATCCACACCGTGATCGAAGGGGACCACCACGAGCTGGCCCGACGGGTCGAGCCCCGCGACGATGCGATCGTCGCGGAGCGGGCCGGCTCGGTCGGCGACCACCACGTGGAGCTCGAGGCGATCGCAGGCCCGTTCAGCTCGTACCGCCGCAGGGTCTCGTGGTCCGCTGCGGCCGACGAACGAGTTCGCATCTCCCAGGAGGTCGAGTACCGCCTGGCGATCCCCTACTGGTCCCGGCTGTACGACCCGCTGGTGCGTCGTGCGGTGCGCAACGGCGTGCCGCCCGGGACACGTCCGTGGTGGACCACACCGGACCGCCTCTCCCCCGCCCAGTCGACGATGGTCGCGGCGATGGCCATGTTCAACCTGGTCGCCGGTCTGCTCTACGGGCTGCTCACCCAGGTGCTGACGTTCGTCTCCGCGGATCTGGGCGACGGCTCCGCCGGCCAGCAGACCGCCCTGCTGTCGGTCGTGCGGATCGGTGTGGTCATCACCATGGCCGCCATGTTCCTGGCCGATCGGAAGGGTCGGCGGCGGATCGCGATCGTCTCGTTCACCGCTGCGGCGCTGCTCACCGTGCTCGGTGCCGCCGCGCCGACGTGGTGGGTGTTCGGTGCGTTGCAGTTCGTCGCCCGGAACCTCGCGATCGCCGGCCTGTTGTGCGTCGACACCATCTCGGTGGAGGAGCTGCCGCCGGGCTCACGGGCCATGGCGACCGGGCTCGGCGCCCTCGCGTAGGGATTGGGAGCCGGCGTGATCGTGATGTCGTTGCCCCTGGCGGACCTGGGACCGTGGGGCTGGCGGCTGACCTTCGTCGTCGCCGGCGTGACCCTGCCGTTGATCTGGAGCGCCCGCCGTCACCTCCCCGAGTCCCGGCGGTTCCAGCGGTCCGTGAGCGACGCTGCACCGGTCGAGGCACGACGCATCAACGGCTCCCGGTTCGTGCTGCTGGCGGCGATGTTCTTCCTGTTCAACATGTTCGTCGCTCCGGCATCGCAGCTGCAGAACGACTACCTGCGGGCCGACCGCGGCTACAGCGGGCTGTTGATCGCGGTGTTCGTGGTCCTCACCTCGACACCTGCCGGACTGGGCGTGCTGGCCGGAGGGCGGCTGGCCGACATCCGCGGGCGGCGGGCGGCGATCGTGCCCGGCCTGACCGCCTTCGGCCTGTTCAGCGTGGTGTTCTTCTCCGTCGGCGGCGCGCCCATGTGGGTGGCATCGCTGCTGGCCTCGACGCTCGGCGCCCTGGCCGTTCCCGCCATGGGGGTGATCGCGCCCGAGCTGTTCCCCACGGGTCGCCGGGGCACCGTCCGGGGGGCGCTCACCGCCATCGCCGTCGGCGGCTCCGTGTGCGGCCTGCTGCTGGCGGGCACGGTGGTCGACTCCCGTGGCTACTCCACGGCGTTCACGCTCCTCGCCGTCGCTCCGCTGGCGGCTGCCGGGCTCGCGTTCGCGATCCCCGAGACCCGCGGCAAGGAGCTCGAGGACCTCAACCCCATCGAGGGACCGAGGTCGCCCGAGCGCCCGGGCTGACCGAACGGAGCCGGGTCGACGGCAACGGGCGGCGAACTGGGTGACATGGCGACGACGGGGCCGCAGCTGCGTCACCCAGAACCCGAACGCCGACGACCTGCGACGGGTTCAGCCGAGCCCGGGGATCCGGAGGCGTCAGCCGCCCAACCAGTCGCGGATCGCGGCGACCAACTGGTCGTCGACGCCCTTGAGCTCGTGACGAGCTCCGGGGATGGTCACCGACGTCACGGGGCCACCCACCAGGTCACGGGCAGCCGCGAGCTCGTCGGGTGTGCCGAACGCGTCCCGGTCACCCGACACGAACAGCGTCGGCACCGTCACGTCGGGCAGGTGCTCGACCCGGAGCCGGTCGGGCTTGCCGGGCGGGTGCAGCGGGTAGCCCAGGAGCACCACGCCCGCCGCGGGAAGTGGCTCCTCGCGGGTCTCGGCGCCCTTGGCCGTCGCGCCGGTCGCGCCGGCGACCGCCATCGAGCACATGCGGCCCCCCATCGACCGGCCGCCGAGCACGACGTGGTCGGGCGTCGTCCCGAGCCGAGCACACATGGCCGCGACGTCGGACCGCAGCGAGGCGATCAGCTTGTTGGCACGGTCCGGGGCCCGTCGGCCCTCCCGCCGGTACGGGAAGTCGAAGCGCTCGACGTGCAGCGGCGCGAGCCCTGCTTCGATCGCGAGCAAGGAGGGATGGTCGGCGCTGGTGCCCGCGCCGGGCCAGAGGGCGACGGCGTGCACCTCGGTCGGACGGTCGATGCTCGGACGGCTCATCCCAACAGGATGCGTCGTGCTTCGCTCAGCTCCGCGATCCGGTCCGCCGCGCCCACGTCCGCTCCGCCGTGGTCGGGGTGCGCCGCACGCAGCTGCTCGCGGAACGCCCGTTGGATGTCGCGGCGCGACGGCACTGCGACGGAGCTGCCCCGGAGGTCCAGGAGCTGCAACGCCCAGCCCACGGGATCAGCGAGCGCACCCAACGTCGTGGCGCCGCCCTGACCGGAGAGGTGCCCGATGAGTCGCACCCCGACGTCGCCGCGCCATCGGAAGCCCTTGCGCACGGTGTCCATGACGGTCGGGCGCAGCGGCGGCGCCACGGTGCCCGCCGCGTAGACCGCGCAGAGCACGTGCTGAGCAGCGGTGCCCTTCTGCGCGTCGAACTCGAACTGGAGCTGGTCGCCGCGCCCACCGAGGCGGTGCACACATTGCTGCAGGCCGACCCGGTCCTCCTGGAGCCGGTGCCGCAGGCGCGGCTGCGCGATGCGCCCGCCGTGCTCCAGCTCGTACATCAGGTGCAGGACCTCGTCGTGGAAGTCCTCGGAGAGATCGGGCGCGAACCGGGCCACGATCCCGCCGAGCAGGATGCCGCCGAACCCCGGCGCAGGGTCCGTCGGCAGATCGAGACGGCCGATCGCCACTCGTCGGGTCGGCGCGATCGGCCGTGAGAGGAAGGTCTCGACCTCCGCCAGGATCATGCGACACGGTACCGTCGCGGCCCGGCGGGCCTGCAGTCGCCCCGAGCCCGGCGAGCTCGCCGCGGGTGGATCAGCTCCGCCCCGGCCGGAACGGTTGCAAGGCACCCGGCGGCACCCGGCCGAAGCGGCCAGCCTGCACGTCCTCGATCGCCGTCAGCAGCTCGGCGCGTGTGTTCATGACGAACGGACCGTGCTGCGCGATGGGCTCGCGGATCGGCACGCCGCCGAGCAGGAGGACGTCGAGTGCGTCGGTGTCGGACGCCTGGGTCTCGTCCGCGGCGAGCTCCAGGTGGTCACCGCCGTCGAGCACCGCCAGCTGCCCTGCGCGCACGGTGGCGTCCTCGGCGCCGACGGACCCGTCGCCCGACAGCACGTAGACGAGCGCGTTGTGGTCCTTCGGCCAGGGCAACTGCACACGCGCGCCGGGGGCCAGCGTCGCGTGCACGAAGATGATCGGGCTGTGGGTCGAACCTGGGCCCCGGTGCCCGGCGAGATCGCCGGCGACCACACGCAGCAGGGCCCCGCCGTCATGGGAACCGACCAGCGCGACCTCGTCGCCGGCCAGGTCCTGGTACGCGGGCGAGATCATCTTGTCGCGCGCCGGCAGGTTCACCCACAGCTGGATGCCGTGGAAGCGCCCGCCGCTCACGACGAGCTCCTCGGGCGGTGTCTCGATGTGCAGGATGCCCGAGCCGGCGGTCATCCACTGCGTGCCGCCGTCGAGGATGCGACCGCCGCCGCCGTGGGAGTCCTGGTGCTGGATGATGCCGTCGATCATGTACGTGACGGTCTCGAAGCCACGGTGCGGGTGCCAGGCGGTGCCCAGCGGCTCCCCCGGCCCGTACTCGACCGACCCCATCTGGTCCATGTGCACGAAGGGGTCCAGCCGCGACGGGTGCACCCCGGCGAAGGCACGACGCACGGGGAAGCCCTCGCCCTCGAAGCCGGCCGGCGCAGTCGTGATCGACACCACGTCACGTGCGCGGCTGTCGGGTCCGGGTCGATCGACCCTGGGAAGGGTGAGGGGGTCCGCGGTCACCGCAGGCATGGCACGCTCCGTTCGGTCCGGCTCGCCCGACCTGATCTCTGATCAGGCAGATGCTGAGCAGTCAGTACCCTTAGCCAACCCGCCGACCGCGCCGCTTGTTCCCGGGTCGATCCACCGAGCCCGCGTGGCGTCAGGGAGTGGTGACCGGCGGGTCCCAACGCTGCGACGGCACGGCGGGGGGCGGCGGCGGCGGCGGGGAGCCCTCCTGAGGGCTGCGTCCGTGTGAGCCGTTGCCGTGTGAACCGCTGCCGTGTGGGCGCTGGCCGCCGGGCCGGCCGAACTCGATCGCCCGGCGCACCTCGTCGGGGCCGAGCAGGCCGATCAGCGCACCCTCGGCGACGACGACCGCATAGCCCCCGTTGGCCGGATCCATGTGCTCGACCACATCGGCCAGGCGATCGCCCGGCGCTGCGGTCGCAGGGCTGACCCCGGCCGCCATGAGCTGGCCGGCGGTCGTCGTGGCCCACTGCTCTGCCGGCAGCCGGCGCACGTCCTGCATCGTGACGATCCCGACCGCGCGTCCCTGCCCGTCGGTCACCGCGACCGCGGACTGGTGGGTGTGACGGAACGGCCCATCGACCAGGTCGGCGACCGAGATCCACGACGCCACACGGTGGGGGTCGGGCGTCATCGCCTCGGCCACGGTCATGTCACCCATCGCCCGCTCGCTCGAGAAGAACGCGTGCTCGGTGCGGGCGGAGTTGAACAGGAACCACCCGATGAGGACCGTCCAGATGCCGCTCAGACCGCCGAGCGCCAGCGACTCGAACACGCCGACACCGATCAGTGCCAGGCCGACGAACTTGCCGGCCGTCGCCGCGCCGATGCGTCCCGCGACGCGGTCACCCCGCAGCTTCCACAGCCCCGCCGCCAGGATCCGCCCGCCGTCCAACGGCGCGCCGGGAAGGAGGTTGAACACCCCGAGGAAGCCGTTGATGAACGCGAGCCAGGCCATGAGCGAGACGTACACCTGCGGCACCCCCGCAGTGGCCAGCCCCCACGCGACGCCGGCGAAGCCCAACGCCAGACCGAGGCTGGTCGCCGGGCCGGCGGCCGTGATGCGGAACTCGGCGCCGGGAGTCGCCGGATCGCTCTCGAACTGCGCGTAGCCGCCGAACATCCACAGCGTGATGCCCTGCACCTTCACGTCGTTGCGGCGAGCGACCAGGGAGTGCGCCATCTCGTGGGCGAGCAGCGAGCCGAGGAACAACAGCGCACCGATCGCGCCGACCGACCAGTACGCGGCGGGCTGGAGGCCGGGCGAGCTCGAGGGCAGCACGATCGTGGCGAGGGTCCAGGTGAGCAGTCCTCCGATGAGGAGCACGCCGAGATCCATCGCCAGTGGGACTCCCATGATCCGACCGAGTCGGATCGACCCCTGTCGCATCGTGCTGCGCTCCTTCCGAGCCTCGCGGACGTGGTTGCGCCCACCACGACGCTACCGATGTGCAGCGCCCCGGTGATGGCAGCTGGTGAGCGCCCTCAGGAACGCTGCACGAAGCTGAGCTGCGTCCGGCCCCGGTCCTCGACGCTGCGAGCGGGATCGAGCACGAACCCCGACGGGTGCTCCCACTGCGCCAGCTCGTCGGGACCGGCCGCGGGGTGCTCGACCAGGAACCGGACCAGCGCGCCCTTGAGGAACTTGTTCCAGTGCGCGACCGCCACCAGCTCGCCACCGCGGCCGGGCTCGAGGAAGCGCACCGTGAACACGGGGCGATCCGACACACCGGACCACGCGGCGTCGTGCTCCTGGGGCAGCAGGTTCCACACCTGGTCGTGCCGCTGAGCGACCAGCCGCGCCGCGATCGCTGCGTCGACTGCCGGGCGCCACCAGGTGGACAGCTTGCCGGTGCCCCGCAGCGAGGCACCCATCTTCAGCTTGTAGTCGGGGATCGGGTCCGCCGGCGCGACGAGACCCCACAGGCCCGAGACGATCAGCACCGAGCGGTCCAGGCGATCGCTGGCCGGACGGTCGAGCGTCCCCGCCTCGAGCGCGCCGTAGAGCACACCGGAGTAGCGCTCGATCGCCGGTGCTGTCGGGGCCGTCGCGAGCTCCCGGTTCGCGGCCGTCGCCGCCGCGAGTGCGGCGCCCTTCACCCCCAGCAGCTTCCCCCGAGCCGCGACGATCGCCCGCATCGCCTGGCGGAGCCCCGCCATCACCCGGGCGCGCTGATCGTCCAGGTCGACCGACATCGACCCCGGTGACCACGCCGGGCCGTCGCCGCCGGCCGACTTGCCCTCCGACGGGGGCAGCAGGATCAGTGGATGGGGTGCGGCCATGGCCGCACATCCTGCACTCAGTCGGGCGGGCGCGCTGCCATCGAGCCCGGGGCGACCATCAACCCGCTCTGGTCGACGACCTCGAAGTCCTTCGCGTCCAACTGGCCGATGGTGCGCAGGTCCGCCCGGTCCCAGCGGCCGTCGGCGGTGCCCCGCAGCCCGAAGCGCTCGTTCGACGTGTCGGCGAGCACCAGGCCGTGGCGCTGCAGCCCCTCGGCGATCACCCGCGCCTGCGGGCCGAGACCGCTGAGGTCCGCGTCGGCCCGGAGCCGCAACCACGCGCCCATGGGCGGGGCGTCCGCTCCGTCGGCGAGCCCATCGGTCGCGAGCGCCGGCCAGATCGTGCGGGACGACGAGATCCACGGGGCTCCGGCCCACACCACGTGCTCCACCCGACCGGCAGCCACCTCGTCGTAGGTGAGCACGCCGGGCAGCAACGGCAGACGGCTGGCCGTCGTGGCAGGTCCGCCGTAGTCGAGCGAATCCAGGTCCCAGCGCGCGCCGGCATCGGCCTGCCAGCGACCGAACCAGACCGTGGTGCCGATGAGCTCCCACATCCGCCGGGACCCCTGGTCGAGGGCGACGTAGTGGTTGTCGAACCCGTAGGTCGGCATCGATTCGATGTAGGCAGGGTCAGCGATCGGGTAGGGCCCGGTGAACGACCGGGCAGGGTTGAGCCTGATCTCGACCTCCTCGGTCGGCGTCGCGTCGTCCACCGGATTGAACGGGACACCGAACACCACCCCGTCGACGGGCTCACCGCCGAAGCCGGCACTGAGCGGATCGTCGCCCATCGCAGCGACCCACCGGTCGCTGTCGGGCGAGACGGGAAGGTCCGCCACGGTGCGGTAGAAGAACGCCTGCTCCGGGAAGAGCCGTCCCGTCGGCGGGAACTCGGGCGACGTGAACGGCGGCGGCCACCACACGATCGTCATCACGAGCGACGCGACGGCGGCCAGGCCCACCAGGATGCTGACCACGGGCACCGGACGATGCCCGTCGCGGTTGCGAGCCCGGCGTACCAGCAGGCTCACCACCAGCACCGCGACCCATCCCAGCGTCATGAGCCCGAAGAACACCGGGGCCAACTGCTGGGAGCCGGGCAGGTTCACCTGCGGCCCGATCACCTCGGTCTGCGCGAGCACGGCACTGACCGTAGCAACAGCGCCCCCGGCAGGATTCGAACCTGCGACCGTCGGATTAGAAGTCCGATGCTCTATCCAGCTGAGCTACGGAGGCCAAGGGTTCACGGTACCGGCTGGGCCGAGGCCGGATGCCGGTCCGTGATCCGATTCGGGACGTCGCGACGGCTCGTCTATGATCCTCGCTTCGCATGGTGGCCGTAGCTCAGCCCGGTTAGAGCGCCAGGTTGTGGCCCTGGAGGTCGGGGGTTCAAGTCCCCTCGGTCACCCCATCGCGGCAGGCTCCACCGGTTCGGGTCGGTGGTGCCGGGTCGCTACAATCAGATCTCCGCCGGGTTCGCCCGGCGGAGGAACATGCGCCTCTAGCTCAATTGGCAGAGCATCGGACTCTTAATCCGCTGGTTCCGGGTTCAAGTCCCGGGGGGCGTACTGCGAGAAGGGCCCGGACCGTGTTGGTCCGGGCCCTTCTGCGTTCCGTTGATCCGGACCTGCGGGGATCAGGCGGCGTTGAGGCCGACTCCCGGCGCGAGGGCGGACCGATCAACATCCGCGCCGCCGAAGCCGAGCACGATGTGGGAGATGCCGGGGATCAGGAACAGGAAGATCTTCCACCCCAGCTCCTTGCCGAACAGCTCGGCGGTGTCGTTCGCCAACATCCACATGGCGATGATGTTGATGCAGGGGATGAGGCTGAGGATCAGCCACACGACCGGCTCGTGGGTCCCGCGGGCCTTGAAGAGCATGTAGACGTTGACGAGCGGGATGATGCCCATCCAGCCGGGCAGGCCCAGCTTGGTGAAGACCTTCCAGTACCCGACCAGGAAGACCACGAAGACCGCCAGGTAGATGACGACCAGGATGCCGATCGCGCCACCGGTGGCGGCGTCGTTGGTCTCTCCGTACTGAGCGAGGGTGGCGAGCATGGATCCTTACCTCCTGTCGAGGCCCACACGGTGCGGAGTCCCTCGATTCCCATCGAGCGTACGGGGAGGGTCGAGCGAATCGGCGCGACGACGGCGTCACGACAGGCCGCTTTGTCATGCAGGGGACACCCGTTCGGGTGTCCCCTGCATGACAAAGCGCCGTCGGTTCCACGGGTTGAACGCCAGGGCCTGCTGCACCCGGGGCAGGGTCGTGCGTGCCATCAGGCGAGCGCTCCGGACGGCGCCGAGCTCGGCGGCGTTCAGGTCGTCGAGTCCGAGCAGGTGCCGCAACCGGGCGGGCAACAGCTCGGTGGTGATCCAGTTCAGTGGGACCAACGACTGATCCGGCAACCACCGCAGCCCTGGCCGCATCAGCGAGCGAGCGATGTCGAGCGTGTCGGCGGACGGCTCGAGGGTCGCGAACTGGCGGGCGACGTAGGCGCGGAACGCGTCGAGGTCCTCTGGGATCACCTCGTCGGGGATGGCGAACGCGCGGGCGAGGAGCTTGGACTCCTGGAAGAACCTCTCCCTGTCGCCGCGATCCATGACCCCGACGTAGCGCCGCTCCACCTCGAAGGTCGTGTCGACGAGCGTGGCCAGGACCCAGTACTGCAGCTCCGGGTCGTTGGCGTCGTAGCGCTCCCCTGCCGACGTCGTGCCGTTCACGCGGGCGTGGCCGCTCCGGAGGTGCTCCAGCATCTCCTCACGACGCTGCGGTGACGCGAAGGAGATCGTCAGCATGGCGTCCAGCGTGCGGTCCAGCCGCCCGAACGGGTCGGTCTTGTACGTGCTGTAGGACGCCACGCCTGCAGCCACCCGCGGGTCGCACACCTGCAGGATCGCGGCGCGCGGCCCGCCGATCAACGGGAACATGTGGCGGTTCACCTGCCACGACACCGACGACTCGCCGTACAGCGCATCGGCGTGCGGCGCGATGACGAGCTTGACCATGTCGTTCCCCCCGGAGTCGACTGACGCGGAACGTAGCACCGGCCGTTGACCCAGCGCGATGTTGACCCAGCGCGATGTTGACCCAGCGCGATGTTGACCCAGCGCGATGTTGACCCGGCGCGATGTTTGACCCAGCGGCCCGGTCACGAGGGGACGAAGCGGACCTCGAACATCACGGGCCAGTCCTTGCCGGTGACGAGGAAGCGATCCGTTCCCGGGACGTGGGCGATCCCGTTGAGCACGTCGATCGGCCGGCCGCCCGCGGCCTGCGTGGCGAGATCGGTCAGGTCGGCCGCGTCGACGACGCCGTCGACGCGCCGACACCGCGGTTCGATGCGGACGATCTCATCGGTCTTCCACCGGTTCGCCCACAGGTGGGTGCCGTCCCAGTCGAGCTCGTTGAGCCGGTCGGCCGGACCGTTCGACCGCGTCACCGGCCAGCGGTCGATGACGGTGAAGTCCTCGGGATCGCGCACGGCGAGCGTGTCGGAGCCGTCGCTCATCACCAGGCGACCGTCGTCCATGGTGGTGATCCCCCACCCCTCGCCGTCGTAGCGGTGCTCCCCCAGCGGCTCGAAGGTGGCGCGGTCCCAGAGCAGCGCCGTCCCGTCGGTCCAGGTCAGCTGGACGAGCCGGTCGTCGCCGATGTTCGTGAGACCCTCGCCGAACTGGTCGGCGCGGAGGTCCACGGACCGCAGGACCTCGCCCGTGTCCGGGTCCACCTGTCGGATCGTCGACTCGCCCTCGATGCCGGTGGACTCGTACAGCTGGCCATCGAGCATGAGCAGGCCCTGCGTGAAGGCTGCGGGATCGTGAGGTCGTTCCTCGATCACCTCGGCATGCATCGCCGTCGGCGAGACCGAGGCGTCGCAGTCGACCGTCGACGCGGCCTCGTCGGCTCCAGCATCGTCGGGGCCAGCATCGTCGTGTCCAGCATCGGCGCCGCCGCAGGCGACCGGCGCGGCGGCGACTCCGAGGAGTCCGACCGTCGCCACGAACAGGCGCAACCACGGCCGAATCGGCGGGCGCCGTCGCGTCACCCGAGCTCCAGCGCGGTGACGGCCTCCACGTGGTGGGTGTTCGGAAACAGGTCGACGACCTCGGTGCCCAGGGGTCGGTAGCCGGCGCCGACCAGCAGCTCCACGTCGCGCACCAGCGACGCGACGTCGCAGCTGACGAGCACCACTCGCGCCGCACCGGTGGCGCCGACCACCCGCACACCTTCGGAACCCAACCCCGAGCGGGCGGGATCGGCGACGACGAGGTCGGCCGACGACGGCCGCCAGCGTTCGACGGCGCTGCGCAGGATCGTGGCGTCGATGCCCTCGAGGTTGATCCGTGCATCCGCGACCGACGAGGCCGAGCGCTCGACCAGGACCGGCGCCGTCGCTCCGAGCGTGGCGGCGAACAGTCCGACTCCCCCGTAGAGGTCCACGACCCGGGTCGTTGCGTCGATCGGCCCTGCGGCTCGACCCACCGCGGCGACGAGGGCCTCGGCACCCTCCGGGCCGGATTGGAAGAACGACCGCGCCGAGATGCGGAAGAGGTGACCGGCGACCTCCTCGTGGTACCAGGCCCGCCGGCCGCGTCGGAGCTCGTCGGCGCCGACGAGACGGACGCCGTCGGGGACGGTGGTACCCGCGGCGACAGCCGGACTGACGATCGCCAACCGCTCGCCTGTGCGGAGCCCGGCCCGCACGACCACCTCGTCCGCGTCCGGGAACCGTCCGTGCTCGATGACCTCCGACACCAGCTCGTGGGCGACGAGGCAGTCGTCCACCGCGAGGAGCTCGTCGGAGCGGCGACGGCGGAACGCCAGGCGATCGCCGAGGACGCCGCACCGAACCGTGCTGCGATAGCGCCACGTCGGCAGCGGCTCACCGGCGCGCACCGGGATCTCGGCGATCCGGCCGGCACGAACCGATCGGGCGAGCGCGTCACCGACGATGTCGGCCTTCAGGCGCGACTGCGCGGCCGGTGCGGCATGCTGCAGGTCGCAACCGCCGCAGCCCCGGTGCAGCTCGGGACACGCGGGTTCGATCCGCACGGGCGAGGCACGCAGCACCTCTTCGACCTCAGCGGTCGACATCCGCGGTCGTTGCTTGACGAGACGCACCCGCAGCCGCTCGCCGGGCAGCGCACCGTCGACCAGCACGACGCGCCCTCCGGGCTCGTGGCCCAACGCCGCTCCGCCGACGACGAGCCGGTCGACGTCCACGACGCGCTGGGTCGAATCGAGCCCCGGATCCACGACCTCACGTTAGGGGTCGACCGACGCCCCGGACGCAGCGGTCCGGACCGGTACGATCGCGCTCGCTGCACCCCGCCCACGACCCGAGGCCACCGATGTCCGCGCCCGATATCCAGATCGTCCCTTCCGTCCTGCCCGCCGACTTCGCACGGCTCGGCGAGGAGTGCCAGTCGCTGGAGAAGGCCGGCGTGGATCGGATCCAGTGGGATGTCATGGACGGTGTGTTCGTCCCGAACCTCACGTTCGGCCCCGACGTGATCGCGGCGTGCCGACCGCTCGTCGACGTCCCGTTCGAGGCGCACCTGATGGTCGTCGAGCCCGACGAGCTGCTCCACCGCTACGTCGAGGCCGGCTGCGAGGTGCTGATCGTCCACGCCGAGGCGTGCCGTCACCTGCACCGGACGCTGGGCCTCATCCGCGACCTCGGCGCATCACCGGCGGTCGCGCTGAACCCGGCGACTCCAGCCATCGCGGTGCAGCACGTGCTGGACCTCGTCGACGAGATCCTCGTGATGACGGTGAACCCGGGGTTCGGCGGCCAGGACTACATCACGACCATGGAGCCGAAGGTCGCCGAGGTGCGGGCCATGATCGAGATGTCCGGACGTGACATCGATCTGGAGGTCGACGGCGGCATCAGCCCCGAGACGGTGCATGGGGCGGCGGCGGCCGGCGCCAACGTCCTCGTAGCCGGCAGCTCGCTGTTCCGCGATCCCGAGGGCCAGGCACACGCCGTGAGCGAGATCCGAGCGCTGGCCCAAGCCGCTCGAGCCTGACCGATCGTGTGGACTGCGCAGCAGCTGCGCCGCGTCGCTCGACGCGCCGCTGCCGTCGGGGCCGTCCCCGTCCTCATGGCCGCGGGCGCTGCGTGCAACGACGGCCGGCCCGACTTCTGCGACGACCTCGCCCGTTCCGCCGACATGAAGGGCCTGAACGACGCGTTCCAGGCCCAGGACCTCGGCCGGGCACGTGCGGCCGCAGATCGGTTCTCCGAACTGGCGGCCGCAGCACCCTCGGACATCCGCGACGACTTCGAGGACCTCGCGAACGCCGTAGAAGACATCGTCGAGCTGCTCGCAGCGGAGCGCAGCGCCACACCAGGAGCAGGCGACGACGGCCAGGGCGATGCCGCGGCCGTGGAACAGCAGCGGGACCAGCTCAACCGACGACTCGACGAGCTCTCGGCAACCAGCTCGTCGGTCGAGCGGTGGGCCTCGAGGGAGTGCGGACTGTCGCTGAGGTGACGAGCAGACGACGGTTCCGGTGTGACGTTGGTCACACCACAGCCCCCAGCGTGTCGGATCCATGACGAGTGGCGTGGGTCTCGCCGACTCCGTTTGCGTCCAGGTCCGCGACCGTGGAGACTGCTCCGCCAACGACAGGGGCCCAGGATTCTCGAAGAGGCGGATCCAGAATCCTCAATTCCCGACGGTATCGACCGATGGGGAGTCGTCACGTGGTAGACAAGTGTTCGTCATGGAACCGTCATATCGGCGGAACCGAGCTCACCTACGGCTGGGGCCGTCGACAGCACCCCAACGCAGCGACCGACGAGAAGGAGCCTCCCCCCAATGGATCGCCTGTCCCTGATTTCCACCCGCACCCGCACAGCCCACGAGCCCGGCGCCGTGGCCTCCCCGGGTCGCCGCCGCGGTCGCGCTGCGACGGCGATCGTCGGCCTGTTGGCGGCACTCATGCTGCTCGGCGCCGCATGCGACATGAACGCCGAGTCCATCGACGTCGCGGTGCGCGTGAACGAGACCCGGAGCCAGGCAGGCCTCCGCAAGCTCGCGATCGACGAGACGCTCTCGGCCAAGGCGCAGGCATGGGCCGACCGGATGGCCGCTGCCGGCAACATCTCGCACTCGACGCTGGCCGAAGGCGCAGGCAACAACTGGACCGTCCTCGGCGAGAACGTCGGAGTCGCCGGCAGCATCGCCCAGATGCACTCGCTGTTCATGAACAGCCCGGGCCACCGTGCCAACATCGTGAGCGGCCGGTTCAACCGGATCGGCACCGGTGTCACCCAGGTCGGCAACGAGTACTACGTCGTCCAGGTGTTCGCCGGCTGATCGGCCGGATCGCCGCCGAGGACGCACCTCGGCCCAGAACCTGAAAGAGGGGCTGACCCGTAGGTCAGCCCCTCTTTCGCGTTCTGTGAACGATCGATCGGCGCTCAGCGCATCTCGCCGCGGCGAACGATCACGTGGTCGATGATCCCGTACTCCTTGGCGCCTTCGGCGGTGAACCAGCGGTCGCGGTCGGAATCAGCGTTGATCTGGTCCTTGGTCTGGCCGGTGTGGAAGGCGATCCGCAGGGCGAGCTTGTCCTTGATGTACGTGAGCTGCTCGGCCTGGATGGCTATGTCGGTCGCCTGACCCTGCATGCCGGCCGAGGGCTGGTGCATCATGATCCGTGCGTGGGGCAGGGCGTAGCGCTTGTCGTCGGCTCCGGCGCACAGCAGGAACTGGCCCATCGAGGCGCACAGACCCATGCCGATGGTGCCCACGTCGGGCGTGACGAACTGCATGGTGTCGTAGATCGACATGCCGGCGGTGACCGACCCACCCGGCGAGTTGATGTAGAGCCAGATGTCCTTGTCGGGGTCCTCACCTTCGAGGAAGAGCATCTGGGCGGTGATGAAGTTGGCGACGGTGTCGTTCACCTCGGAACCCAGGAACACGATGCGGTTCTTGAGCAGACGGTTGTAGATGTCCGCCGAGGGTTCCATGCCGTTGCCGGCCTGCATGAGAACGGGGTCGGCCGCGAGCTGCGGTGGGAGGTCGGAGGATCCGAGTGGCTGCATGGCGCTGGAGGCTAACGCGGCGCGCCGACGGTGCCGGTACGGGCGGTACCGTCTGGGCTCGTCACGCGGACGTGGCGGAACTGGCAGACGCGCTGGGTTTAGGTCCCAGTGCCCGCAAGGGTGTGGGGGTTCGAGTCCCCCCGTCCGCACCACAGGGGAGCCGGCTCGACCTACGGTTCGCCCCGATGCTGGTCCACGACCTCCCCACGCCGTCGCTCGTGGTCGACATCGACCGACTCGACGCCAACATCGACGCCATGGCCGCCACCCGACCGGGTGCGGCGTTGCGTCCGCACGTCAAGGCGTTCAAGTCCACCGCGCTCGCCCGCCACGTGGCCGAACGAGGCGGGCACCGCAACTTCTGCTGCGCCACGCTGCGCGAGATGGAGGGCATGGCCGACGCCGGGCTGGGCGAGGACCTCCTCCTGGCCAACGAGACGCTCGACGCCGACCGGCTCCGGCGACTCGTCCAGCGCGGCGACGCCCGCGTCACGGTGGCGGTCGACTCTCCGGAGACCGTCGAGGTCGCAGCCGCAGCCGGCGCGGACGTGCTCGTCGACGTCGACGTCGGTCTGCCGCGCTGCGGGTGCCGGCCGGAGGACGCCGGTCGGCTGGCGGATCTGGCCCGCTCCAGGGGGCTCACCGTCCGCGGCGTGATGGGCTACGAGGGCCACGCCGTCGGCAACCCCGACCGCGCCGAGCGCACCGCCAGAGTCGCCGAGGCGATGCAGCTGCTGCGAACGGCCCACGACCACGTCGGCGGCGACATCACCTCCGCAGGCGGGACCGGCACCTTCGACCTCCACGACTGGGCCGGCGAGGTGCAGGCGGGCTCGTACCTGCTGATGGACACGCACTACGCCCGTCTCGGGTTGCCGTTCGAGCACGCGCTGCGGCTCGAGACGACGGTGATCTCCACGTCACCGACCCGGGGGTGGGGAGTGACCGACTGCGGCCTCAAGTCGCTCGGCATGGATCACGGCAACCCCGACATCCCGGGCTGGAACGTCTTCTTCTGCTCCGATGAGCACACCACGTTCCTGCCCCTCGGTGACTGCGACGGCGGCACCGGCGACGGGGCGTTGCCGTCGATCGGCGATCGCCTTGCGGTCCTGCCGGCCCACGTCGATCCGACGGTGGCGTACCACGAGCGGCTGCACGTCGTGCGCGGCGACGAGGTCGTCGACGTGTGGGAGGTCGACCTGCGCGGCTGGTGAGCCGGCACGGTCAACTCAGCGAGCCGAGTTGCGGGATCAGCGCCCGCAGCGCTCGTCCGCGGTGCGACATCGTCGCCTTCTCCTGCCCGGTCATCTCCGCGAACGTCCGACCGGTCGGGTCGTCGTCGGGCACGAACACCGGGTCGTAGCCGAATCCGCCGTCGCCGCGTCGCTCGGCGACGATCCGGCCCTCGACAGCACCCTCTGCGACGAGCTCCGTCACGGCGCCATCGGACCCCGGTGGCGACTGGACCACGATGCAGCAGCGGAACCGGGCCGACCGGGGCGCAGCCCCACCGAGCTCACCGAACCGGGAGAGCAGCAGGTCGACGTTGTCGTCGTCGGTCGCGTCGTCGCCAGCGAAGCGCGCCGAGCGGACGCCAGGGGCACCGTCGAGCGCGTCCGCCTCCAGGCCGGAGTCGTCCGCCAGCGCCCACTCCCCGGTCGCCGCGGCGATCGCCGCGGCCTTGAGACGGGCGTTGCCCACGAAGTCGGCCGCGTCCTCCACCACCTCCGGCAACTCCGCCGGGCGCGGCACCACCTCGAGGTCGAGCCCGCTCGCGTCGAGCAGCGACCTCAGCTCGGCGACCTTCTTGGGGTTGGCCGACGCGACGACGATCCGACGGGTCACCACATCAACGTCCCGTCATCGTCGCAGTCGGACCGACTCAGCGGCCGATGGCACGCGCCGACGGCGGCTCTGCCACATACGAGCGCTGCATGTCGTGGATCTGGCGGATGCCGTTCTCGGCCAGGCCGAGCAGCTGGTCAAGCTCCTCACGGCTGAACGGTGCGCCTTCTGCGGTGCCCTGCACCTCGACGAACAGGCCCTTACCGGTCATGACCACGTTCATGTCGGTCTCGGCGGTCGAGTCCTCGGCGTACGGAAGGTCCAGCACGGGCTGGCCGCCGACGACGCCGACGGAGATCGCTGCGAGCTCGTCGTACAGCGGCACCGATGACAGGACCTCGGCCTGCACCATGCGGGTCAGGCAGTCGTGCAACGCCAGGTAGGCACCGCTGATCGACGCGGTGCGGGTTCCGCCGTCGGCCTGGAGGACGTCGCAGTCGATGAGGATCTGGCGCTCGCCGAGCGCCTTCATGTCGCACACCGAGCGCAGGGCCCGGCCGATGAGGCGTTGGATCTCCTGGGTCCGCCCCTTCGGACCCTTGGTCTCGCGACGGATGCGCTCCGGGGAGGACCCCGGCAGCATCGAGTACTCGGCGGTGACCCAGCCCTTGCCGGTGTGGCGCATCCAGCGCGGCACGTCCTCGTCGACCATCGCTGTGCACAGCACGCGGGTGTCACCGCAGGTGACGAGCACGGAGCCCTGGGCGTAGGCGGTGAAGTCGCGCTCGAAGGTGATCGGCCGCAGTTGGTCGGGCGCGCGTCCGTCGGGTCTCACAATGGTCTCCTCGAGAGGTGTAGGGGTGCTCGACGACACACCTTGTCGTGATCCGCACCGAAGGGCCAGCGCCGGCCCTTCCGGGCGACGGCTCAGGCCAGGTAGGTGTGGTGGATCCGCACGGGATCGACCGGAGCACCATAGGCGTCGGACGCCTCCGCCACCGCCAGTGCGACCGACCCCGTCGGCGGCACGTGGGTGATCACGAGCCGCCCGACACCGGCCTCGCGTGCCAGCCTCCCGGCCTGCTCGGCGGTCATGTGGAGGTCGTCGACCTCGAAGCCGTCGGATCGCAGCCAGGTCGCCTCGCAGATGGCCAGATCGATGTCGGCACCGAGCTCGGCGAACGACCATGCCGGACCGGTGTCCGACGAGTACGCGATCGAGCGGTCACCCAGGTCGACGCGGGTGGCGAGGGTCTCCGGTGGGTGCGCCGTGCGGGAGCAGCGCAGACGCAGCGACCCCACGGTGAAGTCCGCTCCGTCGGTGATGACCGATGCGTCGAACGCGTCGCCCAACCCGTCGGGGAACACACCATCGATCAGGCCGAGGGTCTCCTCGGTCGTGAAGAGCGGGATGCCGCGGTGGCCGAGCACGTAGTGCAGCGCGTTGCGCATGATCGGCACATCGCCCCAGTGGTCCGGATGGGAGTGGCTGACGACGATGGCGTCGAGCGCCGTGGGCGACACGTGCTGCTGGAGGCTGGCCAGGACGCCCGGTCCGGCGTCGAGCAGCACCGTGGTGCCACCGCCGCGGACCAGGTAGCCCGAGCACGCGTTCCCCGGCCCCGAGTAGGTACCCGAACAGCCGAGGACGGTGACGGCCAGGTCGGACTCGTCAGGAACGCCGTCGGGTCCCAGATCGGTCACCATGTGAGCTGCTCCGCTCTCTCCAGCTCCGGACCGAGCAGTCGGCGGCCAAGCTCCTCGAACCAGTTGACGTCTCCCGTCGTGACGAACGTCGCGTCGGGCGGTTCGTCCGACGGTCGATCGCACTGCAGACCGAGGTCGAACAGGACGCGGCTGACCTCGAACGCAGTCTCGTCGGCGGAGGAGACCAGCACCACGTCACGGCCCATCACGTCGTTGAGGGTACGGGCCAGATACGGATAGTGGGTGCAGCCGAGGAGGAGGGCGTCGATCTTGGCCTCCTTGGCGGGTTCGAGCAACGCCTGGGCCAGCACGTGGACCTGCTCTGAGTCGAACTCCCCGCGCTCGACGAACTCCACGAACCCCGGGCACGCCAGCGCCACCAGCTCCACATCGTCGGCCTCCGCCGAAACCGCGCGTTGGTAGGCACCCGAGTTGATCGTGCCGACGGTGCCGATCACGCCCACCCGACCGGTCCGCGTGGCCTGCGCCAATGCGGTGACGCCCGGTTCAATGACGCCGATGACCGGGACGTCGAAACGGTCGCGCAGCGACTCGAGCGCGGCGGCCGACGCCGTGTTGCACGCCACGACCAGCAGCTTGACGCCTCGGCGCTCCACGAGCTCCACAGCGATCTGGTGGGCGAATCGCGCCACCTCGTCGAGCGGGCGGGGACCGTACGGGTAGCGACCTGTGTCGCCCAGGTAGACGAGGTCCTCCGCCGGCAGCAGGTCGATCAAGGCCCGGGCGACGGTGAGCCCGCCGAACCCCGAGTCGAACATCCCGATCGGTCCGTCGCTCACGACGCAACGGTACCGACCCGATGCGGAGCCGCGCCGGATCGCCCCCGCCCCCCGTGACGTCGTGCGTTCGGTGAACGACGGCTCAGAAGTAGATGACCTTCTCGGCGTTGGCGGCGGCCTCGTCGAGGTCCAGCGTCCAGGCGCCGGTCGAGAGGTACTTCCAGCCGTAGTCGCTGACGACGAAGACGATCGTGCCCGACTCGATCCGATCGGCGACCTTGACCGCGCCCGCCAGCGCGGCGCCGGCGGAGATGCCGGAGAAGATGCCGACGTCGGCCAACCTGCGGGTGAACTCGAGCGACTCCCGCGGCCGGACGATCGACTTCCCGTCCAGCAGGTCGTAGCCGCCCCACTTCTCGAACACGGGCGGGATGTAGCCGTCCTCGAGCGATCGCAGCCCCTCGACCAGCTCGCCCGACGGGGGCTCGACTGCGAGCACCTTCACGTCGGGGTTCTGCTCCTTCAGGTACGTACCGCAGCCGAGCAACGTTCCCGACGTGCCCAGCCCGGCGACGAAGTGGGTGATCTCGGGGACGTCGGCCCAGATCTCGGGACCGGTCGTCCGATAGTGCGCCTTGGGGTTGGCCTCGTTGCCGTACTGGTACAGGAACACCCACTCGGGGTGCTCCGCCGCCAGAGCCTGTGCCCGGCGGACGGCACCGTTGGAGCCCTCCTCGCCCGGTGACGGGATGATCTCCGCCCCGTACACCTCGAGCAGCTGGCGGCGCTCGATCGACACGTTCTCGGGCAGCACGATCTTGATCCGGTACCCGCGGATGCGGCTGATCATCGCCAGCGCGATCCCCGTGTTGCCCGAGCTGGGCTCGAGGATCGTGGCGCCGGGCTGCAGCGTGCCGTCGGCCTCCGCGTCGAGGATCATCGACAGCGCGATGCGGTCCTTGACCGACCCGCCCGGGTTCTGGCCCTCCATCTTGGCCAGGATGCGGACGTCGGGATTGGGACTGATCTGGCTGACGTCCACGATCGGCGTGTTGCCGATGAGGTCGAGGACGGACGAGTAGACGGTCATACGAGGGGCCTCCGAAACCTGACCGCCATGGTAGGGATTCTCACCCCTCGACGACCACCCGCTCCTCGGCGATCGTCCCGTCGACGATGCGGTAGGACCGCAGCATCGGCTCGTCGTCGCGGAGCGACACGATGGCATAGTGCCACGTCGGGTCCGGCGCAGAGGCGACGTCGGTCGGCGACGGGTAGGCGTCGGTGTGGGTGTGGCTGTGGACCACACCCACGATCGCCAGCCCCTCGTCCTCTGCCGCTCGATCCGCTCTCAGGTGGTCGACCGGGTGAACCGTGTAGAGCACAGCGCTCTCGGCGGCGTTGCGGCACGGGACGAAGCGGACCACCCGCCCCGCCTCGTCCCCCGAGTCCCCGACCAGGAGGCCGCACGCCTCCAACGGCAAGCCGCGCAAGGCGTGGGCGATCAACTGGGTGTGGAGCTCGGGGGTGATCCGCAGCACCGCCGCAGCGTAGCGACGTCGCCAGGCGGCACCGCACAGGTCCTGACGACACCGACCGCACCGTGTCGCCGGCAACATCGCCGGCGACATCGCCGGCGACGACGAAGCCTGCCGAAGTTCGCCGGGACCGCAACGGGTACCGTGGCCAGCCCATGAAGCCGTCCGGGACCCAGGTCGTCGCCACCAACCGCCAGGCGAGGCGCAACTACACGCTGGGCGACACGTTCGAGGCCGGCGTGGTGTTGAAGGGCAGCGAGGTGAAGTCGCTGCGCGAGTCCAAGGTGCAGCTCACCGATGCCTGGGCATCGATCGACGGCGCCGAAGCATGGCTGAACGGCCTGCACGTGGCGCCGTACTCCCGGGCGCAGGCCCACTCGGGTCATGAGCCGGAACGGCGTCGCAAGCTCCTGCTGCACCGGACCGAGATCGACCGGATCCGGATGCGGATGCAGGTGGAGCGCCTGGCGCTCGTCCCCTTGTCGCTGTACTTCAAGGACGGTCGGGTAAAGGTCGAGCTGGCACTCGGCAAGGGCAAGAACGTGGTGGACAAGCGTCAGGACATCGCCAAGCGCGACGCCGACCGGGAAGCCGCTCGGGAGATCGCCCGCGCCCGCCGAGGCGACTGAGGGAAGCGGCTCAGCTACCGGACAGCAGGACGGTGAACGACACGGCCTTCGAGGAGCTCGCCGTGCCCGTCGCCACGAGACCGCCGATCGTGCCCGCGGGCGTCAGCGTGCCGCGATCGCTGGCCGCGGCCGTGACGTGACCCCCGCCTGTGCCCGTCGATGATGCCCGGAGGACCTGCGCCGACGGGACCGACAGCGTGGTGCCGTCACCCGACTTGTCGGCCCAGTAGGACACCGCGAGGGCTGCCACGCTGGAGGTCAACGCTGGTGTGGTGTGCGAGGCGCCACCGGCATCCACCCGCCCGCCCGACGCGACGATCCTCGGCGCACCGCCACCTCGGTAGGCCAGGACCGTCAGATCCGACTTGGTGTAGGTGGCGGTCGATGCGGTCACGGTGGATCCGGCGTCTGCGGCGGTCGCGGTGCGCGTCCACAGCCGTCCCTGGATCGATGGGTCGCCGGGTGCCGCCAGCTGCGTCCAGCCTGAGGGAGCGGAGATCGCGGCGCCGGTGTTCGATGCGAGGAAGGCCAGCATGGTGTCACCGGCCTGGATCGCGCTCGGCAGCCGCACCGAGTGCGACAGCCGGTTCCCGTTGCTGCTCACCGCTCCGATGAGGATGGGCGTCGACGCCGGCGGCGCCACGACCACCGGATCGGCCTGGACCGACGCTGTCGTGGATTCGCCGTCATCGTCGGTCACCCTGAGCGTGACGGTGAACGGCCCCGACGAGGCGTAGGTGTGTGCAACCGTCGGTCCGCTGCCCGTCGTCCCGTCACCGAAGTTCCAGGCGTAGGCGACGATCGACCCGTCGTCGTCGTCGGAGCCGGAGCCGTCGAACGAGCAGACGGCGCCGGCGCAGTCGACGTCCGCTGCCGCGACAGGCGGCTGGTTCGTCACCGGAGGCGTGGCGCCGTTGGCCCGCACCGCGACGGTGAACATCATCGTCCGACCGGTGGCGGAGGTACCCGTGGCAGTGACACCGCCGACGGTCCCGGCCGGGTTCGTGGTGGCGGCATCGGAGACCGCAGCGGCGATCCGGCCGCCACCGGTGCCCAACGAGGAGGTGCGGATCTTCTGGGGCGAACCGACGGTGAGCGGCAGTGCGCTGCTCGACTTGTCAGCCCAGTACGACACGACGAGCGCCGCGTCGGGCGAGCTCGCCGTGGGTGTCACGTGCGCTGCTGCGCCGCCGACCTGCACCTTGGAGGCGGACACGCCGATCGACGGCACCGCGGCGCCGCGGTAGGCGACCAGCGAGAGGTCCGACTTCGACGTCGCTGCGGTGGTGACGTTCAAGGTGGAACCGGCATCGCTGCTGGTCGCGATGCGCGTCCAGGCCTTGCCGATCACCGAGGACTCGGCCGCGGTCGCCACCTCGGTCCAGCCGGCCGGAGCGGTCACCCTCGAGTTCGTGTTCGCCCCGAAGAAGGCGAGCAACGTGTCGCCGGCGGCGACCGAGGACGGGATCGTCACGGTGTGGGCGGTGCGGTTGCCGTTGCTCGCGACCCCCGCGACGAACGAGACGGGAGTCGATCCCGTCGGCGGCGTGGTGGTGGTCGTGGTCGTCGTGGTCGTGGTCGTAGTCGTGGTGGTGGTGCTCGATGTCGGCGGCGTGTTGGCATCGAGGGCCGCCAGGACGTTGTCCAGCGACACGAGCTTGAAGTTCTGGTTGCCGGCGTTGCCAGGGGCGGTGTTGGCGTCGTCCTGGCAGACGAACAGACCGCTCGGGAAGGACGGACCCAGACCCGCAGCCAGCGCGGTGATGCCGTCGGTGCGCGAGCAGCCGTCGACTGCTGTACCAGTCGCGACCCGGAACGACCCGACGTAGCCCCCGGTCGAGCGGGAGTACGCCACGAAGTACGAGTTGTTCGGGCTGGCGACGTTCTGCGCCGACACGATGATGTAGCCGTTCGTGCCCCCGAGGTCGACGAGGGTCACCCCTTCGGCGTCGGCGGCGATGCGTCCGGTCGGCTGGACGGCATCGACCAGCGTCCGCGTCGTACCGGCCGTCGGCTCCGCCCCGTAGCGCCACAGGCCGACCTCCTCCTCGGCGATGTAGAGCGCGCCGGTCGTGTCGTCGGCGACGCAGCCCTCGGCTTCCGAGCCAACCTGGAACTCGCGACGCAGAGTGCCCTCGAGCAACCCGTCCGCGTCGGAGTCAGCCAGCACGTACTGACGAACCCGGCCCTGGATCGTGATGACGATGGCGGACACCTCTCCGCTGGTCGCGCTGCGGTACAGGCACAGCCCCTCTCCTCCACCGGTGTTCACCGCACCGGTGCCGTCGGTCTGCAGCTCGAGCTGTCGGGTCTGGGCGTTGACGCCGAACAGCCGCAGACCCGCGTTGTACGCGGCGACCACGTCGCGGGTGACCCCGTTGATCGTGACGCCCTGGCGCACGTCGACGTTGCCCCAGAAGGTGGTGGCGGTCGTGATGCGCTGGACCTGCGCACCATCGAGCCCGTACACCTCGAGCGAGCCCTGCTTGTTGTTGCCGATCACCAGCGACCGCGACGGGTCGGTCGGGTCGCGCCAGATGGCGGGGTCGTCCGCTGCGTCGCCGGTCTGAGCGACCGGCGAAGTCTCCACGTCGGCCGTGACCGGCGCTGGCGTCACATCGATCGCTCCCGCGTCGCCACCGAAGGCTGCCGTGGACGCCACCGCTGCGACGGCGACGATCGCCAGCGCAGTGACGACGACCAACGAACGCCGGAGGTTCTCCACCATGGTTCCAAACCCTTCCCAGCCAAGGTCTCGGACCAATGGTGGAACTGCACTGGAGCGCGCGCAAGACCCGATCACGCAGCACCGTCGCCAACACCCGCGTGGAAGGTGGTGTTCTCGGGCAGTGGGAGCAGTGCAGTGGGAGCAGTCTTGTGGCGACCGGCGATCGGCACCCCACACGTCAGTCGATGTCGGAGACGTCCACGTCACGGAACCGACAGGTCACCGTCACCGTGACTCCGGTAGCATGGCGACCGCAATCACGGGGCTGACTGGTTTCGACGTTGGGACCTGGAAGTCGAGTTTGCGACCCGAGTTGTCTCGGACTCGTTAAACAGGGACACAAAAAGAACCGCCGATAACGAGCAGTTCGCTCTCGCCGCCTGATCCTTCAGGTGACGCAGAGGAAAATCGTGACCAGCGATGGCGCACGGGGCCGGACCCCCACAGCCCGGCAACAGAAGTGGGGGTGGACCGCAGGGAAAGACCGCTGACGGCGAGAAAGACCGCTGACGCCAGGGAAAGACCTGGCAGTGGACCCCTCGGGGTCAGCCGACCCGCCGGTTCAGCTGCTGTGAGCTGAAGAGACGGGAATGGTCGTAGCAGGTTCGATGACCACCTGGCGGACGGGGGTTCGATTCCCCCCAGCTCCACGATCGGGTATCCGGCAGTGTCCCCCACTGTCCGGCAAGTACCCGAAACCCCAGTACAACAACGGTTTCTGGCACCCCGGTGATCCGCCAGGTTCCGAGGCGTACCGCGGGTGTTGCTTTCTAGGTTGCTTTCCCTTCTACCCTGAATCGCACCACGGATTCTCGGAAAGCAACGGCGATGGGGGCGGCCGCGACGACGACCCGCCCCCTCGGGGCCGACCCGGACACCACGATCGGCCAGGTCGCCGAGTGGTGGCTCGACAACGTGGCCGCCCCCGAGGTACGACCACCCACCCTGCACGCCTACCGCAAGGACGTCGCCCGGCTGTCCCAACGGCTCGGCGACCTCCCAGCCAGGGACCTGACCACCGAGTCGGTGCGCAACGTCTTGACCGAGCTCCGTGACGACGGCTTCTCCCTCGGGACGATCCGCAACACGCGGGCCAGGCTGCGCCAAGTCGCCGAGGCCGCTGTCGAGCTGGGCCTACTCCCCGCCAACCCCGTCTTGGCGGTCCGGAACCCGAAGGCGACCGCCGAGGAACGAAACCACGACGCGTCCTCTCCCCCACCGAGGTGCGCGGCCTGCTCGGTGTGCTCGACGGCCGGAACAGCCTCGATGCCGCGGTGGCGATCCTCTTCACGTCG
>JACDJB010000947.1_pt1 | contig 25221 bp, 21 predicted proteins | sample 7454121 | NCBI WGS metagenome assembly JACDJB01 (sample SAMN14253290, study PRJNA609438) | sludge metagenome | isolation source: sludge after 25d culture with pyrite | collected 2018-12-20
GATGACGGTCGGCAGCGTGTCGATCGCACCGAAGATCGGCGCACCGAGGATTTCGCGTTTCCATTTCGCCGGGTCGTCGTCGACCAGGCCGACGACACGCCAGTCAGCGTTGCGTTCGAGCTCGCGAACGAGCATCGCACCGCCGCGTCCGGCGCCGACGATGACGACGGGTTTGCCTTGGGCGATGAGGCCGCCGTAGAGGCGGTGTTCCTTGAGCATGCGGTAGGCGGCGCGGCCGCCGGCCATCCAGGCGACGAGTAACAATGGGTAGAGAACGAGAATCGAGCGGGGCACCGCGGGGCCGACCCGGTTCAGCGCGACGAATACGAGAAGCACCAGCGTGGAGGCAGCCACCGCGCGCAACACCCGCTTGAGATCGGGCAAGCTCGCGAAGATCCACAGGCCGCGGTACAAACCGGCCCAAAGGCAGGCGACGGCGTGCGCAGGGAGGAGAACCAGGGCGCCGGTGACGATCTGCCTTTCATACCAGTCAGGCCACTCCAGATTGAAGCGCAGTGCGTACGCACCGACCCACGCAGCAAGCGGCGCCGCGATGTCGAAGAGAAACACCAACAGTAGGCGGGCGGGTACGTTCATGGGCTTGCGCTGGCAGGAGGCAGATGTTAACGCCTTGCCGATCCAAGGCATCGGCCAGTCGTCGACCTGCGCGATCGCGTCAGCGCCCGGATCGCTCCTGGGCACCAGCCTGCAGCACGATCGCCAAGGCCAACAAGGGCAGGTACGCGATCACCAGCGCCGGAATCCCGCGAACGAGACCCAATGCGACGCAGACGGCGATCGGGAGAAGCCACGCAATGTTGATTACTGCGACAGCAAGCGTGACCGGAAGATGGCCCCGAAGTCGCCGCGATGCGTACTGATATGCGTGGCTCCGGTGCGCCTCGTATACACGCTCACCGCGCACGAGTCGGCGCACGAGCGTCGCAGTGGCATCTACGACGAACACTCCGAGCAGGATCTGCCAGGCCCAGAAGAGCTCCGGGTCGACCCACGCCGCCTGCACGGACAGCACACCGAGAACGATTCCGAGAAAGCCGCTGCCGGCATCACCCATGAAGATCTTGGCCGGGGGAACGTTCCAGTAGAGGAATCCAGCGACTGCAGCGGCCAGCATCAGGGGCGCTCCAGCCAGCACCGGCTGCCCTGCAATCACGTAGAGCAGCGCACCGCCCGTCAATACGCTGATCGCTTCGACGCTCGCGATTCCGTCGATTCCATCCATGAAGTTGTAGAGGTTCAACAGCCAGACGAGGTATACGGCGAGTACGGCCGATCCTAGCCAGCCCGCAACAAGGCCGACGATCGGAAACGCGAGCGGCGGCATGCCACCCATCCAATGGATCGCCCATAGCGCGGCGACGAAGTGCGCGACCAGCCGCCAGCGTGCCGCGACATGCCGATGGTCGTCGACAAAGCCGACGAGCGCGACCAGTGCGCCCGCACCCGCAAGCGCCCAGAAAGAATCCTGCGGGAGGAGCCCCCGATGCGTCAGCCAGGCCAACGCGACGAGCGAGACGAGGACGATCGCGACCCCACCGCCGCGCGGGGTCGCCACAGCATGCGAGCTGCGCGCGTTGGGAAGGTCGAGGACGTGATGCGCCAGGGCGTATCGACGGACCGCGCCGGTGAGGAAGGCCGACGTGCAAGCTGTCAGCGCCAATGCGAGCAGCGCGGTCGGCGTCACGGCGCGCTCCGACGCAAGAACTCCGCCGCGGTCCGGCGAAGTCCCTCGTCGACGGTAAGCGGCGGCTCCCAGGCAAGCATCCGGCGCGCCTTGGATATGTCGACCTGCAGGTTCCCGCACAGACGCTGCGCCACTGCGCGCCTGCCGAGCAATGCGGCCGCAATCTCGAGCCACGATGCCGGAAACGGCACGAGCCGCGCCGGCGCGTCGAGCGCCGCAGCCAGTCTTCGAAGCAGCGCCGTTGTAGAAAGGTCTTCGCCGTCTCCCGCCAGAAACACCTGGTTCGCTGCCGACGGATGCACGAGACAGGTCGCAACCAGATCGACGAGATTGTCGAGGCCGATCAGCGTTCGTCGATTGTGGATCGCGCCCAGCGGCAAAGGCACGCCGCGCTGCAGCCAGCGCATCATCGCGTGGAAATTCGCCTTGACGCCCGGCCCGTATACCAGCGGCGGTCGAATGACAACCGCCTCCATCGGTCCGCCGCGGCCCAACTCGAGCAGTTCGTCCTCCGCCTCGCGCTTGGAAACACCATACGGGTCCACCGGTGCAGGAGGGTCGTCCTCCGTGAACGGCGCGCGGCCGGTCGTCGACTCGCCATTGACCTTGATTGAACTGAGAAATACGAGGCGGCGCACGCCTGCCTGCGCTGCCGCGTGGGCCAGCGCGCGGGTGCCTCGCACATTTATCTGGCGAAAAGCCGAAAGCGGATCGGTGGCCGTATCGTTCATCACGTGCACGCGGGCAGCCAGATGCACGACGCAATCGATATCACGCACGGCGTCGGCCCAGCGACGCACGTCGTCGATGGAAGCGACGCAGACTTCCTCATCGGCACCGTGAGAACTCGCCGAAGTGCGCACCGCAGCGCGTACTTGCCAGCCTCGTGCATGGAGCGCCGGTACAAGCGCCGAACCGACAAAACCGCTCGCCCCGGTCACGAGCACACGGCCTCGCGCCGTTCCCCGGGCCGCCGCGTCCGTCACGACGCCTGTTGTTCCGGCGAGGTCACGACTTATGCCACACCTGTCGGTTCACGTAATCGGTATAGCTGACGATGATCCGCACGACTTTCTCGGAGACGTTGTCCGCCAGATAGTCGACGACCGGGTGCAGTAGACGCTGCTCGCCGCGCGGTTGCGCATCGAGGACGTGCAGGGCGTCTCGAATGCGCGCATAGTCGAGTCCGACCAGCATCACCGCTGCTTCCTCGAAACCTTCCGGGCGTTCATGCACGTCGCGCAGGTTCAGGGCAGGAAAGTTCAAGATCGACGATTCCTCGGTGATGGTTCCGCTGTCCGAGAGCACCGCGCGCGCGCTCGACTGCAAGCGAACGTAGTCCGGGAAGCCGAAGGGCTTCAGAAAGCGGACCAATCCGGCGCTCCGGCCGCCGATTGCCTCGAGGCGCGCTCGCGTGCGGGGATGCGTCGAAACGACCACCGGCAGCGAGTAATCGACGGCAAGCGATTCGAGGATCTGGAGCAACCTGCCGAGCCGCTCGGGATCGTCGACGTTCTCCTCGCGATGAGCGCTGACGACGAAGTATCGAGACTCCTCGAGGCCGAGCCTCTCGAGCGCGTCCGACGCGGCAATGCGCCCGCGATAGTGGTCGAGCACCTCCCGCATCGGACTGCCGGTGACGATGACGCGATCCGGCGGCAGGCCCTCGCGCAGCAGGTACTCTCGAGCGATCCGGCTGTAGGTCAAGTTCACGTCGGCGACATGATCGACGATTCGCCGATTGATCTCCTCGGGAACGCGCATGTCGAAGCAACGGTTGCCGGCTTCCATGTGGAAGATCGGGATCTTCCTTCGCTTGGCGGCGATCGCCGCGAGGCTGCTGTTGGTGTCACCGAGGATCAGGACCGCATCGGGCTTCTCCCGCCCCAGCGCTTCGTCGACGGTCGTGATCACGCGGCCGATCGTCGCGGCCGGCGTCGCGCCGGCCGCCGACAGGAATTGATCCGGGGCGCGAATCCCGAGCTCGTCGAAGAAGATCTGATTCAACTCGAAATCGTAGTTCTGCCCGGTATGTACGAGGACGTGGCTGCAGTACCGATCGAGTTTCGCGATCACGCGCGAGAGTCGAATGATCTCCGGACGCGTCCCTACGATCGTCATGACCTTAAGCATTCATCGCCTCGCGGACGATCGGCAATTTGACGACGATCTCCTTCACCTCGGGAACACTGAGCCGGCGCGTGCTGTGGGAGGTGTAGTCCTCCAGGTGCGCGATCTCGGGCTGGCCTTCGACGAAATAGCGGTCGTAGTTCAGATCGCGCGCATCGGCGGGAACGCGAAAATATCCGCCAAGATCCTCGGCGCGTGCCATCTCCTCGCGCGAAACCAGCGATTCGAACAACTTCTCGCCGTGTCGCGTACCGATGATGCGTATCTCGTTCTCGCGTTGCAATAGCTCGCGCAGTGCCTGCGCCAGGTCGCCGACGGTCGACGCAGGTGACTTCTGGACGAAGATGTCGCCCGGCCGGGCATGCTCGAATGCATAGAGCACGAGGTCGACCGACTCCTCGAGCGACATCAGGAATCGCGTCATCGACGGATCCGTGATCGTCAAGGGCTTGCCCTCCAGCAATTGCCTGACGAACAGCGGAATCACCGACCCGCGCGAACCCATGACATTCCCGTAACGAGTGGCGCAAAGCACGGTCCGCTCCGGATCGCACAGGCGCGACTTTGCCACCATGACCTTCTCCATCATGGCCTTCGATATGCCCATCGCGTTGATCGGATAGACGGCCTTGTCGGTGCTCAGTACCACCGTACGGCGCACGTCGTTGGCGATGGCGGCGCGGATCACGTTGTCGGCGCCGATCACGTTCGTGCGCAGCGCCTCCATCGGGTAGAACTCGCAAGAAGGCACCTGCTTGAGCGCCGCCGCATGAAAGACATAGTCCACGCCGCGCAGCGCCTCGTGGACGCTGTCGTAGTTGCGCACGTCTCCGATGTAGAACTTGACCTTGTCGCTGCCCAGTGCGAGTCGCATGTCCTCCTGCTTCTTCTCGTCGCGCGAGAAGACCCGGATCTCGGCAAGATCGGACTGCAGGAAACGCTGCAGCACCGCGTTGCCGAACGAGCCCGTGCCGCCGGTGATCAGCAGGACCTTGTCTAGGAAAATCCCGTTGTGCTCCATTGCGCCTTTTCCAGCGAGGTGCGGATGATGTCGAGTGCCGGCCGGCGCTCAGCCGAAGGCGTGCATGCGGCGCACGAGCTCGCTCCAGTCGGGAGCGGTATATCCCGTGGCGCTCGCGAAGCGGCTACCGTCGAGCGAGCGGTCGATGACAAGGGCGTCGTCGGGCTCGATCTCGATGGCCTTGCCGTACTCGTCTGCGACCAGTCGAAGCAGGTCGTACTTGGCGATCGGCGTTGCCGCGACATGATAGAGCCCGTGCAATGCGCCGTTCGGCAGCACGCGATCGCGTATCACGCTCGCCAGCTCCACGGTTGGCAGGCCGCTGAAAACGGCCCTGCGGTAGCCGCGCACCGGTCCAACCTGTGAGAGGAACCATTCGACGAGCCCGTGCCCGCTGCCCAGCTCGTGACCGACGATCGAGGTGCGCAGCGTCACCGCGTGCTCGCAACGCACGACTTCGCCCATGTGCTTGCTGCGCCCGTAGAGGTCCTGCGCGTCGGCGGCCTCGTCTTCGCGATAGCGCCCCCGCGTGCCGGCATAGACGCAATCGGTGCTGATGTGCACGAGTCGCGCATCGGCCACGCGACACAGCCGCGCGAGTCGATGCGGCAGCAGCGCGTTGATCGGGATCGCGAGCAGCGGGTCGTCGGCTTCGGCAAGCTGCTTGACCAGGCCTACGCAGTTGATGACGACGTCGGGGTGCGTGGCTGCGAACGCCCCGGCCAGGCTGTCGGAGTTCTCCACGTCGACCCCGGTGAGGATGCGCTCGCGCAACCGCTCGTCGAAGCGGGCCGGGGCCGCCACCGAGCGCGCGGTCGCCTGCACCTCAATGTCCTCGCTGTCGGCGAGCAGGCGGAACACGGCGTTGCCGAGCATGCCCGTTGCGCCCAATACCAGTACTTTCATGCGCTCACCCGGTGCGGCGCGCGTGTCCCGAGCGCCGGTGTTCGTTCGCCGCCTGCTCGAGCAGGTCGAGCAGGCGACCCGTGAGGAACGACGGAGAGAAGTGCGAATGATAGTAGGCGCGGCCGCAGCGCCCCATCTCGTGGAGCTCGCCGGGCGTCATCGCCGACATCCCGAGCACCGCGCGCGCAAGCGCGTCGGTATCCTCCGCGGGGACGGCCAGGCCGGCACCCGACTCCGCGATCACACGCGCGCCCTCGCCCTCGAGCGCGGCGAGGATGGGCTTGCCCGCTGCCAGGTACGCCTGGACCTTGCTCGGCACCGTGAGGCGAAAGATATCGCGGCGAGCGAGAGTCACGAGCAGTACAGAAGCCCCGCTGAGAATCTCGGGCATGGCCTCGGGCGCGAAACGGCCGGGCATCTCGACGTTGTGCAGCCCGAGGCGGGCGACCTCATCGCGAATCCAGTCCGAGCGGCTGCCGCTGCCCACGAGCACGAAACGGATGTGCTCCTGCTCGCGCAACCGGTGCGCCGCCTCGACGATGGTCTCCACGGCCTGCGCAGTGCCGAGATTGCCGGCGAACAGCACGTTGAAGCCGGGCGCGAAGGCGACGGCCGACCCCGCGACCGCCGGCTCCCCGATCCGCGGCCTTGCATCTGCCGGCGCCTCGGCATCGCGGGCGGGTTGGTCCTCAACCCGGCGGCCTTCGAAAGCGAGCTCGCCGGGATTCGGGTGGTAGACGATCTTGCGCCGATCGGACAGTGCCGCGACCTCCTCGACGAAGGCCGGCGATTGCACCAGTAGCAGGTCGCAGTGGCGATAGATGCCTCGCACGACGTGCTCGACCATCTTGAGCGCGTGCCGGTTGCGGACGAATCCGGTGGCCTCCAGGCTCTGCGGCCAAAGATCCTGCACCCACAGCGCGACCGGGCAGCCCTTGAAGAATTTCAGTACGATGGCCGCGATGCCTTGCAGGATCGGCGAGATCCCGTAAACGATGATCGCGTCGAACTTGCGGCCGCGCAGCAGCCAGGGCCCGAAGATGCTGGCGCCGATCACGAAGCTCAGGTAGTTCCACGCAAGCCGCAGCGCGGAACCCCTGCCTCGCGGAGCCATCGGCACGCGGAACACCGGGATCCCGTGGTAGTCCTCGCGGGCCACGCCCCAGGCGCGATAGCGCTCGAAGATCGCACCGTCGGGATAGTTGGGCTTGCCGGTGAGCACGCAGACCTCGGCGCCCGCATCGCGCAGTGAGCGCGCTACCTCGTTGATCCGGAACGTTTCGGGCCAGAAGTACTGGCTAAGCACAAGGATGCGCATCGGCTCCCAGTTCGCGAAGGTGTCGCCAGGTGCGGCGGGCCGTCTCGGGCCAGTCATAGCGCTCGCTGCGCGCGCCCGCCTTCTCCGCAAGCGCGCGCGCAAGGGCATCGTCGGTGAGCAGGCGCGTCATCGTGGCCGCGATGTCGCGCGGGTCGAACGGCGAGAAGTACGCCACCGCGTCGCCACCGAATTCCGGCATCGGCATCACGTTGGAGCTTGCGATCGGCCGCCCGGCGCCGAGCGCCTCCAGAAGGATGTTCGGGCAGTTCTCGCAGGACGACGCAAAGAGGATCAGGCGCGCGTTGCGGTAGACGGCCGGAAGCTGCGCGTAGGGAATCGGCCCCGTCATCACGACGCGCTCGAGGAGCCCGTGCTTCGCGACCAACTCCGCGACGCGCACGCTCTGCGGGGTGCCTGTCTCGCCGACGAGCACGAGCTTTGCACCGGCACGAACGGCCTCGGGCAACTGCGCATAAGCGCTCACGACCTCCAGATGATGCTTGTAGACGTCGAAGCGCGACACGTAGAGGATGTAGTCGTCCTGCGGCAGGAAGTCCGGCCTGGGCAGGCTCAACGCATGCGTCCGGAATGCCGTGCCGATGCCGTGCGGCAGCGTCACAGGACGAGGGACCAGCACGAGCGACTCGATCAGCTGGCGCGCGTGTTCAGAGACGAAGATCGTGAGGTCGGCTGACGACATGCTCGCGAGCATCGCGCGATGCAGCAGCCAGTTGCGCACGCGCTGCAGGCCGAATGGAACGCTGCGTCGCACGCGCGCGTCGAACGGAATCATGTTCCGGAACATCGTCGCCGTGCGGCAGCCGCGCGGCGGCTTGGTCGCGATGACGCCGCCCGGGCAAAACAGCACGTCAACGCGCTCGGCCCGCAGCAGCGCAGGCAGGCGGATCCTCTCCCAGAGCGTTCGCAGGACCGGATTGTCGACCGGCCAGCGGGGGTGCAGGCGGCGGATCCGCGGATGTTCGGGCAACGCCAGCGAGGCCGGGGCTAGCACGAGCACCTCGAGCTCGGCGTCGTCCGGAACGTGGCGCAGCAAGCCGAGCAGGTAAGTCTGTCCGCCGCCGAGCCGCGCCGAGAAAGCATTGACGAGAATCCTCATCGCGCGCGCCCGATCCGCGCGTGGTGGAACTGCAGCAGCACCAGCACCGCCCACAAGGTCGTGTGCACGTCGCGCCGGCCTTCCTGGTGCACGCGCCACAACTCGCGAACGGCCTGTGGCTGCAGTTCGAGCTCCCGCATAGCCGTGTCCTCGGCGAGCAGTTCGTCGCCCCACGAGCGCAGCCCTTCGCGCAGCCAGCGCCCCATCGGCACGCCGAAGCCCATCTTCGGCCGGTCGAGCACTTCACGCGGGACGTGCCGATAGGCGAGCTGACGCAGCAGGTACTTGTTCGTACGCCCCCGCATTTTCCATCGCAGCGGCAGGCGCGCCGCCCACTCGAAAATCGAGTGATCGAGCAGCGGATCGCGCGCCTCGAGCGAGAACGCCATGCTGCCCACATCGACCTTCTGCAGGTAGTCATCGGGCAGCGTGTACTCGATGTCGAGCCGCATGGCCTGCTCGGCCGCATTCAGCGAGGCCGGAAAGCGCGACGCACGGCGCTCGAAGATTTCGGCGAGCGACTCGGTGTCCGCCAGCAGCGACGGCGCGAGGATGCCCGAAGCGTCCTTGATGACGCTGCGCGCGAACGCGAACGACGCGGCCGTTGACCGGCGCTCGAGCGCGTGCCCGAGCAGGCGCAGCGACCCGGGAAGCCGCTGCATCGCGCGACCCGTCGCGTAGCGCAACGGCGCGGGCAGGCGGTGCGCGTGCCCCATGCCTGCGGCGATGCGGTAGTAGTGATAGCCGCCGAAGGCCTCGTCGCCGCCGTCGCCGGAGAGGCTGACCTTGACCGAGCGACTGGCGAGGCGTGAAACGGCCATGACGGGAAAGGCCGAGTAGTCGTAGAAGGGCTCGTCGTACTGCTCGCAGAACGTAGGCATCAACGAGAGCAAATCGTCGGCGTGCATCGTCTCGCAGCTGTGCTGCGCCCCGATGTGCGCAGCCACCTCCTTCGCGTAGCGGCTCTCGTCGAAGCCGGTGTCGTCGAAGCCGATCGTGAAGGTGCGCACGGGCTGCGACGCGTTGCGCGCCATGAGCGCGGCCACGAGCGAGCTGTCTATGCCGCCCGAAAGGAAAGCACCCAGCGGGACATCACTGACGAGCCGCCAGCGCACAGAGCGCTCGACGAGGTGCTCGAGTTCCTCCAGGAGTTCGGCCTCCGGGACACGCTCGAGCCGCGCATCAACGGCGACATCGTCAAGCGTCCACCAGGTGGACACGGTCGCGCGCCCGCCCTGCACTTTCAGGCGCCGGCCCGGGCCGAGCTTACGGATCTGAGAGTGGAAGGCACCCGGCGCCGGGATGTAACCCGCTTCGAGGTAGGAGCGCAGCGCCTGCCGATCGGGGGTCAGCCCGACCTCGGGCACGAGCGCGGCGAGCGCACTCGGGCGCGAGGCGAACGCGAAGGTGCCGGCCGACTCCAGGTAGTAGAGCGGCTTGACGCCTAGCCGGTCGCGCACGAGCGTCAGGCTGCGCTCGCTGCGGTCCCAGATCGCGAACGCGAACATTCCATGCAGTCGCGGGAGGCACTCGACGCCCCAGCTGACCCAGGCCTGCAGCAGCGTTTCGGTGTCGGACCGCGTCTGCCACGGCAAGTCGGCGCCGAGCGCCTCGCGTAGCTCGCGGAAGTTGTAGATCTCGCCGTTGAAGACGATGACGTAGCGCCCGCAGTGCGAGCACATCGGCTGCGCGGCCGCCTCGCTGACGTCGATGATCGCAAGCCGCGCGTGACCGAGAAAAACGCCGGGTTCGGCCAGGTCACCCCCACCGTCGGGGCCGCGCGTGGTGAGGGTACGGCGCAACGCGCCGGCGGCCGACGCGTCGGGCGCACGGGCAGGATCGCTCACGACACCGGCGATTCCGCACATGGTAGTCAGGCCGGTGCGCGCGGCGCTTCGGGCGTGCGCCGGCGGCTCGCGCCCGCGCGCGCGCGCTCTTGCACGAGCCCGCCCAGGGCGTGCCAGAAGGCGCGCAGCAGTTGCACGAGGGCGAAGATCGCGGCGAAGGACACCAGCGCGTGCGCGAGGTGGATCAATCCGTACCAGAGCGTGTGCATCACCACGGCGCAGAGCGTGAGCAGCAGGAACGTCGGCCAGACGGTAGGGCTGCGCTGGTACCACTGCTGCGCACGCGCGAGGCCGTACGAAAGGATCCAGGCCTGCACGAGCACGCCCGCAAGGCCGAAGTTGCGGAACGCGACCCCCGAGACATGGATACCGCCGAGGCCCTGCACGTAGAACCAGAGCGCAGGGTTGTCGACGACGATGGGCTTCTCGATTCCGAGCAGCGCAAACAGCGGGGACGGCGGCAGCGACAACAGCACGTCGAGGTAGCTGCGTCCCAGCAGCCAGTTGCCGGTCTCCCACTCGGCCTCCACGAGTTGCACCACCGGCAAGATGATCGCGTTCCACGAATTGAAGCGAAGGTAGACGAGCAACTCCTCCGGCGAGTACGGCAGGTCCATGCGCAAGATCGACAGCAGCGCGCCGGCGACGATCACGGCCACGGCCAACGCAAACATTGCGGCCAGCCGCGTGAACGAGGGCCGGTGCTTCACGAGGTAGACGACGGCGAGCGCTCCCACCACGACGACGAAGTCGCGATCGCCCGTGGATGCCTGCGACGCGACGAAGAATACGGTCATCAGGGCGGCGAGTCCCTTCAGGCGCATGTCGCCTCCCACGATTGCGATCGTCCAGGCGAACAGCAGGTTGATGTACAGCAGGAACTCGAAGCCCGGCAGGATCTCGCTCGCCGTGCCGCGCGTGGCAATGCGTAGCGCAATAAGCGTGCAGCCGGCCACGTAGACGAGTGCCGTGTTCCAGACTCCGACATCACTGCGCACTGATCCGAGATTTGCGCGGACGATGCGCGCACGTGCAGGCACGCGCCGGAATCCGGTGCACTGCCCGATCGCGAAACCGATCGACGAGAACAGCCAGATCGCCGCCATATACTGCACGACCGCCGAGGCCGACTCGTACTCGAAGATCGAGGCGTTCCAGAACACGACGCGCTCGCCGAGTACCGCCCACGCGACCGGCAGGAAAGACACCGAATAGCAGACCTGCAGAAAGACGAGAGCGTACTGCGCGAGTGCCAGCGAGAAGGCCAGCACACATGCCGCGGCAAACGCCGCGAGCAGCGGCAACAGCCAGCTATGCTCGATGAAGAAGCCGATCATCGCGCGGCCACCTGAACGGGGCGGCGTAACGCGTGCCTCAGGATCGCGAGCACGTAGAGCGTGACGAAGAAGCTCAGGCAGACGAGCAGCGAGGCCGCAAGCCCCTCGGCTCCGTATCCAGCCCACACCACCGTGACGGCAGTCGTCGTGCAATAGGCGATGGCGTAGAGAATCGAGGAAATCGACACGTAGCGCCCGTACCCGAAGGACATGACGATCTGGCTGCTCGACGCGAAGGCGGCGGCAGCCACGCCGCATCCGAGCACGAGTGCGAAGAGGCCTTCGCGCACCGGGAGCTCGGCCCCGTAGATCGCGAACACGGGCACGCGCCCGAGGTATAGCGCGCAGGCGAGCGCGAGCGCGATCGCGAGGTTCCCGTAGAGCACGATCGAGACCGTCCGCCGCACACGCTCCGTATCGGCGGACGCCTGTGCGGCCGACAGGCGGCTGATTACGAAATTCGACTGCACGCCTGCGAAGAACGCGATGAGGATGCTCCACGGATAGTAGGCGCTGAAGACCGCCATCTCCGGCAGGCCTCCCTCGGAGTGCGCCAGCAGGAACAGGCATAGGCCGTGAATCGGTCCGCCGAGCGCCATTGCCAGCGCGATGGGGCCAAGCGACGACAGGAAGCCGCGCAACTGCGAGGCGTGGCTGCCCGCTCGCCGGGCGGCGCCGAGGTCGATGACGCGCACGAAAAGCACGGCCGCCATCGCCAGCGTGACCACCCCATACGTCGCGAACAGGGCGTCCAGCCCATGGTAGCGCCCGGCAATCAGCGGTACCGTCGTCAGGGTCGCGGCCGAGACGATCGCCCAAGCGGCCGCGAACACCTGGCGGCCACGGACGTTGGCCAGCGCGAGCAGCGGCGGATTCAGGAAGAAGGCGGTCGAAAGCAGCGCCACGTGATGGATCGCCACCGGGCGCTCGGTCGCAGCTTCGTCGAACAGCGAGGAAACCCCGAGATACAGCGCGGCTGTGGCGAGAATCGCGCAGGCACCGCAAAGCACGACGCCCAGCGCGACCGGTCCGACGCGGCTCACGGCCTCCGCGGGCGGACCCGCGCGCGGCGCGGTACGGCTGACGGTGGCCGCGACGGCCTCGCCAAGGAAGGCTGCGATCGCGCCTGCAAACACGTAGTGCGCGGCGAAGATCACATAGTGCTCAAAGCCGAGCAGGCGCAGCGCCGCGATCGGATAGACGAAAGCCGGGATCCGGATCGCCGCCGAAGCAGCGGACGCGAGGAGAAAATCGCGACGGGTCCCCAATTAGCGCTTCACCGCGACGAAGCCGCGTTCCATCGACAAGTAACGATGGCCGATGCGATCGAAGAGCGGCAGCACGCGCGCGCTCGCGGACGACACCCGCTGCGCGAGATCAACGAGCCCGGACAACCGCGCGGGGCGCTCCCAGTCAGCCATCTTCAGGAACGGAACACCGTAGTGGAAGGACCTGACCGCGTGAAAGCCAGCCTGCTCGAGGCACGGGAGGATGCGCGCATCGGGATGATGGACGTGGTGCGCCCAGTTGTCGGGGCTCCAGCGCTTCCAGAAGAAGGCACCGACCGCCTCCATGTTCGGCATGGAGAAGACCAACGTACCGGCGGGGCGCAGGCAACGGGAGGACTGCTCAAGCAGCGGCAGCGGATCGGCGAAGTGCTCGAGCACGCCCCAGTGCGCAACCACGTCGAAGGGCTCCTCGGGCCGCCACGCCTGCACGTCGGCCTCGATGAATGCGCCCGTGCAACCGTTGAGCTCGAAGAGTCTGCGCACGGCACGAAGCCCGACGGGCGAATAGTCGACCGCGGTAACCTCCGCGTCCATCCACCGGGCCATCGCGAGCAGCCGGTAGTTCGCCCCACCGCCGCCGAACTCCACGACGCGACGCCCTGCGAGTTTGCCGACACGGCGCCGGACCATGCGCACGAACAGGCCGTCGGCACCGAAGTAGAAGTCGTCGTGCGGCACCTCGGCCACCAGATTCTCGAGGCGCGACCACTCGTCGTCCCAGTAGGCGGGATCGGTGATCGCGTTCGAGACGGGTCTCGGATCGTTCATGCCAGCGCGCGGTGACTGCGGCCGCGCGAGACGAACTCGACCGCAATGGCGAGCGCCATGCCGGCGAACAGCCCGAAGGCGGCGGCGAGCCCGAATACCACCGACTTGCGCGGCCACACCGGATCGGGCGGCACGATAATCGGGCCGTCCATGGTATAGACCGCGAGCGCATGCGCGTCGGGTTCAATCTCCTGCAGCAGTCGCAGGCGCGACTCCGCATCGCGAAGACCCGGAACGAACGGATCGTCGCTTACACGACTGCGCAGGTTTTCCAGCTCGGCGCTCAGCGATTTCACGCCGCGTGCGTAGAGCATGCTGCCGTCGACGAAAGGTGCGAGAGCGTCCTGCTGAGGCACGCGCACGGCACTGACCTGCGGGTCGTCCAGGTTGATCGACTTCGCAATGGCGAGCGCCTCGCCGAGCTCGGCCAGGCGATCCTTGCGCTCCTGCGCCGCGGTCAGGCGCATCTGCTCGAGTTCCCGCTGCGCGTTGCGCACGCGCAGGTCGACCTGCGTGCGGGCGTCCTCGAGCAGCCGCTGCTTCGCTTCGCGCGCAACGCGATCGAGAAACGCCTCCATCCACCTCACGGCGAGCGCGGGATCGACGGCACCCATACGCACCGCGTGGAGGTTGCGTCCGCGGCCCCGCTCGTCGGGCACGCGCACCTCGAGCAGCTTGCGTGCGGCGTGGTACATCCGCGACGGATCGGCCTCTTGCGCCGGGCCGTCGGCCAGCGACGGCAGGTAGATGTCGCGGAAGAACACTTGGAAGGCGCGATCCGAGCGCAGCTCGCGCGTGAAATACTCGAACACCTCTTCGACCGTGTAGGGCCGGAGTTCGACGGCGAACGTGCGCCCGAGGTTCAGCGTCGTAATGTCGCTTGCAAGCGGCTTGTCCACGTGAACTTCGACTTCGTACCGCGGCGTGGCGAGGAGGACATAGGCCAGCGCGCCAACCAGGCAGGCGAGGAGCGTCGCGAGAATCAGTACGCGTCGCGCGAGCAGGATGCGCCAGAGTTCGAGCGGAGTGATTTCACCATCGTGCTGGTCAACCATCGCAGAACTATCTTGCATGGAACCTTGTCCGCATCGAATCGACCATTTTCGCATAGGGCGCCGGGAACCAGCGGCGACCCGGAGCGGCTGCGCAGGTCGCGCTAGAATCCGCGCGGGCGGGCAGGCGCCGGCCATGAACACCGGGTCCGAAATGCAGCAGACAAATCTTCTACGCCGGCCGGTTGACGGCAACGTTGCTGCCGACCCCGACACAGCTGTGCAAGCCATCGACCAGGCGCCGGGCGAACAGTGGCAGCGGCAATTGACGGTACTGGTACCGGCGTTCGACGAGCAGGACGCGATCCGCGCGACGCTCGCCTCGTTGCGCGAGCGCCTGCCCGAGGCCGAAATCATGCTGGTCGACGACTTCAGCGCCGATGCGACCGTAGAGCAGGCCAGCCAGGTGCCGGGCGTGCGCATCGTGCGGCACGCGTACAACTGCGGATACGGCGGTGCGCTCAAGACGGGCATGGTGCTGGCCGCGCGCGAGTACGTGGCGTGGTTCGACGCCGACGGCGAGCACCGCGTCGAGGATCTCGTACGACTCGTCGAGCGGCTCGATCGCGACCGGCTCGCCGCGGTAATCGGCCAGCGCCGGGGGCGCAGCACCACGGCTGTGCGTACCGTCGGCAAGTGGATGATCCGCCTGCTCGCGCGCACGCTCGACTTCAGCGGCGCCGCCGACCTGAACTGCGGCCTGCGCGTGTTCCGGCGCGAGGTCATCAGTCGCTACCTCTACGTCCTTCCCGAGGGCTACAGCGCGAGCCTCACGAGCCTGATGGTGATGCTCGAGCGACGCTACCCGATCGCCTTTGAGCTGGTTGACGTCGCGCCGCGTACCGGCGTGAGCAAGGTGCGCCTGAGCGACGGCGTGAGCACGATGGTGCTCGTTGTACGCATGGCGATGTTGTTCGCGCCGCTACGCATCTTCTTTCGCGGCGGTGCGCTGCTCGGGGCCGCGGGACTCGTTTACAGCATCACGCTCGCGTTGATGACTGGTGCGGGGCTTCCGATGGCCGGCGCCCTGGCGACCCTCACGGGCGTGATGCTGATCGCCGTCGGTTTGATCGCCGACCAGATCAGTCAGTTGCGCTTGATTCAGCTCGCCTCGATCGCAAGCCTACCGCACCGGCCGATCCGCAGCGACACCGTCGTCAGTTGCCGCGATGACTGACACGAGTTCGGCGCCGCAGGCGTTGCAGCCGCTGCCTCCAGCCTGGTCGCTCGCGCGGCCCAAGGCCTGGCTGCAGCACGCGATCGACCTTGGGATGGCGCCGCTTCGCATGATCGTGTTGCCCGATCGCGTCTGCGAGCGCCTGCACGTCACGTCGCTGCGCGCCGAGCGTCTCGCAGCCGTGCTTCCCGAGCTGCGCGGCCGCACGCTGGACATCGGTGCGGGCGACAACACGCTGATCCGCCTGTACCGCGAGTACGCGAGCGCAGCCTGCGAGAGCGCGGCGGCCGACAGCGTCGGCGTGGACGTCGTCGACTGGGGCGGCGGCTGCATGATTGTCGAACGATCCGACCGGCTGCCCTTTGCCGATGCATCGTTCGACACGGTGTGCTACATCGCCTGCCTGAATCACATTCCGGAGCGCGCCGAGGCGCTCGTCGAAGCCCGGCGAGTGCTGCGTCCAGGTGGCCGCGTCATCGTGACGATGATCGGCCGCACGATCGGCCGCGTGGGCCACGCGTTGTGGTGGTACAGCGAGGACAAGCACCGCGAAGTCGACGAGCATGAGGAAATGGGCCTCGACGACGACGAGCTCATCGCGCTGTTCGAGCGCGCCGGCTTCCGGCTCGCGCGATTGCGCCGCTTCGTCTACCGGCTGAACCGGCTGTACGTGTTCGAGCCGAACGATGCGGGACGCTGAGCGCGGGCTCGCATTGACAACGGGATGCGACATGGCGCCGGCCGTGAGCGCTCAAAGCCACGCCGGCATGACGCGGATCGCGCTGCCCCTGATCGGCTACGCGTTGCTCGCGGCGGTTTGGACCTGGATCGTTTGGGGGCCGGTACCGCAGGTCGTCCCCAACGCCGACGGCGGCAACGTTGCCGCGATGGCCGCCGGCTGGCTCGAGCGGTCGCGCTTCGCGCAGGACCCGGTGCTCGGCACGCCCGACGCGTCGCGCTTCTATATGGCGTTGACGGTTCCCCTCACGATGCTGCTCGGCCGCGTGCTCGGTGACATCGGTTCCGGCTACATCGTGCAGGCCGCGCCGCTGGTCTTCGCGCAGCTCGCTGGCTTTCACCTGCTCGGCCTGCGACTGTTCAGGCAGGGCGGACCCGCCGCCGCACTTGCGCTGCTCACCATCCCGCCAGTGCTCGTTTTTCCCGGGGAGCTATGGGGCATGCTCGCCGCACCGCTGACGCGAGCTTACGCGGCGGCCGCGCTACCCTGGATCCTGCTGCTGCTGCTGGGGCGCCACGAAGGTGAACGTGCGACGCCGTGGGTCGTGATGGCCGCCTGCGGTGCAACCGTCTACCTGCACCCGGTCAGTGCACCGGCGCTCGCCGCCGGCTGCTGGCTGGCACTGCTGGCCGACCGCCCGCAGACCATGGGATGGGCATTGCACGCGCGTCGCATGGTACTCGCGGCACTGGTGTTCGGCGCCTTCGCCTTGCCGTTCGCACTCGTCTACGCTCGGGTGCTGCCGGGCGCGTCGACGGGCGCCGTCGGCGACGTAGCCACCGTTGCCGCGTCGCTGCGCGCTGCGGCGGACGCGCTTTACTTCGACGTGGGACTCGTCGTGCAAGCCCTCGTGCACAATTCACCGGCGTGGCGGTGGCCGGTTTGGCTCGTCGGCGCCATCGCGATGATCGCGGTGCCGTGGCTCGATGTGCACGCGCGCAGGCCCGTGCGCGTGATCGGCTGCTTCGTGGTCGGGATCGTCCTCAGTTCGCTGGGCTTAACCGCGCTCGACCAGGCCATCGCCGCAAACGCCGGCGGCAATCCCGTGCAGCTGGATCTTGTGCGCAACATTCGCTTCGTCGTACCAATACTTCTGCTCCTCTTCGTGTGGCTCGTCGCGATGGCAGCCAAGCGAACCCAAAGCCCCGCGCAGCACACGGCGGTGATGCTGGGCGTCTGTGTCTTCGTTCTGCTCTGGTGGAAACTGCACCCGACGCCGATCTCGCGATGGATCTCCGCCTCGACCGGCTTCTCGAGCGCGCCGCACGTGCACAGCGACGCCGAAGCCCGGTTGCTCGTTCAGCTGGGCCAATTGCCTCCCGGGAGCCGGATCCTGCCGGTCACAGCTTCCAGGCACGGCTACCGGCCGATCGAGTTGCTGGGCCTCGCCGTGCGCTATGCGGCGTTCCAGCCCGTTGTCCACCTTGAAAAGGACGGCAACCTGCTGTCATACAGCGGCAGCGGCGGAGCAGCACAATGGCTGCGCGCGCGGCCCGACGCGATCGCGCTGCGCGAGGCGCATCCGCCTGAGTCGGACGCTATTCTCGCGCGCATGATCGAACGACTTCGGCCCGACTACCTAGTCGTGCACGACACGATCACGCCGCCGCATCTGCTGCCCACGCTGGTCGCTGCCGGACCAACTCTCGCAACCGAAGGACCGTGGCGCATCGTGGCCGTGTCCGCCGCGGCGCGTGAGCGGGCGGCAGGCCGCTGAAGCGATGTGCGGCGTCGCAGGCATTCTGCGCCTGGACAGCGAGCCGGTGGATCGCGCCGCGCTCGAGCGCATGACGCAGGCGCTCGCGCATCGCGGGCCCGATGGGCACGGGATCTGGATCGACGGGCCGATCGGCCTTGGGCATCGGCGGCTCGCGATTCGCGACCTCAGCGATGCCGGTCGTCAGCCAATGACGGATCCGGACGGAGAAATCGTCGTGAGCTACAACGGCGAGATCTACAACGACGTGCCGCTGCGCGAGGAAATCCGCCGCGCGACGGGCCACGCGTTCCGCTCGGGGTGCGATGCCGAGATCCTGCCGCTCGGGTGGCGGATCTGGGGCGAGGAGCTCTTCGAGCGCATCGAGGGCATGTTCGCGATCGCGCTCTGGGATGCACGCGACCGCTCGCTCGTGCTGGCGCGCGACGGCGTCGGTATCAAGCCGCTATACCACGCGCATAGCGCGGGGCGCCTGCTCTTCGCGAGCGAGGTGAAGGGCCTGCTCGCATGCGGCGACATGCGCCCGCGCGTGGACGCGGCCGCGTTCCATGGCTTTCTGGCGTCCGGCTATGCCGAGCCCGAGGGTAGCCTTCTTGAAGACATCGAGCAGGTGCCGGCAGGCACGGTGCTCACGCAGCGCGGCGGCCGCCGGATGATGCGACGGTTCTGGCAGCCTGCGCGCCGCGCGACAATCGAAGACGAACGCGAGGCGTGCCAGCACATCGAGGCGACGCTCTCGACCGTGTGCGAGCAGATGCGCGTGGCAGACGTACCGGCAGGGCTGCTACTGAGCAGCGGCATCGACAGTGCGCTGCTCGCCACGATGGCCCGCGCAAGCCTGCCCTGCTACACCGCATGGTTCGAGGAACGCAGCCACGATGAATGCGCGGACGCCGAGCGCATCGCAAAATTCACGGGCAACCCTTGGAGCCGCGTTCGCGTCGCGGGCGATACCTCGCTCGCGGAAGACTTCCTTCACATGGTCGAGCACGTCGACGGCCAGCTCGCCGACTCCAGCGCGCTGGCCCACTTCTCGGTGAGCCGCGCAGTGCGTCGCGAGGTGAAGGTTGCACTGGCCGGCGACGGCGCCGACGAGTTCTTCGGCGGCTACCCGACCTACCGCGCGAGCCTCGTCGCGCAGCACCTGCACGGATGGGTGCCGCGCCGCGCGGGCACGGCACTCGGGCGGCTGCTCGGTCGTCGGTTCGGCGGATCGGACGAATCGCGCATGCCGTGGCACGAGCTGCTCGCGCGCTTCGTCATGGGGCTTTCGAACGCCCCTCGACAACCGCACGCCGAGTGGAGGCGGCTGGCAATGCCGCACCTGCTCCCGGAGCTCTACGGCGCCGCGATGCAACCGCTACTCGGGAACGATCCACTGCACACGTATCGCGCGCGCCTCGACGAGACGCATGGAACCACGCTCGATCGATGCCTGGTCGCCGACCAGCGCCACTATCTGCCGGCCGACATGCTGATGAAGGTTGACCGGATGAGCATGGCGCACGGCCTCGAAATTCGCGTGCCCTTCCTCGATCGGCGCGTGATGGACCTGGCCGGCTCCATTGCAGGCCCGCTGCTCATCCGTGCGACGGGGCCTTCCAAGCGCGTGCTGCGCGCACTAGCGCGCGACAGCGGCCTGCCCGCCGACATCGTACGTGCCCGCAAGAAGGGCTTCAACGTGCCGGTTGCGCGGACGTTGCGTGGGGAACTGCGCCCCCTCTGCGAGCGACTGCTCGATCGCGAAGCCGATCTCTTCGAGCCGCTGTTGCGGCCGGACGCGATCCGCAGGCTCTGGAACGAGCACCGCTCGAGGCAATTGAACCACGGCTATCTCCTGTGGACGCTGCTGGTCTGGGGCGCCTGGCGCCAGCGGCACGACATCGCGAGCTGACGCACCCGAATCCGGAAACCCGAAAATGATTGAGAAGAGTCTGATTCTGGCGCCCGTCGCCCTGCTCGCCGTTGCACAGGTGATCCTGAAGGATCAAGCCCGGATGGCCGGAGCGGCGCCCGACCGCATCGCCTACCTGAAGATGTTGGCGATCTCGCCGGCGCTCTGGGGCGCGATGGCGCTCGCCGGCGCGGCCTTCGTCGCCTGGATGCTGGTGCTGCAGCGTTACCCGCTGAGCCACGTATATCCCGTGTTCAGCCTGAGCTTTCCTCTGGTCGCGCTGCTCGGACACCTGATTCTCGGCGAGCGCGTCGTCGCGGTCCAAGCGCTGGGCCTCGCAATGATCGTGGCCGGTGTCTGGCTGTGCACTCGCTATGCATACGCATCGCCATGACGCCCGAGCAACTGCAGCGCGCGCACTACGACTTAATCGCCGGCGACTACGCGGCGCACTACGGCGATACGTGGAGCCAGGCCTATCGCCGTCGTTTCTTCGAGGAGCCCATGCTCTCGGGACTCGCCCTTCGAGGGAGCACGGTCGTGGAAGCGATGTGCGGCATGGGCGAGACGACCGAGGCGCTCGTCAAGCGTGGCGCGAACGTCATCGGCCTGGACATCTCGCCGGTGGAGATCGAAATCTTCGCGCGGCGCTGGCGCGGCCAGCACACGATCTGCGCGTCGATCCTGCAGACGGGTCTCGCGACGGCCTCGGTCGATTGCGTCGTCGTGGTCGGGGGCCTGCACCACGTGCAGCCGCAGGTCCCCGACGCGATCACGGAGATCCATCGCGTGCTCAGGCCGGGCGGGTACTTCTGCTTCGTCGAGCCGCATCAGGGATCGCTTCCCGACCGCCTGCGCCGGCTATGGTACCGGCACGACCGCTATTTTGCCGAAAACGAGGAAGCACTCGACATCGCCGCGCTGAAGCGCACGTTTGCGGACCGCTTTATCGTCGAGGTTGAACGCTACCAGGGCAATCTCGCCTACCTCACGGTGCTGAACTCGCTGATCCTGCGCATCCCGCTCGCATGGAAGCGCATCTACGCACCGGCCATGTTGCGGCTCGAGGCGCTCGTGCAGCCATTGCAGGGGCCGCTGCTGTCATGCTATGCGGTCGGGCGCTGGCGCAAGCGAAGATGAAGAGGAGAAATTGCGTGCAGTCCGACGAGATCGCCTCGCGAACGATCGCCGACTTCGGCGAACAATGGATGCGCTATCGCAACAACCCGGGCTACTACGGCTCGGTGGAGTTGCTCGCCGACTTCTTCGGTCCGCTGCTCGAACTGGACACCGTGCGCGACCGGCGCGTCGCCGACATCGGAAGCGGCACGGGCCGCATCGTCAACATGCTGCTCGACGCCGGGGCATCCCATGTCCACGCAGTCGAGCCCTCAAAAGCCTATTTCGTTCTGCTGGAGAACACGGCCACCCGTCGCGAGCGCGTCACCTGCATGCGCGCGCGCGGTGAATCGCTGCCGCCCGATCTGGAGCTCGACCTCGTCGTATCTATGGGCGTGCTGCATCACATTCCCGAGCCGTCGGCGGTCGTTGCGGCAGCACACCGCGCGCTGCGCCCGGGCGGGCAGATGGTCGTATGGCTATATGGACGCGAAGGCAACGAGCTCTACCTGCGCGTGGTCGAACCGCTGCGCCGCGTCGCCTCGCGAATGCCGCACCGCCTGCTCGAGTTCGTCTGCTCGGGACTCAACGTCGCACTCGACGTCTACATCTTCCTGTGTCGGCACCTGCCGCTTCCGATGCGGCGCTACATGAACGACGTGCTCGGCCGCCTGCCGCGGCAGGTGCGCCGGCTGACGATTTACGATCAGTTGAACCCGGCATACGCGAGGTACTACGCTCAGGACGAGGCGCGCAGGCTGCTCGAGGATGTCGGCTTCGTCGACGTGCGCACGTGGCATCGCCACGGCTACAGCTGGTCGGTCGTCGGGACGCGCCCGGCTACCGACGCCGCGACCGGGATGCCAACCGGGCTCAGTTCGCGGTAAGGAGCTCGAGCATCTCGCGTGCGTCGTAGTCGTGGGCACGCGAGTCGCGGATGGTGAAACCCACGTTGCGGATCGAGTGCTCCTCGAGCTGCACTCGAAACGCCTCGGCCGATTTCCGGTCGAAGCAGCACGGGTCCTCGCTGTTGAAGAACAGATGCAGCCGCGTAGACGATCGAGCGATGCCCCGGATGATCGTGTACACGTCGCTGCGCCGATGGAACGAAGCGCTCGTCTGCTCGGCGTCGCCGAACGTCGTCGGGCTACCTCGCAGGTTCAGCGGCATGACGCCGGCGACGAGCAGGCAGCGGTCGAGCACGGCGACGAGCACCGAGCATGCGTACAGCCCCGACGTGGCGCCGCCGGACAACCCTACATAGGACACAGCATCGTAGCGATCGACAAGGTGCAAGGCCGAGACGACCGCGCTGTCGATGAAGAAGCGCATGTAGTGCGAGCTTGCGGTATCGAATAGCTCGAAAATGCCATGCAGCGAAGCGAAATTCTCGCGCAGCATCCGGCTCGACACCTCGCCTGCTCCATCCCAGGTCGTGATTCGAAAGTCATGGTCGATCCGGTCCAGGCCCGTGAAGGGCATCGAGACCAGCAGAACGTCGAAGCCTCGAGCCAACGCACCGGACAGAAAGTCATGCGCGAACAGCTCGTTCGCGGCCGGCAACCCTCCATGCCCATGGTTATAGACGAGCAGCCGCGAACGCTCCGACTCGCCTGGGCCCGCCTTGACGAGCAGGGAATAGGTCTGGTGCTCGCTGGTCTCGTAAACGATGCTCGAGCAAATCGTCGCATGCGTTTTCGCGAGGCCGGCGATGAACGCATCGTCGAGGTTGGGGCAGTGATCCGTACCGTGCTCGTAGATGAAGTCGAGGTCCGCGTAGAGGAAGGCGAGTGGGTGCGCCTCACCCATGCGCGCTCGGATGCTTCGGTGTGCATGGCGAAAACCCGACCGCGCGATCAATCGGGAGCGTGCTCGCTGGGCGGCATGCCTGGCTTCGGCGGCCGCCTCGGCAGCGGCAGCCTGCGCCTCCGCCGCGGCCTGCGCCTCGGCAGCGGCCTGCGCCTCGGCCGCAGCTCTTGCCTGCGCGACCGCATCCGCACCTGCTTTCGCCCCGGCCTGCGGACCATCGGCGCCGCTCGCTGTGCGGTGCACGAGGCTCCTCAGCAGTTCGATGGGCCACAGGCTACGCGAGTGACTGTAGGCTCCGTACAGGTACGCGGCGGGCAGCAACGCGAGCAGCAGCCAAACCAGCCATTGCAGGCGATGCAGTCGGGTCGCCACGTGATCTACGCTCATCTCAGCGCCTGACTCCCCGAACCCTCGTCAGCGGTGAAGCGACTGTCAGATCGACGAACCGAGCAGGGCGGATATGAAACGCTGCTCTGGCATCGTTTGCTGGATGAATTCACCTACCCTCGTAACCAATCCCGTCTCGCCACCGACACTGTCGTAGTAGAGCATTCCAGCGGCCGGGACGTAGGCGACGGAATAATAATTTCCTCGGAGTAACTTTTCTCCACCAGTGTCGACCCAACCTTTGGATGACGCATTTATCGGGATGAGGGCGCCGCGGTCGGCCTTTGCCACGATTTCCGATATGGAAAGGCGGCGCCCCCGTTTGTTCTCGTAGGCGATGTTGTAGTCGGGATCCTGAACCTGCCAACGGCCGGTCAAGGAATCGAGAGCCTCGACCAGCGCGTGGCCATACAGCTTGTCAGTGCCGTCCCATGCAGAGAACAAATAAACCATTCTCGTCCGAATACCCATTCCGTCGAGCAGCGCCTGAAGTGCCTGGGCCCTGTGTCCACATAGAAGCGACGGGGGAGCCGCCCGCCCCTTCGCTGCCAGGCAAAGTCGTTCAACGATTTCGAACGGATCGGTCACGGTAACGAAAGCGTCGCCTTCGGCATGCACGCTATTCGCATGAACGACCTCACGCGCAGCGTCCAGCACGCTGATGCTTCTCTTGGATGCCAGATGAGCTACGCGTTCGTAAAGGACATTGCACGCCCCGTAATCGGAGGCGCGGGAAGACTTCGGCGCCATTATGGCAATCACCGAAAACAGAAAAACTACAACGAGTAGATGTCGCGGCACGAGACGAGGTTCCATATGCGTCTAAGCGCGCGCCTTACAGCAACTGCGCAAGGACGCTGGCTAACGGGTGAAGGGTGCATCGATGCACCGCGTAGCAGACAGAAGTTAGCCCCGATGTTACTACACCGACAGAATCAGACCCTCGACCTCATCAATGCATTTCAAGCTGAGTGCTAGGAGACGGGCCGCAGCCCGCTTTTCTCACGACACCGCTAATTACCGGGTTCTCGCTGTGTGTCGTTCGGGAATGTCTTGCGTGCGGGCAACAAGGCATATTCACCTATGCCTCCGCAAACGCCCTCTCAATAACAAAATCCCCCGGCGTCGAAGTATTCCCCTCCTTGAACCCCCGCCCCTCGAGCATCCCCTTCAGATCCTTCAACATCCCCGGGCTCCCGCAGATCATCACCCGATCCACCGCCGGGTCGAGCCCCGGCACCCCGAGGTCCTCGAACAGCTTCCCGCTCTCGATCAGCTCGGTGATCCGCCCCATGTGCACGAACTCCTCGCGCGTCACGGTCGGGTAGTAGCGCAGCTTGCTCGTCACCAGGTCGCCGAGGAACTCGTGCGCCGGCAGGTGCTCGATCAGGTAGTCGTGGTACGCGAGCTCCTCCACCTCGCGCACGCCGTGCACGAGGACGATCTGCTCGAAGCGCTCGTAGGTCTCCGGGTCGCGGATCACGCTCATGAAGGGTGCGAGACCCGTTCCCGTGGACAGCAGGTACAGCCGCTTGCCGGGAAGCAGGTAGTCGATCAGCAACGTCCCCGTCGGCTTGCGGCCGACGATGATCCTGTCGCCCGGCTGGATGTGCTGCAGCTTCGACGTGAGCGGCCCGTCGGGCACCTTGATGCTGAGAAACTCGAGGTGGTCCTCGTAGTTCGGGCTGACGATGCTGTAGGCGCGCAGCAGCTTCTTGCCGCCGTCCTCCAGCCCGATCATCGTGAAATGGCCGTTGCTGAAGCGCAGCGCGCGGTCGCGCGTGGTCTTGAAGCTGAACAGCTTGTCGGTCCAGTGGTGGACGCTGAGGACTTCTTCCTCGTGGAAGGCGCTCATCGGCAATGAAGTGGTTGCGTCATCGGCAGGTAGC